>Ga0105053_10006992_pt1 | contig 15273 bp, 14 predicted proteins | sample BON01_FD_78093 | JGI IMG/M metagenome (GOLD analysis project Ga0105053, IMG submission 78093) | Freshwater microbial communities from Lake Bonney liftoff mats and glacier meltwater in Antarctica - BON-01 | ecosystem: Environmental > Aquatic > Freshwater > Ice > Glacier meltwater | place: Lake...
CGCCCGCGCCGCCGCCCCCGCCCGCCCGGCCGCCACTGCCCCCCGCCCCCCCCCCGCCCCCGCCCCCCGCGCCGCCCCCCCACTTGCCTCCCGGCCCACCTGCGCCCCCCGCGGGCATCGGGAACCGACGTGCGATGAGTGGCACCGAGGCGGAGGTGGTCACTTACCCCGCGCTAGGGCTGATGGTCCGACGCGCACGCGCCTCCTATCGCGACGAGGCCTTAGCGGAGCCGAGTGTCGCCGGCTCACTCGGCGCCCTGATCAAGAGCCTGGTCGCCGAGATGCCCTCGTTGACCGATGTGTCCTGGACGTCTCTGCTTGCTGCGCAGATTTACATTACACCCGGCGTGCGGGCCGTCAATCATACCGCCACTCAGTGGGGCAAATATCGCAACGTGGCCCTCAATCTCACCGCCACTCCGTTGGGCAGCCATCACTCCATATCGTATGCCAACCGGCGCGTTGCCGCGTCATTCGCATTGGCGCTGGGCCTGCCCATGTCCGCTGTGAGCACGCACAGTGCGTATGCATGCGCGGTCGAGCCCGCGCGCGGCAGCTGTGACGATCCGGTCCCCGTCAGTGAGACGTCCACATGAGGCTGGGGTTAACCCGTGCGCCCGAGTACGCGGGCCGAGACAAATGCAGTGCGGCTGCGGCACCCCATGTGCGCAGAGAAGAACCTCAGCTCGATTTTCAGACAGCCACCCGTTCAATCTCCTCCCGCGCAGGATCCCCGAGCGGTCCACGCAATTTGCACCCAACCCCCGTCGGGGCGGACCATCGATGCCCGTACCCGGATGGATGCCCCCGGTTGACGCGCCGGTCACCCCAGTTGCGACCACTGCGACTCGGACCCTGATGTGGAGGGCGGCGATGGACGCGGCGACGGACTCGGCGACAGACGCAGAAAACGCCGAGGACGCCGACGACGATGACGCCAACGACACGGACCCCGTGGATGACCCAAGGGAGGTCGGCGCGCCTCCCAGTTGATCGCGAGGGGTCGGTGTCACCCGAGCCCTATGCTCGAAAATGCAATGGCACTGGCAAGCGGAGGACGAGGCTCGCGGGCGAGCGGCTGGTGGTGCGCGCTCGGACTCTGGTCGCGACAGGGGCCGCCCTTCGCGCCAGTGAGCGGAGCCGGCCACGGCGCCGCGACCGCCGCGGCTGCCTGGGCGGTAGCAGCGAGTGGAATGGGGACGGGCGGGGGAGGGAGACTGGCACGGGAAAGCTCATGGGGGCGCGCCGTTGCCACTGGGTCGCCGCGAGAGGTTGGCGCACTGGCTTGGTCCGCCCAAGCGGCCGCCTCTGGTCGCGCGGACAGCCCGGGTCGCTCCAGTGGCGGCGTGAGCGCCGCGTCCGGGGGTGGCGCGGCCGCGCTGCCCACGTTCGACGCCGAGTCGCGCGCGCGCACCTCGTCCGCGTCGCGCCCCGTGAGAGGGATATACCCCTGGTCGCTCCGCTTCGGGTCTGGCGATGCCTCGGTCCGAGCATCTGGCATCACCTCGTGGGCCACGGTGTATTCCGAGAGAAAGCTCACCATCACGCTGCGCACCGCGTCCATGCAGGCGTCCTTGGCGACGAGTGCACACTCGGGTGCGAAGAAGCAGCCACTGACAAGGGCGGGGGACTCGCACATCGAGCGCAGGAAGGCCTTGCAGAACAGGGGCGTGGGCGGAATCGTCAACCAGATCTGCATCTTGGGGCACCCTGGGCGCTGGTAAAAGGCCTGCACAAACACGACAAACGAGCCGCGCAGCAGCTCGTCCAGTGGGGCCAGCGCGCGCATCGCCGCGACTTCGGCATCCATGATTGGAGCAGACCACTGGCGCGCCGCCGCCAGGCACCGCCAGTAGACCACCGGGTCACTGGCGGTCCGCGCATGCAGCTCGCCAAAACAGTGCCGCGTCGCGCGCACGCACGCCATCAGCAGCTGCATGCAGACTTCCTCGCGGTAGAAGCCCGCGTAGAGAGAACGGCCGTCTTGCATTGCACCCTTTGGTAGATGAGACCAATTTTTCGGGGGCTGACCCGAACGCCTGGGCGCGGGGGGTGGACCGTCCGGAAGAAAGTAGTTTCTGGATTCACGCTCCATCCCCGATAAAGGGTTGGGTCGAAGATGTGGCACGTCCGGCAGAAAGTTTCCGGGCTGACGCTCCGTTCCCGATAAGAAAGTGTTTGGTCGAAGATGTGGCACGACCGGCAGAACGTAGTTTCCGGGCTGACGCTACGTTCCCGATAAAAAAGGGTTGGGTCGAAGATGTGGCATGACCGGCAGAACGTAGTTTCCGGGCTGACGCTCCATCCCCGAGAAAGTGTTTGGTTGGAGATGTGGCACGTTCGGCCGAACATAGTTTCCGGGGTGACGCTCCATTCCCTAGAAAGTGGTTGCTCGAAGAAATGGCACGTGCGGCCGAACATAGTTTCCGGGATGATGCTCCATTCCCGAGAAAGTGGTTGCTTGAAGATGTGGCACGTCCGGCCGAAAGTAGTTTCCGGGGTGACGCTCCATCACCGGTAAAGTGTTTGCTCGAAGATGTGGCACGTCCGGCCGAACGTAGTTTCCGGGGTGACGCTCCATTCCCGAGAAAGTGGTTGCTCGAAGATGTGGCACGTCCGGCCGAAAGTAGTTTCCGGGGTGAAGCTCCATCCCCGAGAAAGTGGTTGCTCGAAGATGTGGCACGTCCGGAGCAGAACGTAGTTTCCGGGGTGACGCTCCTTCCCCGACAACGTGTTTGCTCGAAGATGTGGCACGTCCGGCCAAAAGTAGCTTCCGGGGTGACGCTCCCATCCCCGAGAAAGTGTTTGCTCGAAGAGGTGGAACGTCCGGCATAGTGAAGATGTGGCACGTCCAGCAGAGCGTAGTTTCGGGGGTGACACGCCGTCCCCGGAAAAGTGTTTGCTAGGAGATGTGGCACGTCCAGCAGAAAGTAGTTCCGGGGCTGACGCTCCATCCCTGAAAAATTGTCTGCTCGAAGAGGTGGCACGTTCGGCGGAATGTAGTTTCGGGGTGGCGCTTCGTATCCGATAAATTAAGTTAACCCTTCCGGTTTCACCCAGAGGGGGCGTGTTCCAGTGCCAATGTAAATTTTGAAGGGCCTATGTGAAAGAAGTGCGTGCGATGCGTCAGCTGGCGTCGGGCGCGCTACTGGGCGCGGTCGCGGGCGCGCTGGTCGCGGGGGCACTGCACGCAATGCGGGCGCGGCGGGACTGCGCGGAGGACCTGGGCGTGGAAGCGCCGTCCCTGTGGTCCGACTTGCAGCTGGCGGAGCTGCTCAGCCGGTTCCGTCCGCTCGGGCGCCACTCGAGCGAGCTCGAGGAGCGCTACCGCACACTTGTCGTGACCGTCGATGAGCTCGTGCAACTGGCAACGCAGTCAGGCTCGGGGCAGTTCAAGGCCAACCGTCTCGTCTACCGGGCCCGCGCGTGCGCACGGACCCCCTGCCAGCGCGGGTTTCGCGACTACAAAGACCCACTCGGGCCCGAGCTGCTCCTCGAGATTGATAACTTCGAGGGGCTGCTCAACAACCACCTGCACAACATCATGCTGGGCCCGTGAGGCAGTAGGCTTTCCATGCATCGGTGCCGGTTAGCGGACGCCGGCCCTCGTCGAACTCGCATACAAAGTGGCGCTTGCGAAACAGGTTCGAGTCGCCGTCCAACATCCCGCGCAGCATGTAGGCGGTGGACTCCTTATTGGACGCCGACGCGCCGCCAATGGTGCTGTCGATGACGTTCCACCCCCAGCCTATGCCACTGGCCTCGCGTACGCTGGACTGGTTCACCGTCGCGGACAAGGTGCCGCCTGCGGCGCCGTGTTCACATGGCACGGACGCGCCGCTCTTCGGCGTCTGGCAAAACCAGCGCTGTACGTGGTGCCCCGACTCCCCCACGGCCGCCGCACCCGGCACGGTCCTCATGCCGATGTGCGCCGAGGTCGCAAAGAGCATGTTGGCATCCGCGATCACCGCGCCGAGCTGCGCCGCCCCTGGTATCGCCAAACCCGACACGGCGGAGGCCGCCAGGTCGGCCACGAGGTCGGTAGTCTTACCCGCGCGCAGCGTGTTGACGGCGGTGGTGTGCTTGGCGTGCGTATCGAGCACTGCCAGATGGCCACCCATGCAGCGCCCGCAGAATTGCTGCGCGTCGTCCCACGTGCGCGCCTGGGGGATTAGCGCAAAGCTTGATGCAACGTTGGTCATAGTGAACCGAGACAGAGGCGGGAGAGGGGGGGGGGCGCGTTTGCGGGGCTTTGAAGGGACCATCCTATTTTTTTGCTGGCACAACGCTAAAATAATTTGACGCGGGATGGGGAAACGGCGCCCTCCGCTCCAGATGCAGCCGTGCGCGAACGAGACGGAGGAGTCCACGTGCCGCCGGCGCTCGCACGCATGCGAGTGGGAGCCCAAGGCAAAGGCTTGCATCCCGATCCGCGTTGACGCGGCGCTGCGTCACCGCTTGCGGCAGCAAGGGAACGCCGCTCGCGGGTGGGTGTACATCGTCCTCGGACTTACCGTGCTCGTCCTACTCCTGTTTGTGGTATTGCAGCTATTCTTCCGCGTTCCAGTCATCGCGGCGGTAAGCAGCGGCTACTTTGGCGCCATTCTAACCGTCGTGATCCTCCTCGTGATCCTGGTCATAGGCGCCGCCCTGTTCCGGCTGCTCCAGAAATGCAACTACTCAATCGCGTGCCTGCTCCTCGGGGGGCAAGCCGGGGTCAGCGAGCAGCCCATCGAGAATATGAAGCGCGCCCTGTACAAAGAGTCGAAGCTCGCGGAGGACCACCTCCGCCAAGGACAGCTCGTCACGTTGGAGGTCAACCCGCGTACGACCGCGCCTGCGACCGAGCCTTCCTCGGCCTCGGACTGGGGGTTTTGAGTGACCGTGGCGCGTCAGTTTGGCCCGCACCGCCCACGGATGAGACGGTGACCGGCCCGCCCCCATGGCCCCCTCCCCGGTAGCAATGACGTCGGTCGTGGCTCCCCCGTCGGTGACTCCCGCCACTGCCACGGCGGTGCTCCCCGCCACTGTCACGGCGGCGCCCGCCACGCCAATGCCACGGCGATAGCCACGGCCACGGTCACGGCCCCGGGGGCCGTGGCCCGGGCCCGCGCCCCGGCTGCGCCCCGCGGCGACAAGCGTCCGCTGGAGCCCTCGCCCGCCGACGGTCCCGAGGACGTCGACCCGCGCGGGGCCAAGCAAAAAATCGTGTGGATGGATCAGCGCAGCCACGTCCTCAACCGCCCCGACATGTACGTCGGGCCGATCGAGCCCGTCGAACTGGCAGACGACGTCCTCGTCGCGACCGCGGACGGCTACGCGTGCGAGCGGGTGCAGGCGCTCTGCTCGCCCGCGTTGCTCAAGTTCCTCGACGAGGCCGTGGTCAACGCCATCGACAACCAGCGGCGCGACGCGTCGCAGAAGAGCATCCGCATCGGCATCGCCGACACCGGCGAGCTCACCGTCACCAACGACGGCTCCACCGTCCCAATCTGGATGCACGAGGGCACCACGCTCTGGAAGCCCACCGTCGTGTTTTCCGAGTTTCTGAGCGGCTCCAACTTTGACGACGGCGAGGCGCGCTACACGGGCGGCCGCAACGGCGTGGGCATCAAGGCGACCAACACGTGGTCGCTCGTCTTCGAGGTGGACATCGTGAGCTCGGCGGACGGGAAGCATTTTACGCAGCTCTTCGAGCACAACATGTTGGTCAAGCACGCCCCCCTCGTGCGCGCCACGCGCCTGAAGATGAGCCGCACGTCGGTCCCCTGGATGCCCGACTACGCGCGCCTCGGTATGTCGCACGTGCTCACGGACGGCGTGTCCCCCGCCCTGCGCCGGCTGCTCGAGGCGCGCGCCTACGACGCGGCGGCGTGCACGCGCCCGGGCGTCTCCATCTACCTCAACGACGCCAAGGTGGGCATCCGCCACCTGCAGCAGTACACCCAGGCGCTGGGCGTGACCGGGGGCGCGGCCTGCGACTCGGTCGAGCTCGTCGGCAACGTGGTCCTTCAGGTGTGCGCGACGGCCCGCGCCGAGGGCGACGCCTGCGTTGTCGGCTTCGTCAACGGCGTCAAGTGCTCGACGGGCACGCACATGGACATGGTACTGCGCCGCGTCTCGGACATTGTCATCGCCAAGGCGCGGGCCAAGGCCAAGGACGCGCAGCTCGCGCTGCGCCCGCAGCTGCTCCGACAAGAGGTGACGTTCGTCGTCTCCGTGCTCGTGGTCAACCCGCGCTTCACCTCGCAGGCCAAGGAGGTGCTCGACACGCCCGTGCGCAGCTTCGGCTTCGCCTGGGACCCGAGCCCGGCGTTTTGCGCCGCGCTCGAGCGATCGGCCCTCGTCGACCGGCTCCTCGCGGCAACGCGCGACGCCGAGGCGCGGCAGATGCAAAAGTCCTCGCGCGTGACACACCGTTCGGTGCCGCGCATCGACAAGTACGACCCCGCGACCGGGCTCTTCAAGCGCACCGACTGCTCGCTCATCGTCACCGAGGGGGACTCGGCCAAGGCGCTCGCCATCGCCGGGCTCAGCGTGGTGGGGCGCGAGGCCTTTGGCGTCTTCCCGCTGCGCGGCAAGCTCATGAACGTCACTAAGTTTTCCGCCAAGAAGGTCATGGAGAACGCCGAGATTTCGAACCTGATGGCGATCCTCGGGCTCGAGTACGGCGCGCAGCACGACGCGCGCAGCGTGGCCGCGCTGCCGCCCTACCGCCGGCTGGTCATCTTTGCCGACCAGGACTGCGACGGCTCGCACATCGCCGGGCTCATAATGAACTTTCTGCACGCGCACCATCGCAGCCTGCTCGTGCACCTGCCCGACTTTATCGAGCAATTCGACACGCCCATCGTGCGCCTCGTGGCCGCGCCGCACCTCTTGTTCTTCTCCATGAAGGAGTTTGGCGACTGGCACGCCGCCCACCCGGGGGAGCCCGCGCGCGTCAAGTACTACAAGGGGCTCGGCACCTCGAGCAACCGCGAGGCCAAGGACTACTTTACGCGCTGGGGCGACCACGTCACGCGCGTCGAGTACCTCGGCCCGCCGTGCGACCGCGCCGTCGACATATTTTTCAACGAAAAGCTGGCGGACGAGCGCAAGCGCTTCCTCTCGAAGGACTACTCGCCGCAGACCTACGTCGACTACGCGCAGCTGGCGACGAGCATCGGCGCCTTTTTGCGCGACGAAATGTCTCACTTTTTGCAGGCGGACAACGTGCGCTCGCTCCCTAGCGCCGTCGACGGGCTCAAGCCGGTGCAGCGCAAGGTGCTGTTTGCCTTTTTCGAACGCAAGCAGACCGCCGAGGTGAAGGTGGCCCAGGCGGGGGCCATGGTGGCCGAGCGCACGGCCTACCACCGCGGCGAGACGTCCGTGGCCGAGGCCATCGTCGGGCTCGCCCAGGACCACGTCGGCACCAACAACTTGGCGCTGCTCTCGCCAGAGGGCCAGTTCGGGTCGCGGCACACCAAGCCCTCCGAGCACGCAACGGTGCGCCACATCTTTACCCGGCTCGACCCCGTCGCGCGCGCCATCTTTCGCCCCGAGGACGACCCCGTGCTCGAGTACGCCGAGGACGATGGGCGCACGGTCGAGCCGCGCCAGTACGTGCCCGTCATCCCCATGGTGCTCGTCAACGGCGCCACTGGGATTGGCACGGGCTGGTCCACGACGGTGCCCTCGTACAACCCCCTCGAGGTCGTGCGCGCCTGCACCTGCGTCGCGCACCGGGCCGCCGCCGAGGCTGCCGCCGAGGCCACCGGGGCCGGCGGCACCGGTGGCGCAGGCGACACCGAGGGTGCCGCAGAGGCCGAAGCCGAGGCCGAGGCCACCGGGGCCGCCGACGCCGGCGGTGCAGACACAGAGGAGGCCGAGGCCGAGGCCGAGGCCGCATGCGACACCGATGCCGCCGCCGACACCGGCGTTGATTGCGTGGGGGGGCTCGTGCCCTGGTACGCCGGCTTTGGCGGCTGCATCACGCGCGCCGAGGACGATGGCACCTTTATGTGCAAGGGCCGGGTCGACGTGGACCGCGCCTCGAACGTCATCGACGTGACCGAGCTCCCCGTCGGGCGCTGGACCGAGGACTTTCTCAAATACGTCAAGGAGCGCCTTGTCGCCTCCTCGGCCAAAGACGCCACCGAGAGCGTGTTTGTCAAGTCCGTCGACAACCTCAGCACTGACGTCCGCGTCCACGTCCGCCTGCGCTGCTTCTCCATACCGGCCGCCGATGCGCTCGACCGCGCGCTCCGGCTCGCCACCAAGCTCAGCACCACCAACATGCACCTCTTCGACGCACAGGGACGGCTGCGCGCGTGGCCCGACCCGCAGCACATCGTCGAGGCGCACGCCACCATCCGTCTGGCGACCTACGCTGCCCGTTGCGAGCAGCAAATCACCGAGGCGCGCCATCAGCTATGCATCGCGGCCAATAAGAAGCACTTCATCTCCGAGATCATCGCGGACGAGCTCCGCATCCGCGCGCTTTCGCACGTCGCGCTCGAGGAAGAGCTCACGCGCCGCGGGTTCGACGCGCTCCCCATGTTCGCCTACCTGCTCCAGATGAGCGTCACGTCCATGACGCTCGTCCGCGTGACGGCCCTCGGAGCCGCTAAGCTCAAGTGCCAGGGCGAGCTCCAATTGGCCATCGCGTCCACCCCAATCCGCAACTGGCTCTCCGAGCTCAAGGACCTCGAACGCGCTATCCAAGAGTACCGCGAGCGCAAAGCGAGTCTGCTGGCCGTCGAACCCGCGCCCCCCCGCGCGCCCGGCGGGCTAGTCGCCCAAGCGAAAGGCCGCGCCCGGGGACGCGGAATGGGCACCCCGGGCGGGCGCGGGGCGGGTGGCGGCCGCGGGTAGGGTGGCGGTTTAAACCACGGGTAGGGTGGCGGTTTAAACCACGGGTAGGGTGGCGGTTTAAACCACGGGTAGGGTGGCGGCTGCGGGGCAGGGTGGCGGGTAGTGTGGCGGGTATTGTGGCGGGTTTGTAACCTCGAGTAGGGTAGCGGCCATGGGTAGGGTGATGGCCGCGGGTAGGGGTCGGGGATTATAAACCGAATGACATTCAAATGCCTCTCGCACGCAGCGTCGCCGGCCTCGCCGGCGCGCGCGTGGCGCCTCTACTCGCGCTTCCAGCTGCGGGCCGACCGGAAGCCTGGCCCGGTGGCCACATGCGCATGTGCGGGCGCGGCGTGCGCCGCGAGCGCCCGGTTGGCGCGCCAGTGCAGCCCGGGCAGCCCGGTGCCTTCCAGCGCGGCGCCGGTGGCGCACACGGGCTCACGTAGCTGCAGCAGGCGCGAGTGGTCGACGGCGGGGAAGAGGTGGTGTAGCGTCTGGCGGTCGAGAAAGAGCAGCCATGGCCGTGCCCACGCGGGCGCCAGGATGTCGGCCGTGTTGCCCAGCTGCTGGTCGACAAAGTCGACCATTGTGCCGTCGGGCGAGGCCTTGCTCGCGTTGTCGGCGTCGAAGCTGGCGTCGGCGTCGTCGAGGGCGGCGGCGTCGGCGTCGGCCGTCCCCAGCCCCCGCGCGGGTGGCGCCGCGTGGTTTAGGTGCGCGAGCGCCGAAAACGCATAGCTGGCGAGCGCCATGCAGAGCAGCATCGTCGCCCCCCCGCGCAGCAGCCCCTGCACGGCCATGTGCGACGCGGCACGCGCCACAAACAGCAGCGGCGCCAGCCGGAGCCACCACGGGTAGACGGGGTCGGCCAGCGTGCGCCAGCGCAGCCGGTGCCCGATCGTGCCCTGCGTGGCGACCACAATCTCGCCAACGGCGTAGAGGGCGTGCTTCCCCCGCGACCCGAGCAGGCTGGGCCGGCGCGCGCCCGCAATCCAGTTCAGGAAGGGCTCCATCGCGACCGCGTCGTGGTCGCGCCACGTGTTGACGTACATGTGGTGCGAGTGCACGTGCTCGTGCAGCCACTCGTAGCACGAGAGCCCGTTCCAGTCGAGCAGCACGCTCGCCGGCCGCAGGCCGTGCAGTGCGTTGTGGCCCAGCCCCCCGGCCAGTGTGTTCAGCGTGGCCGAGGCGACGCAGGCCGCGCCGTAGGCCAGCCAGCCGCGGCCGGCGGCGTGCAGCAGCCCTGCGTGGCCGAGCAGCGCGCCGACTGCGCCCGCCGCCGTGGCGCACTGCATGGCCCGACTGGGGCCTCGGTCGCACCGGCGTGGCAAAGCGCGCAGCGCCGCGGCGCGCAGCGCCGCGTACCGGCCAAAGTCGTAGCGCCACAGTGGGGGTGCCACGGGGGCGGGCCGCGAGGGCAGGGCGCGCAGCGCGCGCCAGGCGGCAGCCGCGTCGAGGTGGTGTGTCTCGAAGAGGGCCGTGGCATCGCAATCGGCGCACACGTGCGTCCGCCGGGCCGCCCGGGTGGTCAAAGTTGCGCAGGTCGTACAGGCGCCGGTGGATGAGCACGCGGTCCCTGGGCACCGGCGCACAGACGCGGCGCAGCGCCTCGTGGAGTACCGGGTGCGCGTCGTGGGCGGGCATCGCGCGCCTGGTGGCTCTACCCTGGCCACGTAAAATGGTCGCGCCTGCTGCGCCGCGGCCTCCCTTGTTATCACAGCAAGTTATACGGGTCGACCGACGAAGAGACATCGTCCGAGGTCGACCGCGCTTGGTGGTGCCGGTCGGATGGGCGAGTGAGCCTCGTTAACTCGATTCGCGGGCCCAACTTGCGACTCGCGAACCTCAATCTTTTGTGGTGTTCCGATTGCGCCCAAAAGTGTAGGGTTTGTCCGGAAACGTTTTACGGGTCAAACGGGAAATATAAGCACGTCACGAACCACCACACGCGCACTCCGTGACGCTCTATTGGAATAGTTTACGGACAACCCGTTAGGACTGATCCGCTTGGCACTTCAGCCACGCCGTTCGGTACCCGGCCTCGGCCCCCGTGAGCATGCTGAAGTCCTGGTCCACCAGCGAGTCATGCCCCGGCGTTGCGAACTCCTGGCACTGCAGCCACGCCGTGGGAAACACGCCCATGGCACCCCGCGCGTTTACGCCGTTGGCCATCGCGCCCTCGTCATGCACGTTGTCTGACACGCCCACGTCTGTCACGCCGTCGGCCGCCGCGCCCTTGGCCGACACGCCATCCGCCGCCGCGCCCGTGGCCGGCACGCCATCCGCCGCCGCGCCATTGGCCGGCACGCCATCCGCCGCCGCGCCATTGGCCGGCACGCCATTCGCTGCCGCGCCATTGGCCGGCACGCCATCCGCCGCCGCGCCCTTGGCCGGCACGCCATCCGCCGCCGCGCCTTTGGTCGTCACGCCATCAGCCGCGGCATTGGCCGATGCGCCCGGCGCGCTGTCGGCCTCGCCCTTGCGCGACAGTCGCCACCACACCAACAATCCCACCGCGAAAGCCACAATGGCTATGGCAACTGCGGCTGACACTTGTACACGAGTGCGCATGTGCATTAGGCGATACCCGCTTCGTCGCTCTTGTAAAATGTGTTCCTAAATAAATGTTTGGAAACACACGTCTGTCAATTGCGCGGAGGTGTCGAGTCAAGTCACCCCATCGTGTATGTGGCCACCGCCGCGTGCAACGGGAGTGCGCTGAACAGCGCCACCGCGACGGCAAGGGCACCGGCGCTCGACCCGCCCAGGCTCATGGCATCGCGCCGGACGAGCTCGATCGCCAACGCGGTAAAGGCGAGTCCCAGTTGGCACGAGAGCCCCGCCAGATTGGCGTGCGCCCTCCGCTCAGGTCGTACCGCGTCCATTAATGAGCCCGGTATAGTTGTCACCGCGCACCACACCGCGAGAAGCGCGTGGAGAGTGGCCATGCCGCAAGTCACGCGCCACCCGGCGGCCCGCGGGCGCGTCGCCACGAGGACAATCACGGCCACGCACTGGGCGATGAGGACAGCCAGGCTCGCCACGATCGCAAACACCGGAACGGGATTCAACGCGCACGGCGTACCCATCGCCTTTTTCTGCCCAATGGTTTTCTTAATCTGGCCAACCGGAGCAGCGCGTGCCATGGCACCGGTGAATATGGACAAGCGCACGTGGCGAGTGCCACCTCGCTACGTGCCCCTTCACACCGCGAACGGGTAGCCCGCCGCCACGGACGCCATGGCAAAGAGGGCCACCCGTACGCGCCGAGCGCCGTGGTTAGGCGCAGGGAGCCCGAGCCCCATGCAAATGAGGCTATCCTCGCTGTACGCCTGCTGATCGATGCAACGCTGCAGGTGCCGGCGCTCCTCCCCGTGGAGCTTGAGCAGTGGCGCATATTCGGTATGCGCGCTCCCGGGGGCGCAGAGCGCCGCCACTCCGAGCCGCGACACCCATCTCTGATTCGCCAGGTAGGCGAACGGCGCACCGCTGGCCGTGGCCGAATGCAGGTGCAGGCTCGCGGGGCCCGTTAGGCTTGGGTGCGCCGCCCGGGCCACCAAGAACGCCGCGTGCTGCGACAGGTACGGAACCATATTTCCCAACCCATCTAGGTGCGAGCGCACGTCGTCGCGTGCGCAGTAGGTCGCCAGGCCCATCTGGACGCAGCGTCAGAACTCGTCGCGCCACCCTAGCATTAGCGGGTGACATGGCGGGCACGAGAAGGCCCAGTTCTCAATGCAGCGCGAGTTTTGCCCCAATGCGAACCCGTACACCGCGCCCCCCGTAGCGTCCCCGGCCCACCGCTCCACTGGGGCCATGCAGATACAGGTCGTGTCGAGCCACACTCCGCCGTGCAGCGCGAGCGTGTGGATCCGCGCCCAGTCCGACTTTCCCTGGGGACCAAGTCGACCCGCTTCGACGGTGAACAGGTGGGCGGTGCTCGCGTGGGTGAGGTTCGTGCCGCGCGCCGATGTGCCTGCGCTCATCGGCACGTAGACGAAATCCAGCTCAGCTCCCCCCCCGCGGGCGGTCGGGATCAAAAATGCAACGTCAATCGGGTGAGCTGACGGGTCCTCGGGACCCCAAGGGCGCTGTGCGATGAGCGCACGTGGTCCATCAAACCGCTGGAGCACCGCGGTGACGTACGCGCACGATCCATCGAATCCCAACTCGCGGACAGTTCCTGTCTGAAACTACGACCCGGAACCGGTGCTCACACATTTTTTTGGTACGCGGGTGGCGCCCAGTGGCGCATCGGAGTGTCCCATGCGACTCCGGTTCGCGGTGTACCTCGGAACCGCCATCGCGGTACACCACACCCCGGTAAACGGTACCCCCACGTAAGAGATACGAGCAATGAACGAGGGGAATCCTCCATGCCATACCCCTAGTTTTCGAGCGCGCGTTTTACATGCGCATCGCCCGTCGACTGTTTGACCGACTCGTCAAATTCGCACTCCGCTGGGCGGGTAGGGGCGACGGGCCTGGCGCGGCGGACAAGGGGGACGCGGGGGCAGGCAGACGGACGGCATTCGTCGGAGCAGTGGGACCGGCGATCACCGCGATCGTCGGGACATTGGCCGCTGCCAGTGGCTCGTCGTTGACTGACTGCGTATTGCACCGTACGCATGACATGCAGGCGCACACGATCAGTATGACGGCGAGCAGGCTGAATAAGACCAGGGCGGCAATCGACCAGCCGTCACATAGGTGGAAGAGCGCGGTCAGCGAGCAGATCGAGTTGTCCTTGCTCGTCGTGCGGTTCGTGCTCATCGCATTCGCAGCCTCCGAGGCGTCCCCCGAGGCGTCGCCATATGCCATGGCAAGGAACAGGAGCATGCCGTCCGCGGACGTTGCGAGAGAGCCCATGGAGAGGAACAGCGGGTAGGTGGCGTTATACTGCCACCGAGATTTTTTTTCATCTAGGGCGGGAGTCATCGCGTCGGGGTATGGTTTCCCCCTCCCCCCCCCTCCCTGGGGGGGGCTCCTTGCGCCCCGTCGGATTTCGTTCTGCCCATCGCGATTCCTCACGGAGTACCCGTGCCCTTCGCATCGTAGAGCGCGCGCTCGGCCGGGCCGAGGCGGTGGCAGACGCGGCGCACGGCGCCGCCGCCTGAGTCGAGGCGGTGCGCGGCTAGCGCGCCCTGCCCCTTGAGGTGCAGCGCGAGCAGCTCGAGCAGCGGGCTGCCGTAGCAGGCCATGGCACGCCGCAGCTCGTCGCTGCTGGCGAAGGGCGCGCGCGCGCCGCAGAGGCCGAGCGCCTTGGCGCAGTGGGCGAGGTGGCCCGGGGCGCTGCCGAGCGTGGCGCTGCAGAAGAGCACCTGCAGCCCGGGGAGGCGCGCGCGCAGCCAGGCCACGGCGCGCGCCGCGGCGGGTCGCGGGCGCCGGAGGCAGTGGCACTCGTCGAGGAGCAGGAGTCCTCCGGCCCCGGCGGCGTTGCCGGCTCTGTGGAGCCAGGCGGCGACCGCGGCCGCCAGGCCGCTCGCGAGCTGCGCGTAGGTCACGAGGCGCAGCCCACCGACGGCCTCGGCGGCCTTGGCGGCCTCGGCCTTGGCGGCCTCGGCGGTCTCGGCCGCCTCGGCGGCCTCGCCCGCCCGCGGCACTCGCCCCGTCGGCCAGTCCGAGGCGGAGCCGGCGGCGACGGCGTCGGCGCCTCACACGGCCTCCACCTCGCGCCGTGCGGGGCCGCGCAGCGCGGCGCTCGCCGTCACCCACAGCACCCGGCGGGCGCCGGACTCCAGCGCCACGGCCGCCAGCACCCGGCTCTTGCGCACGCCGGGGCCGTCGACCAGCCAGAAAGCGCCCTGCAGCGCGAGGGCCGCGCACGCCTGGCGCACCGTCCGCCCCTGCAGCGCCGAGAGCGCGCCGCGCGCCACCGCGTCGCGCGCGCCCCGGCCGGCGAGGAGCTCTCGCCGCCAGGGCCTCGTCGGGGAAAGACTTTCTTCCCCGACGAGGCCCCGGCGGCGAGAGCTCCTCGCCGGCCGGGGCTGGGCCGTCGGGGCGCGGCACAAATTGTGACGACAAATAGTGCGGCCCGGCCGAGCGTGCGCACGCATGCGCGCATGCGCGCGCATGCGCGCACGCGCATGCGTGCGCGCGCGTGCGCGCGCATGCGCGCACGCGCACGCCGGCGCACGCCGGCGCACGCCGGCGCACGCCGGCGCACGCCGGCCGGGCCCCCTGGCGCACGTCGATGCAACGCACGGGGCTCCGCCGCCGCGGTTCCGGTGCCCCCGCTGGGCCAACCCGCGGCGAGCCCCCCCCCGGGGGGGGGGGGCGCCGTGGCAACGAGTGGTGCAAGTCCCAGTCCGCGCAAGGGCTTTGGACGGGGGGGGGGGGGGGGGGATTTCCCTTTCAACCGGGCCCCCCCCACGGGCCCCCCCCCCCCCCCCCCCCCCCCCACAGGCGCGCCCCCCCCCCCCCCCGCCCCCCCGGCCCCCC
>Ga0105053_10006993_pt1 | contig 15272 bp, 10 predicted proteins | sample BON01_FD_78093 | JGI IMG/M metagenome (GOLD analysis project Ga0105053, IMG submission 78093) | Freshwater microbial communities from Lake Bonney liftoff mats and glacier meltwater in Antarctica - BON-01 | ecosystem: Environmental > Aquatic > Freshwater > Ice > Glacier meltwater | place: Lake...
ACACCCATCATGTCACGGTGTCGGGCCGACACGGGTTCTCGATCCAGCAGTTAAACACCGAGATGCCAGGTCCGGGGCAGACGAATGCAAGTAACACCTGGCAGACGCTCGTCAGTGATGTCAACGACTCCAACAACCTCGGTATTGGCGACATCAACTACTGGGTCGTAGAAGGGAATGTAGGTGCGGTCGAACAGTTTATTAAGAATGGCGGTGCCTCGATCCAGACCCGGCGAATCGGCGCAGCTCCGGCCACCGGCAAACCTAAAGGTAAATGAAGGAGAGAAACTACTTTTAGTATCGGACGTCGTTTACGATACCAATAAATATTTTTGTTTGGAGTTAAAGCAAATTGGTCACAATAACATATTACCGGGATTAAAACCGGTTTAAAATAATAAATTTTAGCAAAAGATGAGCAATATTTCTAGACGAAAATTTTTGATTTCAACCTTAATCGCTGGGACAGGCAGTCTTGTCGCCAAAGGAGAGCTTTCAAATAATATAATATACAATAGCAGATTTATAAAAGCATGTCTACCGTTCTCAATAACAAAAAATGTGATCCCTGTAATTGGGGCATGGTTTCCGCAAGAAAACGAGATGAAGAATCCCGACGGCTATCGCGACTTTCTTGATGCGGCGGCCGAGCATTCGCACTATACGATCATTACCACAACCATGCGAAATGGCGGCCGGCAAATGGTCGATGGGTACGTGCATGACTGGTTCAAGGCCGCCGCACAATACGCGAAAGAGCGGGGCATCGAAATTGCTCTCGAGGTGGACCCCCGCCATTCAATGCCCGCCTTCAAGAAAAAGTATCCAGACGCCTTGCAACAGCGCCTGTGGCTACAGGAGGTTGATCTTGAAAAGGACGGCGAGGTAGTGGCGAACGTCGTATATAAGGTGGGCCATGGTGATGCCATTTGCGGAGCCGGAGCGAATGGCATAGAGCTTGAGCACGTTTACTCCTATACTCAATCACCAAATGGCACGAAGTCGGGCACGGTGAAGGACATCACGACGTCCTGTAAGGTCGGGCAAGTGAAAGGAACGAGCCTTTCCGTGGCGATTCCGGGTGCTGGTAGTGACGGAAAACGCAAGGCATGCGTGATTGCCCGCGTCACTTTTAATTACCCAGCGGCCTTCGCCCCCGAGACGATACAGTTTGAAGCCGATACGGCGAAACAGTATGCCGACCTACCACTTGCTGGTCTGATGAAAGACGAATGGGGGTATCCGGCAAACCATAAAGGCAATCCACACAAAAACGGATTTTGGACCTCGAAACACCGCGAGGAAGACTACGCAAAACGAACTGGAGGAGGAGATTTAGTCAGAGACAGTCTACTGATGTACCTCGGCGAGGAAGGCCGACAAACAGAGCAACAAGCGGCCGTTAACCACTTCATGGAGCAATCCCGCTTCCGCCACACGGAGATCGAACATGCCTTCTATACGCAAACCAAGGCGCTATTTGGTCCCACGGCGTTTGTGGGAACCCACGACACAGTCTTTCCATATCCGGACGCACGTGAATTTGAGCGCAACGGATTGAATTGGTGGACGGCAACGCGCGATTTCGGCCAATCTGACGAAATTACCCCGTATAGCTGCCGCACTTCCCTGGCCAAGAAGTTCGGCGGGGCGGTGTGGTTCAATCAGTGGTATAAACCCAAGATTGAGATGTATGAAAAGGAGATATGGCGCTATGCATTGGCCGGAGGGCGGATGAATTTCCATGTCTTGTATCCGACGAAACCACCTTGGTTGGAACGTGGTAAGGACTTACTTCGATCGGATCTGATGCGCGGCGACTGCCGTATCCGTCTGTTGAACAGTATTTCGGACGCCCCGGTGGACTGCCCTGTGGCCGTAATTTTTGGCCATCCCAACGTCATGAACTGGGCCGGCCCGTCCTTTAACGATATCGGCACGCAATTGACAGACGCTTTTTGGCGCGCCGGCATCTATGCCGACCTGATCCCTTCGAGTGAAATTGCCGGCAAGGTTCTTCGAGTAGATGCCAAGGGTGAGGTTTGGTTCGGAAAACAACGCTATTCAGCCGTCGTCCTTTACAATCCCAAATTTGAGAACACTACGACTGCTGACTTTTTCCAAAAGGCGGCGTGGGGGAAGGCTCTCCTGTATCGACTCGGCGAGTGGACGAAGGATTTCAATGGAAAGCCGCTGGACGGAAAGGCAGCATTGCCGACCCGCATGAAAGTCGCGGAGAACGTCGACACGTGTGCCCGGGAAATCATCGCCAAACTCATCAAGTCTGGAGTCGAACCGCAGACTCCCTCCAGAGGCGACTTTCCGAAGTGGAGTGGACAGGGAAGAACTTCTGTCAACATGCCCGCAGCCGGTAGAACTCGACTCACCGACGGCACGGTCATTCACATAGCCGGTGAAAAGAATGTCACCGGCGACCCCATTCAAAAGACCATTGTGGTCAACGGTCACAAGGTAACCTTCGATGCTGTTGGCTTGGCAGCTATGCGCCTTTCCAAAGACGGTAAGTTGGAAGCTTTGGCTGCAGGCGGCTTAAAACACTTCATAACTGATTTGGTAGATATTAATTTAGACAAACCTGCAGACATTGCCCTTTGGCAAGACATGGATGGTAAAATGCAAGGTGTTTTGCAGGATTATTCTGGACCAATGCCGGCAGACCTCGAAGCAATCACATCAGAATGGCTCCGAGAAGAGGTTCCCAGCCGTTTGGTAGACTGAGGTGGATAAATTTTATAATCGTAAAAATATGAAAACACATAAAATATATAGTAATTTATTAAAAATATCGTTACTAGGCACATTGATGACTATAATTATTAACCCTGTTGTAGCTCAGCAAAGTACAATCTATGACGAAGCCGAAAAAATTCGTTTACCTTCAACTGTTTCACCTGTGATCGGATGCTGGTTTTGGAACTCGTTCGATCGGGAACCGGAGAATTTCAAGCCGTTTATCGATCAAGTCGCCAAACATACGTCCTACAACCTCCTCACCACGAGCATTAGAATTGGTTCAAGGTATATGACCGACCCGGATGTTCATGATGCAACTAAGGCGGCCGCAGCTTATGCCCGGACCCACGATATCGGGATCGTGCTTGACTTGCCATTCATGGCATCGTTTCCCAAGGCGTATCCCAAAGAGATTCTCCAGATGGTTCGTCTGCAGACAGTGGATTTGCCTGAGGCAGGTGAGGTGATTGTGCAAACCGGCAACCCCGTCAAGTTGAATCAACTGCAAGGGTGGCCTTTCAAGGCAGGCCCTGCCCGAGTAGCCCGAGTTTATTCGTATGTATATGGAAAAAAGGGGATTGAACCTAACACAATTAGGGACATAACCTTGGCTTGTAAAGTAAAGGAAGTAACACCAAGTTCGATCAAAGTAGCCATCCCCTGCAGCGAAGAGACGCGAGGACGCCAAGCGTGTGTCTTGTTCTCGATTCCTTGGGAGTACCCCGATCCCTTCAGTCCACACCTGGCGGAACACCATCGGGAACACATCAAGAAATACGCGGATGTGGATCTGGCAGGTGTATGCCTCGATGAGTACGGGTTGCCGGCTTTTGCGAAAGAGAACGAACTCTGGTATTCCCAGCATTGGGGATTGGATTATTCCAAACGGACGAAAGGGAATGATTTGCTTCGTGATATGTTGTTAATGGTCATGGGTGAGAATGGCCGGGAATCGGATCGGTACCGCGCCATAAACCATTACATGGAGATGACCTGGCAGCAGCATGCTGCAATTGAGAATAATTTTTATCAAGCAACTAAAAAAGTATTTGGTTCTTCTGCTTTTGTGGGAACTCATATGACTTGGCAACCGCATTTGAACGAACTGGAGATCCGTCGCAACGGCTGGGATTGGTGGGCCTCGCGTCGCGATTATGGCCAAACCGATGAACTGACTCCCTATTGCGTGCGTACGGCATTAGCAAAAAAATGGGGCAAGCCTGTTGGATATAATATGTATTATTCACAAGAAATTTCTGACTATGAAAAGGAGTTGTGGCAAACGGCTTTGGTTGGTATAAGAGTAAATTATCATCCCATTTATCCATCCCGCAAAAACAATGCTAGACCTATGGGTGGATGGGATCGCACAACGCTTTGGGAAGGGGGACTAATGCGGGGAGACAGCCGAGTTAGATTGTTGAATTTTATTTCCAAGAGTCAGGTAGACTGTCCGGTGGCCGTTGTTTTCGGACACACCAACGCGATTAACTGGGCAACGTCAGGCTATACTGACGCTGGCCAGGCCGTCGCAGATGCCTTTTGGCAAACCGGCTTTTATGCCGATCTTATTCCCAGCAGTGAGATCGATGCTTCCGCACTGCGGATCGACAAAGAAGGTTTCGTTCGCTACGGCAACCAGAAATACGCTGCGGTTGTACTCTACAACCCCGAATTCGAAAGGCCGAGCACGGGAGAATTCTTCCGGAAGGCGGCAGGTGGCAAGACGGATTTGTACCGCATTGGCGACTGGAGCAAAGACTTCGATGGTGTAAAATTCGCCGGCAATGCAGCTCTGCCTTCAGAGATGACCCAAGTGAGTGCCAAGTCCTGTGTCCAATTGGTGACTGCTAAATTGAGTGAATCCGGCGTTATGCCGCAAACTGCGGGAACTCCCGAGCCGCCCAGAGAAGGTCAGTCTAAACTGATCGACGGAATGGTCATAGTTACTGCTGGTACAACTAATCCTTCGGGTGACCCCATTAATAAGACTATTGTAGTCAACGGTCACAACGTTGCCTTTGATGCTGTTGGTGTTGCGGCTGTTCGATTGGATGAGCATGGCAAACTTGAAGCCATGGCAGCGGGCGGGCTTAAGGTCTTTGATGGCGGGGGCGTGGAAATTACCATGCCGACCCGTGCAGATGTCGCCTTGTGGAAAGATGAGAATGGGGTTTGGCAGGGCGTGCTTCAGGACTATGAAGGAGCGACGCCCAAGAACCTGATGGCTATCTGTAAAAACTGGATTCGTCTAGAGGTGCCGAAACCCTATAAAGAATAACTTTCTAAGGATTAGAAAGAGTTGATCGCCAAATGTGAACAATTAATCTTCAAAAGAAAATTTATGAGTTGTATAGTTGTCAGAAAAAAAAGAAATAGTATGTTAAAAATAACCTGCAATAAGCCTGTATTATTCTTAATATTGATTGCACCCTTAATTGCAACCTTAACTACCAAAGCACAACACTATAACCGCAGCATTCAGGTGGAATTACCTGAACAGGTGAACAACCTAATCAAAACGCCACAGCCTGGCGTGGGGTGTTGGTTTTGGGTTGAGCAAGAGTTTAAACCTGAAGGGTACAAGCCATTTATTGACCTTTATGCCAAGCATACAAACTTTCAGCTACTCACTACATTTATTCGACATGACCGTTGGGTTAGCGACCCGACCGTACACGATCAAGTGAAAGAAGCTGCATCCTATGCTCGCAGTAAGAATATGGGTATTGTCTTCGATTTAGATATAAGACATTCGCGCGAATCATTTCGGGAGAAGTATCCAGGTGAAATGCAAGAATTGGTACGTATGCGCGAGATCGACCTCAAGGGTACAAAAACCATAACACTAACTATCGAAGGAATGGAGTTGGGGGATCACTATACTTTTGGTCCGGCTCCAGATTATGATTCATACGCCAGTCGTCTGCTTCGTGTCTATTCATATGATGATTTAGGCAATGATGTTCAAGATATTACCAACAACTGCCACATTGAACACGCCGATGGCAAAACAATTAAGGTTACTATACCCTATAATGAAGGAAACAAGGGGCGCAAAGCCAGTGTCATGGCTGCATTTACTATGTTCACTCCCGATGTTTTTTCTCCCCACCTCCCAGAGGTTGAAAGAAGTCTGCTTGAGCAGTATGCCGATGTACCACTGGCAGGTGCCTCCAAGGATGAGTGGGGATTTCCAGGCAGATTTGACCCATCAACTAGCGATCTTTGGTATTCCGAATCCATGGCAAAGGCCTATGCTGAACGCCGGCCGGGCCACAACTTGGCTAGAGATATGCTCTTAATGTTTAATGACAAATATGGAAAGCAGCCAGCGCGATTAGCTGCCATCAACCACTATATGCAAATGGTTTGGCAACAGAGTGCTAAAGTAGAAAATCTGTATTACCAATCCATTAAAGAAATATTTGGAGACGAGGCAATGGTTATGACCCATCCAACCTGGATTCCTTTTCCAAATAATCGTGAGATTTTTAAGAACGGCCTAGATTGGTGGTCTGTAAAGCGTGATTTAGCGCAGACAGATGAGACGACCCCTTATTGTGTAAGGACTGCTTTGGCTAAAAAATGGAATAGCCCTTTGTGGTATAATATGTATTACAACAGTGATTTAAATAAGTATAAATCTGAGTTATGGCAAAGCTTACTCGGTGGCGGTCGATTGAATTATCACCAATTATTCCCATATCCCAATTGGCTTACTAACCCAGAGTGGAACAAGGGGCTCTTAAAAGACTCCCTGATGCAAGCCGAATCTCGAGTGCAACTCTTGAATTATATTTCAACAAAACCAATTGATTGTCCTGTAGCTGTAATATTTGGACATACAGCAGCAATTAATTGGACTGAATCGGGTTTCGCAGATGTCGGATTGAAAATCACGGACAAACTATGGGAGTCGGGATTTTATGCCGACCTCATTCCGAGCAGCGAAATTGAAAATGGTTCTTTGAAAATTGGTGAGGATGGAAGTATTCAATATGGGGCTCAGCATTACGCTGCTGCTGTGCTTTACAACCCTGAGTACGAGCAACAAGGAACAGCAGAGTTCTTTGCCAAGGCAGAAGCAGGTAATAAGACCAAGCTCTTTCGGGTTGGTTCATGGAGCAAAGATTTTGATGGTACTCCTTTTGATTCTGCTTTAGCCTTACCTACAACTATGAAGGAGATGGATAGCAACCAAGCCATGAATGGCGTTATCAATTTCCTGCAGGATGAAGGTTTTGAACCCTATACAACCTGTACTTCCAACAATGCAGGCTATGGTTCCAGTATGGTCCCTGGGGTAAGTGGCCAGATGCGCCTTCTTGACGGCACAGTAATTCATGCGTCAGGGGAGCATAGCGTTATGGGCGATCCTATCCAAAAAACATTCGAGATAAATGGTCACCATGTCACCTTCGATGCAATAGGAATTGCTGCCGTACGATTGACAGAGCAGGGTCAACTTGAAGCCATAGCAGCCGGCGGACTTAAGTCATTTCAGGGTGGTGGCTTGGAAATATTTCTTCCGGACCGAGTAGATGTCGCTTTGTGGAAAGATAACAGCGGCGTTTGGCAAGGTATTTTACAAGGCCATGAAGGTGTTGTACCTGAGGCCTTGCAGATGATCTGTAAGAATTGGATCCGCCTCAAGGTTCCAGCATCCGCAAGGTGATGATGGAAGGCAATTGACAGTGTTTTGGAAAAAATAGGCAGTATTTGGAATGAAAAGGGTAAGCCAAAATATATGGAAAAATAAATATTTAAAATATTGAAATGAAAGCAGCATTTGTTGGTTTTGGAGAAATAAATTCTCCAGTGCAATTAATAGAAAATAAATATTCCATCGCTTTGAAACAAGTAAAATCTCTTGGAATAAATATAATAAGTACTGATGTAGTCACTGATGATCCAAAAGGAAGAGATGTTAAACGAGCAGTAGACGACTTAAAAAAAATAATTTTAATTTATTAAAACGAATTGACATGACAAACAATAATGATTTCGATTCTTCTCAAAAAGGGGAATATCACAAAAATGGTTATATTTTTACTCGAGAACTTTTCTCAAAAGAAGAGATTGAAGCCTTAGCAAATAAAGCCCGAAATGACCAAGCAATGGATAAGGCCTCATCTACACGTGATGATGGAGAGGGTAATCCGGTACGACTTTCATTATGGACCCAACCAGGAGATGGAATTTATGGTGCCTTTTCCCGCTCGGAGAGGATTGTTAATCGGGTTGAGCAGCTGATCGACGATGAAGCCTACCACTATCATTCGAAAATGATTCATAAAGATGCGCGTACAGGAGGTGCCTGGGCTTGGCATCAGGATTATGGTTATTGGTATGAATTTAGCGCACTTTATCCAAACTTCTGCAGTGTTATGATCGCAGTGGATGATGCGACAGTAGAAAACGGTTGCCTTCAAGTTCTCAAAGGATCACATCTTATGGGGCGGGTAAACCACACCTTAACTGGTGAACAGGCTGGAGCAGACCTGGAACGCGTTGAAGCGGCTAAAGAGAGAATGGAACTTGTTCATTGCGAAATGAAGGCTGGAGATGCCCTGTTTTTTCATGGCAACACGCTTCATTGTTCAGCAGCTAATCGAAGCGAGAACCCAAGGTGGGCTATGATATGTTCCTACAATGCCAGATCCAACGAGGCCTATAAAGAATCGACTCAGCCCTTCTACACTAAGCTGCACAAGATGGACAATTCAAAGATTCTTGAGATAGCAAAAGAGGATATTGGGCAGTCTGACCTTGACTATATGAAATTATAAAGATGTCAGTAAAAGAACCTTCTCTCAAAATATTGATCAATTACTGGACACTCTGGAATGAAAAAAATTCGGATGGTAGTGAATGGACATTAGAGCAAAGCATCAAAGCTGTATCCGATGCAGGCTTTGATGCCTATACTTGTCCTGCGGATACACCGGGACTTAAAGAGACTTTACATCAATACGATCTTCGTTTTGGCGGAAGTTTCGCAGCAGCCAACCAGGATGAGATAAAAGCGCAGGTTCTTGAATCAATGCGCATCGATAACGGCCCAATCAACATCATGCTCGCAGACCATGACACAAAAATTGAAGAGGCCATTGAACTAACTACATCGCTGATGAAGATAGGGAAAGATCTGAACCTAAAGGTGCATCTGGAAATGCACAGGGATACCTGCACAGAAACTCCTGAAAAAACCTATGCTATTGCAGAAGGGGTTAAGATGGCAACAGGCAAGTATCCGCTCATGAATCTCGATTTCTCTCATCATGCCTTGGTAAAACATCTCATGCCCTCAGATTATTGCGAACGTTTGTTTGCGAACATACCACTGTTTCAACAAAGTAACTTATGGCACTTACGCCCTTTTAATGGACATCATTGTCAGATACCTATTACAGATGGTGCCGGTAATTTTTCTGAAGAGTATGAAGAATTCCGTCCTTTTATTATTCAGGCTTTTAAACATTGGTTAGATGGCCCTCGACCTGATAATGAATTTTGGATCGTTCCAGAACTCGGCCCTAAATCTAGTTATGGTCTCAGTTGCTTTCCGAATATTTGGCAAGATGCCATCGTTCTTTCCAAGGACATTAAAACAATCTGGGAAGAACTTATTTAAATGTTGATGACGACCTTAATTAATTTATATACTATGAATTTTAGAAAAAGACACCAATGAAAGAAAATTCATTAAAACTGGCAGAACAATCTTGTTGGTTTAATATTAGATAATTTAAAAAGAAAAAAACAATATTAAAAGTAACTATGAAGAACCATATCAAATCAAAGGAATTATATCAGCGAGCCTGCAAAAGCCTAGCTGGAGGTGTATCGAGCGAATTTAGAAAATACAGCTACCCTCATCCCTTATTTTACAAAAAAGGAAGTGGCGCCCATATTATAGACGTCGATGATAATGACTATCTCGATTTCAGCTTAAGCCAGGGACCTCTCATCTTAGGACATAGCCATCCAGCAGTTTTAAAACACGTTCAGGAATACTCTGAAGAAGGCCAATTATTTGCTGGGCAACATTTGCTCGAATTGGAATTAGCTGAAAAGTTGCAAAAAATAATACCCTGTGCCGAGATGATGCGCTTTAGCCTTTCGGGATCTGAATCGGTCCATGCTGCAATTCGTTTAGCACGCGCCTACAGTAAAAAACAAAAAATTATACGCTTTGAAGGGCATTATGATGGTTGGTTTGACGAAGTTGCTTAGGGAATCTCTGCACCTTCAGAAGAAGCTTTGGGGAGTCGGGAGAATCCAAATGTCTTGCCTTGGACTAACGGTTTGCCAGCAGATGGATCAAAGGGTACCTTGATGCTGCCATGGAATGACCTGGATCTTGTAGAAAAAACAATAGCGAAGCATAAAGATGAAATTGCTGCTATCATGACGGAACCCGTTATGTGTAATAATGGCTGCATAATGCCCAAAGCAGGATTTCTCGAAGGTCTCAGGGAAATATGTGACCGTTTTGGGATCATACTTATTTTTGATGAAGTAATAACAGGGTTTCGCCTGTCGACGGGTGGTGCACAAAAGTATTTTAATGTTACGCCAGATTTAGCCATTTTCGGAAAAGCCATGGCAAACGGTTACCCGATTAGTGTTATTGCTGGAAAACAGAAATTCATGCAACTTATGGCTGATGGAACCGCAATTCATGCCGGAACTATTAACTCTTGCAATCCCTGCATCGCAGCGGCCGTGACTACCATTGAAATATTGGAAAAAGACAATACCCATAAAAAACTCTTTGCTTTGGGCAAACGACTACAGGATGGTCTTTTGAAGATAAAAGAGGAAACTGGACTGAACATGTTGGTTAAAGGACCAGGTTCGATGCTACACATCAGCTTTACAAGCCTTAACGAAGTGAATGAATTTCGTGATACTCTTCAATTTGATAAGGAAAAATTAAGTTTCTTCGTAAATGGGTTACACGAAGAGGGAATCCGTATCATCGGCAGAGGATTATGGTATATTTCAAATGCGCATACCGAAGCAGATATTGATTTCGCAATTAGCAAAGCATCAATCGTTTTAAAGAATATGGTAGCTAAGTATTCAAATAAGTAGATGAAGAAAAATGTAGTTATTGCCGGCATCTTTCACGAGACACATACTTTCGTAAAGACGAAAACTCAGCGAGCTGCATTTCGCTGGGACCAGGGTACCGACTTATTAACACATCGAGGCAACGGATCGCCTCTTGATGGAGTGCTTGAGCTCGCTGAAGAAAAGCAATGGGACATCCAGCCTGTCATTCACATCAATGCAAACCCAAGTGGCATGGTCGCTGACGATGTTGTTCATGAATTTTGGACTGTCCTTATTGAAGAGCTGCGCAAACAGATGGCAAGTGGGATAGACGGATTGTATATAGTTCTTCATGGTGCGATGGTTAGCGAAAGCTATGATGACGTGGAGGGAGAAACCCTCAAGCGCATTAGAGAAGTAATGGGTAGCAAGCTTCCTATCTGTGGCGTGATAGATCTACATGCAAATTTTACTCCTTCCATGGCTAAATATAGCAATGGATTAATTGCTTACTGTAAAAACCCGCATACCGATGCTAAGGTCGCGGCTCGAAAAGCAGCATTGCTGCTTGATCGCCTCATACAGGAGCGAATCGAGGTAAACACTTTTTTTCATAAAGTCCCGATTGTATGGCCACCTGAAGGAACAGGAACAGAAGATGAACCTATGTTGGGACTCGAATTGATGGCCAGAGCATTTGAAGCAAAACACAACAATGTTTTTGCCGTCAACATTATCGCTGGTTTTTCTTTTTCTGACACGGCTTATACAGGCCTGTCTTTCTCGTTAGTTAGTGCAGGGCCCGAGTCTGAGGCCGAAGAGATACTTAAGGATCTAAGTGAATTCGCTCTTGTAAATCGACACAAAGGCAATCCGTCTGAGTTGGTATCCTTAAACGCTATTCTGGATAAGGTAGAAAATAACAAAGTTGGTAATGGACCTGTATTACTCGTTGAGCCCTCCGATAATATTGGTGCTGGTGCCCCGGGCGATGGTACGGAAATACTTCGCTTTTTTATTTCCAACAAACTTGAAAAATGTGCGGTAATCATTAACGACCCTGAATCTGTAAAAAAGCTAGTTCCACAAAACATAGGGACAAGTTGTAAGCTGGCTATTGGAGGTAAACTAAACACTTTAGACAAAGGCCCGGTAAATGTAGAAGTTGTATTACTTAAAAAAACGGATGGTGAATTTGAGTTAGAAGACATCCACAGTCATTTGGCATCAATGGTTGGTAGTCTTGTTAAAATGGGGCCTTGTGCTCTTCTTGACTGCCAGGGCATTTATATACTCCTTACCAGTAAATCAATTCCTCCCTTCGACCTAGGGCAATGGAAAAGCGTGGGGCTTAACCCAAAAGAGCTTAAGGCCATCGGGGTTAAAGCTGCCATCGGACATAAGCGTGCTTATGATCCTATCGCAAAAGAGAGCTATACCGTCGACACCCCAGGAGTGTGTTCAAGTAATTTACAGTCATTACCCTTTAAAAAAATACAGAGACCTATTTTCCCATTAGATGAAATATAGGGATTGATTTAAATTAATTTATTATTTTGAAAGAACTAGAAACAACATTAAGCAGCAAAGGCAAAGCCAATAATTATTATGTTTACCTAATCTCATTCGTTGCAGCAACAGGAGGCTTCCTTTTTGGTTATGATCTCTCTATCATTAGTGGAGCACTAATTTTTCTTGAAGGGCACTTTGAATTGGACGCAGTGGCAAAAGGAACTGCTGTAAGTAGTGCCATTTTGGGATCTATAGCGGGCCCACTATTTGGCATGTGGTTAAGTGACGCTCTGGGTCGCCGTGCAACTCTTGCCATCGCTTCAGTCTGCTTTTTGATATCCGCTATAGGCACCGCAATGCCTCAAAGTTTACTGATCTTCAATATTTGGAGAGCTGTTGGAGGAATAGGCGTAGGGTTAGCGGCTATGACATCACCTATGTATATCGCTGAAATAGCACCTCCACACTTACGCGGACGCTTAGTTACAGTTAATCAATTAGCCATCGTTATTGGTATTAATGCTGCTGTTATTGCTTCTTATTCACTATCATTTGGTGGGCATTGGCGGTGGATGTTTGCATCAGAAGTAATTCCCATTTTATTGTTGATGATAGGCTTGTTTTTTATACCAAGGAGCCCCAGGTGGCTGATTGCAAAAGGAAAAACATTAGAAGCCTTAAAAGTTATGACCAAAATCAATGGTGAACTGCAGGCCAAAAAAGAATGCCAGGATATAGCGTCGGAATTAGGAAGTGAAACAGGCAGTTTCAAGGAATTATTTTCTCCAAATTTGAGAAAAGCTTTGTTTATCGGTATAATTATCATGATTTATTCTCAGGTCAATGGTGTCAATATGATGCTCATATATGGCCCAACTATTTTGGTAGAGGCAAATATTGGTGACGCATCGCAAGCCATATTCTTCACTATTTTTATAAATATAACCATTCTTATTTCGACAATTATCGCCTTCTGGCTGGTGAAAATTTATGGGCGTGTCCAAATCCTGATAGTCGGTGTAAGTGGCATGGCATTGGGTCATTTGATCATGGCGAGCGTCTTCTTTCTAGGCGGATCCCCTTTCCTAAATCTTGCTGCGATGCTTATTGCAGCAGGCTCATTTACCTTAAGTCTTGCGCCGCTCAGCTGGATTATCGTCTCAGAAATATTTCCAAATAAAATTCGTGGGAAAGCAGTCTCGTTAGTGTGTATTATTTTATACTTATCCTCATTTTTTTGTACTCAATTCTTTCCGATGATTACTGATTATTTTGAAACAACTATGAACCATCCGGGTGGCGCCTACCTCATCTTTGGCTCGATCTGCATATCATGTGTGATCTTTTGCTGGCGTGTATTACCTGAGACCAAAGACATCCCGCTAGAAAAAATAGGAGAATTCTGGGGCAATCAGAAACATAAAATTAAGGAGCAATTATGAAAATAACGAAAATAGAAACCTGTATACCAAAAGACAAAATGCCCGGCCTTCTGGCGCTGCGTATCCATACAGACGCTAATTATATCGGCCATGGTGAGACGTATTACGTGCCGGAATCCGTGGCTTCAATGATACACGATTGGATGAGCCAGCGGTTATTGGGAGCAGATCCATTGGCGATAGAAAGCCACTGGCGTTTTCTTTATGAACGAACGACGAACTTTGGTTCACGCGGTTGTGAGCTACGAGCAATTTCTGCCATTGACTTGGCCTTATGGGATATCTTAGGCCAAGTTTGCAATCAGCCGGTTTGGCAGTTGTTGGGAGGCAAGGCGCAGGAAAAAATAGCCGCTTACAATAGCAGCGCAGGTCCCAGTTATGCGGATCAAGCCAAAGGGCAAAAAGATTCACGTATATGGCCCGGTCATGGGAGTATTGGCAATGAAGGTCCCTTGAATGATTACTGGTCGGTTGTAAACAATCCTGTTGATTATGCCAAAGAACTTATTGATGAGGGCTACAAAGCTTTAAAAATGTGGAATTTTGACTTTGCTGCGCACAAGACTAACGGCCCTTTGTACATATCCAAAGAGGATATTGAAATCGGGCTTAGGCCCATGCGTGCTATTAGAGATGCAGTAGGTGATCAGATTGAAATTATATTAGACGGGCATGGTTTTTTTCAGTTGCCCGCCGCTTTGCGCATAGCAAAAGCAATGCGTGAGATTGATCCGCTTTGGATAGAAGATGTAATTCGCCCCGATTGCATTGATACCATTGCTGATTTCAGGAATAAAGCAGGAGTTCCACTGGCCGTAAGTGAAATGATGATAGGCATGGAGGATTATCGTTTGGTTTTGGAAAAGAAAGCTGCAGATTATATCATGATTGACCCTACCTGGGTGGGTGGCATTTCGCAGACTCACCGCATTGCTCAAATGGCTCAGGCCTACAACGTGCCGGTGGCGATGCATGATTGCACCGGACCATTGACTTTATTGGCGGGTATTCATGTTGCGACAGCCACCCCTAATGTGGCTTGGCAAGAGACAGTGAGGGCACATATTCGCATGCTTTATTCCGGGCTTATTGCTGAAGACATTCGAGTTGAAGGTGGCTATGCTTATGCTCCTGAAAATCCAGGTCTGGGAGCTCGATGGCTGCCGGAGCTTTTTGAAAATAAGGGTAATCAATACCGTGTAAGTAAATTGAAATGATGAATATACGCTTAGATGATAAAATTGTCTGGATCACAGGGGCAGCTAATGGCATAGGCAGGGCGTTGGCCATTGGCTTTGCTCAAAGAGGTGCCATAATTGTGGCAACGGATTATGCTAAAGACAAATCTGGTTTAAAAGATGAACTTAAAGCCTTAAATGGTAAATCTTTATTTTTAAAACAGGATGTGACGCTACCTGAAGATGCAGAAGGAGTTGCTGCCGAAATACTTAAGCGTTTCGGTAAGCTTGATATACTTATTAATAATGCAGGAATAGATCC
>Ga0105053_10007001_pt1 | contig 15253 bp, 7 predicted proteins | sample BON01_FD_78093 | JGI IMG/M metagenome (GOLD analysis project Ga0105053, IMG submission 78093) | Freshwater microbial communities from Lake Bonney liftoff mats and glacier meltwater in Antarctica - BON-01 | ecosystem: Environmental > Aquatic > Freshwater > Ice > Glacier meltwater | place: Lake...
AATGCCAATAATGAAAGGAATCAAAATATGACCAGAACCTGTCGTAAAATTTTGATACTTCATTCTCTTTAACTTCTCCTTCAAAACTAAAACCTCGTCAGGTGATAAGTTTTCATAAGTTTTTTCATTTCATAAATTTCTTAAATACAAAAAAGCAGTTTTTTCTGTGCATCATCTCCAATCCACACCACCACTGCGACTCTTTCGGATAGCTGCGTTTTTTCTTGAAGCTGCGTTATTAGAAATATGTTACTTCGGGCAGCATTACGACATGCAAATAGATCTCGTCAAGCCATTCGCTATTGCTCAACCAATCAGGCTGATGCTTCAAGTGGCAAAACTGGCGTAGCTTCTATGAAAGCGCGTGCGGAGGAGAAACTCTCACAGCTTGCAGATCGACATGTTCTAGGTGAGACGATCAGGCAATTAGACCAGTCGATGCAGTATCAGGGTTACAACGGACTTCGGTGGGTTCTAGGCATCGCATTCTCCGCAGTTTTGAGCATGTACATATTCAGAGACGACGTGAAGGATGGTCTAGGTAGCGCCAGTGCAGAGATTACCAGTAGAACTCTTGGTAACGAGAACGTCCAACGGGAGGCTCAGAACCTAGCGCAAGGTGTTGTGTACCAACTTTTGAATGATAAAAAGGCTTTGGAATTAGCGACTGAATTTTTGAACCACTTATTAGCCAGAGAGGAGACTCGGAATGCAGTGGTCACTTTGTTAGGGAGTGTTGCTTCACAACAAGGTACTCGCGAACTCCTCCAAGATCTATTCGTTAGGATCCTAACGCAACCTGATTTCGTTGTACAAACGTCCTTGTTTTTCCAGGATGTATTTCAACGGGAATCTTCCAAAGTTGCTCTTCAGAATTTGTTTGCCGCGCTTTTTGCTGATGAGCAATTTCAAGAGACTACTGCCAAGTTCTTTCAGTTTGTTCTTTATACCGACACATTCCAATCTGCGATTAACAGTGTTGCAGCTGATAGCGTCCATTTCGTTCTGAACGATGAGGAGATCGGGAAGCACGCTGTGTCTTGGGGGCAAATGGTACTCATGGAACCTACTTTGCATCTTAAAGCAGGCGATGCAATTTGGGGAGCAGTAGCTTCAGCCTTTGTGCCCAGGATATTTGGCCGGGGCAAAATTAACCCCAAAGAGGATGCGGTGAACTTCGACGAGGCCCTGAAGAAGTTGCGGAAAGAAGAAGAAGACAAATTGCGCAAGAAGGAAGAAGAAGACAAATTGCGTAAGAAAGAACAAGAAGTAATGAGTCGTAAAAAGGAACAAGAGCCAGAGAAAGAAGCGGATATCAAGGAGGAAAATAAGAGCAAGGAAAGTTTCGTTAATGTTTCCCCACCAACTATGGATGATACCATTGATATTGCTGAAGTGGTCATTCTTGCCAAAGAGAAATCCGATACGGATAAACCAGAGTAGTCAATATATAATTGTTTCTGTATCATTCGCTACAACAAAAATAATGTGTATATTTCAAATTTTTGATAATCAAGGATAGAAAGGAATTTGGTGCTGCCAGAAAATAAAGATTGACTGTCAACAAATGACAAGTAAACTCAATTTATTCGAGTCGTGCAAATTATTAAATTGACTGTCAACAAATGACAAGTAAACTCAATTTATTCGAGTCGCGCAAATTATTAAATTGACTGTCAACAAATGACAAGTAAATTCAATTTATTCGAGTCGTGCAAATTATTAAATTGAATGCAGATTGACTCATATAATAACGAGGGGACCGCATCGCCTGTATTTTTGATGGTGGATTTGAATTGTACTCATATAGCCCCCCTCGATGTATGAGTGCTGTTCGCGGTGCTTGGGTCGTGTATGTCGATTCTGCTGGAGACTGTCATGTGGTATTGAAGAAATCATTTCCTAGTGTGGAGCGAAGACATCGCATGATACATCGCGATGCCATACATGCTGAACCCCGAAACATGCAAATCAAGGTTGCTAATCCAGTTTTTGCTGCTGCTTTTCAAAAATCGGTTCTGAATATCCTGACTTTTCCGCTGCCCTATTCACTCATGGAGTTTGACGATGGTTTGTTTTTGTGGCCCGTGGTAAGATACGAGATGGTTCATTTTGCTGACCTCCCTGATGCAGTTGCCGCGTATGGTATCATAGTCCCACTCATTGAATCACCTTTAGAGGATTTCAGGAGCATCTTGTCTTTGAAAGACATGCGGCCCTTCAATAGGTCTATCGCTTTTGCTATCAGACTGCTTCAAGACATGTCAAGAGTTCAAATTCCTTCTTTAGGCTCGTGGTTTTCCCAAGTAATCCCATTTGGGAGTCCCTGTGACACTGATCCTCATGTATTATGGTCTCGGAGATGCTCAGAAAAACATGGCGATAAAACATTGATGAAGCGACCTTCGTGGTTTTCATCAGACAATTCACCAGTTGAAAACATTCAAGTGTACATCCGAGAAAGAATATCCGCACAATTCTTGCCGCAAATAGAGATGCTGCAAATCAACCCGGTATGGGAAATCGTGGGGACTGTATATTGCAAGGTAGCTGGAATTCAACAGGATGTAACGCTCAAAATTGAAGGCATGCACGAATTGCTGGCACAGAACCTCTATATAGATAAACCCGAATCCAAGGTTAGAACTTATTTTAGTTTCAATCCTTGTGTTACCACTAACACTGGGTCTTGTGGCAAAGATACTATCACCTTTATTCCTCCGTCAGGCTCATTTCTTCTGTGCATGTATCGTGTTTATATTCCATCCTGGCAGTTCGGTGTCGATTCAATTGTTTGTAACAAATCAATCGTCAACCAATCCACAGCCGCAGAAAGAGGACTGGAGCATATACGTCTACTAAAAACACCAATCGCTTCTAGGTCTAAATTGCCGTTTCTTCCAGTTCAAGCTCATCTTCTTGCGAGCTGCACTGAGAGCAACATCACTGTCGAGCTTAAAGTTGTTGTCCACGAAAAGATGACTGGTGAACTAGATATTGAGGTAATTCTGTCGAAGAAAATATTGAAGGCGAACTACTATTCTGTATCGGTCGGTATTGTGGATGTTAACCAGCAACGATGCCTGTGGACCGTTGAAAGCGTCGCTGGTAAAACATTGTACCTCAAGGCTGAATTCGTTACAATGGGTTCTGCTCCAACAGAGTTTTGGGGTCAAGAGAGTGTGTCGCGTTATTTAGCGAAGGCTCTTTTCCATTTTAAATTGAATGACAAATCGGGGACCGGACTTAATGTTGATCCTGGCAATGTGCATGTTCCCGGGCGTAGAACGGGCGTTGCTAAGACGTTCACGATTTTAAGTAGTGCTTGTTATGTTAGCTATTCCTTTGATGAATCCGTGTGAGTTATACATATCCTATATATTTTGCCATCTGTAGACGTTGTTTTAATTAAGAATTTGTGCTATATCTATCTAGTTGCCTGACGAATCAGTGTGAACAATGCCTGGTTCTACTACGATGTTTCCGGGATGCAGATTTACTTCGTTTTCGATGTGAGGATTTCTTATTCGGTTTCTTGGACTTGGATCTCTTCTTGTCCTTCCTACTTTTGTGTCTAGATGATGAGCGATGATGGGATTTAGAAGAATGATGGGATCTAGAAGAACGATGGGATCTAGAAGAATGATGGGATCTAGAAGAACGATGGAATTTAGAAAGAGTGGAACTCCAAAAATCATCTCCAAATGTTGACGACATTTTAGGTCCTCCACTATCACTATCAGAAGATGAATCTTTGTAGTCATCAACATACTGCATTGTTTTTCTTGGTCTGCTTCTCCTTGGAGACATCGTATCCGAGCTACTTGAATGTCTAGAATTCCTAGAATATTGACGTGGACGTGATTCTTTCCTGTGCCTGGCCCTACCTCTGCTTGGTGAAATATCGACTCCTCTGCTCGAACGATAAAGGCTTCGTTCATCCTCCGAGGAATCGGAAGACTCGTCAAACAGACTCACTTTACTTGTACTGACTCTCCGACCTCCACATCGACTACAATCATTCAAGTGACTGGAAGATCTGTTCACGTACCTGCATCGGTTGCAAGTCCATCCCACTTGAGAGCATTGCCTTGGAGACGGAGAGCGACTAAGTCTCGGACTCGCTTGTTTGCTGGTGGATGCCGTCATCGAGTGGTCCATGATAGAGTGGTATATTTCATTAAACTCGTCGCGTTCATTGTGAGTAGCATACTGTTCTAGCCATTCTCCAACTGTGGCGGGATGCCACATACTTTTACGGTTGTCATCTCTTTCCATGGAGGCTGCTGTGCTCATTCGATCTCTGACAAAACCATTCTGTTGATGTTGATAAGGCCTGTCGGAGGATTCATTGTGATGATCATAGACTGCAAAGCTGCTCTCATTGTGGGAGTGTTTACCGCGCATTAACATATCTAGTTGACGATGACTGGCAGGGTTGGTAGGGATCGTGTGAGAAATGTGACTTTCCTCTACCAGTTGTACGAAGCCCCCGTAGTTCACAGCACCAGTGCCATATTTGTCATACTTGTCCATAAGGTGCTTCATCTCCTCAGAGTTAAGTGGCAACTGGCCAAGCGAACAAAGAACCTGTCTGAAATCTCGTCTTGACACAGACCCACTTCCATCCGAGTCAGATTTTGAAAATTCATATAGCAAAGAACGAGGGTGTGCACTGTGCCTTCTCTGATTCTTAATTTCTTGAATGAATGAATCTATGGCTGCTTCAAGTTCCTCTTTGGAAGACGACACAAGTCGGAGAAACTCGTCGTAATCCACACTTCCGTTCTTGTCATGATCCAAAGCATGCATGATGCCCGTAATCTCGTGATCTGAAAATGCCTGATCGATATTACCGTTCACTTCAATCTCAATGAGTCTTTTGAAATCCCGTTTTGACAATTTGCCTGTTCCAGTCGAATCAAATGAATCAAATACTTTTGAAAAGTCATACTTGGTTCCTGAATTCCTTCGTGAGATGCCTTTGATGGCGTGTTTCATTCTTTGGAAGAGCGCGTTGTGATTTATCTGCTCAGTTTGCGAATTTGACGAATGCTGTTTGAATTGATGTCGAGCTTCCGGGCAAATTGATTGGATCATCATCGCATAATTGATATATCCGTTTTCAAATGCCCCTGGAATATGTTGTGCTATCTTTTGTAACTCGCGTGATTCAATTACACAATCCAAAGCTTTGAGAACATTAGCGAAATCGATTTGGGTCATTAATCCAGTCTCACAAGAATCAAATGCACGTACAAGTGTCGATAAATTCATGCCTCGAGCTATTGCTCCATTAAAACAGAGCGCAAGCTTTGTCTTAAGATGGTCGATGTTTACTGCCACTGTAACTGCATCCCCTGCATCGTTAAGCAATGACGCCCTAGCCAGCTTGCAGAACAACTTGTAGTCATTCTTATCAATATCCTCAGGGTCGATTCTAGGTACGATCACCGAGAAATGTGTCTCGTTCAATTCTATTCCATAAGCCTGTAAACCTGATTTCAATCTCCGCAAAGGTAGGTACCCTTTCATTCTTAAATCCAGCTTTTCAAGTTCCTCGCATAAACCTAGCTTGCCTCCATTTCGACGAATAGCCACAGTAACGATTTCCCTGATTTCAGAAAGAACTCGTTCCTGATTTACCGGTACGAAAGTTCTGGGACTGTCTCTATGAACTTCGATTTGATTTTTATATTCAGGCTTGTATTCATCGACATGTTTTAGAACAACAGATGATTGCAATGTCGCTACCAGCTTAATTCTACCTTGAGCCTTTTTTCCACCTGTGAGTTCAAACCAATTTTCAACTCGACTGTTTGTTGTTAGGGATTCCAAGGAAATGGTCACCGATCCTAGACTATCGGAAAACAGCATATCTTTATCTTTGACTAATATTTTGATGTCAGTTCCGGGTTTGATTCCTTTTCTCTTTTCATTAAAGAGAAATTCCTGATTCCATTCTGGTTCCAATGTTCGCTTAATCACGTTTGTGCTTTGAGATTCTCTTCCTAGTTTAATTACGCAGAATGGGTCTGATTTACCATTTCGATCTGCAGCTCGAAGATTTTCGGCCTTCACTATCTTCACATAGACTTGAGGCCCGTCACCAGCCATGGTGGGGCTATCTGGAACCTTTGAAGGCTCATCGAAAGATTCAGAAATTTGAAATTTCATCAAAATTTGTCCCTTTGGTTTCAAATCTAGCCACTCTTGATCGATATCCCGCCAATCAGAGATCTCGCAACTTCCTATGAGTTCACTCGTTATCAAATCCTTGTCCATCACTTTTAAAGAGATATTTGAAAGTTCGTCAATATCAGAAATATCAAATGTCGAATTTTCCCATACCGGATTGAGTGTTTTCTTGATCACTTTGGTTGTATGAGTCTTTTTCTTGCCAGCCTTGTTTTTATATGAAATAATACAATAAGGATCACTTTTTCCACCCCAATCGGCTGCCTTGAGTTCCCTTCCTTCAAGAATAGAACACGATACAACTAACGATGTTGTTTCGCCGCTGACATTGGAGCGAGCAGATTTCGAAACCATTGATGATGTGTTGACAGTATTTGAAGGAATTGACAGTTTAGAGGGTTTCGAAACTCCTAAAACCGCATCACAAAATTTATTGTAATTGATTTCGCCATCATCATCTGTGAATGCTGCCAATATCCTGGTAGAATCTTCTTTGTTCGTTATCGGTTTGCATTTCACTGACTCGAGAACTCGGTTGAATGCTTTCATTCCACTCACGGTGCCGGAGCTTGATCGATCAAAAAGTTTAAAATTTGAAATCATATCGGATACAATTTCATCTTTCGCCTTTCCTGCTGTTGCTGGAATTAATAACTCGAGAAACTCTTCCATCGACCCTGAATTTATTCTATTCGGTTCCGACATAGTGTCGTCTTGATGCTCTGAGTTTCCTACAATAACCATAAGCCTGCCCTTCGGGTCCAGATCTAGCCAATGCGTCCCAGTTGTTAGACTTGATAGAGGCGTTTCCACTTTTCCAACCAAGTCGCTGGTCACCAAATCTTTATCCATCACTTTAAAAGTGATCTCACCTTCTTGCGGAACCTGTTCCAGTTCAAATTGGTTCTTAGCCCATTCCGGCTCCAAAGTGTTCTTCACGATAGTCGTTTGCACCGATTTTCGTTTTCCTGCTGTGGTTTTATAGCTGATGACACAATAAGGATCACATTTCCCGAACGTATCAGTGGCTCTTAACCCGGTGGCTTTGATCACTGATATATTCAACGGGGAAGTCTCCTGATGTTCCTCGTGATGCTCCTCGTTTTCGAAGTTGACTAGGATTCTAATCTCACCTGCATCTTCATCGTTCTTGCCTTCAAGCACATGTCTCGATTCCTTTCCATTGAGAAGAAACAAGTCCTGCAACGAGAGTGAGATCGTGCCCAGCTCCTCAGATGAAAAATAGTCAGCATCATAAACAATCAAATTCAGCATATCCGACCATTTGAAGGAACTCGACTTGAATGTGAAACTTTCGCGCCATTCAGGATTTAGTGTTTTATTTTTCGTTTTTGTTTTATGTCGCTGTTTTCCAACTTGTAGAGTGCAATAAGGGTCACTAAAACCATTTTTATCAGCCGATCGAATGTCTTTCGCCGAGTTAACAATCAATGTGAAGTTCGGTATCTCTGATGGAAGCTCGGCCATTCTTATGGGGAAAGCAGGACCATCTGGAAGATCCTGGTCTTCAACTTTGTCTTCGAAATGGTCGTCATCCAAACGGGGAGATACTTCTCTCGATTCTGCCACTTCCGCATGCTCGCCTGAAGCGAAACTTGTAAATTCAATTTGAATTTCACCTGCCGGTAACACCTTTTTTCGGAACATACTCTTTGATTCCTTTTTCAATTTCAACCACATGGTTTTGCCATTTTCATCGATCTTCAATAAATCAGCGTATGGAAATCTCGCTTCGCCGATAGCATCATCAATAAGTGAATCTTTATCAAATACTTTTACAAGTACTTCCTCAGGAAGCTTTTTCGTTGGCAATTTAATTTCAAACTCGTCATTCCATTGAGGATTCAAAGATTCTTTCACCACCGATGTTTTTCTTTTCTTTTTCCCGATTACCACTTGGCAATATGGATCGGAGAGTCCATTTTTATCCGAGGCCAGTAAATCTTTCGCTTGAATCACCCTGACTAAAACGGAATCAAATGTCTTTCCACTTATTTCAGTACAGCTTTTCTCCTCATCGACGGATATATCATCAGCAATTGATGCAGACACCGGGACCAAACTGCATGTGATGTTCAGTTCTGGCCCGTTCTTCTTCTTGCTATTTCCCGTAAGCGGTAACCAAAGAGTTTGTTTGAACTCATTTGATTCGTTAAGTGTCTTGAGGGAGAACATGCATTTCCCCAAATCATCGTTAAAAACCGTGTCTTTGGCGAGGACGTGAAAATGCACATCTTCGGTGCCCTTCAAGGATGTAAGCTTCTTTCCTTTCCCTCCGAAATCAAATTCTTCATTCCATTCTGGATTTAAGCATTTTGAAATCACTTTTGTTTTTTGTTTTTCTTTGCCCAACTTAATTTCAACAAATGGATCACTCGAAGACGACTTCTTATCGGCTATCTTGAGATTTCGTGCCATATTAACATGGATCTGAAGCGTGTACATACACCCTGAGTCTTCTTCGGTGTTACTTGATTTCCTGCGCAACGGAGAGAATGATCTGACTGGGGAAAATCGTCCTAGCATCGTTCCCTTACAACAACAGGTCCGTTACACCGGGTCTTAAAATATTCAACGGTATCATTTTTGAAATCGTTTTCGATTTGACTTCCAAAATTTTAGAGTATTTAGATTTAAACACTACAATTAGAGGATAGAAGCCATCAAATGCTCATTTCTTTAAAAAACAAATGGATCATGGTGAAATAAGAGAGTCTGATGACAATCCGTGAGGTTATCAGAAGCAACGACATCATGAGAAATCACATTGTATCGCTCCTGATGTAATCTAATTGCATCCCTCGACTTGAGAGCAATGTCGTTTGCAAACGCCTTCCATGAAGAAAATATTATTAGCAAAACCCAATTCTTTTTCAAATTATGGCGAAATGAATTAAATAAACTGGCTAAACGCAACAGCTTCTTGTGCATTTTCGCCAGCAAGCTGCTCTGTTGCTTTTCTTGCGCTTGGAAATCTTCTGTAATGCCGCTTTATCATCTGGTGCCCTTCCCGTACTCATATGAAACTGCATATCTGCAATAGCCTCGTAACGATTCACCGACAGTGAAGGGTCTACAGCTTCGTCAAACCACGGAGACCCATACATCCTCAACGAGTTCCGGAATCGCCAATTCGTACCTGTGGGCCACATGACGTGCGGTTGATCATGAATCTTTTCCAACAGAGATTGTCTGTCGTTGTATTCTCCGCTGGCAAAACACGACTCCACATCAGGAAGAGACAGAGTTCCTCTACGTTCTGCGGACAAGGATGCGTCGGGGGACGCAACTGTTTGTTTGAACCAGCCAGACAGCTGACCCCATACAAATCCGGATTGGTATTTTTTCTTCTCCTTGAAAACGACTTTCATGGGATCGATTTGTTTTGCCGCTGATTCGTGTTTGAATTTTGTGGCTCCTGGAAAGCAATAAATGTAACAAGGCGCCTGTGCATTCACTCTGAGCCAAACAGTACCAGGACGAGGTTCTGTAAAGGCATAAAAGCAGCAATCGGAGGACTTGCCCTTAGTCCCAATTGTACCGTCTGGAAATATATAAAACGGCACCAGCGAAGGATGAAATGTCTTAAATGCCCACATACTTGGTATTCCATCGATATCACCCAATGGGAGCAGATCAGACTCTGATATTCCTCGAAGCAAAACCATTCCATTATAGACTTCTTTATACCAAGCAGGTGCAGGCTTTACAGGCGGTTGTAGGGTGTAGTTCGTCTGCATGATTGATTTAGAACCGTTCCAAAGAATATGCTCGATCTTTGGTCCTTGGCTCACTGCCACTCTCACTTTAAATTCTCTCGTTTCTTTAATAACAGATTTCACAGCAGGCTTTATTATGTCTGCCACACTACCATCTTTTCCAATATCGATGTTTCGAATCTTGATTTCAGGTGAAGTTCCTCCTGATAAAGACACCGACGTGAAGAAATGATCCGTATGAATGTACCAAGTAAGCAAGTCACCGGCAGCAGTACAGCTTTCCAGCGGGATTAGCCACACGATTTTTCGAAGATCTTTTAGCACTTGTTTGGCCTCAATCATAGATGCTACATTTCGCCCAACAACCAAAATATCTTCCAGAAATCCGTGAAAGCTAGCAGCCTCAGGTCTTTTAATGATTTGTGCGACCATTCGAGAAAGCACCGACATTTCAGAATCTCCACAAAGCTTGCTGACAATTTGCGTTTCAGAGAGCACTACGAAAGGGGAACTTATCTGATCTAATCGCATGGGGCTCTTCAATCCTGCCAGTAAAAAACGACGGATTTTATTTATCGAAATGGCCACATTTTGCTTGCGATTTTCAAATACACCACGGGATTCTATTTCTGCAGAGACATCGTCATACAATGGCAATTTGGTTTTGGGGTTTATCTTCACAATCAATTTTCCAGGAAGCTCATTGGATTCAAACTCGACATATTGTAATACCAGACTCGTCCACTTAACCAACCATGATGGCAACCCATGCAATAGCTTTTCCTTCATTCCATACTTGTGCAATCGATCATGGTCTACCTGCGTCAACGGCTGTTGAGTGGCGTTGAACAAAAGTGCATTTCTATCAAGAAATGTTTGCCACTGCTTCGCAACATCTTCAAAGGCCCCCGCGCCAGCCCAGCCAACAAATGATCCGCGACACTTCAATGAATAGCATAGACAACTGGCAGCAAGGAATTCATTCTTGTCTTCTGTCACTGACGAATAGTCAAATGCAAGTTCCTCCCCATACTGGATATCTCTCAATGTGTGCAGACTCACTACATACTTGCCGTTGACCACCATTACTAAATTAGCGCAATTAGGTTCGCAACTGTGGCTTAACCGAGAGGCAAAATTACCCTTAGCAATAGGATCAATAAACGCGACGTCATAGCCTTCTGTGTCGTCGAGGTGCCTTTCCACCATTATGTTGTAGAAGTCTGGCAATGATGGTTTGAATGCGAGATTCTTTTGTGCGTTTTTTATGGCGTCTTGTTTCTCAAACCATCTCCAGGGTGAGTATAATTCACCCAGATATCTCGTTACGAACGTCCCTGCAGGTATCCCAGAAGGCTTTATGCAACGAACCCCAGCACCTTTAGGAATAATTCTGAAGTTTTCCAAATCAAATCGGAGGGAAAAATACATCAATGCACGAGTGCATCGTAGAAGAGAATCACGAGGGATATGGATGTTCGACAATAGAGTCATAACGAGTTGCTTCACTTCGTCTGTATCAGTTTGCTCCCATGCATCTAGGCAATGCAAGATACTTCGAAGGGAATGGGTTATATCGTATGATCGATCTGAGGGTTGGAAATCTATCACTGGTACTAACAGTCTTTGAATGTATACACGCTGCGTCTCTTCTTCCATCATGCCCCCCGCGATCTCGAGGACACTCTGAATGTTTTGTCGAGAGAAGCAATCGAGACCCCACATGTCTGCAATCTCCAACTCCTTCCCCAGAGTCAATCCTTCACCACGTGCAATACTAGAGGCACTGCAGCCGATGTTGACGCGTTTACAGAGCATATCAGTAAGAAAACATCCCTTTTCTATCGAGTAAGGAACCTTTTCTTTACAGGTATCATCTGCATTACAAGTAGCAGCTTTCGTTGTATTAAGCATCTCTAATACCTCGTCTGTCATACCGGGAGCAGCAACATAGTCGAATATCTCTTCATACGGTCGTCGAGTATAAGGAATTTTGTTCCATTCCCCAGTGTAGAATGGCTCACTCATTGCATTATCGTTAAACTTGCGTTCGATGCGAGGGACCAATGCCTCCAATTCCGCAGCGACTTCTGCAAGGGTGACAGGTAATGGTTCGTCCCATTCAACGTCCTTCCGTCTGATTTTGGCGTCAGCGATTACTACAGACTTGACGCCTTTCTTCTTCTTAACCTTGCCTACTCGCTCATCGCAGAATGCATCATCTCCCATGTATACATTCTTCACGCATTTACGCTTTGCTCTTCCTGTCTCCTTCATTTTGAAAAATAAATGAGTAGCACATAGCCCCCCCTCGTGGAAATGAAGTGGTGAAAATGAATGATCCATTATTAGCACCTTCGACTTCGCATCGATGGCGTCGTCGATCTCATGTTCAGAATTCACCAGCACCTGTTGAGATAACGTTCCAAGCCATGATGCATCGCAAAATGCTGAGGAAAATATGGGGGACATATGAGAGTGATAAACCTTGGGTGATGTTGTGGGTGTTCTTGACTCTGCTGCTTATGCTCGGAGTAGCCGGGGCTAATTTCAAAGGAGGCAATATATCTATTAAATTGAATACCGGTCAAATCGGTTTTTGGTCACTCGTAACGGTTGTTATATTCAGCATTCTAGTGTACACTTTGACGAAAGTGATTGTGGTTGTCCGATGGATGCTCTATTGGTTACTACTCGCGGAAGTTATTAACCTTCTCATCAACAAAGACTATAATTTGTTTGGTGAGCATGCATCACTTGGTCTTTTAGTCTCTCTGGCTGTTTTAGAAGTGTGTACCTTTGCGATTTACGTGTTTATAAACTACTTGTACCCTAAGATCCTTGCCTCTGACTGGTTTAGGAATACTGTCGGTGCGCGGCAATGGTGGGAGGTGAGATCTATAGGTCCATGGACACTCACATACGCCAGTGGTATTGCAAAGTCGCATCGTAGCACATGTACATATAGAGGTCAAACTAGTGCGGCAGGTTTGCCACATGGCTATGGTCACTGGATGGATGACAGTTACCATGGGGAAATACTTACGGGATGGTGGGAAAACGGCCGTCCAATTGGTCCATTCAGGTCAAGGGAGTTTGGTAGTGGATTTGCATTTGACAATGTGATGATTGCCTATGTCATTGCGACCGATGACGCCCCAAAATCGTTCAAGTATTTCCCCACTTGTAACAGACCTCCTAGATGTGGTGTTGCTAGTGTCGAGTGCAGTGTCTCTGGTGCATTCTTCGCACACTTGCCGATGGCCAGACTATCCTTTGGACCTTGCTTGTTGAAGACTCAGCGATATGAAGGTAGTCCTGATACCGTTTCCAGGGACATGGATGCCGCTAGTGTAGCAGATTGTCTGGACAAACTGCGGCATCTCAGTTACGCGCATCCGCTGACGAATCTTGTAGTTACTGCTAACGAAGAGCGTGGTCTTACTGTAGCTGGACATGTATATACTGGGAGTGGGAAATCCTCCTCCAAGCAGTGTACTCAACTGGTAATTGACGTGGTCCATTCTGATAAGCACGCTGATACTGATGTATTCTCAGCAGAGTCACTCGATGATGCTGCTGCTTCGACTCCTAATTTTCGATCATCTCTTAAATTTGCCGAGTACGATACCGTCACGAAGGACGACGATGAGTTTTGCTTACACGATGATGATCACATTGAAAGTGATGATGCCACCAGTTTCAACTTTGATGGGATGGCTTCTCGCTATACGGCAACTCGATCATCCGATTCTCTAGCTTCCTCTTCTGAGAAACTTCTATTACATCGAAACGGGTCCTCGCATGCTCTGAATGGAATCATCGATGAAACGATTGGCAAGTCCGCTCCTCACTTAAAAGTCAGGGACTGGAGGTCGACTATTGATGGTCACGCAGAGGTACGTATACATTCTAACAAAATGGAACCATTTTTCAAATTAAACTAGGCCTTGATTTTTATCCCCGGATTTAATGCATCGCTCGAGCATTCGTTGGAAAGGTTGGGACAATTTCTGGTTATGGGTCATTTTCCACCGCATATAAAACCGTTCATATTCAATTGGCCGGCAGGTACGTTTTTTTCTTCACGATACACCCGTTTCTAAATAGATCACAAGGTCGAGTCGCTACTTATTTATGGGCTGTTGAAAGCGCAGCTGATGCAAAAACTGTTCGAGTGTTTGAAGATTTATTGCAAGGATTATCTGATGCAGGAATTCGGGATGTTCATTTCTTGTCTCATTCAATGGGCGTTCAATGTCTCATGGCTGCCTTTGCCAACAATCTGGACGGATCTCGATCTTCATTTTCTGAAAGGTTCATTCTTGCACCTGACTACACTACTGAATCATCCGATAATGCCAACCTACTGCGGGCTCGATCCATCACATTGTTAAATCCAGACTATCCGCTTGCAGCTTTTGTACAGCAAGGGTTTGCGAGTATCCGTATGGTTTGCAATCACATAACAGTGGTTGGCAATCGCGAAGATGTGGCTTTGTACTGGAGCGAGATTGGCAACGGTATTATGATCACGTGGTACAATTATGTTACTGGTCGTTCTAAGTACCCCCCTCACCTCACAGTATTTCATCCAGGTGATAGCGAGCCTGAATTCTCGCACCCTCGGGACGTGGATTCATGTTGTCCTGGTTGCGCTACATGTTCTCGAAATTCATATCCAGAAGAAAACAATCAAGGAGTTGATCGGATGCTTTCGAAGCAACAAACTCTTGGAAAACAGATCTTTTCACTCTTTGCCCCCCCTGCTGTTCGAGATCATCCCAGCTCTTTATTTACCGGTGCTCCGAATGCGATCCTCTCGCGAATGAGGCGCGACAATATAAGGAGGAGCACTAGACGTCAAGTGCAGATACGTCCATGGTTGGACATTGATGCAATAGACACAACTTGGATGGAGACGAATGTACACGCACTGAGACATAGCTACTTCAACTTGAACCCTGTTCTAGTTGAAGACTTGTCAGAGTTAATTGTTACTGGACGGCGAGCTAGCGAACGAGCCACTCTTCTGCACCGAGAAGGAAATATATACAGTTATTGCCAGGCCCCTGCTTGTGTTGTAAACGAAGGCTGATTCGTTCAAGATACCATTTTTATATATTTAGGGTGACGTATATATCGTAGGAGTTTTTATTATTAATGAAGACACTCGTCAACATGTTACTACTCTTGATTCGCTTGATATTCTTTTTAATTATTGCGCTGATATACTTTCAATTTTAAGAACTTTTATTGATGGAGGAACTCGTGTACTAGATCGGCATGATATCGCTGCATGTATTCATCCGTGG
>Ga0105053_10007005_pt1 | contig 15244 bp, 7 predicted proteins | sample BON01_FD_78093 | JGI IMG/M metagenome (GOLD analysis project Ga0105053, IMG submission 78093) | Freshwater microbial communities from Lake Bonney liftoff mats and glacier meltwater in Antarctica - BON-01 | ecosystem: Environmental > Aquatic > Freshwater > Ice > Glacier meltwater | place: Lake...
CACACACACACACACATATATGTATATATATATATATACATATTATATAATTATATACACATGCACATATCAGATTATTTATATGTACACACACATATATATATATATATATTTACATACATATTTGTATGCGTGTGTATATATATATATATATATATATAACACAGTCCGCATGTGACTTCAGCCACATGGCAACGTTCAGCGCCCAGTTCTCCCGATAGCACAACGTATACTACACGCACAGCACTATGACATACGAACCTGGTTCTTGCAGCAGCGGGCCACAAAATGTGCCAAAAATGAGGCATCTTGACTCGTGCTTTCGGCCACTGTCAGGGTCACATGCGCCAGCTTGCCAGCCGCGAGCTGCTGGAGGGCAAGGACGCCTGAAGTGGTGGAGAGAGCATAGGGAGAAACACACAGACAGGCAAACATCCGCACCTCCCACATGCTCATGTCACGGATCGACGCAATCGGCAGGCACTCGGTTGCCTTGTCTAGATTAAACCGCACGACTCGTTTTTCGTGGCCAGCCGTCAGTATTTCCCTTTTTGCACCGTTGGTGATTCGGACTGTTGCTGACACAGCGTTCCGAAAATCTACGTACGGACGCAATGTGCCCGTCAGGCCGTCAACCCGCAACCTGGGTTCGGGCTCATCACTGAGGAAAAACGAAACAGACCGCCCATCATATTCAACCCGGACCGCGTCGCCTGCATTAATCCGTGATTGTGATCCCGTAATAGACGTCACTCCGGTGTCAACTCTTGGATTCCCGTCATCTGTGTCCAAGGTGATGACCTCTTTGTCAAGGGATACCCCAACACTCATATATTTATTCTGTAACGTCTCAATCGTCAATATAACACAACCTTTCTCAATTTCCGTGCCATAGACCTTCCCGTTCGGCCAATCAGTGCTTGTCACGACTGCAGACAGTAATGCTGTATCAGAATTTCCTTCCTTTACCTCTTCCCACATGAAGGGCAACTTTTTTTGGAGCCGATAATTCTTAAAGTTCGAGGCTGTGCCCAGCTCCAGCAACTCAACGCACCGCAGGAGCGAGTGCGGCGTCTCTGTCAACTCTTCAAATGGCGAGACAAGGAATCGCGTGCCCAAGGACAGCGCCGAGTGGTGTTTTGAAACGGGCAGTTCGTTGCTCGCTGCCGCCAGGCACGAGACAGCAGCCAGCATGCGACGACAACACTGGGGCTCAGCTAAGAGCGCAGCCGGCAGACGATTCATCGCCGCCTCCACTCGCCCATCCACATCTTCCTCCTCGGACGCAGCAGGCAAGAGTGCGGCGCTGCGCTTGCGAAAGACCCCCCACGCCTGCTGCTGGTGGTGCGTCGCAGCCACTTCGTGCGCGCATTCTCGCAGCGTCTGGCCTAAATCGAATACCAGGTGATTTAGCAGAATAGGCAGACACGTCTCGCGCTCTTTTTCACACAGCTGGCACACACTACCTTTGCTGGAGCATGCTGTGGACTGCGCGCTCTGACCTTCCTCGGCGATTGAGTCTCCGTGCTCCAAGATGGTTTTGTCAATCATAATGTTGGAGCACGTGAGCACTAGCTTCTTACGGACTGCCTGTTTGATGAGACTTTTTAACGACAGGGTTGCCGCTCGTGAATAGAAAATTGCGAGCGGGCGCACCGGGCCTGCCACATTGTCGACTGTGAATCGCGGCTCAACCTCGTGATTCACATAAAAATCTACAGACGACCCATCATAATCCACCCGGACTTGGTCGCCGGCTTGCAATGTGTTGGTTCCTTCTGTGAGTTGACCTCGAATAAACCTGTCATCATTTGTCACGATAATGATTACGTTTTCGCTTTGCATACTATCTGTCATTTGAAAGCCGTCCTGGGCAATTCCTACCATTGAAAGGTGTTCAAAGGAATCTAGCGTAAAGACAAAGCTGCCCTTCTCGAGTGACGGGCCCAGGGCCTTTTTTTCATCGCTGCCTGTGGCGACGGCACCATATTCGGTCAACACAACGGACTCATCTTGAACCTCTTCCCATACAATCTTTGCCACACGTATCTCATGATGCTGTGACGTGTCCTCCACAAATTCCCACTGTACAGCGCGAGTCATACCCATTGTGCTCTCTTTCTTACGTGTTTCGATGGCCTCCACTGCACAAGTGACGTAGCGCTGCAAAACTTCCCATTGATGCGAACCAACTAGCGAGACAGTTCCGCCCGGCTTCTCGATGTCCAGATCCCAGAAATCTGTCATATATTCACAACCTCTGGACCCGAATACCATCTGCAGCCAGTCCTGGTGCTGGCGAAAAAGGGCTCTTACTTTATGTCCCGCTCCATCGTCATTGGCTTTGTTTTTTTCGACTTCCTTGTCCCAAGCCGTGAGCTTATCGTGCAGCGCCTGGCGCACGCATTCGATGGACTCGGCATACACGTGCTTATCCTTGGCAGGGGCACCTCCCTGGTGGTACAGTTGTTTCAGTTGCGCTACTTCGCTGGTAAAACGGGTCTGCAGCGCAGAGTCCAACTCGCCAGCCCTGACATCCACCAGCGCATCTGCACTGCACCATTTTGTCTCTTGCGCAAACGCCACCAGACACTTGTCTGACTTGCACAGAACAATTGTGCCATCTCTCGATTCGCTCGGTTTTACCAGCACACCTGCACGGAGTGCGATGCCACAGTGCCCAAGCTGGACGTGAATCCTGACATATTGTACGTTGACAAAGATTTTAAAGACATGCTCCACCTTCTCGTCCCCGCTCTTGCATGTGAATCTGTGTGGGCTTGCAGCTACCCACGTCTCATGTGTCTGCCCCCGGTGCTCGACAGTGATGGTGCGCACATGCTGGTGTCCAAGCAGGCTGTGCTTACTGGCACAGCCCTGCGTCACGACACCAGCCACGGCTTTCATATCTCCTAGATCAATTTCCATCCACGCAGCGTCTGTGGTGCTCGCTGGTGACCATGCCTGTGCGGAATCAAGACATGATTGCGCGTACCCCTGGCCAGGCGCATCATTGTTCTTGACACTCGAATAGGTTCTCTTGGTTTCTGCTGGGTTCAAGTGTGATTGCTGCAAAAAAGACACGGCGGCAGCTGGTTTAAAGAATCTAGTATTTGCCTCAATGTAGCTGTTGTAGGTTAGATTGGGGACCCCAAACCCATCCCATTGTGCTTGGGTGAAGACAAGTGTTTTGAATAGGGCCTCTGTAAGCTTGGCATTCGAAATCATGAAGCCTTCTGGCTTTTGCGAGCCGACGTCCTTCCACGTTAAACCAAGCCTGCCTGTGACGGGTGTGTTGGCAGCAACAAGAACGGGAAGACTCATCACATTGCAGCAGTTTGACAGGTGCGTGTCAAAAGCCAGCATCTTTCGCAATCCTTCTAGACATGCAAGATCTTTGATATGCTGCGCCGTGTCTGTAAGCAAGCACCTGAGCGCAGGAGAATTGAAGCGCTCCGCTGTGATCCCAGCCTCTTTTAATTCTGTTTTGAACAGCCCTGCAACATGCTGCCTGACCGCAGCCACCCGCTGTCGCGCTAGACGTACAGGGTGACGGAGGAGTGCATCCGCCGTCTGGTCGAAATAGGCCGGGCAGAGTCGGGGCAAATCATGGGAGCAAAAGTCTCGTATCTCTTTTACAATGGCCTGGAGCTGTTTCGTCTTGGTGCTTTCGTCTGTGGCTGCATCCATCATCACGCCCTTGACTTGCTTCAACATCTCATGTACTTCCAAGAACCACGCCAATCTACCCTTTGCTCCCCCAATTCTGCTATTGAAATTCTGCTCGATAAATCCATCAGGAGACCTCGGGTCCTTATCCCACATATTACTCAGATCCCTGCACAGACCATGCGCCTCACGGACTGCGCTTGAATGGTTTCCCCACAACACCTTTATCTTTGAACTGATCAAATCCGCGTGCTCCTCAAAAGAGAAGGGCTTCATGCGAGCAAGACCATCCTCGATCTCAAAGCGGCCGACTGCATCACGGGCACACAGCTCGTCTCTCCATCGCGTTGCCCACAGGGCTGCTTGCTCCATTTTGACTTTCGCAATCAGAGCAATGAGCTCTGGCAGCGGCACACATGAAACAAGCCAACCAACCTCTTGCCAATAAGTAGGGCTCCCCTGGGGATAGGTTGCTGCATACGTACCAGCACCACTTGTGACGTCCCACAGCTCACTTAATGACGCACTACTTGCCCACACTGCCTTGACGTCTGGAGTTCTGAACAAATACATGACCTCTTCTTCGGATGCAGGGCGTTTCTCAGGAGGCTCCAACATACCTTTATCGATCACAAGCACATCCGTCTTACTCGAAGCCGTTGCCGCTGCTTCTACTACATCCTCAATCATTCCTCGTTCTCCTACACTGCAGGCATCTGCATTCTTTTCAGTGCAGGTCAAGCGATAGTTACTGTGACAGAGATCACGCAAAATCGTCTTGTCATCATCACCGATCAGCGTAACAGTTAGCTCTAAGCTTCGTTTCTGGGGGGCCACCGAAATGGACCTCACAAAATTTTCCAGCTTTGTAACTGCATCTGCAAAAACGCATTCCGAAGGCTGGCCAACAGCCTTGGCCTCTTTCTCCATTGCCAGTATCTTACGCTTACTGTCTTCTTCTTTGAGTGACTCCATCGCTACGTGGTCCAGTGTAGACAACGGCCCGCGCATGGTGCTTTGCACAACATCCGCCAGAACCCGCCGAGCCAACTCACGTAAGTGCTCGTCCCGAATTTTCTTGGACCACGTGCTTTCATAAATGGGCAGCTCTGTGAGAACTTCCTCGACAAAGGATTCAGTGACACTGGCCGAACAATTGGAAGATCGGGCCTTCTCGACTAAAACTTGATATCCCCTTTGCTTATGCAGCAGTCGCTGAAATTCTAGTATACGGTGCAACGCGCTGCTCCTCATCTCCGAGTCCAAAATCTTGACTGCGATATCGGTGTAAGAGCAATGATGGGCTTCGTCCTCTATCCTCGAACGGAGGGGCCGCAAGAGACTGGAGAAAAGGTCTGTCCTGACTTTTTCGACACACACTCTCTTTGCCTCGATTGACGTCGTCAATGCTGTGGTATAGTTGTCGTCATTGAGATACCAGACTGCCTCTTTGGCAAGCATGTCATTTTTGTTGCATATCAGCTCCGCCAACGCAATTTTACTTTGTATGGACAAGTCCTGCCGGTTCAAGTGGCTTGGAGGTTTCCCTGATCGTGACCATTCGTTTTTCAGCTTCTTCATCGCATCTGATCGTGCCTTTTTCGATTTATCCTTTTCCCACTCCTCTTTGGCCGTTTCCTTCATGTTCGCTTGATTCATGGACAGATGCTTTTTGCACATTTCCTGCATTCGATTCTCAATCTTGATTTGTGTTGCCGAGTCCTGTACTGATGCGCAGTAATCATGCACAGCCTTTGACAGCTCGGTCTTACCCATGGCCGTGTTTGGCTTGAGCATATTAGAGGAGCGTAGGTCAGAAAACACATACTGCCTTGTCTCTAGTTCCGTAATACAGGCCTCTTCCAATGAAAATTCGCTTTTGACGAAAAACTGGTGTGTGTTGAGATCACTCATTTCACAAAAAGATTTCTGCGTTTCCAGGCAAAGTGACTGCAGAATCTTGCAAGAGGGCAGCAGGTTGGCGATCTTTTCGATGCCCTGATGCATGATTCTGTTCGAGCTCAAAACAAGGCGTTCAAGTTTCGGAGCCGTCTTGTCAAAGTCGACACCAAAAAGCTTGACCGCCCCTAGAACTGTGATGTCGTTTTCAGACAGATTAAGCGAAGTTAGCGAGTGCAACGGCCCCTTTCCGTTCGTCCACTTGTGGGCCAGGGCTTCCACACCGATGTCGCCGATCTCGTTGGCTGAAAAATTCACAGACTGCATTGATACGTTAAAAGCAAGCGCTGCCGAAAGAGCAACCATGCCTTGATTGCCAACCGAGTTATCTGCCAAGTTGAGCACAGAAACATTGCATGCCGCAGAGGCTATTCCCGCCGCCAAATGCAAAGCACCTTCCCACGCAATGTTATTTGTAGCCAGTTCAAGTAGATGGAGCTCCTGATGCTTGCTTGTCAACAATTCAGAAATATATTGAGCGCCCTTATCACCAAATTTGTTTCCAGACAAATCCAGATTTTTGAGCATTGCCGCACCTCCCTGGCCCAAAAACCTTGACAACACCCCGACTCCCGGCGCCGAAATCTGGTTCGAACTTAAATTTAAGGAAATTAAACTTGTTGACGCCGACACATTGATAATATTGACAATGATATTCACACTCTCAACTGATGCTACCAATCCAAAAAGATTGGACTGGAAGCGCATGTCCTTGACCAGCGTCTTGCGTTTCAGTGCTTTCATTGCATACTCATCTCGTGAGAAGGTGCTGTTAGGCTCGGAAAGATCCAGATCGTTTACGCCGGCAATGGTTGCTTCAACTAGATCTTCGTCAGCTCGCGCTGCCTCCACTAGCAAACGCAGGCCATAGACGGAGAGACCCTTGGCGCTGAAATCCAGCAGTTTCTCCCCATCTTCATTCGTTGAAAGATGAGCTGCAAGACCTCCCCCCGGCACCAAAATAATCGGCGCTTCCATACCTGATACTTTGCCACTTTTGTCATAAACAAAAACCCTGACAATGTTTGGGGACTGGCGCGCAATAAAGCTGGCAACAAACGCGGAAAGCTTCTGGTCAGGTTCACACAAGATGAGTTCCTTTCGGTCAGATGCGAGTTCACCAATGGGCAGATCACGTGATGTGCCTGTGCCTGCGCCGACAACGACACAGTTGCGATCCAATCTACAGGTCGACTGTCGTAGCGACAACATGCCTAGTAGTCTTGCCTCCCATTCATCAGCAGCATCATCCAAGTGCATCTCTGCGGAGGCTTGGCGTGTTCCTTCTGCAGCGATGACCTTCTCCTGAGTGATTTGATGCTCCAGTTTTGCGACCTGATATCCCGTGTCATCAAGCAGCTCCAGGCATCGCACCACACTCCGTCTGTTGTGCTGCACGCTGTTTCTCTGTTGACGATCTAGATGCACAGCCTTCAATTCCTGCAGATACAGCAGCGTCATGGTCTGCCAATATCTAGTTTCTGCTCTCCTAAACTCCCAGCGGCAAGTCTTGTCTGTACCTCCAGTCAGTCCTTCTGAATTCTTCTTCGCCTCACCTTTGCGCTCCTCAGCAGCCAATTCCAGCCCGTTTTCCTCGTTCTTTTGACGATCATGCTTCTCCTCACCTAAAATATTCCAACGCTTCTGAATCCGCCTGCAGCCTTCTTCCATTCTCTTCCGTACGTCAATCACAACTGCATTTTGCGCTCCCTGTTGTGACAGGATACGATCGAGCTTCTTTTTCTCGATCTGAAAGTTACACTCTGTCGGCATAAAGCCCCCTGTGCTGGTCAACGGAAGAACTTTACACGCAGCCTCAATGGTGTTGAGCATTGCCAGAAACCGCCTGGGACCATGCGATTGCTGCAAGGTAGAATCGTCCATGTGCTCAACGATGCGCATGAGCTCTGACTCCACACATTGACGATCGAGCCACGCCATTACCTTGTCGGCATGATCTGCATCATACAACCTGTGTTCAAGGAGCCAGAGCTCTGAATGCATGCTATTGTGACAAACAAACAGAAGATCGATGGGTTTGATCTGCTTTTCGGGGCACGCTTCCAGTCTCGAAAAACATTGTCGTGCAGCCCCAGCACGGGCAGTAGCTTGGACGCACTTTGCTCGTATGTCACCACAGCCGTGAGCACCGCTCAGGTCACTGCAAGAGTCTAAAGCGCCTGAATTTACACGTTCACAAGTATTCGAATCGTGCTCCAATATTTGGAATTCGGAGGCAGTGGAGTGCAAAACGTGGAGTGTTGTTTCTAAAAAATCTATCGTTTTTAAGATTGGACTGAACGCAGTCTCCAAACCAACAGCTTCAACTATTTCAACAACAATGTCCAGCAGCAAAGCAGCATTGCTTTCGATGATATGTATTGCACAGCGAAGTACCTCGTGGAATGCTGCTTTGATCCTAGGAGTCATGGTTCCTGATGTTACAATCTGTTTCCTTGGATCACTGCTAGGAGCCATGGGAGCCAGCAACGACGTACGAAGACACCGCTCCTTGGTAGAAGTTTTAAAAAATGTCGCAAGAGTCTCTTGTTGTGTAAAGCACGCCTTTTTGCGTGTATGCTCAAGAAGACGCCTGCCGTTGGCAGTGTCATTGTCGTAAATGGTGTAATCGTTTTTCAAGGATGTTTTCCAACTCCCTATTACATCAGCTCGTTCCTGAGTTTGAGTCTCAAATTTTTGAAGAGCCGTGTCGCCACAGCTTACTTTCTTGAACATGTCGAGCATAGTAAAGAATTCAACACAGGCCCGCTCCTCTCCCATTTTCGCAACTAGTTCGCGATAAAGTTTGCATCCCACGCCCGCATCATCCTTGATCTTGTCCGGAGCCTCTCCACCGTCCTCTCCTCCGATGGCTGGTTGGATGTTAACTTGGTCAGCAGACGCAGGAACAGTAAATCCAGTGCCAGCACCGGATTCTTTTTCATAGAGATCTTTGCCGCCGTTCGCCGATTTGGTCACATCGTTCAGCAATTGAAGCAGCACATTATGCGCCTCGGGATTAGATTCTTTGAGACTTGTTTTCAAACTCTCCACCTCCTCATCCACATCTGCCTTTGTCACACGATCACAGTGACTCTGATGAAAGCTTAATATCGGTGCGGATGCTATGTGCACCTGGCAACTATTTTTGCCTTCCTGGAAAATTACAGCAGCGTGAAATTTAGAATTACAACTGGCCCCAATCTTGGATTTACCGACAGGCTTGGAATCAATCGAAAAGGAAATGCAATTTCTCCTACAATCCAAAACGATGCCAAGTGTGCTATTTTTGGCGAGTAAAGGGGGGTCAGCAGGCCAAGGTGGCCCATAGTTGAAGGGCGAATCCCCCAAATTGTATTCAATCCGTCCTTTTGAAGCCGAGAGCGCAGCAAAAAGACCTTGCTGCGCAGCATTTTCATCCAACTGGAAGACGAGGCCGTTGGGTGAGTCATAGCTACCATTCACAGATACAAATATCTGCCGCGTGTTGAGGTCGCACGCAAGGCCTAACACGTCGTTGGCATGCCACTCACACAGGTAGCTGCCCTTCCTACCGTCCTGCCATTTCACTCTTCTGCTTCCATCTACCCCCCAGCCTTGTGCATCATCACCCACACCAATCCCTGAATGCTGTCCGGTGCCCTCACAGTCTGCTGTCACAAACCCAAATTGAGGGTCGTTGAGTGTGTCAAGGATTTTGATTTCATAGTAGCTTTTTTGACCCATCGAGCAGGACTGCTCGATCTAAATGTACTGAACCATCGGAACTGTACGGTTTTATCGGTCAACTCTAACTTTGAATTGGCAGAATCTCCACGAAAGAGGGACAGATCTCCCCAGTTGCACATGTGATCTAATCCAGCGGCATGGCCAGCTTCAACGCCTAAATCTCTTTTTCTTTTGATGTCTTTTGATTCTTGGTATGGAAGTTGGTGATATGGAGGGTTTGCCACACTAATCAGTGCGCCATGGATGGCATTCACCCAAGCGTCACGACTGATAGAATCTCCCTCCTGCTCTTTTAGTTCAAAAAATAGGGCCTTCATGTTGCCCTCAATCTTTATTTGCTTGGCATCACACGCCTTTCCATGTTGCTTTTTATCTCGTTCTGCTTCGCAACACAAAAGCTTTGCAGTGTGGTGCAAATCCAACAAACAAAGCTTGTCGTCCTTGTTAAAGTCAAAGTGTTGAAACCAATCTTCCACTTTCACCTTGTTCGAATCCAAGTACTTCGCGATCTTCTGGAGCACATTTCGCGATGCGCTGGCCACGTTTTGCGATATGCTGGACACATTTTGCAGTGCGCTGGAAGCTGCAGCAGACGTACGAATAGCAATCACGACACCACCATCCACCTCTGTGATAGGGCTAATTGGGCGTACTGGCTTGAAGTAGGTGTTCTCCACCAAGATGTAACTGTCGTATGTAAAATTTGACGCCCCGAAAAGGTCAAATTCGTCTGTGGTGAACGTATTTGTCAGCTTAAGGGCCTCCGTGAGCCCCTCATTTGTGATTTGAGTGCCTGACGTGGGCACTTCCGTGCCAATTTTCTCCCACTTCAAACCAGGTGTTCTGACAGGCAGCCGCCATTTTCCCTTCGCCCATTTATGAAAGACCTCTTCCGGAAAAATTCCGACAGCAAATTGGCACCCGTCAGATGCCTCCACTGAAATTTGAAAGGCGTGCTGGTCGAGTTGGTCCTTGCTCATGATGGCACGGCAACGACTAGCCTGCGAGAAGACTGCTAGAGTATTCTGCTGTCTTATGTCGATGGGAAGCAAGTCACGATACTGTGTTTCTCCCTTGTGCCATGATAAAGGATTGGAGGTCGCAAATTTCAAAACGCCAACATCAAGCGTGCTCACAATATCTTCATAGAACAAGAGCAATTCTTCCCACTCAAAGTTATCAGCATTGTCAATCATGCGATCAGCCTGAATATGTGACTTGTCGTCCTGACGGCTGCGTACTGCAATTTTTTTCAAGTCTGGACACAAGCTATAAGCCAGGTCAATCTTAAGAGCATGCTTCTTCATATATTTCTTGCATACTTCTTTATGGCCCACAATACCCACATCCTTTCCAGCATACGCCTCGCACAACCAGACCTGTCGCTCCAGCGACATCATTTCGTCAACAATGCGCCTTACTTCGATGAAGGGGCCCTGCACTCGGGTACTCACACTGTATTGGAACCAAAAAAATCAGAACACATGACTAAAGACACAAGGACCAAAAACATCAATTTTACAGGAAAGAACAGATACATAAACTTACAGTTCCAGCAGATCCTTGCGCCTGCGCTGAGCAGACTCTTTGCTGCGGGGATCAAAATTCTTCTCCTCGTTGTCCTGGCGATGTGCCTCCTGGTCGTTAAACCACTCCGTCTCCTGTCCAGTAGAAAGTGCCGTGATCTCCCCCATTGCCTGCGTGAGCTCACCAATCTCCTGCTCTGACTCGGTCTCCAAATCCATGATGGCGGATAGCAGCACGCCCTTACGAGTCGACTCCAGCTCTTCCATCGTCTTTGACTTGATGTTGACATTCACACGAAGAGAGACTATGAGGATCTGTGTGCCGACTCCCTCGAGAGAACTCAGGTAAGGCTCACCTGTTACCTCAAGGTTTGACAGCGGAGGCATTACTACCTCGTCCTCGCCCGGGAATTGCTGTGTGAGGAGGGCAGGGAAAATCAGTGGCAGCAATGTGATGATATAAATAAATTTTCAGGTTTCTAGTACATCAAGCAGTAGCAGTGAAACAAGATTGAAGCTTCTAGTTTCTCGGATGTGTTGAGAGGTCTTTTATGAAATTTTACTGAAATTTCTGATATTTCTACATCTTACCGAAATCCAGTTGAGCTCTGCACCGCGATCCACCTTTTGATAAATTAAGCAATGTCAAAATCTCATCTATGTATTCTAGATCATATAAATTATTGTGCAGCAGCCACACACATGTATATGCATACATATGTGGCCTATACACATAAATATAAACATTTATGTACATATACCTGCCCGATTTCAATCTGGAAAATTGTGGGCACACTGCCGTGCGAACTGTATTGCACGGCAACTCTCTTGTCCTTTGTCGTCGACATAATTCCAAACTCCACCCCTCCCCGTGCGCCATACTCGTCCTGTGGATATACATCACATATGTAGGGTACCAGAATATCATACATGATGTCATGTACGTAGTTATATAATTCATTGTAACTTCAGACACCCTACACACCTCATCCCAGAATTCTTTTGGCAATTCGATGCCACTCAGACCCCTGTAAACGTGTCGGCCCAAAGGTAGCTTCATGATGGAGGCAAGCTTGATAATGCCAGACACGATGGCGTGTATCGTTGTGATGTACTTTTTTTCCATCTGTCCCCTCAAAACCTTGTTGTAGTTCGTAAACCCAGGGCCAGAATACAGGCGAATGGCCATAACTTCAACCTCGCTGAGCCCTGCCGCCTTTGAATTTTTGTGCGACAAATACCAGAATACGGTCCCACCTTTTGTGTGTGTGTGCGCATACAAATGTGTGTGTGCGTGTATGCACGTGTGTGAGGACGTGTGTGTGAGTATGTGTGAGTGTGTCAGTGTGTGCGTCAGTGTGTGTGTGTGTGTGTGTGTGTGTGTACGTGTTTTGTATGGACGTGCATGCTTGTGTGTGTATGTGCGTGTGTGTGTGATATTGTGTGTATGTGTGTGTGTGTGTGTGCGTGCGAGCTGGGGTATATCTGTGTGTGTGTGTATGTGTGCGTGTTTGTGTGTGCGTATGAGTGTGTCTGTGTGTGTGTCTGTGTGTGTGTCTGTGTGTATGTGTGTGTGTGTGTGTGTGTGTGTGTGTGTAGAGCGTGCGTGTGTGTATGTAAGCGTGTGTGCGTGCATGCGTGCGAGGGAAAAAGGGAGAGAGAAACGAAGCGAGAGAAAGACATTAATGTGTGTGTGCACCAGTCCTTTCATCTCCTCCTGGATAATGTTTTGTGGCGTCATAATTGGCAACGTAGTCCCATTCCCATGCAAGACAAGTGATGATACCCGGATTGTTGGGCGGTGCAAACATCGTATGCGAATCGTTACTCAAACAGTGTTCACGATGCATCTGTAATTTCACGTTGAAGGAGGGCATCCCCAAGTAAGAGTCAAGACCCTTCTTGAAGACGTCTAATTTGCCAAATGTGGCTTTTCGCAACCCGTTTGTGAAGCTGCCTGACCACGAAGAATATTTCGAATTTGTACTCATGCCAGTTTGCAATTCGTTCTTCATCTGAAAGGCCATGATGCTCGTCGTCATCCTTTCCACCACATCATCTCTTTTCAGGTTGTACATGCGCCCAAGAAACTCTCGTAATCTGTCCTTGCCCAAGGATAACATCCATGACAGGAAATGCTTAGATTGCAACTTTCCAAGGCCAGCGGTGTGCAAATACCCTTCTGCGGCTGCATATCACAAAGAGCGTTTCCAAAAATATCATGCAGCTTAAGCTGTTCAAACGTACTTGACAGTCTACTTCTTTCAACCTGTGCGCATGCGAAAGAGACACGTTAGCAGGAGCAATCAAATGGGGTACATAACATCTCCTTTAATATCTCCTTTACAGGAAGAGAATGATTGGGTTGTACTTGATACAACTCTGTCTCGTAATCTCTCTCTCTTCCACGTGATCTCTCTCCTTCCTCTCTCCCACCTCGCGTTCCAGCTGCCAAAGAGTGAAAACATTGCGCAAATCCTGCATTCGCTCGTCAGACTTTTCGCCAGCCCAGTCAGCTCGTCTACCCTTGCGAATTTTGTTTGATGTCTTTTCAGCCTCCTTTGACGCCTTGCGCTTCATCTCTCCTTGATCTGATTCTGGTCTGTCGTCCTGGTTTGCAAAGATCTGTGCAACAAGAGAGCAACACGAGAGGATAGAGGCGGAGATATTTAGACCAAGACAGAGAGAAAACGACTTCACATACCCATCGCAGGGAGGCACATCATGAGAGAGCGCGAAACAAAAAGAGAGCGCAAAACAAAAAGAGAGCGTGAACACGCGTGCGCACACACACAGAGAAGCGCGTACCCCCATTTTTGCCAAAGAATGCTTCAGTTGCCTGCTGTTGATGAAGAAAAGATTCTTCCTGAGAACATCTGGCGTACCAGGCTTGTCGTGCTGACTCGCTGAGTGCTCCGAAGCATTATGTTCAAAGAAAATATCGCGAAGACGCTGCCGCTCTCCATCTTCTGCACGATCCATTTCAGTCCATAGCTGTTCAATATTGTCTCGTGATTCTACTTCCGTCGAATTCGACTCAGATGGGCTCTTTTTGAGCAGAATATCTTGGTAGTGCTTGCTGAGACTGCCTGCTGCTGATTCAAGACCTCCACGCCACGTCTCTTTGAAAATCACACGGACCTCCTTTTTTTCTTTCGAATCAGAGAGAGTAGCGAGAGAGAGGAAAAGCGCTTCGATCCGCGGGCTCGCAGCTCCAAAATCGACAGCCAAACGGCGCATGATGATTCTGAAGCGGTCAAATTTGATGCCCTTTTCTTCCCCGCAGAAAGCGATAGATGCAGAGTCGATACTGAGCTTATGCGACGCGAGAAGAACAGCGAGCAACTGAGCGCCACGCGTCGCCAGTTTGTAAGAAAGGCTTCTCACAGCCAATTTCACATCTGTCAAAAAGGCTTGCTGGGAAGGAAAATGAACATCTGGTGTTGCGTCATAATTGCACATGAGACGCCACTGTAATTCTTTAAAGTGCACGTCCAGCACATCAATCGACATCAATATCTGCATTACACTGCTCTGCTTTTGATAGGGTCGCATCACAAGGGAGGCCATCTGTTCTGTGACCATGTCACGCTTGGCCTGTAGAATGATTTCTGGGTAACTCATTTCTTCGGTACTTGTGATATCACATTTGAGCAAATCGAACGATGTACACCAATAACAAAGGAACACACTACCGTCGTCATCATGATCTGCTTGCTGAAAGTATGTCAGATGCCTGTGAAATATTTGCACATGCGATTCGGGATACTTGACATCAGGCATCGTGCTGTGGACACATTGTGAGAATTCTTTCGGCTTCAATTTTCCGTTGGAGTCTTTGTCGAACTCTTTGACCAAATCAGAAGTAGTTTTGTCTGTCCCCTCGTGGACCAAACGACTCAAGCTGCGACTCATTGCGTTGATTGCAACATAAAAGGGATCTAGTGCCCGTGTCCACGCTGCAAGTGTAATTTTGCCAGTGTGTCGCGAATCCAAATATCGGAACCAGAGACTGATTTCCTTGTCTGACAGGCATAATTGCCAGGTGTCGTTCATCTCTATCAAATCACTTTCGGATATCGACTCCGCCAACAGTGTCCTTTTTCCGCTTTGCAATACATTAGACGGATATGCATTGTGCACAGTCCGTACATCCCACACCAAAGCCGATGCAACGGTCGTCAAGATCTTCACCAATATTGCGCACGGTCCACGCACCGCACAATTGAAGAACGCAGGTCGAGCAGACTGTTCTCACTCTCAGCTGCTTCCCACGCAGCATCAATACTAAATGCATTGTCGTCAACAGGCCAAGGTGGCCCGTATTTGAAAGGCAAATCTCCTAAGTTGTATTCAATCTC
>Ga0105053_10007007_pt1 | contig 15242 bp, 11 predicted proteins | sample BON01_FD_78093 | JGI IMG/M metagenome (GOLD analysis project Ga0105053, IMG submission 78093) | Freshwater microbial communities from Lake Bonney liftoff mats and glacier meltwater in Antarctica - BON-01 | ecosystem: Environmental > Aquatic > Freshwater > Ice > Glacier meltwater | place: Lake...
ATATTTTCAAAAATCGTGCCGCCGAAGAGCATGACTTCCTGGGGGACGATGGCGATCTGGGAGCGCAGGCATTCTAGGGAAATTTCTTGGGAATCGGTGCCGTCGAAGAGGAGTTTCCCGGAGGTGGGGTCGTTGAAGCCCAGGAGGAGGGAGAAGAGGGTGGATTTTCCCGCGCCGGATGGGCCGACGATGGCGGTGCGTTGCCCGGCGGGGAGGCTTAGGGAAATGTTGATAAGGACGGGGATTTCCGGGCGGGAGGGGTAGGTGAAGGAGAGGTCTTCGATGGAGATCTGGCCGGTGAGTTTTTTATCGGCGGTGCCGGTGTTGCGCTCGGTGGGTATGTCTAACAGCTCGCGGAGGCGCTCGGTGGCTCCGGCGGTTTGCTGAAGCTGGGAGATAATTTCTGGAAAGGAGCCTAGGGATGCGCCAACGAAGATGGAGAAGAGGATGAAGGCGAAGAAATTTTCCCAAGTGATCCCGTCGAGCGAATACATGCGCGCGCCATACCAGACGACGAAGGCGATGGTGCCGAAGAGGGCGAGGATGATGAAGGAGAGGAAAGCTCCGCGGGCTTGCGCCCCGCGAAAAGTGACGGCGAGGAAGGATTGGAGGGAGGTCTGGTAGCGGGTTTGCTCGAAGGCTTCGTTGGTGAAGGCTTTCACGTCGGCGATGTTTTGGACGGATTCTTCGATGACGGTGGAGGCATCAGCCAACGATTCTTGGGCGGCTTTGGAGTGGGCGCGGACTTTTCTACCGAAGATGGCGATGAGCAGGACGACGACGGGGACGCAGGCGAGCATGACCAGTGAGAGTCTCCAAGAGGCGATGAAGATAAAGACGAGTCCGCCAATGAGGATGACCGTCTGGCGTACGGCTTGGGGGACGGTGGAGATGAGGGTTTCGCGGACGAGGGCGAGGTCTGCGGAGACGCGGTTGGAGAGGGACCCAGCGCGTTGGTCTTGGAAGTAGGGAATAGGCAGGCGCAGGAGGTGGGTGAAGAGGTCTTTGCGGAGGCGGTTCAGGGCGGATTCACCGGAGCGGATGAAGCCTTGGACGCGGAAAAATCCGATGATGGCCTGGAGGAAAAGCGCGCTGATTAGAAAGAGAATGGTGCGGTTGATTTTCTCCATGATCTCCGCCGCAGGCACAGCGTTGCGCAGGCCATCAACGGGGCTGCCGACGAGTTCTTTGAGGAAATACGGAAACGCCAGCGCAAGCCCCGCGGTGATGAACAGCGCGATGAGCGAGGGGATGAAGATCTTTTTCTCTTTAAGGAGATAGGAAAGGATCCAGCGGTTCGATGAGACGGGAGATGGTTTATCCGCAACGGGCATGCGGGATGGGAAACGATGATTGCCGCCACGTCAATGGCGCGAGTGCCAACCAAGCCGATTACCGGCGACGGCGGAGAAGCAACGTAAGGGAGCAAAGCAACATCATGAGGGAGGAGGGCTCCGGGACGAGGGTCCCGGTTGTGGAAATGATGGAACCCATTTTCGACGCCACATCCGAATACGCGGAGAAATCCCCGGTTTGGGCTGGATTCACGACGTTATCGCCTGTGGGGGAGATTTCGAGGAAATCCGGTCCGTCGTCGACAAAGTGTGCGATCCCGGCAAGCTGCCAAGTGCCGCCGCGCAGGACGAAAAGGCCACCTCCGGAGTCACCAAGGCTTGCCTGGGCATCGAATGCCGTCACGCCCGGATCTCCCACCCCGTCGAAATCAACCACTACGTATGGTTGGAAGTTTGGGGTGGCCACCGTGCCGAGATTCACCAGAGAGGTTGTTTCGACCGTGTTCGAACCCCAGCGCATGCCGTTGGCGTCGCTTATGCCGGGAGTAACCCAGGGGTAAGGGGCGCTGGAACTGGAGGTGAACCCACGGCCGAACATGAGCGCGGTTTCGGCAGCTGTCGCTGCGATAGCTGCTAGCGGTACGGTCGGCAAGGAAGGAAGGGCAGGGTCAGAAACGCCACCACCGATTTCATACAGCTTCAAGTCCGTAGATCCGACCTGGGTGCCAGTGCCGGTAACGGTATAAGTCCCTCCCGCTACAGTGATTTGGGTAGGCGTGGTTACATGGTTTGCACTCAGCACCCAACCTCGCTCGGTTGAAACATTGTAGCCAAGATAAACGCCGGATGCGTCTGCCACCCGAACGAGATTGTCCCAGTAGGGAAATGCGTCAAGAGAGGCACCTGTGAGGTAGGAATCGAGGCCTAATTGGGTATTGTTATTAACTCCCAAGCCCGAGGTTCCCGCAACGATCACAGCGCCCGTCGGAAAACAGCTTACAAGGGCGATAGCACTCTGGAAGCACAGGAATTTAGAAAAGTTCATCCCCTCCGAATATTCACTTAACGATTGTGCTTCAAGTAAACAGTTTAATTTTCGCGAAATAATTTGAGGATCGTCGCAGTTCTGGAAACGCTCGTGCGGCTCGAAAGCCTCTGTGCGGAGCAGGTAGAGAAAATTTCGTTGAATGTTGTAAAACGACTGCGGAACTGCATACCCTGCCTTGGCATGAAATTCGAGCTCTTTTCCATCTCCGCGACACTATTATTGACAGCCTGCGTGCCGACAGCCGGTGGGGCAATGGGAGATATGGGCGGAGGAGATGACGGATCAGTCGGAGGAATTTCCGAAGTGCCGAACCCCAGTGCGGCGATGGCCAAGGCTAGCGGAACGTCCCTGGCACAACTCCAGCGGGGGCATGTGGTTTACATGTTGAACTGCGGGCAGTGTCATCATTATCCGCTTCCCGAGGAGGTGGATATCATGGACTTCGAGGACGTAATGCCGAAAATGATCGGTCATGCCGGATTGCCATCTTCCGATGAAACGGCGGTTTTGGATTACGTTCTGGCGGTCAAGAAGCAGAAGGGCTTGGAATATTAGTCGGGAGCGAAGCTTGCCAATCCGGATAGTGCGTTGAAACTAACCCCGCGCGACAAGTGAAGAGTTATTTCCTAAGACGATTTCTGCTGATCCCCCCTACTTTATTGGGGATCACTTTTCTTGTGTTCGCGATCACCCGTTTCGTGCCCGGAGGGCCGATGGAGCGGATGCTTCAGCAAGCGGCCGGACAAGCGGATGGCGGGGGAGGCGGTAAAAAATCTTCGAGCGATTCCAGTGGAGGTCTGAGCCCGGAGCAGATGGAGGAGTTGGAGGAACAGTTCGGATTGGATAAGTCGATGCCAGTCGCCTATCTGCAATGGCTTGGCCTGTTGCCGAAAGAGGTGTCGATTTCGAAAGGAGAATTCGGTGCTCGGGGAGATGATGCGATCGGTGGTAGCGAGGCGGATCCGGATAACACGGCGATCATGGTTCTGCGGGGCGACGGGCGTCTCGCAAGAGTCACGAAAAAGGGCGGTGAGGTCGTTTCCGCAACATACAAATCAGAAGGTGGAAACATCAGGGAGGATGACTGGAAGATTCGTTATGAGGACGAGGAGGCCAGGCAGGAAAGGTTCCGCAGGAGAAACTCCGAGACTGCTAAAGTGCCTTCTTATCCGCCGCGGGCGATCGTCTACAAAAACCGTTTCAGCGGTCTGCTGCAAGGTGATCTGGGACGATCGCAAATTTACAACGACACCGTGTGGTCGATGATTTTGAAGCGAGTGCCGGTGGCACTCTATTTCGGGCTGCTTACCGCGGTTCTCACCTACGTAGTCTGTCTTCCCTTGGGGGTTCTTAAAGCCCTGAAACACCGGACTTTTATCGACAGCGCGACTTCGGTGCTGATTTTCATTGGCTATTCAATTCCGGGTTTCGCGCTGGGTGCGATCCTGTTGGTGCATTTCGGTGCGCGCATGAATCTGTTTCCGCTGTTCGGCCTGACCAGTCCGGACTTCGCGGAGATGGGAACGTGGGAACAGGCGAAGGATCTGGCTCATCACACGGTGCTGCCGTTGCTCTGTTATCTAGTTGGCGCCTTCGCGATGCTGACGATGCTGACCAAGAATAACCTGATGGATCAGCTTGCGGCGGATTACGTGCGGACTGCGGTGGCCAAGGGTGTCGGTTTCAAAAAAGCGGTTTTCGGCCATGCGTTTCGCAACTCGATGATCCCGGTCGCCACCAGCGCGGGCGGCCTGATCGAGATTTTCATCAGCGGTTCGATTTTGGTGGAAACGGTGTTCGATATCCAAGGCTTCGGGCTGTTGCAGTTTCAAGCTGTGGTGGAACGTGATGTGCCGGTCATCATGGGCACGCTGACGATCGCGGCGTTCCTGATGCTTTTCGGGAAAGTCATTTCAGACCTCATCGTGGCGATGGTCGACCCACGAATTAAATTTAAATGAACAAGCGGACCATAGGATTATTTCTCCTGCTTCTCGGGCTACTCGCAGCCTTCGGGGAGATCCGGCAGATCGCTTTTCCGACCGCCCGGTGGTTTTTCGAGGCGAGTCGTGATGTGCCGTTGCTGAACTGGGACCGGAAAGGGGGACCGTCGTTTCTTTGGTTCGGTTGGGTAAGTTCGGTGATCCTTGTGGTCGGTGGTGGTTGGATGGTGGTGCGATCCTTTGGTGGCGAACCCCCGAACCCTGTGACGGTCCGCCGTATCAAGCGTTTCAAAGAGATCAAAAGGGGCTACTTTTCTCTGGTCATCCTGTTAGGGTTCGCGGGTCTCGCGGCTCTGGATCAGGTTATCGTCGGGAAAGATGCCCTCGCCGTGCGCTATAAGGGTGAGTGGAGTTTCCCGGCGTTCAAACCAACTCCTTTCAAAGGCTCGGATTTTGGAATTGAAGGGGAGAATGCGGCCGCGCCGGTGAATTACCGAGAGCTTAAGGCCAAGCTGAAAAAGGAAAAATCTGTCAGTCACGGGAGAGTCATCATGCCGCTGGTTCCTTTCGCAGGGACAGGCGACACGCTCGATCCGTTGTCGCGCAACATGGTTCTCAGAGAGGGGATCTACTATGAATCCGGTAGTCGGAATCCCTATTACGGCCTCGCATCGATATATCACGATATCGAGAAGGGGCGTTTCCACCTGCGATATACCCTGAGAAAAGGAGTTTTCAGCGGGCCTGTCGACGGGTGGGACGAGGCGGGTGAGAGGGTTTATAGCGCAGAGTTTTACAAGGGCAATAATGTGAAGGGTAAGGAGAAATTCACTGGCGAGGGACCCGTGGAGGATTTCCTCGGGTCTTCCTCCGGCGAGTTGAGAGCGATGAAATATCATCCTGCTCCTCCGATCTGGGAGGAGAGGCACTGGTTGGGAACGACATCCCAGGGCAATGACGTGCTCGCCTATCTCTACGGAGGATTGCAGGTGAATTTTAAAGCGGCGCTGATTTTCCTACCCATCGTCTATGCAATCGGGATCGTCGTCGGAATGCTGATGGGATACCTCGGCGGATGGTTCGATCTCACGATGGACCGTCTGATCGAAGTCTTTTCCAATATGCCGTTCCTATTCGTGGTGATCATTTTCTCGAGTATGGTTCCAGAGCAATTCAAAGGCCTTCCGATCATCCTTACCATTCTGATCATTTTCGGCTGGATGGGAATCACTGCGCTGATGCGGACGGCGGCCTATCGTGATAAGGAGCGCGATTACATCGCTGCCGCACGGGTGCTCGGTGCGGGCACTCCGCGTATCATTCTGCGCCACCTTTTGCCCAATACGGTGGCGATCATCGTCACACTGGTGCCGTTCACGATGTCGTCGTTGATTTTCTCCCTTACCGCGCTTGATTACCTTGGCTTCGGCCTGCCGCCGAAATACGCGACATGGGGCCGGCTCCTCAACGACGGTCTATCAAATCTTTCGGCCCCATGGCTTGTTTCCTCCACCTTTTTTGTCCTTGTCGGCTTGCTGGTGCTCATCACTTTCATCGGGGAGGCCGTTCGCGAGGCTTTCGATCCTAAGAAATACAGTTACTACCGTTAATGCGAAATTTCCTAAAAGTACTCGCCTGTGGCGCGGTGATTGCCGCGCTGGCAGGGTGTGGCCGCGATGAGGAAGTCGGCAAGCGGACGTCTGGTTTTGAAGATTTCATCCCGCGCTACAACGCCTACATCACCTCGTGGCTAAATGACCAGCAAGAGGCAACGGTGAAAGCGATTCGTGAAACCGAGGGAAAACTGCAGGAAGCTGAGGGCGAAGAACGGGAAGGTCTGGAAAGGGCACTGATCAATCACATACGCGAAGAGGAGAAATGGGCTTTCCGCTTGGCGTTCGGTGACTATTTCCGTTTCGGAACTCCGGATGAAATCCCAAGTGATCTGGTATGGGAGGATGGGATGGAACATGAGGAGATCGGCGATTCCCGCGCGAAGAAGGGCGGCACGTTCAATCTGGATGTCCGCGCGTTTCCACCGACGATCCGTGGCTTCGGTGATAACTCGAACAATAGTTTCCGGGGAACTCTTTACGATGAGATCGATATGGATTTGGTCGGTTTTCATCCTAAATCGATGGCGATGATTCCGGGTCTTGCCAAGGAATGGGCGGTCTCTGAAGACGGGCGCACGGTCTATTTCCGGATCAACGAGAAGGCAACTTATTCGGACGGCGTTCCGGTGCGAGCCCGAGACTTTCTTTTCGGTGGGTATGTCCGGATTTCTGACGACATCGTCAATCCCTACTTCAAGCAATTCTACCGGGAGAATCTGGCAGGTATCGTCGCCTATGATGAGCGGACGCTAGCAGTAACGCTACCGGAGGCTCAGCCATACGCGCCGGCGACAGCAGGTGGTTTGCCTTGTGCGCCGCCGCATTTCTATGAGGAATACGGCCCGGACTTCACCGAGCGCTACCAGTGGAAGTTCCCTCCCACGACAGGAGCTTACAAGGTTTTAGAAGAAGATATTGTGAAAGGGGTGTCCATCACTCAGACCCGGGTCAAGGACTGGTGGGCTAAAGACAATAAATACTATAAATACCGTTTCAATCCAGACCGCATCCGCCATTTCGTCGTGCGTGACGAATCGAAAGCCTTCGAGCTATTCCGTGCAGGAGAGATCGATTTCTTCTATCTCACACGTCCCCAATACTGGTATGAGAAATCTGAAGTCGAACCGGTGTTCAAGGGATATATTGAGCGCGTTACGTTTTATAACCAGTATCCTGATATACCTAGGGGTATCTATGTCAATGTTGCGAAGCCGCTGCTCGAAGAAAAGCAGATCCGCATCGGAATTCAGCATTCGATGAACTGGCAGAAAGTCATCGATGTGATTTTTCGCGGTGACTACAAGCGGCTGGATTCGTTCAACCAAGGCTATTTGCTTTTCAGTGACCCGACGATCAAGGCCAGGAAATTCTCGATCACGAAGGCGAGAAAGATATTCGCGGCAGCAGGTTTCACGGAAGTTGATCGGGATGGGATATTGCAGCGACCGGATGGGACGAAGTTGTCGATATCAGTGTCGTATCAGGCGAATCCGGCAATCGACCAGATGTTCGCGATACTTCGTGAGGAGGCGAAGTCCTGTGGATTTGACCTCCGTATTGATTCGAACGACACGACCGTGAATTACAAGAAGGTCATGCAGAAGCAACACGAGATGGCCTTTACTGGCTGGGTCATCACGCCGCCGACTCCCGATTATTACCAATATCTACATTCTTCAAACGCCCGTGACGATCGTGGAAATCTTAAGCCCCAGACGAACAATGTTTTTTCATGGGGACGGGACGATACGGATGTGCTTTCAGAGAAGGCCCGGAACGCGCGGACCGTGGAAGAACTGCGTGAGTATACAAAGAAGCTGCAGAAGATTATGTCCGACGAGGCGATTTTTGTTCCAGCCTACACTCTCGATTTCATGCGGCTGGGTTCTTGGCGTTGGTTGCGCTGGCCAGATAGTGAGGAAACCAGGTTCTGCCCACCGGTGGTTTACGAACCGACTGAGGTCCACGTCCACTGGATCGACGAAAAGATGAAGGAAGAGACCATGGCTGCGAGGCGCAGTGGCAAAAGCTTTCCAGAAGTGAACCGTATTTTTGACGACTACCGCTATGGGGTCACCAGCGTGGAATCAGAGCCTGAACCTGAGCCAGAGCCGGATAAAGAGCCAATCGAAGAACCCGTGCCGGAAGATTCGCAGGAAGAGGAGGTGGAGCAATGAGTGAATATCTATTGGAAGTGGATCGCCTGATTACTTCGTTCGAAACCGAGCAAGGACTCCTGCGTGCGGTTGATCAGGTATCGTTCAAAATCCCCGCAGGCAAAACCGTAGGTATTGTCGGTGAGTCGGGTTGCGGAAAAAGTGTCACGGCGATGTCCATCGTGCGGCTCCTGCCTCAGCCCTCCGGCAAGGTGCTAGGAGGAGAAATCCATTTCAAAGGTGAAGACCTTCTGCATTGCAGCAATAAGCGGATGCGCGAGGTGCGGGGTGGTGAGATCGGCGTGATTTTCCAGGAGCCGATGGCCGCGCTCAATCCGGTGCACCGCATCGGACGGCAGGTGGCGGAGGTTTTCAGGATTCACAAAAAAATGAGCAAGAAGGACGCATGGGACGCCGCGACCGAGATGCTCGACCTATTGCGTATTCCCGCGCCCGAGAAGCGTATGATGGATTACCCGCATCACCTTTCCGGCGGTATGCGGCAACGTGTTGTGATTGCCATCGCCCTCGCGTGCAGGCCGGATTTGTTGATAGCCGATGAACCGACGACGGCGCTCGATGTGACCGTGCAGGCGCAGATTCTCGATCTGCTCGGCAGCCTACAGAGCGAAATGGGCATGTCCGTGATGCTGATCACGCATGACCTTGGGGTGATCGCGGAGTCCTGTGATGAGGTCGTCGTCATGTATGCCGGTCGGGTCGTGGAGAGCGCACCGGTCAATGAACTTTTCGAGAATCCGTTGCACGCTTACACAAAAGCCCTGCTGCGCTCGATCCCGAATTTGGAAACCCCGCCGAAATCCGTGCTCCCAACCATTCCCGGAACTGTCGCGGGGCTCGCGGAGCACACGCACGGCTGCCGGTTTTGCCAGCGCCTCGGAAGGAAATCGCCGGTCACGCGTGAGCGGCCCAAGTTCAAAGAAGTGCAGCCGGGTCACTGGCTGGAAATCTGTAAAAAGTGTTCTGACCTGTGAGTGATTCCCCCATGCTGAAAGCCGAAGACCTGCGGGTTCATTTCCCCGTAAAAACCGGATTGTTTCTGCGCCAGACCGGCGCGGTCAAAGCCGTTGATGGCATCTCTCTAGAACTCGGAGTCGGTGAGACCCTGGGACTCGTTGGTGAGTCCGGTTGTGGGAAATCGACCTTTGGAAAAGCGCTTGTGCGCCTTCTTCAGCCAACCTCCGGGAAGATCACTTTCGAGGGCCGGGATATCACTCATATGAGGCAGGGCCAGCTCCGCCCGCTGCGTCGGGATTTCCAAATGATCTTCCAGGATCCCGCTGAATCGCTCGATTCCCGGATGAACGTGCGGGCCCTCGTGGAGGAGCCGTTTCGTATCCACAAAATGGGCACCCGAGTTGAACGCAAGAAATGGGTCGATGAGCTACTCGATACGGTGGGGCTTTCGAAAGCTTCCGCTGAAAGATATTCCTTCGAGTTTTCCGGAGGACAGCGGCAGCGGATTGGCATCGCCAGGGCGCTTGCTCTGAAGCCGAAATGGCTGGTCTGTGACGAGCCGGTATCCGCGCTTGATGTCTCGGTGCAATCGCAAATTCTCAACTTGCTTGTGGATCTTCAGAAGGAATTTGATCTCTCATACCTGTTCATTGCCCATGACCTTTCGGTCGTGAAACACGTGAGTGACCGGGTCGCGGTCATGTATCTCGGCAAGATCGTCGAGCTTGCTGGCTCCGAGGAAATCTACCACAACCCGAAACACGCCTACACCAAGGCGCTCCTGTCCGCAGTTCCGGTTGCCAACCCTAAAGTGAAACGCGAAAAAATCCTCCTCGAAGGCGATGTGCCTTCACCGATCGATCCGCCGGATGGCAGTGCCTTCGGTCACCGCATCGGCCACCCGCGTTATAAAGAAACCGTTGGCATGGATCTCTCGCTTAGGGAGATCGCACCGAACCATTGGGTCGCTGCCGATCCCTGCTGCCTGGAGCCGGGGGATTGGAAGAAGATTTCCTGAGCAGAATAGTTGCAGCCAACCGCAGACGGTGCTTCGTCCGCTTTCAGTGCCAGGTTTCGGATCGGAGTTTCTTGGGAAGCGGTCCGCACCGATGGCGGCTTGGCTTTCCCTGGGCTATGAGCCTGGCGAGTGATGATCCTTGGCTCTAAACGGTTTCCCCAACCCAACGAATATCACGGTGTCCGCGAAAAGCTCGCTATAGCGGAAGTCCTCCCTCTCGCCGAGGGGTTGATGGGTCGTTTTCCCCTTATTTTAAGAGGGTTGCACGACTTCTTAGGAGCTTCTTTTTAGTGGATACACGAGTGGTTTTTTTTTGGCAAGACTGTGGGTAAAGTAACGCGAGCAGCGAGGGCGGCAATGGAACCGACGCTCGGCCCTTGGGTGAAAGGGGAGGATGGATCGGGTGCTGGTGCCTCCTGCGGAACGGGTGTTTGGTTTAGGCGGGTGATGAAGTCGGAAAGTTCGCTCTTGTGGCGCAAGGCGAGTCGGACGGCTTCGATTTCCCAAGGTGTGCAGGAGGAGAGGTTGCCGTGGGTGCGGTGCTTGATCTTGCCGTCCTCACGATAGGAACTGCGCAACAAAACCCGGGAATAGGTCTTGCCGGTAGAGCTACGAACTTTAGAGGCATCGATAAACATGCTGTTACTACCTATAATCGACAACTTGTGATTCTTATCGAGGAATAAATGAGCCTACCTTATAAAACTTAGTAGCTACAAACTTAAGCTAAAAATGACTGAAACCGTTGATTTACAAGGCAATTAGACGGTTAGCCAGCTTGCGGCGGTCTACCGGGCGCGCCGGGCGGTGGAAATCCAGTTCCACGCATGGAAGCAGGCGTTGAACATTGGCAAGGCACTCAACTGCAGGAGTAACGAACACCACATGCAGTCGGAGGTGTTGACAGCGATGATAGCCCACCAGCTCGGGATGAAAGCTGCGGTGCGGATCGGTGCGATCGTGGGACGAGCAATGGTAAGTTATGAGAGATTGTATGCCTCGCCGGCATCGCATGTCGTCAAGGCAAGGGATCTTGCCGGACTGTGCGGATACTCACCCAAACTCCGGCACATCAAACGAGACAAACGCCGCCGCCTATCCCACGTGGAATCAGGGATTCTCGCCTTAGGCTGACGCCAATGGCACGATGCCCTGCGCCAGCGGGTGAAAGAACGGCTTGAGCCGTGGGGAATACAACCCGAGCGGTAAGTAGGGGGTAGCGGGCAAGCGAACCAGCGAACGGGGCACAAACCGTCATTATTACCTTCCTTCTATTGGTTTGCTTATTAATTTCTTGCTTATTAATTTCCAGACAACAAGACACACGCTTCTCAGGAAATATTCCAAGGATATGAAAGACGATGGCAGCGACTCGGGGAAATCTTCTCTCAGCTCCCTCGCAGACGGGATCGCCAAGGACGGATTTGAAGCGGGAAGCAAGTGGATGACGGATAACAAACTCACACCAGGGGAAACGGAAGTGCTGGCCTCGGGGATTGGTTACTCGGCGCAGAGTTCCGAAAAAGGCCAGTGGATTGCATGGATGGGCGAGAATCTTGGAAAAGGAAAAAGGGATCAGCAGATCCGCAGCACGGTGAGCAACTGGACCCGGAGTGACTACCGCGCCGCCGGTGAGTGGCTGGCCTCGGCTCCCGAGGGACCGACAAAGATGGCTTCCGTGAAAGGTTACGTCGATGCGGTTGCGAAATACGATCCGCAGACTGCCACTCAATGGGCTCTCACCCTACCAGTTGGCGAGGAAAGGAAATCGGCTCTCAATACAGTCTTTCAGAATATGCCGAAAGAAACGGCGGCGGAGCAAGAAGCACGCGAATCGTTCAAGGCGCAGCACGGGATCAAGTGAGATGGGTTGTTCCCAGGGAGGCTGAATCAAATCTGTAGGAATGGGTGACCAACGTGCCGCAGGCATCCCAAGCAGGGTAGGGGCAATCCGGCTCGGTGGCACCCAAATCCAAAACGGAAAGGCCGCGTAATCGGAAAAGTAGTGAGTCCACGGCAAGCGCCGCTGCAACCGGCCAGCCCATCAGCCGCCGCCGCCCGTGCCCTAAAGAACCAGACAAATAATTCCCGCTCGTAAAACTCCAGAAAATTTCCTCAAATTTGCGTTGACCGCACCGCCGGTTTCTGTGCAGGTGTTAATGTTATACATTTTTAGGTATTTCCAATATGTCCGCAATAGGCACATTCCTTTCGTTACTGCACCCCGGCACCCCGGTGAATGCTCTTGTTAGTAGGACAGCCGTCCCGGCTGTCTCGGAAGCCGGGCGTCCCGCCTGGAGCCATCAACAAAGCACTCCAAAATCACAAGCCACTCTGCGCATCGCCGCCTCCTTAGTATTTCTAGCACTACAACCAAGTGTCACCGCCGGGCCGGTCTGGGAAAAGCCCTCCCTCTCGCTCGGCTCGCTGGATCTCGATGGCGGCCTGCGGCAGCGCTTCCAGCTCGGTGCCCTCTCTGGCGGTTCGCCGGAGTTTTCCTTCCCCATCTATCTGGAGCATGCCCTCGTGGCGGAGGAGGCTGTCTCGGAATACCGCATCCCTCAGCTAGAGACTTACGTTGTGCCGGAGGGCCGCGAAGAGATACTCTGGCTAGAGCCGGGCGGAATCCGCCACCTTTTCAAGACCAGTGAAATCCTCGACAAAGCACCGGACAAGCAGAAGGAGCCATGGCTTGCCATCAAGGCGGGACTGGGGAACTACGAATTCCGCTCGGACGATGGTTGGACTTACCGCTATGAGGCTGGCAGCATCGCCTCGCTGACGGCTCCCACCGGGCGCGTCCTGATGTTCAGGACGGAAGGCCTGGGCATACGCAGCATCTATCAGGTGGCGGATGACAAGGAAGTCACTCTCCTGGAGGCAAAGGAAAACGATCTCGGCCAGCCTGTATCCCTGCGCATCGGGCCGGACACTCATGTTCTGGGTTACGATGAGGATACCGACAGGCTCACCTCTTGGAAATCGCCGCAGATGGGCACCCGCTCCGTAGCCTTTTCCTACTCACCCACGGGTCTCATCGGCACCGTCACCCTGCCCGGCGATAGCAAGCTCACCTACACTTGGGGCGGGCGCGATGGTGCTTGGCAGAAGGATTCCGGCTTCACGCTGCCCGGCAGGGACAACACAGCCTACCTCACCGCCGACAACGATTTTAAATTCCAATACGGAATTACCAAACAGGGCATCAACCTCATGCGCACCGATGCCCTCGGCATCCGCGAGGGCTTCGCCTACAATCCCAAGACCCAACAGCTCATATCAAAAAACCGCGATGGCGGGGAAACCACCCAATTCTTCGGTGTCCGGGGAGTCTCCGAAAACCGCCTCGAAAGCGCCCGCGATGCCCGTGGGCGGGAGACCGTCCGCCTGACGTACGACGAAAAAAGCCGGGTGAAAACCCGCACCGTCCCCGGCCAGGCGGAAATCCGTTTTGAATACGATTCCCTGGATCGCATCACCAAAGTCTTCCGGCTCAAAGATCTCCAGACCGTCTACGAGTATGAAGGAGATTCCGAAAAACCGGTCAAAATCACCAACGCGCTCGGTGACAGCATAGCGATCACCTACATGCCGGACGGACAGGTGAAGCGATACAAGAACCTCGAAGGCGCGGTCTATAGCTACGATTACGATTCCCTAGGCCAACTCACCGAGGAGCACCATCCCATGGGCTACAGCAGGACCATCCGGCGCGATGGCTTCGGCCGCATCACCCACATCAAACAAATCGATGGCCGTGAAATCCGCTACCGCTACACCGGGGAGAACCGCCTCGCCGCCGTCAGCCAGAACGGCTCCGACTGGCAATACGAATATGACCCGGACGGCCAGCTCACCCGCCTGCTCCGCGATGGGAAAACCTGGCAGAAAACCGAACGCGAAAAAATCGCCGCAACAGGCGAGGAAATCATCCGGGAAACCGATTCCAATGGCGATGAAACCGTCCACCAGTTCGATCAGGCAGGGAACCTCGTCAAACAAACCGATGCCCTAGGCCAGACCACCCGCTACAAGCATGACAAACTAGGCCAGCTCAAGGGCTGGGAAGATGCCCGCGGTGCCTCCGTAGAGTTCGACCGCGATCCTCTCGGCCGCGTCGCTGGAGTCGATACCGGGGAAAACGCCAAGCTGGAAATGGCCTTCGACCTCACCGGCCGAATCCGCAGCAAGAACAACGGTGAGCAAAACATACTCTACAAATACGACAAAGCCGGACGCCTAGTTCTCATCGACTACGGAAAAGGCCAGACCATCGACTACGCCTATGATGCATACGGACGAGTCCTAACCGCCCTCACAGGCCAAGGAGTCAAAACCACCTACACCTGGGACGCCCTGGACCGCAAGACCAGCGAGCTCAACGATATTCCCGGAGCCGGCTACACCCTCCTGAAATGGACTTACACCCCCAGCGGCCTAAAAAAATCAGTAGCAACATGGAGAGGGGGCAGCCCTGCCCCCTCCAAATCTTCATCAGCAGAGTCCACAACCCCGTCTTCACTGATCACTGACCAGTCCGCCGTAGCCTCGGCGAAGGAGGATCACTCGGCACTAGTCACTCTCTTACAAGACACCGGCTATCAATACGATCTCCTAAACCGCTACACCCTCATCACCGTCAACGAGGAACCCAAAATCCATTATGACTACGATCCCAAAACCCTCTGCCTAGAGAGGAAACGCTACACCAACGGCTGGATCGTCGCCTACGAGCACTTCCAGGATGGCCGCCCGAAATCCATCGTCGCCACCGATGACAAAGGCAAAACCATCACCGACTGCCACTACATCTGGGCGAAAAACGGCAAACTAGACCAGCGCATCCTCAATGGCATTCACCACCAATACCGCTACGACTCCCTCGGGAGGCTAACCGATGTCATCAAAACCCAACTCGCCAATATGGAGAAGGGGTTTGCAACCCCTTCACAGAACCCAAGGAAATAGCAAGCCCCACGAAACTCTGAGCAATAGCCCCATCCACTCCCCAAATCCTACGAAAGGGGTTGCAAACCCCTTCTCCATATTCACTCCCAACCCCTCTCGCCGGACTACCACGGCAGAAAACAAAACAAAAAAATGAAAACAACACAAAAACACTGGATCGCCCTAACAGCATCCACCCTCGGCCTTGCCGGGTTCTCACTCGCCTCCGGCTTCGGAGACG
>Ga0105053_10007009_pt1 | contig 15241 bp, 17 predicted proteins | sample BON01_FD_78093 | JGI IMG/M metagenome (GOLD analysis project Ga0105053, IMG submission 78093) | Freshwater microbial communities from Lake Bonney liftoff mats and glacier meltwater in Antarctica - BON-01 | ecosystem: Environmental > Aquatic > Freshwater > Ice > Glacier meltwater | place: Lake...
CCATGGCGCGATGTGCATTTAGCATGGCCACGGCATCGGTGGCGCTGGTATCGCCCCACATCTGCGGACTGAACCTAGCCAAGCTAGGCGCGATCAGGCCAGCCGATTCCCGGTTGACGCTTTCAAGTGGCATTATGCTCACACCTTCATCACTTGGCAGCCGAGATTGCGTCGGTGGTGGGATATAATAGCGCGGTGGATTTTCGAGCGCATTGCTAAGCCAATCAATCGCCGAGCTTGGTGTTTGGGCGGCCAATGGCCCTGCCAAAACGCATAAAAGGGCGGTGATCGGGGCGCGCATTACTGGCTAACCGGTTGCACCGGCACGATAATTTCGCGGCTGGGCGCAGGAAGATCAAAGAACAGCGCATAGCCCGCCGTTAGCGCGGCGCCCAACAGCACCAGTACAAAAACGTATTTTATCAGCCTGCCCAAAATATCTGCTCTCTCTGCCTATCCCAGCGCTGGGGCTTGCCAAGCGCGGCCACAATGCTAAACGCTGCAATTGCTGGGGTTTTCCCCAGTCGGCGCATTCGTGTTAGCATAACGAAAAATCCGCGGTGCTACAATCGCCCCGAATACGGAGCTTGCTCGATGGATATAACCCGGCCAATCCTTGCCGATGGGCAACTGACCCAAAGCCTTGTGCTTGTGGGGCTGATGGGCGCGGGCAAATCAACGGTAGGGCGGCGTTTGGCGCAGGCGCTTGATGTGCAGTTTTCTGATTGTGATGATGAAATTGCAAAAGCGGCAGGCATGTCAATTCCCGAGATATTTGAGCGTTTGGGCGAGGCGCATTTCCGGGATGGTGAGCGGCGGGTATTGGGGCGGCTATTGCAAGGCGCGCCTGTCGTGTTGGCCACCGGTGGTGGCGCCTTCGTTTCGCCCGAAAACCGCGTGCAAATAGCGGCGGGTGGGGTTTCTATTTGGCTGCGGGCTGACCTTGATACATTATGGGGCCGGGTTTCGGGCCGTGCAGGACGACCGTTATTGCAGGCCGAAAACCCAAAACAGGTGCTTGCCGATTTGCTGGAGGCACGACGCCCGGCCTATGAGCAAGCCGATTTCGTGGTGGACAGCCAGGCCAACAATTCGCATGACGTGGTTGTGCAAGAAATTTTGGCGCTGATAACGGCGCAAAGCGAGGCGGCGAATGCCAGTTGAGACCGTTCATGTGCCACTCGTTGGCCGCGCTTACGACATTCATATCGGCGCAGGCCTGCTGGGCCAATCGGGCAAGCTAATCGCCCCATTTTTGCGCCGCAAACGGGTTTTTGTGGTCAGCGATGATACGGTTGCGGCGCTGCATATGCCAAAGCTAAAGGCCGGTTTGGCGGCTGAAGGGATTGCGGTTGAAACGCTGTGCTTACCTGCTGGCGAGGCTACAAAAAGCTGGGCGCAACTACAAATCGTGGTTGAATGGTTTATTCAACAGCGGGTAGAGCGTAGCGACATTGTGCTGGCCTTTGGCGGCGGTGTTATTGGTGACCTGGTCGGCTTTGCTGCCGCTATTTTGCGCCGGGGCGTTGGGTTTGTGCAGGTGCCAACCAGCCTTTTGGCACAGGTCGATAGTTCGGTCGGTGGCAAAACTGGCATCAACTCAACGCAAGGTAAAAACCTGATTGGAGCGTTTCACCAACCACGGTTGGTGCTGGCTGATATTGATGTCCTCGGCACGCTGGCCCCGCGTGACTTTTTGGCGGGTTACGGCGAAGTGGCCAAATACGGTTTGCTTGGTGATGCAGCGTTTTTTGCTTGGCTGGAGGCTAACGGCCCCAAGCTGGCGGCAGGGGATGAAGCTGCGCGCATCGCTGCCGTGCGCCATTCTTGTCAGATGAAGGCCGATATTGTTGTGACTGATGAGCATGAACACGGTGATCGTGCCTTGCTAAACCTTGGCCATACATTCGGCCATGCTCTTGAGGCGGCTACCGGCTATTCCAACCGGTTATTACATGGTGAAGGTGTGGCCATTGGCTGCGCGCTGGCGTTTGAGCTTTCGCAAAAACTAGGCCTGTGCAGCCAGGAAGCCCCTAGCAGGTTGCGTGCGCATTTACAAACCATGGGTATGAAACGTGACCTAGCAGATATTGCCGGGGATTTACCCGATGCCGATGGTTTTTTGGCGCTGATGGCGCAAGATAAAAAGGTGGTCGATGGCCGCATCGCGTTTGTATTGGCGCGCGGTATCGGTGAGGCATTTGTTGCGCGGGACGTGGCGCCAGATGTGGTGCGGGCGCTGTTAACGGGTGCGCTTGCCAATCGCGCCTGAGGCCAGCGCCACACCGCTGCACACCACCAAAATGCCAAAGGCTTTGAACAGGCCTATGGCCTCACCCAGAAACATCCAAGCGCCAAACGTTGCCAGTACGGGCACCAAAGCGCCGTAGGCCGCAGTTGTGGCCGCACCGAAATGGCGCACACAATACAAATAGGTAAACGTTGCCAAAAACCCAGAAAGCACACCTTGTAACATGGTTTGCAGCGCAATGGTTTGCCAAGGAACCGCGCTAAAATGCGTGCCATGCACCAAGGCTGCGGCACCAAAGGCCAAGGCAGCCCAGAACACCATCATGGCCGCGGCAGGTAGTGCGGCAAGGCCACGGGCGCGGAACCGCACCGTATAGGCCGCCCAACAGCCCGATGCGGCCAAAAACATCAAATGCCCACGCCAGCGCCCATCGGCGGCATTGCTTAAGGCCTCATAACCGCCAACTGCCAGCGCGCCGACCATGATAAGCGCTAGGCCGGTTAGGCGCGCTCGGGTGAATTTTTCGGCCAAGAACACCATGCTCATCCCCGCCACCCAAACGGGTAGCATGGAAGGTGCAAAGACACCGCTATCGGCAACAGGTGCATAGTTTAGCCCGGCACTTAGCAGCCAAACAAAGCCAAACCCGCCAACCAGCGCAATGAGCACTACATCCAGCCAATTCATGCCGCGTGGCAAAGGGCCTTGGCGCAGCAAGACTGGCGCAAACAGAATTGTCGCCGTGCCAAAGCGCATCAACCCAATTTCAATGGGGCCTAAATGCTGGACCACTGCGGCGCGGGCGGAAACCAAAAAGCTGGCCCAAATGATGAGCGTTACAGCAAGAATGACCGCCGGACCAAACGCACCTAGCCGCTGCAAGATGCGCCACCCAAAACGCAAAACTTCGCACAATGTTTGTGGTTGAGCGCTACAGCACCGCTTGCCTCGGCGAGAGTTGCGCCAAGCTCAAACTGAGGGTCATAGGGCAGCAATGTGCAGGCAACTACCGCCGGTTTCGCTGCGCCTTTGCGCTTAACCACCATGCGGGCATTCGAACACATTACATCATCAGGGCTTTTATTGAGGATTGACCAGCATTCAGTTGTAATTTCAGGCACTTCCACCGTTTCGTCCATCTCTGGGAACAGCACAAGGCTGGCCAGGGAATCGGCGTTTACATCAAACCCTTCGCGGGCAAAAAGCTGCTTAAACCCAGCGCGTGCCCGTGCATCGGTTTCACCCCAAATTGTGCGTGCCGCAACCGATAGCTGAAACCCATGCTGGGCCAGCCAACGCATGCCGCGCAGCGAAACCGCAAAGCTGCCTTTACCGCGCATCTTGTCATGTTCAGCGCTATGATGATGGTCTAGCGAAATACGCAGGGTCAGCAAATTGCCATAACGGGCCTTCAAATCCAACAACCCAACCTGCACACGCTTGCGCTGCATGGGCAGCATCGCATTGGTAAGGATGAGCACGCGCAAACCGCGCACAAGGCAAGCCTCGGCCATGGCAATCATCTCGGGGTTCATAAACGGCTCACCACCCGTAAACCCAACTTCTTCAAGCGGCGCGCCAATCGCCTTTGCCTCATCCAAATAGGTGATGACCTCGGCGGTCGACAAATAAACCAGTGCATCATTGCTAGGCGAGCTATCAATATAGCAATTTACGCAGGTGATGTTGCACAGCGTTCCGGTATTAAACCACAACACTTCTAGCCCGCGCAGCGCAACGTGGGCGCGCACATCCCCTTTGGCGGTGACCATAGGGTCTTCAAATTTGCCAAGTGGCTGGGGCGTGTTTGTTAACTGCTGGTTCATATGGCTCTCGTTTTTGGGCAGACTGGGCGGCGGGGCGCATAAGGTCAAGCTGTTGGCCGTTAAAACATTGCCACGAATGCGTGAGGATGCGTCCACGGCAAATCGTATCTTTGCGCGTGCTGCATGTATAGTTGCACAGATGGTTTATGGTCGTGCTAGCCAAGCCAATGCTCAATCATTTTTGAATTGGGGTTAGCCAACTCATCTATCACATTGAAATGATGTTTATTTTCGCTGCAAACATAGCTGCAATCGGCCCCTAATCCTGTCCAAATATTCGCCAGCAATTGTGCTTGGCGGATGAATTCTGGCCGTTCCAGCGCCCCAACCCAAGCCGTGAGCCGTGTTCCCGCGCGTGGTGTGCACAGGGCCGCGCTTTCACGCACAGCTTCAGCCATATCAAGCTGCAATTCTGCCTGCATTGAGGTGCGTAATAGCGGGCGCAGGTCGTGAACGCCACTAATTGAAAGGACATGCGCAATGCGTGGGGCGCTGTTGAGTGAAATATCCTCGCACAGCATGCGGCTGACCAAATGCCCCCCAGCCGAATGCCCTGCAAGATAAATGGGGCCGGGAATATCGCCTCCGACCCTATCAATTGCACAGGTAATTTGGTTGGTTATGTCAGTGATCCGGCATTCAGGGGTTAGCACATAGCTGGGCAAGGCCACAGCATAGCCACGGGCCAGCGCGCCAGCGGCCAAATGTGACCAGCTTGACCGATCAAATGCCATCCAGTAGCCGCCATGCACAAACAGGGCCACGCCCTTGGGTGTGCTGTGGGGATAAAACACATCCATAACCAAGCGTGGATGCGCACCATAACTTAGCGTTTGGGGTGGGTGTGCGGCCCGAAATGCAGCGGCAGCCATGTTCCAGCGTGGCGGGAAGGCGTCGGCACCCTCAATATGCACGCCATTGGCATAGGCATCGTCCCAATCTGAAATGATCATCAAGCGCTCCCGTTTGGGCAAGCAGACGCGACCATGCCAAGATATTCAACACCAAAAACGAAGGCATGGTGGAAAGGCCGGCGGCATTGTGGCAAAGCATTGGTAACGAGTCTCACCCAAAGGCCAATTCAATGACTGATTTTAACAAAACGCGCGCGATGTTCCATCTGCCTGAAGGGGTAATCTACCTGGACGGAAACTCACTTGGGCCATTGCCCAAGGCGGCCACAGCGCGGGTTAAGGCGATGATGGCTGACGAATGGGGTGAAATGCTGATCACCGGTTGGAATAAGGCCGGTTGGTTTATGCAGCCCAATCGGTTGGGTGACAGGATTGGGCGGTTGATTGGCACACCGCCGGGGAGCGTGATGGTAGGCGATACGCTGTCTATCAAGGTATATCAGGCACTGGCTGCGGCGCTGGAAATGAACCCAAGCCGTAAGATTGTGCTTAGTGACAATGGTAATTTTCCGAGCGATTTATATATGGCGCGCGGTTTGATTGGCAGCTTGCAACAAGGCCATGTGCTTGAGGTGGTGAACCCAGAAGCGGTGGACACGCGGCTAAGAGATGACATTGCCGTGCTGATGCTGACGCAGGTTGATTACCGCACGGGCCGCATGCATGACATGGCGGCAATTACCGCCAAGGCGCAAGCGATGGGCATTGTGGTGATATGGGATTTGGCGCATTCGGCTGGCGCATTTGCGCTTGATGTGGGCGGATGCGGGGCCGAATTTGCAGTGGGTTGTACCTATAAATACCTCAACGGCGGGCCGGGGGCACCAGCGTTCATTTATGTGCGCCCTGATTTAGTGGACAAGGTTCGCCCCGCGCTTTCAGGTTGGCTGGGCCATGAAGCGCCATTTGATTTTGATCTAAACTATCGCCCCGGTGCGGGTATTATGCGCATGCGTGTTGGTACGCCACCGGTTATCCAAATGGCTGCATTGGATGCTGCGCTGGATGCTTGGGAGGGCGTGGACATGGGTGATTTGCGCACCGCATCGGTAAACTTATGTGAGATATTTATCGAAGAGGTTGAACGACTTTGCCCCAGCCTGCACCTTCAATCCCCACGCGACGCCCAAATGCGTGGTAGCCAAGTTTCGTTTGGTTTTGAACATGGGTTTGCCACCATTCAGGCGCTAGCAGCGCGCGGTGTCATTGGTGATTTTCGCGCGCCTGATACAATGCGCTTTGGGTTTACGCCGCTCTATATCTCACCAGACCAAGTGCGCCGCGCCGCGGTGGTGCTTGCTGATATCGTGAACAGCCGCGCCTATGAAGCGCCCGAATTTAGCCAGCGTGGGGCCGTAACATGAGCAACTATAACCCAGCCAATGAGGGGGCTGAAATGGCCTTTGATGGCAAAATGTCTTATGGCGACTATTTGAATCTTGATGCGCTATTGGGGGCCCAAAAACCGCGCACCGATAGCCATGATGAGATGCTGTTTATCATCCAACACCAAACAAGCGAATTGTGGATGCGGCTTGCGATACACGAGCTAACGGCCGCGCGCCGCGCATTGCGCGCAGATCAGGTGCAACCGGCGTTTAAAATGTTGGCGCGGGTGTCGCGGATTTTTGAGCAGTTGAACAATGCATGGGACGTGCTGCGCACAATGACCCCCAGCGAATACACGGATTTTCGCGATAAGCTCGGCCAAAGTTCCGGCTTTCAATCGCATCAATATCGGTTGATTGAATTTATGCTAGGCAACCGCAACCAAGCCATGCTGCGCCCGCATGAACACCGGGCTGATTTGCATAAATTGCTTACCGATGAAATGGCCAAACCAAGCCTATATGATGAAGCTTTGGCGCTTTTGGCACGCCAGGGTTTTAGCATTCCTGATGCCGTGTTGAACCGTGATATAAGCCAGCCGCATATCCCCGACGCGGGCGTAACAGCGGCTTGGGCCGAGGTTTATCGCAACCCGAAAACCCATTGGGCGCTGTACGAACTTGCCGAAAAACTGGTTGATTTTGAGGATTACTTTCGACGTTGGCGTTTTAACCATGTTACCACTGTGGAACGCGTCATCGGCTTTAAGCGGGGCACCGGTGGGACGGGGGGCGTAAGCTACTTGCGGCGCATGCTGGAAGTGGAATTGTTTGCGGAACTTTGGCATGTAAGGACCATTCTATGAATTGCGTATTCGTTCAACTGCGCTGCAAACCCGGCAAAACCTATCAGGTGGCCGAGGATGTTTATGCGCGAGAAATCACGTCGGAACTCTATTCCACGAGCGGAGATTTTGACCTGCTGGCCAAACTTTACATCCCCAAGGATGAGGATGTGGGCAAATACATCAATGACCATTTGCTTGATATCGAAGGTATTGAGCGTTCACTGACCACGCTCACCTTTCGGGCGTTTTAATTTTCAGCGACTGGCGGGCAGAAATTTATTGTAGGCAACGGCCTAGGGCGGCTGATTGGCATTGCGTTAACCCGGTGCGTTCAGTCCCGTGCAAGCGCCATAAAGGCGCGGATTAAGCGCGATTGTGCCCGGTCGCGCAGGCAAACTAGGGCTTCATCCATCAATAGTGGCGCGCCCAAAATGTGGATGATTTGCAAGCGTTGATCCAACCCAAATTCGGCCTGCGACACAAAACCAATACCCGCACCTGCCGCCACAATTTCACGCACCGCTTCGCGGCCTTCAGCCTCAACCGCGGGTGACAAAGTGATTTTGGCGCGCGCTGCCGCTTCATCCAGTTTTTGCCGGGTTTTTGACCCCTTTTCCCGCAATATAAGCGGATATGAGGCAAGCTGAGCCAAGGTCATCCCCTGATCGGTGGGTAGGTTTAGCCGTTTGGCGGCAAAGGCAACAATTGGGCTGGCACCCAGCGATATTACTTCAAGGTCGGTGTTTTGGGGCGCATCGCCCAAAATGCCAACATCGGCGCGATAGGCCAGCAAGTCGGCCACAACTTGTTCGGTGTTACCGGTGCTTATTTCCAGCGCAGCCATCGGGTAATCTTGGCGAAACCGTGCCAAAAGCCCCAATACGTGATGGGCGGAATCAACTTTAATGCGCAGGGTGCCGCGCGCATCCTCGCGGTTTTCGGACAGAAATTCATGCGCTTGCGCTTCAGCTTCAAACATCCGGTTGGTAATTTCAAGCAGCGCGCGCCCTTGTTCAGTTAGGCGCACTTGGCGCTTATCGCGGTGGAACAACAGAATATCATATTCCTGTTCGAGACGACGAACTTGGTCTGAAATGGCGGGCTGGGTAACATGCAGAGCGGCCGCTGCGCGCGAAAACCCGCCTTGTAGAGCGACGTAATGAAATGCACGAAGCTGCGCGTGTCGCATGATTCAACCTTATAACTTGGCCCAAAGTATAACCAATACTGATATTATTGCAGCGCATTTCAAGCGGCAAATGCGCCAAGCAGTTGCGCGAATCTAAGATTCCCGGCAGCATGGCGCATTAGTATAGGGGGACATAATGTCAAATCTAAGTGAAAGTCAGGAAGCCAGGCGCGCTTCAATACATAAATCGGCCCTAATTTGGGGCTGTATCGGGGGCGCGGTTGTTGCGCTCATCGCGCTTTGGGCGCTGGGTGGCCAAGGTGCGGCGGTTCGTTTTGGCGGTGCTGTCGTGCTGGGGGCGGGCGTTGGGTTTGGGCTGTTTCGTATGTCCTTCAATTCAGGCAGCAAATCAGCCCAATGCGCAAAATGTAGCGCGGCATTTAGCATTTCACGCACCGACCGAAGCGAAAAGGTTTTGGGCAGTGAAGCCAAAGAAACCCGTGAACTGGCCGAAGACAAATCAACCAAGGTGACCACTTGGACCGAAGAAGCCTATGAGGTTACCGAAACCTTTACCTGCGCCAAATGCGGTGACGTGACCACCAAAACCCATAAATCGAGCCGTAAACGCGATGAAACATCGGCCATTGAAGCTGCTGTGATGGGGGTTGCCGCTGCGGCAATGGCCGACGCAAACGCCGATGCTGCCACCGATGATGCTGAAAGTGACGCGCCCAAAACCATGTCAGGGGCTTCCAAATCGGGCGAAAAATCGGGGTTGAATGCGGGCAAGGATAAATATGCAGCACCAGCAGATGCTGGGCCAAGCCGTAGCCCCGCTGCCGATGTTTCAACTGCCAAAGGCAAAGCCAAGCCGAAAGACGCAGCACAAGCTGTGGCCGAGCCTGACGACCCATTTGCCACAGAAGCGAGCCCGCCAGCCGAAGACGAGGCGAAATCAACCCTCAGCAAGGGTACGAAAAAGTAGCGCTTTGAACATATGCGTTTTGGGCGGACCGTGCCCAAAACGCATAGGTTGCATGCCGGACAAATCTTCAGGCGCGCAACGAATTTTCCCGCTTGGTGGAACCCGCAAGGACAGCACCGAAGCCGATGAGCAAAACAGTGATGCAGATTTGCAGGAGTTGCTCATATTTGTGCCCATCATACAGCACAGAGGAAACGATGCCGTTTTCGCGCAGGAAATAGGCCAAAGCCCCGAGGATTGCTGCGCTAAAGCTGGCCAGATAGGCCCAAAGCGCGATTTGGCGCGATCCGACAAGCCCAACCATTAGCACCGGCGTAAGGAACATTGATGCGGTTCCAGAGATGGCCACCGCATCAAACAGACTTTGATTACCCCACAGCGTCAGGGCGGCCCCTATGGCGGCAAAAACGATCATAGCCAAGCGCCCGCCCATAAGGCTGCGCGCAGCGAGATGCAATTCTTCAACGGCCAACCGCGCTGCCGAAGACAGGGCGGAATCAAGCGTTGAGAGGGCCGATACCAAAAGTGACACCATCAACGCTGTAAAAACCCAACCCGGCAATATATGCGCCCAAGTGCCGATCAGTTCGCCCTCATAGGCCGCGCCATCAAGCCCTGCCTGAATTCCGAAAAAGCCGAACGCCATAATGCAGAGCGTTGAAATCCAGAAGGCGTGCAGAAAGCTGTTGCGCGTGGTCTTTTCATCGCTGACAAAGCCGCGGTCCATCATTACCGGATCATGCACCGGGTATGAAAATACCTGTAGGAAGGCGACCAGCAACAGCACCCAGCCGTTATAGGGGCCTGACACGCCTGTCGCTGTAACCACGGCGGCAAAATCAAAGCTGGGGCTTGTCACTAGCGCTACGAAAGCGGCACCAAAGACAACCAGAAAAAACAGCATTTGCACAACATCCGTCCGTAATGCGGCGCTGAGGCCACCCCAAGCGGAGTATGCCAGCGCTAAAAGCCCGACCAGCAGGACGAAACCATTCTCAAATTGGGCGAATTCTGGCAATATTGCCGCAAAGATGAGGCCGACGACGATCAGATTGGCAAAGATCTCAGAGAGCAGTCTCAGGGCGATTACCAGATTGTAACAGCCTTGACCGACCATGCCAAATTGACCGCCTAGCCAATCTTGGACCGACCTTGCGCCCTTGGCGCGTAGCCGTGCCACCACAAAACCACCTGTCAAAAAAGAGCCGTAATAGGCAGTATAGGCCAACACCCCGGCGCTGCCGTAATAATAGCCCAAAATGGCGACATTCATCAGCGAGCGGGCGAATATCCACGTCGTTACCTGACTAAGAACCAATGTCCACTGGCTGGGCAAGGCGCCGGTTTCCGCCTGCCCATTAAAAAAGCTATCGACGCTAACGCGCCGCGGCGTGACCCATAGACTAGCCAGAACAATAACTGCGAAAATGCCAACGATTGCAATGGGCTGCATAGACTGCTCCAGGAAAGAATTGTTGGATCGGGTATCACGGCTACGGGCGTGCTGCCACTCAATTGCCCGTGACTGGGCGCGCCGCCATGCTGGTCATCGCAAACTTAAAGCGGTGGAGGTGCAGGAGATCGCACATGCTGTGGCGTTAAAATATGGGGTGTAATGGGCCGCCGAACGACGGGACGCGGGGCGCAGGTTTTAGAAGGGGCGGCGAATTCGCATTTTACTGTTTGGCGATGTCAACAGACCATGCAGTGCGGGCTACAAATGCGAAACATGAAACCGTTCATGCCTTGGTTCGATGTATTTGAACCAGAACGTCATGATATTTTCAGGAAAATTTTAACCTAATTCGCGCCGCTGCGCATTCTGATTCGGGCCCATTGCGTTTGACATCAGGTCTAGCAATTGGCTGCCAATGGTTCAAATTTGCCAGACAAAACCCAGTCATTCCTACGGGCGACGTACCGAGTTACCCCCGGAGATAATGCGGTTGATCATCTGTGCCACGGCTTCATGTTCTTTGCCAGAGGCACTACTATCAGTGGCATTTTCATGTGTGGTTGCAGCATCTTTAAGAATACCCAAAATGTCTTTTTCCGGCAGGATGTTGGCGTCGTTCAAAGCAAGAAGTAACGCCTCGCAAATTGTAAGTGCGGCGATTCCAGAATGCGTGTTATGGTTCGACATGGCGACTGACCTTTCAGGGTGTTTTCGCCCGCCCGGGGCTTTCCCTGCGGGGCTTGCATAGTGTGTATCAATAATTGGCTGATCTGGACTGATGGAGATCAGTATTGACAACATTTTTATCTTCGTGGTAATTTCTCTTTTCGGAGTTGGACAAACATATGGACCCCACGCCGCTGACTCGAAAACTCAGCGTTTTTGTCTCTTTGTCAGACGAAGAACTGTCTGTATTGGACGGCCTTCACAAGCGCCGCCGCACATTTGTGGCCGGACGTGATTTGGTTGATCAGGGGCATTCGAGCCAGGCGGCCTATATACTCGGATCAGGCTGGGCCTGTTCTTACAAACTTCTGTCAGATGGCCAGCGACAGATTGTCGATTTTCAAATACCCGGTGATTTTATGGGATTGCGCAGCGTGCTTTTGCGCGTTTCAGATCATAGCATCATTCCGGTGACCGATATTGAGGTGACGGAGGTGTTGGCTTCTGATCTGCTTAATGCATTTCAGCAAACCCCCCGGCTTGCCACCGCTATTTTATGGGCCGCGTCGCGCGACGAGGCGATGGTGGTCGAGCATTTGGTGTGCGTCGCGCGCCGCGAAGCATCCGTGCGCACGGCGCATTTTCTGTTGGAGCTTGGCGCTAGATTAGCCATTGTAGGGATGGGCACCAAGGCTGGGTATGCTTGCCCGCTTTCGCAATACATGCTCGCCGATGCGTTGGGGTTAAGCGCGATCCATGTAAACCGCGTGCTGCGCCAATTGCGTGAGGCTGGAATGGTGACGTTTCGTAATGGATACGTCACCTTTGACAATTACAAAAAATTGGCCGAGTTCGCAGATTTTGACCGGGGTTATCTTGATGAGATTGGGCCATTGCTGAAATACACACTGCAAGGGCTATTGTCGTAGTTAGAGCCGACCAAGCAGCATCAGAATAACAACAATGATCAGCAGCGTTCCCAATACGCCGACACCGGCATGGCCAAAACCGTAGCCATAGCCCCCAATACGGCCGCTGAAACCCCCAAGCAGGAAGATGATAAGAATGATGATCAGAATCGTGCCAAGTGACATTTCTTGCTCTCCCTTGATGGGGCGCCACCAGCTTGGTGGTCAGCCCCGATGTTTAAACCTCAGGCGTGCCGCACTCAGTTAATCGACACACCGTTTTCGTTGATCTCAATATCAACGCCTTTGTTGCGTTCCTGATAATACATGTAGCTTGCGACGGCGGCGACAACGGCCAGCACGCCAACCAAGATGAGAATTGAATTCCGGCTCATAAGTCTTCCTTTGTGTTGATATTTAGGCGGTGGTAAAGTGGGGTCTTTTGCAACGTGCAAAGACCCCACTGGTGCAGTTATTGGTTTTAAGTCAGCGATCTAAGACCCATGTGGATTTAAGATCGCTGTGCTTATGGGCGAGATCAGTTCGTTGGCGTAATCACGATTTCAACCCGACGGTTTTGGGCACGCCCCACGGCAGAAGCGTTCGAGGTAATCGGCTCATTGAAGCCATGCCCCGAATAGGTGAGACGCGATGATGCAACGCCATATCTGATCAAGATGCGGGCAACCGCCAGCGCACGATCTCGGCTAAGCTGCATGTTGTAAGCCGCCGAGCCGACATTATCAGTATGGCCGATGACGCGGATCATCGAATTTGGATGCGCATTCAGCGACCGTGCAACTTCGCGCAGCGCAGGCAGGAAACTGTCTGCAACAACGGCTGAGCCCGTCGAAAATGTTACGGCTTCAGGCAGAATGACGGTCAGTTGGCTGCCGTTATTGGTGATGATCGCGCCGCTTCCCGCAAGTTGCGCGTTCAACTCGCGTTCCTGCTGGGCCATATTTGCGCCAATTGCCCCGCCAACCGCAGCCCCGATGACGCCACCGATGACGGTGGAACGTGTGTCGTTGCCGACCGCATTGCCAATGAGTGCACCAGCGGCGCCGCCGATAAGCGCACCCGAAGCGGGTTGGTTCGGAGTCCCGTCATAATAGGTGCAGCCGCTCAGTGCGAGGACGGCCGCCACGGTTAGAATTCGTGAACTCGGTCTCATGGGATGGTTCCTTTTCGTGACCATCTGAGAGATGGCACAATGCCAGCTCCTCAAATCTTGGCCTTACCGCATACTGACATTTTTAAATAAACCAATACTGATGTGGATTAGGTAAAATTAACTATTTTATTTAATTTTTGAGTGAGTATTATGTAGGGTTGCATATTTATCTAATTATTACTTGCGATGCCACCAAATGCTGGCCGGACGCGGAATCGCGTGAAATTGAGTCGGGGCATGTTCGGACGGTCTGGATACCAAAGGCACACGAAGTTGGTTTCACGAGGGCATGATCAATCCCGCGCGCCTTTAGTTTACTCAGACTTAGAAAATAGTTCACCGAGTGGACTATAAACTGATCAAACCATCGCACTATATTCGCAGGCCCATACTAATGCAGATTGGCCTGCTGCTAAGATTTTTACGTTGTTTGTTGAATTAGCGGACATTGGCGGAATTTGGCCGCACGCGTGTTCCGGCGTTGCCTTCCAAAATCGCGCGTGCATCGGCCAATTGGCCAATTCCGGCAAATTTACCGCTGGCCTGAACAAAGGCCCCAGCCGCAGACACCTTTGGCCCCATCGACCCCGGCGCAAGATCAAGCTGTGCCAAAGCCGCGGGCGTCGTCGCACCGATTGCACGCTGCTTGGCGGTTCCAAAATCGAGGAATACCGCCTCAACATCGGTCAATAGCAACAGCGCGTCGGCTTCAAGGTCTGATGCCAACAACGCCGCGGTGCGATCTTTGTCGATGACAGCCTCAACCCCCTCCATCTGGCCCGTCGCATTACGCATCACCGGAATGCCACCGCCGCCCGCGCAAATCACGCAGTGATCTGCATCTAACAAGGCCTTGATGGCCTGAATGCCGATAATGCGTTTTGGCAAGGGCGAGGGCACCACGCGGCGCTGACCACCCGACACCTCGGTCACCATAACCCAACCATGGTCACGCACGGCTTGCGCCGCTTCATCCGCCGAATAAACTGGGCCGATGGGTTTTCGTGGTGTGGCAAAGGCGGGGTCGTTTGCATCCACCTCAACCCGACTGAGCAATGTGGCGCAATATGCGCCCGCGGGCAGGACATTCATCAACTCCTGCTCGATCAAATAGCCGATCATGCCTTCAGATTCTGCACCCAACACATCCAGCGGCCAAAGCTGGTCTGGGTTATACGCCGCCCCTTGTAGGGCCAGCAGGCCAACCTGCGGGCCATTGCCATGCGCCACAATAATCTGATGGTCTTTCGCCAGATCAGCCAGCGCCTTGGCCGCGATGCGCACATTTGCAAGTTGGGCCGCGGCCGTCATCGGCTGACCCCGCTCCAACAACGCATTCCCGCCAAGCGCCACCACAATCCGCATTTCAGGCCCCCATCGTGGCGACAAGAACGGCCTTGATCGTGTGCATCCGGTTTTCGGCCTGATCAAAGACAACAGAGGCGGCGGATTCAAACACCTCTTCGGTCACTTCCATACAGTCGATGCCGAATTTCTGAAACGTCGCTTCGCCAACCTCGGTATCACGGTTGTGAAAGGCGGGCAGGCAATGCATGAATTTGGCATAGGGATTGCCGGTCATTTCCATGATCTTCGTTGTAACCTGATAGGGTGATAAAATCGAGATGCGGTCTTCCCAAACGCTGTCGGGCTCACCCATGGAGACCCAAACATCGGTATAAACGAAATCAGCCCCCTCCAGCCCTTCGGCATGTCTTTCGGTGAGGGTGATGCGCGCGCCGGTGCGCTCGGC
>Ga0105053_10007013_pt1 | contig 15236 bp, 13 predicted proteins | sample BON01_FD_78093 | JGI IMG/M metagenome (GOLD analysis project Ga0105053, IMG submission 78093) | Freshwater microbial communities from Lake Bonney liftoff mats and glacier meltwater in Antarctica - BON-01 | ecosystem: Environmental > Aquatic > Freshwater > Ice > Glacier meltwater | place: Lake...
ATGGCCGAGCCGATGCTGCGCGCCTATCTGCAGGACGATGTGCCGGCCAGACCCTGGTACCCGCATTGTCCCGGCGAATGGGTCGGCGAGAAGGCCTGGCCCAGCGCGCGGATCAAGACCCGGACCCTGCGCCTCAACCCCGAAGGCCTCGGCACGACAAGGGGCAGGGACGTGCCGCGTGTCGCCACCACACCCCAGACCCTGGGCATGGCCGGCGGCGAATGGTGCCCCTATGGCACGGGCGGCGAGGGGCCGGAGTTCCCCGGCGACCAGCGCTTCGACGACGGTGCCTCGGTCTGTTTCGACGGCGCCACGCTGGAGGCCGATCTCGATGTGCTGGGCGCGCCGGTGGTGACGCTGGATCTGGCGATCGACAAGCCCAACGGTTTCGTCTGCGTCCGCCTCAATGACGTCAAGCCGGATGGCTCGGTTTCGCGTGCGACCTACGGCGTGCTGAACCTGACCCACCGCGACGGCCACGAGAAGATCAAGGCGATGCCCAGGGGGCGGCGCGTGAAGGTGAGGGTCCGGCTCAACGACTGCGCCTACCGCTTCCGCGCCGGCCACAAGGTCCGTGTCGCCGTCTCGACGACCTACTGGCCGCTGATCTTCCCTTCGCCCGAAGCGGTCGAGATGACCCTGCACACCGGCACCAGCACTCTGGAACTGCCGGTGCGGCCGGCCAGGGGCGGGCCGAAGCTGAAACCCTTCGAAGGCGCCGAGCAGGCAGCGGCGATGCCCATGACCCAGCTCACCAACGCGCCCTCGAAGAACACGGTGACACGCGACGTGCTGACCGGCCGTGTCGAGGTCTATTCCGAGCGCGGCACCGGCCACTACCGCATCGACGAACACGGTATGGAGTTTCGCCGCACGACGATCGAGCGCATGGCCGTCACCGAGGGCGATCCGCTCTCCGCCGAAAGCGATGTCACCGTCACCAGCCACATGAAACGCGGCGATTTCGAGATCGATGTCCACGCCCGCACCAGCCTGCGCGCGACGAAGGACACCTTCCTGCTGCAGGCCGATCTCGACGTCTGGGAGGGCAAGGAGCGGGTGCTGGCCAAAAGCTGGTCGACGCCGTTCAAACGCGACGGAGTCTGATCGCAAAAACCCGGGCTTCTGTCCCGGCATGGCCGCTTGGGCGCGTCTTGTGAGAAGTGATGACAAATTCTCTGATCGGCATAGGCTTTCCTTCGGGCACAAGGGAGGTCAGCCATGAAAGAGATCAATCGCCGTCGTTTCCTGCAGGGTGGCGCCACGGCCGCAGGTGTGGCCGCGGTCGGTACGCCGATCACGCTTTCGGCCGAGGAACACAAGGTCACGCGGCTGCGTGTGGAGAGCGATTTCAACTCGCTCGATCCCGGTCGCATGGTCGGTTACTGCATTCCGCTGCAGCTCTCGACCCTGGGCCTGCTCGCCAATGCCGGCGATGGCGACAGCCTGAGCTGGGTGCCGTCCGATTTCGTCGACGAACTCGAGCAGGTCGATTCCACCCACATCCGTTTCAAGCTGAAACCCGGCATCGTCTGGTCCAACGGCTACGGCACGCTCTCGGCCGAGGATGTGAAGTTCTCCTTCGAACGCATGCTCGGCATGGACTGGGCGGGCAAGTGGGCCTCCCTCGACCATGTCGAGGTGGCAAGCGAACTCGAGGGCACCATCGTGCTGAAGGTGCCCTTCGCGCCGATCTGGTACACCACCCTGATCAGCGGCACAGGCTCGATCCTGTGCAAGAAGGCGCTGGAGGAGAACGGCGGCGAGATCACGACCGCGTTCCTGGCCGAATGCGGCCCCTATCGTTTCTCCGACTGGGAACCCAAGGTCCGCTGGACGCTGACGCGCAATCCCGATTGGGACGGCCCGCAGCCGCATTTCGACGAGATCGAATACCTCGTCATCGAAGACTACAAGACGGCCGAGATCGCCTTCGAGATCGGCGAGATCGACATGACCCGGCTGGCGACTGATTCGGTACCCCGCCTGCGCGACAACCTGCCCGAGGGCGCGAAGCTCTTCGAGCGCCCGGGCAACCAGTGGACCTGGGTCGGCATGAACACGCAGCACCCGCTGCTCTCCGACATCCGCGTGCGTCAGGCGATCCAGTCGGCAATCGACGTCGATGCGATCCTGGAGGGCGCCTACGACAACGTCGCCCCGCGCGCCAACGGCGTCATCACGCCGGGCCTGATCGGTCACCGGGAGGAAACCGGCATCCGCTACGACCCGGAACGGGCCCGGGCGCTGCTGGAGGAAGCCGGGGTCAGCGGCCTCAAGCTGACGCTGGCCACCGAAAACCTTGCCGACCGGGTGGCCGCCTGCACCATCATCCAGGCCAATCTGGCCGAGGTCGGCATCGAGGTCGAGGTCATGCCGCTCGATCCAGGCGTCTTCTGGGCGCTGGGTCTGGAATCGGAAGGCGACGACTGGAAGGACCTGCAGCTCTACCTGCTGCGTTACGGCGATGCGCCCGATCCCAGCCAGCCGATGCAGTGGTACGTTTCCAGCCAGGTCGGCGTGTGGAACTGGGAACGCTGGTCCGACCCCGAATTCGACCGCCTCTACGACGAGGGCATCGCTGAAACCGATCCCGACAAGCGTGATGGGATCTACATCCGCATGCAGGAGATCATGGAGGAGACCGGCTCCTACGTCTGGATCACCTTCGAACCCGCGATCTACCTGGTGCGCGACAGCCTGCTGCCGGACCTGTGGCCCGGTTCGGTCGATTACCCGCCCGGCTTCAGCGAAACCTGATCGGGATGCCCGGGCTGCCTCTGCGGCAGCGGCGGGCCTGGCTCACGTCCGGCGTGCGGCAATGCCGGCCAGGTAGGTGCGGGCGAAGTCGCGCGCCAGCGCCGCGGCGTCCTGGCCGCTGGCCCGGCTTACCGCGGTGCTGCGGGCGAGTGCGATGATACCGTGGAGTCCGGCCCAGATCGTCGTGGCCGCGCGAGCCGGGCCGGCCTTGTCGCCGGCCTTGAAGAGCGGCACCAGTTCCTTTTCGACCCGTGCCAGGCCGCGCGAGATATGGCCGCCGAAGGAGTCCGGAAGTGCCGCGCCGCTCGGCGGCCCGGCTTCGAACAGGGCGTGCCACAGGTGCGCCTCCTGGGCGGCAAAGGCGACATAGATGCCGACCAGGGCAAGGATGCGCTGTTCGGGTGTGCCACGCGCGGGGGCCTCGTCCAGTCGTGCAATGAGTTGATCGAGAATGATGACCTTGAGCTGAACGATGACGTCGTCGAGGTTCTCGAAGACCTGATAGATCGTGCCCGGCGAGTAACCGATGGCGGTGGCCAGGCTGCGCGCTGTGACCGCGTCGACGCCGTGTTCCCGTGTCGTGGCCAGCGCGGCCTCCAGGAACATGCCGTGCAGTTCTTCGCGGGTGTGGTCGCTGCGTCGCGCCATGGCCCTGCTGCTCCCTCAGACCGCCTTGCGGCTTTCGCGGAAGGCGTTGACAAGAAAGGCCGCGCCGGCTTCCAGGGCGTCGGGCGCGATGCCGTGGCCGACGCCGGGGCTGTTGTGCCATTGGGTCGGCACATGGAGTGCGGAAAGCACGCCGACAGCCTGCTGCATGCTGGCAAAGGGCACCATGGGATCGGCATCGCCGTGGGCGAGCAGGATCGGCGGGCGGCTGCGGATCTCCGCGGCGGTATTCTCCTCGTCGATCATCTTGCCGGAAAAGCCGACGACACCCGCCATCGGCCGGGCGCGGCGCAGGGCGACATAGACCGCCATCATGGCGCCCTGGCTGAAGCCGACCAGGGCCAGGTGGCCGTCGTCGAGACCCATCCGTTCGAGTTCGGCGTCGAGATAGGCGTTGATCAGGTCGGCGGCGCGTTCGTAGCCCTTCTTGAGGGTAACGGGCCGCTCGTCCATGAAACTGTACCACTGCCGCCCCATCGGGTTCTGGTCGCAGGGATCGGGTGCGTTGGGGCTGGTGAAGCGGGCATGGGGCAGGGCGCCCTGCAGGGCCGGGGCAAGGCCGATCAGGTCGTTGCCGTCCGCGCCCCAGCCATGGAGCAGCACAACAAGCTGGCGCGGATCGCCCTGGCGGGGCGGCACGACGGGTCCCGTTAACATCATCCTCATCTCCCTTGTTCTGTCCGGCCCGCAGGCGCGGGCGCGAAGGATGCAACAGACCGGCCCCCGATGTCGAAGGCGCTGTCGCCGCAGCCGCCGTGGGCTATCGTGGCGGTCATGATCGTCACCCGCTTTGCCCCCAGCCCCAGCGGCCTGCTCCACCTCGGCCACGCCTGGTCGGCGCTGCAGGGCTGGCAGCGTGCGCAGCATGGCGGCCGTTTCCTGCTGCGCATCGAGGACATCGACCCCGGCCGTTGCCGCTCCGAATTCGACGCCGCGATCCTGGAGGACATGGCCTGGCTGGGCTTCAACTGGTGGGATGGCGTGCGCCGCCAGTCCCAGCATTTCGCCGATTACCGCGCCGTGCTCGAACGCCTGCAGGCGATGGCCCTGGTCTATCCCTGTTTCTGTACGCGCAAACAGATCGAGGCCGAGATTGCCGCCTCGGCCGCCGCGCCGCACGGGCCGCTGGGCCTGATCTATCCCGGCACCTGCCGTGCCTTGTCTGCCACGCAGCGGCAGGGACGTCTGGGTGCGGGCGAGAACCACGCCTGGCGCCTTGATGTCGAACGCGCCGCCGCGCTGGCCGGGCCGCTGACGTGGCAGGAGGAGGGGCGGGGCGCGGTACCTGTCGATCCCAGCATCGGTGGCGATGTCGTCCTTGCGCGCAAGGATGCGCCGGTGAGTTACCACCTTGCCGTGGTCCACGATGACCACCTGCAGGGTGTGACCCTGGTGACTCGCGGCCAGGACCTGTTCCACGCCACGCACATCCACCGCCTGCTGCAGGCCCTGCTGGATTACGCCGAACCGGCCTATGCCCACCACGGCCTGCTTGTCGGTCCCGACGGCAAACGTTTTGCCAAACGCGACCGCTCGCTGACCATCGCGTCGTTGCGCCAGGATGGGAAGACGCCCGAGCAGGTCATCGCCATGGCGCAGGCGATGGCGGGCAAGCCCACATAGGCCCGGCTGGGCCACCATCACACGTTGTCGTCCCCGGACTTGTTCCGGGGACCCATACGCACCGCCCACCCGGATAGTCGCACCGTTTGTGCGTATGGATCGCCGGGACAAGCCCCGCGATGACAGTTGTAGTGGGTGGCGCGGCAGGCGTGATGGATTGTGAGCGTTAGACGTCTAGCCGAACAGGTCGCCCTGCTTGGCCTTCTTCGGCGCGGGCTCCTCGGCTTCCGGCTCGAGCGCCTCCGCCGCCACCGGTTCCAGGCATTCCGGGCCGTCGTTGCTGACCTTGTTGACCGTGGTGGTCACCGGATCGGCGATCAGGGTGCCCTCGGCCAGGGGCGCCAGCAGGTCCATCAGGCCATCGGCCTCCTCGGCCGGGGTGTCGAGCCAGGCCTGCAGGGCGTCGCCCTCCAGGATCACCGGCACCCGGTGGTGGATCGCGGTCAGATCGGCGGGTGCATCGGTCGTCACGATGGTGCAGCTCTCGACCGGCTCGCCGCCCTTCTCCCAGCGCTCCCACAGACCGGCAAAGACGAAGGGCGCCTCGTCGGGGCGGTGGATGCGGTAGGGCTGCTTCTTTCCCTTGGCCACCGTCTTCCACTCGTAGAAGCCGTCGGCGGGGATGACACAGCGGCGTTGGCGGAAGGCCTGCCGGAAGGCGGGTTTTTCGGCCAGGGTTTCGGCACGCGCGTTGATCATCCTGGCGCCGATGGTCATGTCGCCGGCCCAGAACGGAATCAGGCCCCAGCGCAGCCAGGCCAGGTGTCGCCCGCCATCGGCTTCCGGGCGCAGGGCGAGCACGTCCTGGGTCGGCGCGATGTTGTAGCGCGGCGCAAGGTTGGGCACGGTGGCCAACCCCAGCATTTGCGCAATCTGGTTGGGGGGACCCTTGAGGGTGAAACGTCCGCACATGGCGGGACCTTAAACGGAATTCCGCAAGCGCGGAATGCGCGCCGGCCCTCTCCCCCACCCGGCCACCCACGTGAGTATCCTGACTGGGTGGCCGGGTGGGGGAGAGGGCCGGCAACGGGCGCTGCGAAGCGCGGTAGGACAAGGAGGCGATCTTGAGCGAGAGCATTTTCGATGCTGCCGTCTATCGGCAGACCGGCGGATTCATGGGCCTGCCCGTGCGCTACACGCTGGAGGATGCGCGGCTGGCCGTGCTGGGCATGCCCTTCGACTGCGGCGTCCATGCCACCCGTGTGGGTTCGCGCCAGGGTCCGGCGGCGATCCGCGAGCAATCGGGCCTGGTGCGCCCGTTCCAGCCGCCCCATGCCGATTTCAACCCCCTGGCCGAACTGGGTGCGATCGACTGCGGCGATGCGGTCTGCCTGCCCGGCCGTCCCGAACCCTCGTTCGAGACCATGGAGGAGGCGGTGTACCGCCTGGCCAGCCGCGGCGTGGCCACACTCACCATGGGCGGCGACGGCACCGTCACCCTGCCGCAGCTTCGCGCCTGGAAACGGGTCGTCCCCGACCTCTGCGTCCTCCACATCGACGCCCATACCGACAGTTATCCCGTCACCGGGCAGGAGCGCGTCACCACGGCGACGACCTTCACGCTGGCGGCGGAGGAGGGGCTGATCGATGCCGCCAACACGCTCCACATCGGCGCCCGCGGGCCGACCTACATGGGCGGCGTCTTCGAGCACACCCGGGGGCTGGGTTATGAACTGATCCCCGATGCCGACATGCGGCGCGACGGGTTGCTGGCGACCATGGCGCATGCCATGGCGCGCCTGAAGGGGCGCAAGGTCTATCTCTGCTGGGACATGGATGTCTTCGACCCCAGTTGCGCGCCGGGTGTCTGCACGCCGACCTGGGGCGGCCTCACGGCGGGCGAGGGCATCGCCATGCTGCAGAGCCTGTCCGGCCTCGATGTCGTGGCGTTCGATGTCAACACCATCAGCCCGCCCCATGACGTGGGCGGCATGTCGGCCTATCTGGCCGGATGCGTCATGCTGGAAGGGGCAACGCTGATTGCACGGCGGCCGGACGGGCCGCGGGCGCTCAAGGGCTGAGAATCAGCAGAGGAAGCGGGGTTTTTGCGTCTCGTTGCTCTCGGCAAGCGAGGAATGCTGGACCAGAAGCTGCATCATGGCCTCGCGCAACTGGCCGGCACGCTCTTCCAGCCGTTCCAGATCGCGTGAAGCGGCCTGGACCTTGTCGAGGTTCTGCTGGAGTGCTGTGGTAACGATCATGGTCCCATCCAAATACGTGGGCTTGTGCCCCGTTAGCTGGAACATGGGTGCGATTCGCGGAATTCAACGTGATGCAGGTCACAGATTGAGGCACCCGGAAGTCCAATTTTTCTGATTCGGTGCCCAGGGTGCGTGCCGTCACCCGCCGTGGCCGCGCGCCCTGCCTTTCTACGCTGCGCGGTCGCAGGCCTCGACCGCGACATCGGCGATGTCGGCGATGATGCCGGTGATCTCGAAATCCTTCGGCGTGTAGATGCGCGCCACGCCCGCGGCCTTGAGCGCTGCGATGTCCTCGGCCGGGATGATGCCGCCGACGACGATGGGGATATCGCCGCATCCTTCGGCGTCCATCAGGCGGCGCACTTCGCCGACCAGGCGGATGTGTGCGCCCGAGAGGATCGAAAGCCCCACGACATGCACGCTCTCCTCCAGGGCCGAGGCGGCGATCTGTTCGGGGCTCAGGCGGATGCCCTGATAGACGACCTCGATGCCGCAGTCGCGGGCGCGTAGCGCAATCTGCTCGGCGCCGTTGCTGTGGCCGTCCAGGCCCGGTTTGCCGACCAGAAGTTTGAGGCGGCGGCCCAGCCTGGTGCCGGCTTCCTCGACCTTGGCGCGTGCGCTCGCCATGGCTTCCGCAGGGGCGGGCGCCGAAGCGGCGGCCAGGCCCGTGGGCGCGCGGTATTCGCCGAATACCTCGCGCAGGGCGCGGCCCCATTCGCCGGTGGTGACGCCGGCATGGGCGCAGGCGATCGAGGGTTCCATGATGTTGTCGCCCGCCGATGCGGCCGCCTTCAGTGCGGCGATGGCGGCCTCTGCGGCGGCGCCGTCGCGCGCGGCGCGCCAAGCGGTGATGTTGGCGATCTGCTCGGGTTCGGCGCCGGCCTCGACGGTCATGAAACCGCCGTCGGTTCCGGCGGTGAGCGGCGAGGGGGCCGATTCGGTGAAGCGGTTGACCCCGATCACCGCCATCTCGCCCGATTCGATGGCCGAGAAGCGGATGCTGTTGGATTCGACCAGGGCCTGTTTCATGTAGCCGGTCTCGACCGCGGTGGTCGCCCCGCCCATGCCCTCGATCCGGGCCATCTCGGCCTTGGTGGCAACCTTCAGTTCGGCGACCTTGGCCGCGATCTCGCCCGATCCCTCGAAGATGTCGCCGAATTCCAGCAGGTCGGTCTCCTCGGCCACGATCTGCTGCAGGCGCAGGCTCCACTGCTGGTCCCAGGGCCGGGGCAGGCCCAGCGCCTCGTTCCAGGCCGGAAGCTGCACGGCGCGCGCCCGCGCGCCCTTGCTCAGCGTCACCGCCAGCATTTCCAGCAGGATGCGGTAAACATTGTTTTCAGGCTGCTGCTCGGTCAGCCCCAGCGAATTGACCTGCACGCCGTAGCGGAAGCGGCGCAACTTGGGGTCGGTGACGCCGTAGCGGGCCTCGCAGATCTCGTCCCAAAGCTCGGTGAACGCCCGCATCTTGCACATCTCGGTGACGAAGCGGATGCCGGCGTTGACGAAGAAGCTGATGCGTCCGACGACATCGGCAAAACCCTCGGGGCTGACTGTGCCCGAGGCCTTCACGTCGTCGAGGATCTGGATCGCGTTGGCGAGCGAAAAGGCCAGTTCCTGCACCGGCGTCGCGCCGGCTTCCTGCAGGTGGTAGGGGCAGACGTTGATCGGGTTCCACCTGGGCGTCTGGGCCACCGAAAAGACGATGGTGTCGCGGGTCAGGGCGAGCGAAGCGCGCGGCGGGAAGATATAGGTCCCCCGGCTGAGATACTCCTTCACGATGTCGTTCTGGATCGTGCCCTGCAGAACCTTGCGGTCGACGCCGCGTTTGTCGGCCAGTGCGATGTAGAGGGCAAAAAGCCAGGCTGCGGTGGCGTTGATCGTCATCGAGGTGTTCATCTGTTCGAGCGGAATACCCTCGAACAGCGCCTCCATGTCGCCCAGGTGGCTGACCGGAACGCCGACCCGGCCGACCTCGCCGCGCGCGATCGCGTCGTCGGCGTCGTAGCCGGTCTGGGTCGGCAGGTCGAAGGCGATCGACAGCCCGGTCTGGCCGCGGGTCAGGTTGGTCCGGTACAGCGCGTTGGAGGCTTTCGCCGTGCTGTGCCCCGAATAGGTCCGCATCAGCCAGGGGCGGTCCTTGGTCCGCCCGGCGCTGCCTTGTGCCTGTTTGTCCATTTCCCGCATCCCCGCTGGGCCTTGTCACGCTTCCATCATGCTGCGATGCAAAACAAGTTGCAAACGCAACGCGGGCGAAAAACAATGGGCTTCACGGGCGGGGATGCCCAAAGTGCTGCAATGCAGCATAATGTGCCGGCACCGAGACGAAACTCAGGAGACGAATCATGGCCCAGGCAGCAGAGGCGTTGCCCTTCGACTACGATGCGCCGAAGAAGGACCTCTACGAGATCGGCGAGATTCCGCCGATGGGCCATGTGCCGGCCAGGATGTACGCCTGGGCGATCCGGCGCGAACGTCACGGCCAGCCCGATACCGCCATGCAGGTCGAAGCCGTGCCGACCCATGAGATCGGCGCCGACGAGGTTCTGGTGCTCGTGATGGCCGCCGGCGTCAACTACAACGGCGTCTGGGCGGCACTGGGCGTTCCGATCAGCCCGTTTGACGTCCACAAGGCCGATTTCCATGTCGCCGGCTCGGATGCTTCGGGCATCGTCTGGGCCGTGGGCTCCAAGGTGAAGCGCTGGAAGGTCGGCGACGAGGTCGTGGTGCACTGCAACCAGGACGACGGCGACGACGAGGAGTGCAACGGCGGCGACCCGATGTTCTCGCCCAGCCAGCGGATCTGGGGCTACGAGACCCCGGACGGCAGCTTCGCGCAGTTCTGCCGCGTCCAGGCGCGCCAGTTGATGCCGCGCCCCAAGCATCTGACCTGGGAAGAATCGGCCTGCTACACGCTGACCCTGGCGACCGCCTACCGCATGCTCTTCGGCCACCGCCCGCATATCCTGCGGCCGGGCCACAACGTCCTGGTCTGGGGCGCCTCGGGCGGTCTCGGCTCGTTCGCCGTGCAGCTCATCGCCACAGCCGGCGCCAATGCCATCGGCGTCATCAGCGATGACGACAAGGCCGAGTTCGTCATGTCGCTGGGCGCCAAGGGCGTCATCAACCGCAACAACTTCGACTGCTGGGGCCGCCTGCCGGAGGTCTCCGACACCGAGGGTTACGGCGCCTACATGAAGAAGTGCCGCGAGTTCGGCAAGGCGATCTGGCAGCACACGGGCAAGGGCATCGACGTCGATTTCGTCTTCGAGCATCCCGGCGAAGCGACCTTCCCGGTCTCCTGTTTCGTCGTGAAGCGCGGCGGCATGGTGGTCTTCTGCGCCGGCACCACCGGCTACAACATCACCTTCGACGCCCGATTCGTGTGGATGCGCCAGAAGCGCATCCAAGGCAGCCATTTCGCCAACCTGATGCAGGCCAGCCAGGCCAACAAGCTGGTGATCGATCGCCGCATCGATCCCTGCATGTCGGAAGTCTTTTCGTGGAACGACATTCCGCGCGCCCACATGAAGATGCTGGCCAACGAGCACAAGCCCGGCAACATGGCGGTGCTGGTTTCCTCGCCGCGCCCAGGTCTGCGTACCCTTGAGGACGTGCTGGAAGGCTGATCCGGGGCGTTGCTTCGCCCGTAATCCTGACGATCCAACGAGTGTGAGGCCATGGCCGTTCTCGACGACCTGCTGGAGCTGTGTGAAGGCGCGCTGAATGCGGCCGAAATCCTCTATGGCGCGGCCCGCCGCGGCGTGCGCCAGAAGGTGTGCGATCCCGAACACGGCCTCGACCTGGAACGGCTCGACCGCAACCAGAATGCCGCCCACGGTCTGGCCTGGATGGCGACCTATGTCGAGGCGCTGCGCCAGATGCTGCGCTGGGCCTATGCGCTGAAGGAAGCCGGGCGCTTCGGCCAGACCGAACAGCTCATCCTGCAACTTGCCTATGCCGAGTATCTCGCCCAGCTTGCCGGCGGCATTCCCATGAGCCAGGTCGAGATCGTGCGCCCGCACGACCTTGATGTCTCCGAGGAAGACCTCGAGCATTTCCGCACGCGCGAGGTGCGCCGCCTGATCCTGGCCGGCAGCGCCGACATCGTCTGGGCGCGCCTGGCCGATCTGCTGGAGGAAAACGCCGATTCCGGAAGCTTCGGCGAGACCGGGCTCGACGAGGACCTGGTCATGGTCCGCGACCAGTTCCGCCGTTATGCCGACGAGCGCATCAAGCCCCATGCCCATGGCTGGCATCTGCGCGACGAGTTCATACCCATGGAAGTGCTCCAGGAGCTGGGCGAGCTGGGGGTCTTCGGCCTCACCGTGCCCGAGGAGCACGGCGGCCTGGGCATGAGCAAGGTCGCCATGTGCGTGGTCACCGAGGAGCTGTCGCGGGGGTATCTCGGCGTCGGCTCGCTGGGCACACGCACCGAGATCGCGGCCGAGCTGATCCTGGGCGGCGGCACGGACGACCAGAAGGAACGCTGGCTGCCCGGCATTGTCTCAGGGAGAATCATCCCCACCGCCGTCTTCACCGAGCCGGGCACGGGGTCCGACCTCGGTAGCCTGAAGACGCGAGCAGAGAAGGACGGCGACGTCTATCGCATCACCGGCAACAAGACCTGGATCACCCACGCGGCCCGCGCCGATATGATGACCCTGCTGGCGCGCACCGATCCGGACGAAAAGGGCTATCGCGGCCTCTCCATGTTCCTGGCCGAAAAGCCGCGCGCGACCGATAACGATCCGTTCCCGGCCCAGGGCATGTCGGGCGGCGAGATCGGCGTGCTGGGTTACCGCGGCATGAAGGAATACGAGCTGGGCTTCGACGGCTTCGAGGTGAAGGCCTCGAACCTGCTGGGCGAGCGCGAGGGCCAGGGTTTCAAGCAGCTCATGGCGACCTTCGAATCGGCCCGCATCCAGACCGGCGCGCGCGCTGTCGGCGTTGCCCAGGCCGCCTTCGAGTTGGGCCTGTCCTATGCCCGCGAGCGCAACCAGTTCGGCCGCGCCATCGTCGGGTTCCCGCGTGTGGCCAACAAGCTGGCCTGGATGGCGGTCGAGACCATGGTCGCGCGCCAGCTCGTCTGGTTCTCGGCGCGCGAGAAGGACGCAGGGCGCCGCTGCGACCTTGAGGCCGGCATGGCCAAGCTGCTGGGCGCGCGTATCGCATGGGCCGCCGCCGACAACGCCCTGCAGATTCACGGCGGCAACGGCTACGCCATGGAATACGAGATCAGCCGCGTGTTGTGCGACGCCCGCATCCTCAACATCTTCGAGGGTGCTGCCGAGATCCAGGCCCAGGTCATCGCTCGCCGGCTGCTGGCCGACGCCAACTGAGCTTGGGCTGGGCCTGCCTCAGGCCTTGTCGCGGGGCGGGAAGGGGTCGTTGCCGCCCGAATCGCTCTGGCGGATCTGGCCGTTCTCGTCGTGGATCACCAGTTCCATCTTGTTGGCCTGCGCCTCGCGGCGGCCCGCATCGATCGCTGCCTGCTGGGTCTCGTAGAACCCCTTGATGTCGTCGTGGTTGGGGTAACGTGTGCCCCACCGGCCATCGGGGGTGGGGACGACGTGGATTTCCGCGCGTTGTGCCATGGGAGATCCTCCTTGAGGTTTGCCTCCATGTCCAACGCCACCGTGGCGGCGGCGTTGCGTCAAATCCGGCCTTGCTCAGCCCCTGCAGGCGGCGATGTAGGCGCGCATCGGATCGGCGGCAGCGGCATCGCCCGCCTTTTCGCGCTGCGCGCAGGCGATCACGGCGACCTCGTGTTCGGTCAGAATCCGCAAGGCCGGCAGGTCTTCGGCGGGCGCCATGGCCTCCAGGGCCTCGAAGTCGTCGATGTAGGCGGGATAACGCACCACCATGTGGTCGACGAAGGCCTCCCAGCTCATGCCGGCATGGCGCGCGACATAGGCGGCGCCCTCGGCCTTCAGTTCGGATTCCTCGCGCGGCGTCAGGCCGTGGCGTTGCAGCAGCGGGCGCACCGCCTCGGCGGCGCAGCGCTCGACCTCGCCCAGCAGGTGCAGCTTGTCGGCGGCGCCCGGCTCGTCGAAATGTTCGGCCATGCCGTGGAAATAGGCTTCGCCGCCGATCTCCTCCTCGAAGTAGGCCAGCAGGGTGGTGCGGTAGTCGGAGCCAATGGACATGGCGGCGCGTATTCCCGGATGCGTGACAACCCCACCATTGTGCATGAACCCGCCGCCAGTGCGCCAGCCGGACGCATTGAGATCGGCGGCCAACGGCGCGACAATGGCGAACCACTCCCATGGAACACGCCATGCCCGCCCCTGTCTCATCTTTGCGTGCCGCCGCCTTGCTCCTGGCCGCGCAGAACCGCGCCGCCAGTCTGGCGCTGGCCTGGAGCGACGGGGCGACCGCCGAGGTTCCGGCGATCTGGCTGCGCGACAATTCGCCTGCACCCGGCGCGCGCCATGCCAACGGCCAGAAGCTGTTCGACATCACGGAGATCGATCCGACCGTCCATCTGGTCGCCGCAACGGCGCAGGCCGGCTGTGTCGCGGTCACGTTTTCGGACGGCCACGAGGCCGTGTTCGAGGGCGACTGGCTGCATCGCCATGCCGTACCGCGTCGCGCGCCGCCGCGGCGCCTCTGGGGTGCGGACCTGGGCCGCAACCTGCCGGCCCACGATCACGAGGCGGTCGTTGCCGATGCGGGCGCACGCCGCGCCTGGCTCGCCGATATCCGCGACCTGGGATTTGCCCTGCTGCGTGGCGTGCCGGTGCAATCGGGAGCGCTGCTCAAGGTCGCCGAACTGTTCGGCCATGTCCGCGAGACCAACTACGGGCGTTTCTTCGAGGTCCGCACGGAGCCCGACCCGATCAACCTGGCCTACACGGGCATGGGTCTGTCCTGCCACACCGACAACCCCTACCGCGATCCCGTGCCCGGCCTGCAACTGCTGCACTGCCTGGTTGCCGAAAGCGACGGCGGCGAATCGGTCGTGGTCGACGGCTTCCGCGCCGCCCAGATGCTCCAGGCCGAATCGGGGATCGATTTCGATCTGCTGACGCGCCACGCCGTGCCCTTCCGCTTCGCCAGCGCCGATGCCGTGCTGGAAGCGCGCGCCCGGCTGATCACCCTGGACGATCGCGGCGAGGTTGCCGAAATCCGCTTCAACAACCGCTCCATCGCTGCCTTCGACCTCGACGTCGAGGTCATGGGCGCGTTTTACGCCGCCTACCGGCGCTTTGCCGATATCCTGCGCCGCCCTGCGCTGGAGGTCGGCTTCAAGCTGGCGCCCGGCGAACTGTTCATCGTCGACAACCGCCGCGTCCTGCATGGCCGCCGTACCATCGCCGCCTCGGGCCGCCGCCATCTGCAGGGCTGCTACGCCGACATGGACGGGCTGCGTTCGACGCTCGCCCTGCTGGAACGGGAGGCGTGAACAAGCCGCTTCTGGCCGATCTGGCCCCGGAAAATCTTGTCGCTCGGCTCGATGCTCTGTTCGCCGTGATCGTGCGCGAGAGTTATCTGGGCGAGGATGTGACCATCGGCGATCACATGCTGCAATGTGCCGCACTTGCCACAGCGGAGGGAGCGCCCGACGCGCTGGTTGCCGCCGCCCTGCTGCACGATGTCGGCTACTACCTCGATCCTGCACCCGACAACGAAAACGAGACGCGGCCGGCCAAACGGCACGACGTTGCCGCCGGACGGGTGCTGGCGGCATTCCTGCCTGAAGCCGCGGTGGCGCCGATCCGCCTGCATGTCGATGCCAAACGTTACCTCTGCGCCGTCGATCCTTCCTATCGGGCCAGGCTGTCGCCGGCCTCGATCCACACCATGGCGCTGCAGGGCGGCATCATGGGCGCGGAGGAAGCCGCGGCGTTCGCTGCACGGCCCTTCAGCGGCGACGCCTGTCGCCTGCGCCGCTGGGACGATGCGGGCAAGGCCGTCGATGCCGTGGTTCCCGGATTTGCGTCATACCGACCCTTGCTGGAACGGCTGGTCGAGCGCCGTCTGGCG
>Ga0105053_10007015_pt1 | contig 15232 bp, 11 predicted proteins | sample BON01_FD_78093 | JGI IMG/M metagenome (GOLD analysis project Ga0105053, IMG submission 78093) | Freshwater microbial communities from Lake Bonney liftoff mats and glacier meltwater in Antarctica - BON-01 | ecosystem: Environmental > Aquatic > Freshwater > Ice > Glacier meltwater | place: Lake...
AACTACGAGCAGTAGAATAATCTCCTTTTTTGCAGGAATCCAACATCTGTGTGAACGTCCTAGAACAGGTGCTTACCGTAGAAACCACCGAGGTAGGACATAGACCTTTGGACTCGTTGACGGTTTGAACCGCATCTTCAAACAGACCTAGAGTGACTTGGGCACTAGCAAACCGACCCCACCCTTTACTGTAAGTTGGGTCTACCCGAATGCACATCCTTCCATCTTCCAGAGCTTTTTCATGTTCGCCAAGTTTTGTCCAGGTTGCTGAACGATTGCTGTAAATCTCTGGTTGTAACGGGGCCAGACTAACGGCTTTGGAGTATAGCTTGAGAGCATCAAGATAGTTCTTCGCTTGATACTTTTCGTTGCCTTCATTCTTCAAAGCAAGTGCCACAGCTGATTTATCTTGTGAATCAGCATGTGCATCCGATGAAGTAAGATGACTTTGTAAGTCGAAGTAATCACCAGTCCAACCGCACCCGCTGACAACAAGTTGATGAGAAAAATTCAGAAATATATATATCCAGAACTTACACAGGGCATCGAATCCTTACTCTACCCAGGACTCTCCAGGCTAGCGGATTTTTTAAACGAAGAAGGGGTACAGACTCGGCGTTAGACACTGAAGCTCTGCATGATGGACACTCTGATTTATTGGACAACCACTTCCTGAGGCAAGGAGAACAGAACACATGTGAACAATCAGTAATCAGTGCTTCTTCCAGATCCACCAAATTTGAACAGATGGCACATACAAACTCCGAAGACCACTCGTCACTCTCGACATGCCCTGAAAACCCCATCGGTACTGTTCACTGTTGTGAACACGATGACGTTGATGAACAATGAAGATGAACTTTGAGGGGACCGTCCCACAAATATGAATATATTTGTTTTGTTCCAGTTATCAATGATAGAATATATTACAAATAATTATAAACCTACCAAACAGATATAGCTGCAGCACTCAAGAAATTAAATTATACATAGATACAAAAAACTGATCAGTTTCAAATGTTTTCACAGGAGAACCTCGCAAACTTTTAAATTAAACAACGATAATTCCTTCTTTCGTTTTCCTTTATTTAATAATAATCTATTTTAGTTTTTACCTACATTGAATTACTAGAAATCAATTTTTCAAACATATCGAGGACTCGTCGTACCTTCTCCATTGCATCGTCTTGCACCATTCCTCTAAAATCAAGCGAGCTCATTAATAAAGTAGGTAGGCTGACTTGTTTCCATACTTGAGAAGTAAGCTGTCTCGCCAGCAGCCTCGTGTAATCATCCTCCCTATCTCCCAGCAAAACATCCACCGAGAATGTATTGCCTTCCTTGGTCCCATGGACGACGTTCCCAATCTTCCCCAACTCAGAAGCAAACACAGTCCATCTATCAGCAAATTTTGTAACAATTAATTGAAGTCCGTTCTGTAGCCGTTCATTCACTAGTCAATACATATAACATCTTCAAACTCTCTCTACGTACCTCCTCCGTCGACAAATACTGCACCATGATTCAAAATACGGGTTCGAAATTATTGAAATTTGTTTTTATCTTAAAATACGGGTTCGAATGATATTCAACAGCTCCCTTTGATTTAATCTTTTAATTAAAATGCAGTATCTAGCGGAATATAAATTTTAATTACCTTTTACGACGTTTCTTAAATTTAATAATAGGTTCGGAGTTTTCGAATTCGGGTTGAATTTTTACATTTTGACTAGTTTCAGCTCCATTAGGAGGATCGTCTATGTTGATCGATAGGATTGTTTTTGAAGCGGATTCAACTTGTGCCGGTCCTTCCGTTATGTCAAAACCTTTATAGGATCCTCCAAACGGATTAAAAGTCGAGTAAGCATCTCCTTCATCTTCAATGTGCACTTGTTCTACTACTGGTTGAGAAGCGTGTCTCACCGGTGCACTTGGGGCTGGTATCCTGACCTCATCACTCAGCAACTGCATAACCTCTCCTGAATGAAGTTTAACAGCAAGTGATCCGTCATCATACTTGGACAAAATGACTGCTGGTTGCCATGAGGCATCATCTAAGTTAGGTACTACTTCACAGTGTCTACCACTGTTGAGCATATCAACATGCCAATTACCCTCCAAGTATAGCACGCCATCTATGTCGTACTGGCCTATTATCTGGTCTGTGTTCACCAGATACTCTTCATCAGTGCCAATTAGTGGTAAGACAGGTGGCTCCATGGGAGGAGGGGGCTTCGAATGAGTAACGACGGTACCTGAATTAACACCTGATAGTCGCTGTAACTCTCTGTCGATGTATTGTTGGTTGCGTGACTCAGTTTCTTTTTTCTTTTTGGCATCTCGAAGCACTTTATTTACATTGTATCGATGTCTATTGCCAGTTTCATGATGAGTGATACTCTTCTTATTCCGTGCCACCCATATATTACATACCTTGCAGTGGTACTGCGTGTTCCCAATGCTGTATTTGTTGACTGAGTTAAGACTCATCCTATTTGTTCAAGCTCAATCAAACTAAAGACAGCGGGCGACCACCCGCATATATTTGATTATTTCTCGTCTAAAGTACTGGAACACATATGTGACTGGAATTATAAACAAATTATTCACAAAAAGTGTTCAAAGAGGAAGAACCTATCAAAAAATCAAGTTTCAACCATTTTGTATTTATAATAAAATCATCTATCCATGAGCAATTCAATATTTTTTCGTTTTCTGATCATTCTTCTTTTTACCGAATCGAGTAACCAACTGCCACGAATAAAACAAGGCTGCACACTGTCGCTTCAATACTAACATTCTAAAATCAGAAGCAATTTTACGTTTGAGAAGATATTCCATGTTATCTTGGACCTTTCCAAATTCACTTTCTCCCTTGATCAACTTCCTAGCTTCTGCTAGACCTTCGTCGTCACCAATAAGCCATGCACTGTTCATCAAGTTTTCTCTCCTTTCTCGATCTTCGCAAAACTTTTTAAAAACCTGGTTTATGTCGTCGATCCACTCTCGTCGTAGCTCACTAGTTTTCGCACCCAGTACATAGGTTCGGTTCCGAGTAAATAGCGCAAACGGATTGTTGTAATTCTTTTTAAGATTTCTCAAAGACATCGGAATTTCCTCCGCGGCATTTGTACGTCCTTGTAGAATGGTCAGGTCGCAAAAGTACACACTGTTGGGAAGGAAATCAGAAGGATCAGCAGAATAAGATGTTTCGTTGAGATAATAGAAAATACCATTTCGGTTAAGGACGAAAAACCGATGTTTCCAATGCTTTACTTTGCTGCCGCCTTGCTTATACAACTTCCCCGTGCGAATGACAGCGCCTTCATCGATCAAGGAGGAGGAGGCAGATGGCCTTGAGGAAGATCCTCTTTTGGTACTTCCTCTGTTTCTACTACGATGCTCTTGCGATGACAGTTTATTTAATGCCGTCAACATCGTGCGAAGACTACCCCGATGTTTGCTCATACTGGTCGATGTCGCAGACGAATTATGGTGTGCACTTAATACTCACCGCTATAAAACTACTAGGGATACGGCTGCACTACATATTACTCTATACGCAACTGAGGAATTTTTTGGAGTTCTAAAATCGTTTTTAAATTGTTAATCGATTCCCGTGCCATGACGAATGAATTTTGTTCTCGAACAAATTAATCCAACAATTCCCGTGCCATGACGAATGAATTTTGTTCTCGAACAAATTAATCCAACAATTCCCGTGCCATGACGAATGAATTTTGTTCTGGAACAAATGAATCCAACAATTTTGAGGAATTCTTGCGATATATTTCAAAAGCATATCTCTATCGTTGAATCAAACATTTTCGAAAACAATGAGCAGCACAACTGAACTCGACGCTATCAAAGCGCTACACCGCGTCATGCACGGGGAAAGGGTAAATGGCGGGTTATTGGGAGATGGAAAATACATCAAGAACAACCAATTGAGGTTAGGGACTCATTTTTCAATATTGCTCGATATTGTGAACATGGCTCGTCCAGTGGCTTTCCTAGCAGAGAAATACCCGGCATACTTCAGAATGGTGAATTCTGGATACTTAGAACCTTTGGCAACGCCGTTAGAACAAAATGCTGGTACTTCTATTGCTACTCCTGAGGAAACTCCTAAGGATATTCATCTGACCCGTGAAGAATCAACTGAGGCGATGCTGTTGTTCGGAAAACTTCCAGTTGATATCCAAAATGCAATTGTCGGAATATCCAACATCGAGGCCAATGACCCTGATTTCGTCACGTGGTTTGAATGTTGCAAAGAACTTCGCTTTAACCTCGGCGAACACATACAGTTGAGTAACTTTGATACCAAACTGACATTAGATCTGAAGTGCACTGAGACGCATCTGAGCATCTTATATCAGCTAGCTGGAGCAAGTAAGAACCAAGACGGTAGATGCCATGGTGGGGAATTAGGAATCTTGAATCGCATCTCTGCAGAACACAGCAGTGTTCACGGAAGTATTCCTTACCATTTGGTTATTCGGATTGGTAGGACTGTGAAAGGCCCAGGTGAAGCCATAATGCATTTGAACCTTACAGGAAATATTCTTATCATTGGTCCTCCAAATATGGGAAAAACCACTTTGATTCGAGACATCACACGAATCGTAGCGGAATTGAACGAGGAGAAAAATGTTTATGTGATTGACACTTGCGGCGAAATAGCTGGTCGGAAAAGCATTCAACACGAGGGGATTGGCAAAGCTACTCGACTACTGGTTGATGATAGAGGCTCGCAAGCGGCTTGTATGCGACGTGCTGTTGAGAATTTGAGCGCCAATGTGATTGTGGTTGATGAAATCACCAACAGCAATGAAGCAAAAGAGTGTCAACGGATATCCACTCGAAGTGTTCGTACGATTGCAACTATTCACGGGAGCAGTATGGCCGAAGCACTACGGAACAAGGAAACGTCAGGAATCTTTGGGGAATTTCAAACGGTGATTTTAAATGCAGTTGAAAAGAAGAATGCTTTTTCTGAGAATAAATCTGTAGTGGAAGTAATTCAAGAATCTCCATTTGATCATTGTATTGAATTGGAGTCATACACCAGTTGGAAAGTTCATCGCGACGTCAAGAAGCTAGTTGCGAAAATGGTTGCCAGCAAAACTTTTGAACCACTACCACTGCAGGTGAATTTGATTTTTGAAACGGATTCAGCATCTCCAATGATACCGAGTACCTAAACAGCCATCTCATTGAAATTGGAAACGAAAATAAATTAGAATCAATTTTAAAATCCACTAAACTTTCTGCTCCTTTTCCATTCTACTGTTTTTTCATACTATGCATAGCAGAACAGTCCACTGCAAATATCGGAGCTAACATAAAAAAAGGACGTATGCATACAAACTGTACAATGTCGTATTGGCCTTTAATAATAATGATTTCATGATACACTTCATTCAAACGTTTCAACAATCGATTCCCAGTTTAAAACAAATCATGTTTTGCCACTTTTGTGAAACGAAAAACAAGAGGCTTTGTTTGAAGGCACTTGTTAGATCCTACGTATGATTCTCCTCATAACAGGATTATTCAGGCTATTCGATATTTTGCACGATATGCTGCCTTGGTGGATTCTGCTGGTGAACGGATGTTCAATCAGGATTCTTTCGGTAAAGGGAAATTCTTAGGTGCTCATTTACGTGGTTATATTGCAGTTAATGGATCGAGGAGAGATTTGAATTTCGGTATAGGTGTTTCTTTTGTTGACCCATTTCCGAAGCTCTATGAAAAGCTATCACCTGGCGAGGTTTTAAACGCTAAGTAGGCACTAAAGGAGCTAAAGTATCAAAGTTTAGCGAGAGGTCATGGTCACGATTTGGTCTCCTTTACCGTTGGTTTGAACTTCTGACACTACTTACTAATACCGGTATTTATAAAACGATTGCGAGTTTTCACCTACACCGTCCCAACTGCAGACTTGTACTTCCTCGTAGCTGTAGCTGTAACACACCTTTGAAGTGTCTACCCTAGTGTCGATTGCATGTAAACAGAACCCATCCAATAATTGCCAGGAATAATCACCAGGTCATTCGCATACACCCAATCAGACCAGCCTACATTAGCAAGTCCTGCCATTGAAGCGGAAACCAGGATCAAACTCCAATGGAGATTCATTTGAATGTATCTGTTTGAAGTTAAATATTTGCTGGCCAGCAAGTAAAGCAACTACTTTATAATTAAATTCCAAAATCATTTAATCACTTTCATTCAAACGGACGCAGGGATTTCAAGAAAGGCCAACTCACTCAATTGAGGTTCACAGTAGCCATTTGCTGGCTTCTCGCACCGTTATCAACGTACACCTGTTCGCCTAATTGTGGCCAATTCTTTATTTTGAAATAATAGTCTAGGCGGTGGCTTATCAATGTTAAGTTGTCAGTTATTCATGGTGAATTCTTGTAAAATTTGATGGAACTCGGAAAAATTTATCGAAAGCCGATCGATCGATGTCGAAACGTCTGTCTTTCAAGAGATTTTTTCGCTTCATTGCCAATTTTATTGAAGTTGCCAGTGAAAGAATCGAATTTTACATTCATTTTGTAGGAAAGTAAGTATTTTTCCTGGAAATCACTCGATCAGGGAAATTTATGTAACGAATTGAATGAATAGAAGGTTAGAAGTGATTCTTTGATTTGCAATGAAGCGAATAAAAAGACATAAATTTTCATTTCAAATTATTAATTAAAACCGGAGCCCTTCTTGCGAATTCATTCTTGAAAGTTGAAATCGAAATTCGATGACAAGATAGATTTTGAGTTCTAATTTTAGCTTTCAGTGCTGGCTGACCATAAAATTAAGTAGCATGAAATTCAGCCAGCACCTCTGTGTCAGAGTTTGGACAAAAACACAACATAATCAACAGCTATGCATTTCATGATTTTCATCTAGGAAAAAATTGCTTCAGAGTTCTTGCCTCAAACTCAGGCTCGAAGTGATTTATTACTTCAATAAATCAAGTGCTGACTCAAATACCGGTACCGTAATTTAAATATAATGGCTCAAATACTGAGTAAATGTTGAGGTAATGGATGATAGTATACTAATACACCGAGTCTGGTATATATGTCAAGATGAAGTAAAGGGTGTGTACTTTTCCGGATTGCGATTAAAGGATTTCAAGTATTGTCGACATCTTTATATTTATTCACATTATAAGGCTTACTTGAAAGTTGAAATTACACACTTAAAACTGAGTTCCTGTCAAATACTGCCAAACAAATGAAACAAATTTGCCGTCATTTGAATTAATACAAAAAATTATTTATTATTACTGAGAAGTGCAAACTGCAAAGGCGCACGCAGCTGACAAGTTTTTGTCATTCCATTTTCCTTTACAACATAATATAGCCTCTTGAAAATAAATAGACCTGGTACCCGATATTGATCGACCTATCGTGGTTCTAAATAATTGGATGCTTATGTAAATCCCCACCCTTTCATCATTCAAATATGACATAAAATAGAATGAAAACGACTAGAATGGATTAATAAATATGGTCATGTAAACAGGCACTAGCTTTCTTACGATGAATGTGGGACGCACAGAGCATATCCGTACATAAAGCCAGAAAACGAGGATCAGCTTCCGCTAATATATTGTGCAATGGATTGGGTCTCGAATAAATCAATTGCGCTCCACCTTTTGGATCCTTTTCAAACAACGTGTGTACTTCTCCTTTGAGAAAATACCGGTTGGTGAATTTCCCAGTTTTAAGCATGTGTTTGGGTAGGCCACCTAATGTGCCGATAATCTTGCCTAGTATCCCAGGGGCACTGGTGCCTTCAAATAAAACAGTTCCGGTAAAACACTCTGATAGCAAACATCCCATAGACCAAATATCAATTCTTTCATCGTAGGAGCAACCTAAGATAACTTCAGGAGCTCTGTAAAACCTTGATTGAATATAGCTGGACATATGGTCCGTCGAATAGCAGCTAGAACCAAAATCTATCAGTTTGATATGAAGGGGTTTTACACTCACCAAAAGAATATTTTCTGGTTTGACATCGCAGTGATAGATTGAAAGCTTGTGGACAAATTCAAGTGCTTGTAAACATTGTCTACTTAACTCCAGGAGCTCCATCACGTTTTCTGCGAAATAGGAATAATTCTCATGTACAAACACATACAAGTTATCTCCTAGGAGTTCAGTGACGATCACGAGGTGCTCCTTGAAATAAAAGTATTCCATCAATACAACCACTTTATCAGCCCCTCCTTTTTCTTGAAGGACTTTTAAAAGCCGAATTTCATCCAAACTTTGATCGAAGTAGTCCTTGTTGTTCTTTATTACTTTAAGACACACGTTCGTCCCATCGCTTAAACGCTTGCAACTATAGGCCGTTGAAAATGCAGCTTTTCCAACAACCCGGCTAACTTTGTATTTATCTACAATTAGATCAGATGGTTTCAAATCCAGGTTTTTTGTGTCTTCAAAACCCGTTTTGCCGTCTAAGCGATACAAGGGCAGAAAAAATTCCTTCCATTGAAGATCTCTCTTGGGACGAACCTGGACCTCCTCTTCTTCTGAAGAAGAAGAGTCTTCACGCTCCATGCACTTCTCCTCTAGCCTCCAATATTCTCTTTCGCTCACGGCCACGCGTACCAGATCGTCACCTTCCCAGGCAGAATAACAGGACCACATTTCCTCGTCAGTTGCTACTACGGGAACTAACCCATGTGCCTCAAGCTCATCATTACCAAGGAGGCTCAGTTCGTCATCATTGGAATCAACAGAATCATCCAATAGATCTTCAACTGATGCCAACACCGTCAAGCATTTCGATAATGGATCCATCGAATTCAACTACGACGCAGTTCCTCATACTAATAATAATATAATAATAAAAATAAAAATAAATACTAATAATAATAAAAATCCAAGGAATGAGATTCAAAGAGGCAAAATTGAGTCCGAGTATAGCATGTTCTTCTGGAGGGGTAATGGCACTGATGGGGACGCACCACTTGTGGATGAAGAAGCGCCAGAGATACAAGCTACGAGCAGCTGGGGGTCCTTCATGCGGAATCCGTTAGCACCACAAGAAGATCCTGATGATTTATTTTCATACTGTACAGATCTGAGTTATCAAACGCGCTTGTATGGCTTTCTATTCTGTTTTATGGTCGGGACTTTTCTTAGTATATCCTCCTCGTTCTTCGTAGGTATGATCGTTCTAAACCCTGCCAAGTTTGCAGTCCCATACACTTTAGGCAATCTTCTTTCTCTTGGTTCGAGCATGTTTTTCGTGGGACCCAAACGGTTCTTTAGGACAATGTTCGGCGATGATAGACGAATTGCAACTTCGATATATTTGGTGAGTTTGGGATTGACTCTATTTTCTGCCCTTTATTTGCACGCTGCATTGTTGACCTTTTTACTTATCGTCGTTCAATTCGGTAGCTACTTGTGGTTGATGGCATCTTACATTCCCTATGGACGTACTATGCTGAGAGGAACTGCCAATCAAGCTGTTAGTATGGTCATATCATAAATGCTATTTTTTTTTAAACGGAGCTTTCAATTATAATTAAAAAAGTGATTTCAAAAGCGTTCGAGATGGATATATAATTGCACCTCCCGGAACTTCTATTTGGGACCAGTAAAAACTCCGATTTTTTATTTAGATACTCACACAGTTGTAGTGTTTGCGGTAGCTACTAATACTGAAAGTATTACTCTCCAACTTCTGTTTGAAGAAGTTGGACTTTTACGATAGGTTGATGATTCAAATGAATTCGTTTGGCGGCGTGCCAACAGTAGATTCCATGACAGACTCAACTACAATGAAAGAGTCCATGGTAAAACGTGACAGCCAGACAAGCGACGTGGTTCTGCTCTCTACCCTATCAGGTGTGTACTTACCCTGTGTTCAAAACATCCTAGGAGTGATATTGTTCATTCGGTTGCCTTGGATAGTAGCACAAACCGGAATGGTGAATTCCACTGTGATTGTATTTATCTGCGTATCCTCCACAGTTCTAACTTCCCTATCGATGTCTGCTTTGGCAACCAATGGGAAGATAGGTGCAGGTGGTTCATACGCTATTCTAATGAAAAACCTGGGACCCGAATTCGCTGGGGCAGTAGGCGTTCTATTCTATTTGGGTACCACTATTGCCGTTACGATGTATGCCCTGGGTGGAGTTGAAGCTTTATTTGACAACTTCTTACCTGGAAACGAGTTGTTTAGCTTTGACAATCAGATCCTGTCGTTGAGCTGGACTTGTCTCCTCGGTGGCATTGTTTTTGCTGGCATGCAATATGTTGCTAAGATTGGACCGTTCTTCTTCTTATTTGTTATAGTTGCCATTGTATTTATGTCACTAGGGGCAATTCTGTTCGCTGCAAATGCGTGGGATCCGGCTGGCGTTTCGCACGCGTCGCCACTGTCGCAAAACATGTGGCCTCAATATTCCCCTGATGATAAAACAGGAATCACTCCTGATTTCATATCTCTGATTGCCTTGTTTTATCCATCAGTTACAGGTATTATGGCTGGATCCAATCGATCAGGGGTTTTAATCGACCCTGGTCGCTCTATCCCAATAGGAACTATAGGCGCCATTCTCTCAACCACCACAATTTACGTGATCACCATATGGTTGTTTGGTTTGGTCGTCAGCACTGAGACTCTGAAGTCCAATAAGTTGGTTGCTGCGTACATAGCGTGGCCGCATCAGTATGTGGTCGGTATAGGTATCATCATGTCATGCGTTGGTGCAGGTCTACAAAGCTTGGCAGGTGCTCCTCAATTGCTTAAATCAATAGCAAACGACGGAAACATTCCTATTCTCAATTTCTTCAAGACCAAGAATAACGAAGAGCCTAGGAGAGCGGTGGTGTTTACCACTGGATTAGCTGCATTGTGCTGTCTGGCTGGGAATCTTGATTACATCACTCCAATCATCACCATGTTCTTCCTCTGCATGTATGCCGGTATTAACTTTTCTTGTTTTTTGAGTGCCTTTTTACAAGCGCCAGACTTTCGACCAACATGGCGTTACTTTCATTGGTCTACCGCCCTCATGGGTTTCTTGATATGTATCACACTGATGTTCCTAGTATCGGTTCTTTATGCAATGTTGTCATTCGTGCTGGTTCTATCATTGTACTGGTACATACGGTCACACCAAGAGGAGAAGGAATGGGGATCGGCGCTATTTGGATTGCGTTTGAATCAGGCGATGCGCTCACTACATGATTTGAGTGCCATTAGAACCCAACGCAGGAACGAAGATGAAGAAGACCCTACAAAAAACCTTAATTGGCGTCCGCAAATTCTCGTAATGTGTAAGCTCCATGAGGCAAGCGACTCTTCATTCTCGGGTGACAGTCAAAGTGAAAACCTCGTTAAACTTGCATCACAATTGAAGAAATCGAGAGGCCTGACTATCATATCAACCATCCTCAAAGGAAACGTTGGGGATGATGGTTCGAAATCCAGATGTAGTCACGCGAAACGTTTTTTATGGGAGAATATGGAGGCCCACAGTATCAGTGGTTTCCCAGATGCCGTGATAGCACCGGATAACATGCTGACTCCATTCACTATGATGCTTCAGAGCTCAGGGTTGGGAATGCTGACGCCAAACACAGTGATGTTGTCATGGCCACGAACTTGGCGTGGCGATGCTCACACTCGTACTTATGTGTCCATGTTGAAGAACGTGCTACATTGTGGGAAGACCCTAATCGTAACGAGGATGTTGAAGGATGTACCGGTTCGAGCCGGCCCACAGGGTACGATAGATGTTTGGTGGCTAGTTCATGATGGTGATATCCTAGTTCTTTTACCATACCTTTTGAAACGTAACAAAATATGGAGTCGATGCAAATTGCGTATTTTCGCGGTGGTTGATGACTTTGTAGATACAGGAAACGCTGGGACGATGCTAAGAAACCACTTGAACGAGTTAAGGATCAACGCGACGGTGGAAATTGTGCCTATTGGTACATCCAATGTTCGAGATATTGACCAGAATAGAACGGTTGTGCAAAGAAGCAACTCGGGCGTGAAGAGTGTCAAGTCACTGTTTGAATTGGACGGTGAGGCATCAGCTGACGATGCAAGTTTGTTTTTAGATTTGGAAGGTGGCTCTATTCCTGAGCATCTTTTAAAAGGCATGGGTGACGACACTACGAAGTATGTTCAAACGAGGTACAACCGAGAACATCAGCCATTGGGATCCTTGTTCGAGACAAACGAGGAAGAGGAAGAGGCAATCTGTGTGGCTGATTCAAGAGTGACTAGCAATATGGAAGATGAAATTGCTACTCAAGGTAAAGACAATCTCTTGGAGCAGCTTAGTAGGGACAAATCCAGATTAAAGAAACGATTACTCACTGCCAAGCATCTCAATACATGTATTCTTAAAAGGTCAGCAACTGCCGATATGGTAGTGCTGAATCTGCCTTTGTCCAGAACAATTCCTGACCAAGAGTTTGTGTCCTACACAGAGATACTCACGGACACACTCACAAGAGTCATCATGTTACGAGGTAGCGGCAATGAGAATATCGTATCTCTCAACGATTGAACGATTGTGTTTGTTTTATAATAATAGAAGAAGATGCTTATTTGGTGTATTCAAATGTTCCACACTCTCCGCTGATGGTTAGAGTTTTAACTAACGTATCCTCGCCACGAGTTACGCGACCTACAATCTGGGCAGGAACTCCAAAAGAATTCGAAATCGATATAATCTCATCTGCAACTTGTGGAGGAACGTAAAGCTCCATGCGATGTCCCATGTTAAACACTTTGTACATCTCTTTCCACTCTGTGCCTGAACTAGATTGAATGAGTTTGAATAGAGGTGGAACTGGGAACATCGTATCTTTGACGATGTGCAATCCGGGTTTCGAAAAGTGCAGAATTTTTGTTTGCGCACCGCCACTGCAGTGAATCATCCCGCATATATTTTCCTTGGGAATGCACTCGAGTATTTTCTTGATGATCGGAGCATAGGTGCGAGTAGGAGATAGTACCAACTTTCCTGCAGTCACAGTCACTCCATCTCCAACATCAACTTGATCAGTCAATCCCACTTTACCACTGTATACCAACTCGGTGGGAACACTTGGGTCGTAGCTTTCCGGGTACTTGGATGCTAGATCTTTATGAAACACATCATGGCGTGCACTGGTGAGACCGTTGGATCCCATTCCCCCGTTGTATTCAGATTCGTAAAGGGCTTTTCCACTCGATGCTAGTCCCACGATGACATTTCCTTCGCATATATTTCCGTTGTCTATCACGTCTTTCAGAGGCATCCTGCAATACACCGTGGAATCCACAATGATTGTGCGAACGACATCGCCCACATCGGCTGTTTCCCCGCCTGTGGAAACCACGTTTAACCCATGTCGACGCAGATCCGATAAGCACTCTTCCGTCCCACTAATAATGGCGGAAATGACTTCACCAGGTACCAGTGACTTATTACGGCCAATGGTGGACGATACCAAGATGTTGTTTACAGCACCCACGCAAAGAAGATCATCAATATTCATGATAAGGGCGTCTTGCGCGATGCCTTTCCAAACAGAGAGATCACCCGTCTCTTTCCAGTACATGTACGCCAAAGATGATTTTGTACCGGCACCTATCTATAGGTTAGATATGATATATAAATATATATGTAAGAGGTCAACATACCGTCAGCGTGCATGACCACCCCATGCTCCTCTGATTCAAAGTCTTTGACAATTTTGCAAAATGCATTTGGGAAGAGTCCTTTATCAACTTTGGCTATTGCCGCGTGAACATCCTCTTTATCAGCCGAAACTCCTCGTTGTGCATACCTATCACTCATATGACTGGTTTATAAACCTAAATACTCTACTAATACAATTAGAATACAAATCATGACGTTGTTTGATGACCTCGAGGAAGTGGAAACAGCAAATAAAGGTGCAACATGCAGGTAAGCGATAGAGTCAGATATTGAAACAGAACTCATGAAATATAATTCAATTAACATAAACTGATTTACTTGACAGTTTGAAAGTATTTAGGGCAAAATTGGACCATGGAACTCTCTACGGTAAGTGCAACTTGCAATTTTATTATTTCGTTTTATTAGTATAGCTGTTAAAGTCATTGATATTAAACGTGCTTCCGCTGATGCCAACTTAGTAAAACAAGTTCAGCGGGAGAAGCAAGCCCTCGAGTCGGTGACTCCTCACGATCACATAGTAAAGTACTTTCAGTCATGCAAAGATGCAACTAATCTGTATTTCGTCCTTGAATATGTTTCCCATGGTGAGCTTTTTCAGTATATTCATAATGGTCTCAGTGAATCTCGCTCATGGTATATCACCGAACAAGTGTCCAGTGCATTGACTCACTTGCATCAGCAAAAATGGATCCATAGAGATATCAAGGCGAACAATGTGGGTATTCGCAGCACAGGAGATTGTGTATTATATGACTTTGGATGGTCCAAATGTCTTTCTGGTCCTCTTTTCACCAATACAAGATTGGGACTCGGACATTATTGCTCTCCAGAAGTAGTTGATGGCAAGCCTCACAGTTTCTCAACAGACTGGTGGAGTTTAGGAGTGCTAGTGTCTGAGATGCTTGATGGGAGCCCCCCTTTTGGATATCGATCTGAAACTCTTGCATCGGATATTAGTAGTGGCCACTTCTTGCTGTCCAATGGAAGTTACGAAGTCAAGTCGTTTGTTACTAGTCTTCTTAGAATCGATCCTGAACAGAGACTGGATAGTTTGTCGGTTTGGTTGCATCCATGGTTACAGAGACGAAATCAAACTTCCGTAGAAGAAGCACGGTCATTCTTTAAATTCCATACCCCAGAAAATTTGAATGTAACATCGAAATTCAAAAACTGGTAAAGTGTTTTCTATTGTTTCGTTAATCCATTGCCATTCAGCTTCATCCCTTCTTGCCATTTCAAATTTGAAAGTCCGTTTTTATGTATTTTTTTGAACAAACAGAAGATAAATTTATTTTAAAGCACCACTACTAGTGGATAAAAGCCATCAAATGCTAATTTCTTAATAAACAAGAGTATCTTGTTGAAAGAAAAGAGCCTGATGGCAATAAATTTTAAACACATCAAGAATCGATTTTTTTAAAACTACTAGTAGTGGATAAAAGCCATCAAATGCTAATTTCTTAATAAACAAGAGTATCTTGTTGAAAGAAAAGAGCCTGATGGCAATAAATTTTTGAA
>Ga0105053_10007016_pt1 | contig 15232 bp, 9 predicted proteins | sample BON01_FD_78093 | JGI IMG/M metagenome (GOLD analysis project Ga0105053, IMG submission 78093) | Freshwater microbial communities from Lake Bonney liftoff mats and glacier meltwater in Antarctica - BON-01 | ecosystem: Environmental > Aquatic > Freshwater > Ice > Glacier meltwater | place: Lake...
GGGGGGGGGGGGGGGGGGGGGGGGGGGGGGGGGGGGGGGGGGGGGGGGGGGGGGGGGGGCCGGGGCGCACGGCGGCGGGGGGGGGGGGGGCGCGCGCGCCGGGCGAGCCGCGGCGGCCAAGGCGGCGGCCGCGAGAAAAGAAGATGAAGCACACACACACGTCCGCGATTCGAGATGAAAATCGCAAGAGACCCGCGCGCCCACGTCACGCGCAGCGCACAAACAATAGACGACGTGAACTCAAGAAAGCAAACGCACGCGCGTGTGGCGCATTTCCTCTCTTGACGACGACGGCCGCCGCCGCTCGCGAGCCCCCACGAAAAACCTCGCTTACTTTCCCTCCCGTAAGGGTTCACGGCGGCGCGGGCGGCCTGGACGGCGGCTGCCAGTCCCTGGCCGCCAGGTGCGCCCGGCGCCCGCTCCCGGGCGGCCACTCGACCAGCTTGGCCGCGCGCAGCAAGAGGGCCTTGAGCGCCGCCTTGGCCTCGGCCGTCGGCGCGCGCGCGCGGAAGCGGGCCATGACGGCGGCGACGGGCTGCGGGCCGGACGCGAGGGCGGCGAGGACCTCGCGCTCGCTGGGGAGGCCGGCGGGGGCGGGCGGGGGGGCGGGAGGGGCGGGGGGCGGGGCGGGGGCGAAGGCGCCGGCGCGGGGGCGCTTGGCGGCGGCGGGCGGGCTGGGGCCGGCCTTGCGCTTGGCGGCGCCGGGCGGCGGTTGCGGCGGCGGCGGCGAGAGCGAGGGCGTCGGGCGGCGGCCCTCGCCCTCAGCTCCTCCCGCGCCTCCTGCTCCGGCTCCGCCAGCAGCAGCGGCACCGCCGCCGCCCATGATGCCCTCGGCCATGGCGTCCAGGTCGACGTCCTCGTCCCCCTCCAAGAGCGCGTCCTCCTCGTCCGCGTCGTCGTCGTCCTCGTCGCCCGAGCCCCCGCCGCCGCCGCCGCCGCCGCCGCCGCCGCCGCCGCCGCCGCCGCCCGAAACAAACGCGCCGCCGGCGCCGTCGCCCTCGATGCGCGAGGCCGCGCGCCGCCCCCTCTCGATCGCGAGCTCGAGCCTCCTGCGCCGCGCCTCCTCGTCGGCGCGCGCCTTGGCGGCCGCCTCGCGCGCGGCGTCGAGGACCTCCTTTGCCGCCGCCTTGCCGTTGCCCTTTTGGTGCTGGCTCGCCGCGCCCCCCTCCGGCCCGCCCTCGCCCCCTCCTCCCCCCTCGTCGTCGCCCCCTCCCCCCTCGTCCCCATCCCCCTCCTCCTCCTCCTCGCCGTCCGCCCCCAGCTCGGGCTCCGGCGCCTTGGCCCCGTCCTCATCCTCGTCCCCCACCCCGGGCGCCCCGATCCCCAGCGCGCGCCGCATGCCGGGGTCGTCCTCCCAGTCGCCGTCGCCCGAGGCGCCCTGGTCGAGGTCGTCGTCGGGCGCCGCCTCCTCGTGCTCCCACTGCGCGTCCTCGCCGGGGGCCACGGGCCTGAGCTGGTCCTCCTCGCCCGCGTAGATGTCCTCGGGCGCCTCGTCGTCGTCGGCGCCGCCGTCCTCGCCGTCGTCGTCGTCGGCCCCGCCGCCGCCGCCCGCGCGCCGGCCGCCGCGGCGGGCGCGGCCCCCTCCTCCCGCGCGGCGGGCGCCGGCGCCGGCGCGGGGCCGGGGGCGGCCGTCCTCGTCCTCGTCCGCGCCGGCGGCGCCGCGGGCGCCCGCGCCCGTCTCGAACAGCTCGTCGAGCTCGTCGTCGACAAAGCCCGTGCCGGCGGCGGCGGCGGCGGCGCGGGCGACGGCGCCAGAGGGGCGGCCGGCGGCGCCCAGGGCGGCGGCGCCGGCGCCCGCGGGGAGCTCGCGGCGCAGGTCCTCCTCGAGCAGGGCGTCGCCCTCCGCGTCCTCGCGCTCGCGCTGTTGCACGGCCGCGAGCGAGCGTGGCTGCAGCCGCCTCGCCTCGAGCGCGCTCAGCGGGTCGGCCGCGGCCGCCGCCGCCGCCGCCGCGGCGCCTCGGCCCGTCGCGGCTGCCGGGGCCGCGCCCGGCCCCAGGCCCGCGGCCGCGCGCCGCATCGCCGCCTCGGCCTGCTCGAGCGTCTTGGGCATGGCGGCGGCGGCGGCGGCGGCGTTGCCCGCAGCCCATCCTCCTCCGGCCGCCGCCCCGGCCGCCGCCGCCGCCGCCGCGCCCCCCGGCGCGCCCGCCGCCGCCGCCAGGCGCATGGCGCGAAAGCCGTACGCGCGCTCGACGGGGAAGGCCGTGAACTCGTCGCCGGTCTTCATGAGCACAAAGTAGGCGCTGCCCTTGCCGCCGCCGCGCGCCGCGTAGCCGCGGCCCGGCGCGGGGCCCAGGAGGCGGCCCGCGGGAGGGCGGCCGCCGCCGAGCGGCGGCCGCATCGGTGGCCCTGGCCGGCCCCCTGCAGCTGCCGTCGTTGCGGCCCCTCCTGCTCCTCCTGCTCCGGCTGCCGCGGCCGCCGCCGCCGCCGCCAGCGCCGCCGCGTCCACCACCCCGGCCACGCCGCCCGTCTCTGGTATGCCGCGCGACAGCGTCGGCCGCCGCCCGCCGCCTGCCAGCAGCAGGGCCTGGAGCGACGGGTCGGGCGGCGCCTCGCGCGCGGCGGCCGTGCCGCCGCGGGCCCCGCGGGCGGGCTGCTCGGAGGCGAGGACCCAGTCGGGGGCCTGGCCCCCGGCCCCCGTTGCGTCCTTGAACTTGGGGATGCCCTGTTGTTTCGTGCGTGTTTTAGTGGGTGCGTTGTCTTGCGTGGGCGATTTCGTCGCAAACAAGTGAGCGGGACGCCGACCGACCGACGCGACGCGACGCCAGCGAGCTGGACCGCTCGCTCTGTCGCCCCTGTCGCTCTCTCTCTGTCTCCCTCTGTTCTGACGCACCGAGGGAAACCGCGCGGCGATGAACTTGCGGTGCTTGCTCGCCGGGCCAGGAGGCACGATGTTGAATGTCTGTTTTTTAGAGGGGGCGTTTGGGAAGAGAGGGGTGAGAGGAGGGAGGGCTTGGAGGAGACGCAACACAAACGCCGTATGCAATTGAGCAGCAGGTCACAAAGAGCGAAACGCACTTTGGCAGGCGCCGCCGCATGGTCCTCCATCGCGTCCCCAGCCCGGGGTGAGTGTGTCTCGCTTGCAAGAGACGGTTTTGTGGCGATTGATGGTCAAAACTTTGATGATCAAAACTTTGATCCAAACGTCGAGAGTCTCTTCCGGCGTCAACGGGAACGGGTGATGGTTGCTGCTTTTAGGTCTGCTGTAATATGGTGTGTGCTCGTCAGGGCAGGATTGCGTGCGATCACTTTATCGCCACATTTGGATGGACCCCGACGCGGCGCGACACCTCTCCCGAGCGTCGACGGTCGATCGCGCGCGCGCGACTAAGAGCGCACTGCTACTCCAATCGTCCACACAAATCAGAGGGATTGGAATGTTCTGACCACAACCCACCGACCTCGTTGCAGCTTTCACCACCAAGACAACCATCGCAGACACATCATAGCGCGCGCGCGGAACGCGTAGAGAAATTCCTCCCCCACTCTCCCAAGCTACCGGCGAAAGAGGCAGGCAGGCGCGCGCTCCCACGCCCCCCGCGCGGCGGCAAGATGCCTGCGGGAGGGTATGGCGTGCTGCTGCTCAAGCGGTGGCTGATGCTCGTGGCATGCCTCCGGCTATTCTCAGGTGCGCAAGAGGCGTGGGCGTTTGAAAACCAGCTCTGCCACCTCCTCTCTCGGATGCCGACTTCACTCACCCGCCCCTCCCTCTTCCCAACCCCCGCGCAAAACAGTCTACATCGGCATCATGGACGTGCACAAGTTTCGCATCGCCCTGATTGACCTGCGACCAGAGCTTGGTGCGTTGCCCCCGGCCTGCAGAGAGACAATCGCTCTGACGACCGACGCCGACGCCGTCGCCCCGATCGCTCACTCGAAACTTTTGAAACGAAGCCAAAAACACAACGAAAACAGTCAACGACCTCTACGGCCGCCTCTTCGCCACCTGGACCCTCCTCACCTGCGGCCTCTGCCTCATCTGCGCGCGCCACCCGACCAACCCCTCGATCTACGGCGCCACCCTGCTCTCGTTCGTCGTGGCGCTGGCGCACTTTTCGACCGAGCTGCTGGTCTTCCGGACGATGTCGCTGAGGGGGGCGGCGTCGCCCATGGTGGTGGCCGGTGAGTGGGGTTGGCTTGGAGGGGATCGGGGGTTTTTGGCGGGGGGAGGGGGCGCGGCGGTCGGTCGACGGCGGCGTCGTTTTTTTTATCCGCGTGTCGCGTGCGCGCTGCCGCCGCCTCTTCTCACGCGCTGCCGCTCCCTCTTCCACTCAACAACACACAAAACACCGTCGCGGACGCAGGCCTGTCGACGCTGTGGATGAGCGCCGGGTGGAACTACTACACGCGGGACGCGGCGGGCCTGGCGTCGCCGACCGCCTCGGCAGAGACGGCGCCGAGGCCCAAGGAGAGGGAAGAGTGAACGAGACGTTGTCGGGCGAGCGGGCGGCGATCGGCGTCTCCGGCCGTGAAGTGACATTTTGTAAGCGACCTCTTGCGTTCTGCTCTTGCATACACACACACACACAAACGCACACATATAGTACTCTCACTCGTACGTCTCGACCGACCGCCATTGTGAACGCATAGACCTCCAGAGGAGAGCGCGCGCGGGTGTGATCAAAAACCACTCGATTTCTGCTCCTTTCGCCGGATCGCTTGGTTTCAGACACCCACAAACACCATGCGCTCCCTCGGCGCGGCGCGCGCCCTCGCGCGCCTTTCCGCCGCCGGCAGCAATAGCAGCAGCATCAGCAGCGCCGGCGCGGCGTCGTCGTCGTGCCGCGCAGCAGCAGCAGCAGCAGGAACCCCCCCCTCCTCCTCCTCCTTCTCCTCCTCCTCCCGCCCCTCGTCGCCCGCGGCAACAGCAGCAACCACGCTCGCGGCGAGCAGGAGCAGCGGCCTCCTCGTGCAGCACCTCGCGCGCTTGCGAGCGGCCGACGCCGCGGCCCTCTGCGTCGGCTCGGCCGCGCGCGCCATCGCGACGTCGGCGCGCCCGTCGGCGCCGTTGGCCGACGCCAAGAGCGACGACGACGCCGAGCCCGAGGCCAACCCAAAAGTCAAGGCGCTCGCGGACGAGGTGTGCGGCCTGACCGTCCTCGAGTGCTCCTGGCTCTCGGAGATCCTCCGCAAGCGCCTGGGCGTCGCCAAGCCGGCGTTCGGCGCCATGCCGATGATGGCCGCCGCGCCAGCCGGCGGCGCGCCCGCCGGCGCCGGCGGCGCGCCCGCCGGCGCGGCCGCCGCGCCCGCGCCCGAGGCCAAGGAGAAGACCGAGTTCACGGTCAAGCTCGAGTCCTTCAGCGCCGACGGCAAGATCAAGGTCATCAAGGAGGTCCGCGCCGCCACGGGCCTGGGACTCAAGGAGGCCAAGGACCTGGTCGAGCGCGCGCCCGTGGCCGTCAAGGTGGCGCTGCCGAAGGCGGAGGCCGAGGCGCTCAAGAAGCTGCTCGAGGGGGCCGGGGGCAAGGTGGCGCTCGAGTGAGGCGGGGGCGGGGGAGAGGCAGGGGGCAGGCGCCCCGCGCTACACTCTTGTTTTTTTTGAGGGGGGGCTGAGGGGGCGCCGGCGGCCGTCAGGTTGCTACAGGGGGCGAGGCGGCGCTCGAGTGAGGCGAGGGGCGGTTCCGCGCCCTTATGTCAAGTCGGGGCTGGGCGGTTCGTCTCCATCGCTAGAGGGGGCGCGCGCGGGCGCGCGCCGACAGTAGAAAAAAGGGGGGGATATGGAATCCAGCCGCTGGATGTGTGCTCTTTTTTTTGCGGAGGAGCGCGCTCTATAAACGGAGAAAAACGGAGAAAAACGGAGAAAAACGGAGAAAAACGGAGAAAAACGGAGAAAAACGGAGAAAAACGGAGAAAAACGGAGAAAAACGGAGAAAAACGGAGAAAAACGGAGAAAAACGACGAGAGACGGAACACAAAACCAAAAGCGTCGCTCGGCGCTAGACATAATCTTTACAGCGAGATTCGGGGCGAGGGGGGGTGGGTCAGGAGGAGGAGGGTGAGGAGGGAGGATGGAGAGAGGGGGGAAACGGCACGCCAACTCGATGCGGTTTGAAAAAAAAGAAGAGAGAGAAAGGGGAGGAGCGGGGGGCGGCGGCTAGGGGGCAACAACACACAACGCACGCGACGAGGCCGCGAGAGCGCTCTCTTTCGCCCGGCGCCAGCAGCAGGAGCGGCTGCAGCCGCCGCCGCCGCAGCAGGAGCATCCGCAGCCGCGCATCAATCAGCGCCTCAGAAACCCGCCGCCGCCCCCTCCGCCCGCGCTGCTGCTGCCGCTGCCGCCGCCCCCCAGGCCGAGCCTCAAGCCCGCGCCGCCGAGCCGCCCGCGCGCGCCGCCCGCGCTCACGCCGCCCGCGCTCGCGCTGCCGCCGCCGCCGCCGCCCTGCCGCGCCGCCGCCGCCGCCGCCGCCGCCGCCGCCGCCGCCTTGGCCTGCACGGCCGCCCACTCCTCGCGCCGCCGCGCCTCGCGCTCCCGGAGGCCCAGCTGCTCGCCCTCCCACGCGCGCCGGCACGCCTCGAAGAGCGGCTGGTCCAGCTCTTCGAACATCTTGCGCACGTTGCACGTGAGGCCGTGCACCGCCGGGTTCCAGTGCGAGGCGGCGTTCTGCTCGAGCGCGCCAAACACCAGCGGGAGCACCGCGTGGCGGAACTGCGCGACCAGCGAGACGATGTACTCGTTGTTCCACAGGAACAGAGAGCGCTCGGCCACCTGAAAGTGCGCGCTCGTCAGGCAGCGCGCCAGGCGCTTGAACAAGGGGGACAGCACGCGCTGGAACTCGTGCGGCTGCGTGAGCTCGAGGATCTCCTCGAGCTCGCCTAAAAACAGCACCTCCTTTTGAGAGTTGGTCGCCGGCCACAGCCGCAGCAGCTGAAGCACCACGGGCTCCGCCAACCGCGGGTCTTTCTCCACGAACTGCGTCACGCAGTAGGCGAGCTGCTGGTGGAACGACGCCACGCCCTTGGGCTTGTGCAGGGGCATGAGGGCGCGCTGCAGAAACTGCTTGTGCTCGTCCTTTAGCGGCAGCGCGAACCCGTTGATGATCGAGCCGAGGATCTCAAGCAGCTCGGCGATGCCGTTGTGGCGCTCGGTCTCGAGCGTGAAGCGGTAGAAGACGTGGTTGATGGCGCGGCGGATGAAAGGCCTGTGGACCATGAACTTGCCGTATATCCGGTGGAGGATGGTCTGTTTTTAGTTGGTGTTGTTGTTGTTGTGTTTTGGTTTTTCGGCGGCAGATCGAGCGTCCGGGTGTTTTCGTTGTGGGTCGGCGTCGTTTTTTTTATGTTTTGGCACGTGAGTGTCGAGTGTTTTGGGGAGGGGGAAGGAGAGATTCGTTAGTTTGCGTCGTGGTGAGGCGGCGAATACGGTGCTCGTCGGCCAGCGGAGAGAGAGAGAAACTGCTCTCCGTCTCTGTCTCTGCTCGCCCTCGTATTCCCCCTCACCTTCAGGTAGTCGCGCTCCCTCGGGTCCTCGCTGTCAAACAGGTCGAGCAGCCGCAGCACGAACCCCTGGTCCACGTGGCGCTTGGCGACCTTGGCGTCCGTGTCGTTGGACACGACGTAGCGCAGCAGGAACTCGTAGACAATCTGCAGGTGCGGCCACGCGGGCTCGAGCGCCGGCTCCTCCTCGTCGGCGTCGTTGCCGCCGCCGCCGCCGTCGGCGCCGCCGCCGCCGGCCGCCAGGACGTCGTGCCGGGAGGGCGGCAGCGCGCGGAACAGGTTGCGCGCCAGCATGAAGGCGATGTCCTCCGACACCGCCTCCGAGAAGCGCCCCGGGCTGCCGTGCGCGTAGTCCACCAGCTCGAGCAGCGTCTGCCGCTTGGCCTCTTTCTCGCGCGCGTCGCGGCCAGGGTCGCCGAAGTCGAAGGAAAAAGCGCAGAGGTGGAGCTTGCGCACGAACAGCAGCTGCTTCTCTCCGGGCGGGACGTCGCGGAACGAGGGGAGGGGCTCGGCGTAGGCGCGGCGCATGGCGGCCTCGTCGTCGACGTCGGGCAGGGCGGGCTTGCCGTTGGCGCCGACCGGCGGCGGGCCCGGCGGGAAGGCCGAGGCGGCGGCGGCGGCGGCGGAATGGGCGCCGGCCGGGGGGGCCTGGCCCGCGAAAGAGGCGGGCGCTGCGCCGCCGCCCGTGGCCGCGAGCCCGCCGGCGCTGGTGGCCTGGTGGTGGACGGCGGCGGCGGCGGCGGCGGCCTGCGCGCCGGCGAGGCCGGGCCGCGCGGCGCCGCCGCTGGCGCCGCTGCTGCGCGCGCCGCCGCCACCAAAGCCGCCGCCGCCGCCGCCTGCTGCCCCTGCTGCTCCTGCTGCTGCTGCTCCTGCTGCTCCTGCTCCTCCCTTGCCGCCAGCCGCTGCCCCTCCCGCTCCTCCCGCCGCTGCTCCGTGCGTCGAGCCGCTCGCGCCGCTGCTGCTGGCGCTGCCCCCGCTGCCGCCGCTCGAGGCGGCGGGTGTCGCCGACGCGCCGTCGGCGGCGCCGTCCTTGGCCGGGCTCGCCGCCGCCTTTTTGCCGGCGAGCTTTGCCTTCATGGAGCGCAGCATCGTCAGCCGCTGCTGCTCCTCGGCGGCGGCCGCGCCTTGCCCCTTGCTCGCCGCCGCGCCCGTCGCGTCCTGCTGCTTGGGGGGTGGGGGGGGTGCCTCCTCCGTCTGAGGCGGGGGGGGAGAAGGAGGGAGGAGGAAGGGTCGTTGCTTTTTTTTCTTTTAGAGGCAAGTCTCCCTCTCTCCCTCCCAAAGAGAGAGAGAGATCGGAGGCGGGCCTGGTGGTGCACGGCGGCGCTGCGTCCGACCGCGGGTCGTGCGCTCGTGAAAGGGGGCGCGTGCAGAAGCCTCGGGGGGAGGAGGGCTTGTGGCGCGCGCGGAGAGAGCAGAGAGGATAAATCACTCTCGTTTTCGTTTGCTCTCTCCTCCGACAAGAGAGGGCGGCAAGCAGGCTCGGCGCGCGCGGAGCGTGTCGAGCGCCACGGGAGCCGGCTGCTGTCGGGTGCTGGGAGCGCGCGCTGTCGTCCGCGCGTGGGTGGGTTGTGGGGGAGAGGGGGAGCTCGTGCAATCTGTTGGGGGAGAGAGGGAAAAGAACGCAACGTTGGCTTGGCTATTGGGCACTGTCGTCGCCCCCTTGCGTGTGATCGGAGAGACGCCGGCGTGTGTGTGTGTACTGGCCGAGGACGGGCCGTGGGGAGGTCAAACAAAGGAGGAGGATTGGAGGGAGAGGAAGAGGGGACCAAAGGGGTCAGTTTTCCGAGAGAAGGGAAGCTCGCGGCACCTGCTCAATCCTCGAGCAATCACAGACAAGCTCGCAATCTTCGAGTTGTCACACTCTTGTGGCGTTGCACGCCTCACGTCGTCGCAAAGCAGAGCGAGCGGAAGCGGGCGAAACGTTTTCTGCTTCGTCGGTCCTACTTCCTTCCGCGCCCGCCCAATCCAATCCGCGGGACGCCGCTCCCCGATGCTGACGATGGTCAGCTGAGTCACCCAGCCGGCGCTCTCTCCGAGAGAGAGGGCGCGCGTTCCTCCGAGCCGCGTGAGACCCCGCAGAAAGAGGGACGAGCCGATGTCGTCGGCGGCGGCGGCGCGCGCGCGCGGCGGCAGCGGCGTCGGCAACACCAACGGCGGCGGCAGCAGCAGCGCCCGCCCCTGGCACGCCACTAGCCACGTCGCGGCACCCCCCGGCGCGGCGCCGCGACCCCCCACCCGCCTCGAGCAGGTCGCCCTGCTCGTGCGCGCCCTCGTCGACCGCCGCCGCGAGGAGCTCGACCCGCGGGAGCTGCGCGCCCTGAAGCGCCTGCTCCGCCGCGCCCCGCCGTCCGCCGCGCGCGCCGCCTATGCCGCGCTGCGCCAGGCCGGGCTCGGCGCCCGCCACCCGCAGGCCCGCCTGCGCGCGGTCGAGCTGGCCGACGTCCTGTTCGTGCGCTCGCGCGCCTTCCGCGCGGTCCTGGCCCTGGACCTGTCGTCCTTCCTGGCGCTGGCGGTCGGGTACGAGCGCGACGCGCCGCCGCTGCCGCCGCCGGCGCCCTTGGCCGCGCGCCTGCGGCAGGAGGCGCTGCGGTGCCTCGAGGCGTGGGACCGCTCGCACGGCCAGTTCTACCCGCAGGTCGCGCGCGGGCACGCCCACCTGCGCGACGCGCTGCGCATGCAGTTCCCGGAGATCGCCTCGCGCGCGGCGGCGGCGGAGGCGGCCGCGGCCGCGCGCCGGGCGCAGGAGCAGGCGGCGCTCCGGCGGGCGTTCGAGGCGCTGCGGGCGGACGCGGCGCGCGCCCTCCCCGCCGTGGGCGGCGCTGGTTGGCGGCAGCCGGAAGGTCGCGGCGAGGGACTGGACGAAGAAGGGGAGGCGGCGCCTCGCCGGGGGCCGGGCGGCGGAGCAGCCTGCGGGCGCCGCCGGCCTCCGGCCCTCTCCGCTGCTCCCTCCCCCCCCTCCTCCTCCTCTGCCTCCTCCCGCGTCGGCGAGCTGCGCGCGCTGCTGGCGCAGGTGCAGGCGTGCCTGGCGCTGCTGGCCGAGGCCGGCGCCGCCGCACCCGAGAGCGACGACGAGCAGGAGGGGGACGGAGACGAAGAAGAGTGGGAGGACGCGGCACACGCGGCGGCGGCGGCGGCGGCGGCGGTCGGCGGGCGGGCGGACGACCCCCCGCTGGACGACGCCGCGATCGACGCCCTGTTCGAGGACGACGGCGAGGACGACGGTGAGGGCGGCGCGGGAGCAGTGCGCCCGCTCGCCGCCGTGCCCCCGCGCCGCTTCGGCGACGTGGAGGAGGACGACGAGGACCTGATCGGCGGCGGCGGTGGCGGCGGCGGCGGCGGCGGCGGCGGCGGCGGCGGCAATGTCGGCGTCGAGGAGGGCGAGCGCCAGAGGGCCGCCCTTGCGGGCTACTCGGCCGCCTCCGCCGACGGCCCGGGCTCGGGCGCCGTCCGCCGCCCCGCGGCCGCCCGCGCCGCGCGCGCCCCCCCCCCCCCCCCCCCGCCGGCCCTAATAGAGGAGCTCCGCGGGCTGGCCGCCGCCCTCGGCGGCCAAGGCGGCGGCGGGCAAGGCGGCCCAGGCGGCGGGGCTGGCGAGGGCGACGGCGGCGGCGGCGGCGGGCGCCTGGCCGAGCTGCGCGAGTGGCTCCGCGTGCTCACCAACGTCGACCTGCCGGAGGGCTCGCCCGAGGCCCGCGAGCGGCAGCGCCTCCTGCGCGAGGTCGTGGAGGCGCGGGCGGCGGCGGCGCGCGCGATGGCCGCGGCCGGCCGATGGCTGGCGGCGGCGGCCGCGCCCACCCCGCCGCCCGCGGCGCCGCCGACGGCCGCGCGGCAGCAGCAGCAGCGGGGGCAGCCGGGCGGCAGCGAGTTCGAGCGGCGGCTGCCCGAGTCCGTGCGGTCGCTTGCCGCCCTGCCCTCGGGCCGCGGCCCCGCTGGGATCGCAGACCGCCTCTCGGCCGTTGCTGCGGCGGCCGCGAGGGGGCGGATCCCCGGGACTCTAGCGCCCGCTGCTTCCGGCGGCGGCGGCGGCGGCGCGCCCGCACGCCTCCGCCCGCTGTCGCGCATGGAGGAGGTGCGCCTGCGCGAGGCGCGCCTGCGGCGCCTGCGCCAGCCGACGGGCGCCGACCCTTACGCGGGGCTGGTGGACCCGACGACGGGCGGGCACGGCGTTTTTGCGCCGCCGCCGCCGCCGCCGACGCTGATGCCGCCGGCACCGCCGGCACCGACGCCAGGCGCTGCCGGCACGTCCGCCGCCGCTGCGGCGGCGCCGGCGGCCGCGGCGTCTCCAGGCCCGTCTCAGCCCTCGCCGCAGGCCGCGCGCGGCCGCAATCCCTACATCATCCCGCGCGCCGTCCGCCGCGCCGTCCTCACGGGCGCGCACCTGCCAGAGTCATACCGCCCCACGCCCCCGCCCGCCCGCCCGCCGCCGCCGCCGCCGCTTCGTCCCCCCCCGCCGCCCTCCGCCGCCGCCGCCGGGCCCGGCGCGCCCGCCGCCCCGTCCTCCCTCCCTCGCCAAATTCGCGAGCGCCTCCTGCGCCAAGCCCCCCTCGTCGCCGCGGACGACGCCCTCGGCGCCTGGTTCGCCGAGGGCGGGCACGGCGCCGCCGCCGCGCGCCTGTTGGCCAGCGGCGGCGCCGCGCTGCAGGTTAGCAACCACTGGGGTCCGACGGACGCCACGCGCGAGATGGCGCCGGCGGCCGCGGCGCGCCTGGCGGACGCGCTTGGACTGGGGGCGTCGTCGTGGCGGCCGCGGGTGCTGGCGGGGCCGGCCGGGGCGGGCAAGCGAGAGGAGGACGAGGAGGACGGGGGGTCGAGGCGGCGGCGGCGGCGGCGGCGGCGGCGGCGGCGGCGGCGGCGGCGGCGGCGGCGGCAGACGCGGGACGGGGCGGCGGCAACCCCTCGCCGCCCAAGATCCATGCCGCACCCAATTCCGCGCCTCGCCCTGCCGCCGCCGCTGCCGTGCCTCCTGCTCCGCCGCCGCCGCCACCACCACCGCCACCGCCTCGGCCCGTGCCGCCGCCGCCGCCCACCTCTGAGCGCGCCGCCGCCGCCGCCCACAACACGCGCGCACTGCGCGGCGGCTTTTCCGACGAGGCGCTCGCGGCCGAGATGCAGGCGCAGGAGGAACGCGAGGCGGGCGTCGGCGGCGGCGCAGGAGCGGCCGTGGTCGGCGGCGGCGCCGAGCCCAGGAGAGGCAAAAGGAAGGAGACGCGGGGCGATGTTTACCGGAAGAAGCTGTTTCGGTGAGTTTCGGTGTCCGCCTTGTGACAGGGGGCGAGCGAGCGAACGAAGCGTCGGCGCAAACACGGCGCGTTTTTTCTTTTGTTTGAATTGTCAAACCTTGCGACGCGCGCGCCCTTCCCCATTCACACTCGACCAATGCGCATAATCTTAGGTTGGATAGCAGCCATCTGTTGCACTCCATCATCGCCCGCGTTCCCCAAAGAAAGCATCGTCGAAAGTTTGGTTCTGTTGACTCGTCTTTCCGAGAATAGCGCGCGACGAGACAATGGAAAGAGGGTCGCGCCGGCCGCTCGTCGCACGGGCGGCGCTGGTCCTCCTCCTCTTTTCGGCCGTCGCGGTCGACGCCACCGCGGCCGGCAAGGAAGGGCGGTCCATGAGCCGCCGCCGGCGCCTGCTGCAGCCGTTCAGGCTAGGGGTGCCGGACAGCGAGTGAGTGTCGTTTGCGAGAGACAAGGAACGGGGCGGGGGCGGCGGCAAGCTCGCGAGGGAGGCGCGCACGCCCGCCCGCCCTCCCGCGCTCTCGCCCGCCTTCTCACCCTCTCCCTTGACAGCCCCCAAACACTCAAACAGCTACCGCAAGGGCATCGCCACGCAGATCGCCACGATCAACCTGATGAACATCGCCAACGTGCTGACGCTCAACCCCACGCTGGGCGTGCGCTCGACGGCCCCCGCCAGGCCGGGCAACGGCAGCGGCAGCGGCAGCGGCAGCGACAAGGGGCAAGGCGACGACGGCAAGAAGGAGGGCGACGCCGGCGGCAAGATGGAAGAAGCGGCGGAGAAGCAGCCCAAGCGCGCCAACCGCGACAAGTCCATCACCGCGACCGCCCTGACCATCCGCGCCCTCGGCACGCTCGGCCGCAACTTTGCGACCAACGGACTCTTCGGCGGCGCCGCCAAAAGTTCGGCGGATTTTCGCGCGGCGGCAGACACCAAGGAGGGCGGCGGATCGTCGCTGTCGGCCGACGCCCGCTCGATCGGTCAACCCGGATTCGGGCGCACCACATCTAAGTCGTCCGGGATCGTCGCGACGTCAGCGCAGCAGGTCATCTACAACGAGACGGGCGACGGGTACAAAGTGTCGGACGAGCCGTCGTCCAAGGGCGGCGACGGCGTCAAGGGCGACGGCGACAAGGGGAGCGACGGCGGAGACAAGGGCGGGCCGCCCTCGTCGCCGTCCCCAAGGACCCCGCCGCCGCCCTCCGGGCGCGCGCGCAAGTACAAGGTCTTGGTCGCCGCGTCGTCGGACTACAGCGCCGCGGGGGACTATCGCACGGTCTACAGCAGCGGCCTCGGCTTTGGTGAGATGGCTTTTGCGAGCTGTTTTGGGGGACGCCGTGGCCACACGCCGCGCGACACGCGTTTCGTCCTCTCGCTCGCTCAACACCCTATTCCTCCCACAAAACAAAAAAACAACGAACGACACAGGCCGCGGCGACTACAGCAACCGCGGCCAGCGAGACTACGACTACGGCCAGCCCCGCCCCATTCCCGAGGCCGCGCGCTCGACCACGCGCGCGTCGACGGCGACGTTCAACGGCCCCCAGAGCGCCTGCGAGGCGGGGGACGAGGCCGCGCCGAGCAGCAGCGGCGGCAGCAGCGGTGGTGAGGAGGGCTGCGGCGAGGGGGACAGCAATGACGGCGTCGTGCCGCCGGACAAGATGCGCGGCGAGTCCCGTTCGCGCACCACCGCCGTCACGACCGCGCCGGCCGCCTCGTCGCGCGCCTCGTCGACCAACGTCGTCGCCCTGGGCAAGACCTCCGCCCGCCCCGTCTCCCCCAACGACACGTTCGGCAGCCGCCCCGTCATCCTGCCCGTGACGCCGGACCGCCTCGCGGGCGCCGACACGAGTGGCCTTGCCGTCGGGCGGTCGTACCGCAGCCAGGGCCTCCCCGCGCTCGCCGTTTCCAGCGCGGGCGGCGACGCGGGCGTCGGCCCCTCTGGCGGGCTTGCGGGCTCGAGCGCCGACGTTTACAACTACGCGACCGGCACGCGCAGCAGCAAGGCGCGCTCGGAGATTGTCGCGGCGGCGCCGGCCGCCAACATCGGCCTGGGCGTGATCGGGAGGAAAAAGACGTAGGGAAGAATGCGACGCTGGCCGATGGCGCCTGCCCGCCGCGGCGCGTGTGGCCGCGTGAAATGTGGCCGCGTGAAATCTCGCGTCAGAACGGTGGAGCGCACGCCGGCCCGATGGCCGCCCGCCCGACGGCAAGAAACGACAAAAAAGAACCAGACAGACCGAAAACTCAACCTCGCATATTTCTAATCCCCCCAGGACGCGGTCAAGGTCATGAAGCGCGTGGAGGCTCACGAGGAGGCGGGCGGGCGGGCGGGCGGAAACGAGGCGGCGGCGCCACTGCATCCGCTCGCCCCGAGGGATGGGCGGGAGTCGGCGGACTGCGCGACCGCGCACTGCTTCGTGCGCCTGATGCGCCGCGTGCGCAAGGTGCGCGCCGAGCTTGTCGAGCGCACGGGAGGCGAGACGATCGCGGCGACAGGCAACACGTGGGCCGGCCAATGCAAGTGCTGCAAGGCCCCTTTGTTTGGCGTTGTCGCGATCAA
>Ga0105053_10007018_pt1 | contig 15230 bp, 9 predicted proteins | sample BON01_FD_78093 | JGI IMG/M metagenome (GOLD analysis project Ga0105053, IMG submission 78093) | Freshwater microbial communities from Lake Bonney liftoff mats and glacier meltwater in Antarctica - BON-01 | ecosystem: Environmental > Aquatic > Freshwater > Ice > Glacier meltwater | place: Lake...
CCCCCCCCCCCCTCTTTTTTCCCCCCCCCCCCCCCCCCCCGACCACCAAACACAGCGAGGACAAGCACTGCCTCGTCAGCAACGCCATCTTTCGCATGGGCGGAGCGGCCGCTCTCCTCAGCAGCGGCCGCGCCGCGCGGCGCAGCGCCAAGTACGAGCTCCTGGCGCTCGAGCGCGCGCACCTCGGCGCCCGCGACTCGGGCTATGGCTGCATGTTCGTCGGCCCCGACGCCAACGGCCTCCCTGGCATTTTTCTCTACAAAGATCTTCCCAGCGAGGCCGGGCTCGCGCTGACGGCCGCGTTGCGCCGCGTCACGCCCCAGATCCTCGACTGGCCGCAGTACCTGCGCGCCGCCCGCTCCGTGCTGCTGCGCAAGTGGCTGGGCAAGGACGCCTGCCCGCCCTTCGCGCCAGACTACACCAAGTGCGTCGACCACTTCCTGCTGCACGCGGGCGGGTACGCCGTGCTCAAGGGAATCATGGCGGGGATGAAGTTGCCCTCGGAGGCGATGCTGCCCTCTTTCAGGTGAGGTTTCTTTTTTCTTGTCTCCTCTTTCCCCCCCGCACGAGAGGTAGGTTTTTTTTATTTCCGATAAACGACCCCTGAAAAAACCAACCAACCCCACACAAAGCCCCCCCCCCCTGAAAACAGCAACCTCAAGGACATGGGCAACACGTCGAGCGCCACCACCTGGTACGCGTGGACCTACCTGGAGACGAGCACGGGCGTGCGGCGCGGCGACACGCTGCTGCAGGCCGGCGTGGGCGGCGGCATGAAGGCGGCGGTGGCGGTGTGGCGGGCGCTGCGCGACGTGAGGGAGACGCACCGGTCGTGGGCGCACGTGGCGGGCCGCCCCTACACGGAGGCGGACCTGCCGCGCCCGATCACGGTGGCGGGCACGCTGACGGGCCTGCGCGACGACGGGCGGCCGGACGTCGGCGGCAAGGCGGCGGCGGCGGCGGCGGCCGAGAAGGCGGCGGCGGCCGAGAAGGCGGCGGCTGCGTCGTCGGCGGCCGCGTCGTCGGCGGCGGCCAAGACGGCGGCCGGCGAGGCCGCGCCCGGCAAGGCCGACGCGCCGCGCCCCGCGACGCCCGACGTCGGCGGCGCGCGCGACCAGGACGGCGGCGACGGCTACGTGTCGGTGGCCGCGCGGCGGGCGGGCGGTGCGGCCGCGCCCGTCGCGGCGTGAGCCAGAGGGAAAGCGAGACGCGCAGGGGGACGGGGGGGGGGTTTTGCCGCGCGCCCACCGCCCCCTCCGCGCCTCTTCTGCTTCGCTCTCCGCATCCCGTCTCGCCCCACCGCGAGACCCCCACACCTTTCTTTGTCTTGTGCGCGTCGACCCCGTTGTTCTCGTTGCAGCGACGCAGAAGCCACGTGCACGGACGCCAGTGCTTTCGTTCGGCTGGCTGCCATGACCCAAAAAAAGACTGGCCCCCCTCCCCCCGCGGCGTCCCCCCCCTCCCCCCCGCCGCCTTTTCCCCCCCCTCCTCCTCCCCTTTGTCCCGCTTTGCCCGCATGCGCGCGTCTTCTTCTTTCATTCCTTGTCTTCCCGAGGCGCCGAGACCAACACACTCCCTCCGGCCGCTACGACTCCGATGTTTTCCCCCCACTCCGCATCCTCCTCGATTGGCCATCCCCCAGGACAGCGCGGAGCGCGTCGTATCCCCCCCAGAACAACAACACGCGTGCCGCCCAACCCCCTCGCCTCCTTACCTGCTCCCAAACTCTTCGCTCCCTCCCGGCACCCATTCAGACAAACATACGCAACCCCTTCATCCGAATCTCTCACGTTCCCTGCGTTGAAAAAATGCACGCGGCAGCGCCCCGTTTCCCGTCGCGCGCCGGGGGGCCGTTTTTTCTTTTGTCAACCCCTGGCGTGTGCGTGCGTTTTTCCCCCGCCCGCCCCCTTTTTCCGAGTCTTGTCGAGCACACGAGGGAGGCCTCGCCCCTCTGATGTGTAATGTCTCCGTCTCGCATGTGTCTGCGCAAAACGCTGCTTGTGTCGCGTGCCTGCCTCCCACACAGCGTCTTGTTTTTTTCTTTCGCCACGAGCGGCGTGAAATGCCACCAGCAGCAGCAAGCAGCGACAGCGCCCCGATCATCTTCCCCCCTTTCAGCCGTGGCTTGCTCCACCTGTACAAACAACTTCCCAGCGAGGCCGGGCGCGCGCTGTCGGCCGCGTTGCGCCGCGTCACGCCGCCAGATCCTCGACTGGCCGCAGTACCTGCGCGCCGCCCGCTCCGTGCTGCTGCGCAAGTGGCTGGGCAAGGACGCCTGCCCGCCCTTCGCGCCAGACTACACACCAAGTGCGTCGGCGGACTACCCGGGGGTGAGCGGATCGAAAAGCCTGAGGCTCGGTTACACACGCGGAGGGACGCGGGCGGCGCGTGCAGAAAATGACGAGGGGTTGGGTCGGGAGGTCTCCGACGGGGGAGGAAAATGGAGGGAAGGTGCCGGCGGGAAAAAACCAACGGCGGGAAAAAAATGAGAGACAATACGCCGAGATACAAGCAGGGGTTGGGTTGGTTTTTTTGGGGCTCAAATAGGTTGTGTGCCCGGTTGCGTGCGCGTGTATTTGGGATTGAGTTGTTGCGTTCAGTCGGCGCGCGCGCGGAGCAAAAAACTCGGCCCGACCGCGCGCCGTCACGCCGCGGGCGCGCCCCCGGCGCCCCCGCCGCCGCCGGCGCCCGCCTTGTCCCCCCCGGCCCCCGCCCCCACGCGCCGCCAAGAACCGCACCACCGCGGCCGAGCCCCCGTCCCCCACCACCAGTACGTCGGGTAAGCCCGGTCGCCCGCCAGGTTGTTGACCACCACGCCGACGGACGTCATGACTGCCGAGCCGACGGCCACGGCGGCGACAAACCTCCCCCCGTACCAGGCCCCCGCGGAGACGGCGCCGGGCGCCGTGCACGCGATCAGGGCGGTGGCCCCGCCCGGCGGGTGCGTGGTGGACGTGATCTGCATCGCCGTGAGCGCCAGGGACATGCCGAGCGCGGCGACCACGGGGGGCGGCGCGCGCGCGCCGCCCTCGCCGAAGGCGAGGCGGGCGAGCACGCCAACCGCCGCGCTCAGCACGTGGCCGCAGACGCACCCGCGCGGCTGGCTCAGCTTTGATTCCGGCGCGCCGAAGACCAGGACGGCCGTGGCGCCGAATGAGGCCACCAGCACGGGCAGCGCGCCGAGCGGGTGGGCGGACGGGTCGGCCGGGAGCGCGGCGGGCGCCCGCGCGTCATAGAGCGGGTTGGCGGGCGGCAGGCCCCACAGCGCGGCGTCGAGGCCCGACACGGCCAGGATGGCGGCGAAGGCCCCTAGAAAGGACCAGGCCAGGTCGGCCAGGTGGGGCACGGGCGGCGGGTGGTCGAGGCCGCCGCGCCACTTTCGAAAGTAGGCCGAGAGGCGCTGGCGCCACGGCCGCCGTGGCAACCGCTGCTGCGGCGGCTGCGGCTGCGGCTGCGGCTGCGGCGGGTGGCCGGCCGGATCGGCGGTCCGCCTGCGGGCGGTGCTGGCGGCGGCCTCCGGCGCTTGGTCGTCGTCGGGGGAAGGGGCGGGGGAAGAGGCGTCGCCCGCGGCGGCGGCGGCGGCGGCGGCGACAGCGCGCGCGACGGCGCCCTCTGGGTGCGGCTCGTCGTCGGCGATGTCGACGGCGGCAAAGAGGCTGTCGTCGCTGCCGCCGCCGCCGCCGCTGCCCGGCGTCGCCGCCACGGCCGGGGCTGCTGCGCCGGCGCTGTGATGGGACCGGTCCTCGACGTCCGGCGCCGCCAGCGGGGCGGCGGGCATCGCTGCTTTCTTGCGAGTCGGGGCGTCCCTCTTCCGGAAGAGCTGCTGGTTTGGCCTCTTTCTTTGGGGAGTGTTGCTTTCTCGGTAGGCTGCCGCAAGGTTGTGGTCGGAGACCTCTGATCCCGAGGCGCTTGGAGGAGGAATTGGCGACGTGAGGGACAGGCCCGCTTTTGAGAGGGGGTGAGACAGCGAGCGCCCACATTTTTGACGCGTGCGCCTTCGTCGCCGTCGCCGTCGGAGCGACGGCGTCGCCGCCGCCGATCGCGGCATCAGAAAGAGCGCAGCCCCCCCCGCGCCGTCGTCGCTTTTTGACTCTGTTGGTTTACGAATGTTGATCGTCCGGCGTGTCAAACGCATCATCAGGATCGCCGGATGTGCACCTCGTACCGCGGCTCCCGCGTCCTCGGCTGCCCCCGCGCGAGCAAGCGGGCCGCCAGCGCGCACGCCAGCCCCGCCGCGACCGCCGCCACGACCAGCCCCTCGCGCGGCAGCAGGAGCCGCACGGCGGCGGCCCGCCGGGCGCCGCCGCAGGCCCAGGCGACGCCCACGCCCGCGGCCAGGGCGCCGCCGCCCCGCCACGACCCGGCGGAAACGACGGTGCGCAGGCCCGCGAGGGTTGCGAGCGCGCCCAGGCTGACTGCCAGAGCGCCAAAGGCCCGCGTCGCCGCGTCCGGCAGGCCGCCGGACAAGGCGTGCGCCGCGCGGCACGCGGCGGCCGCCACGAGCGCCGCGCGCGCCAGGTGGCCCGAGCACTCGGCGCCCGCGCACGCGGCCGAGAGCGTCTCCTCGGGCGGGCGCCCGAGCCAAGACTGCTCGCCCGCCGCGTGGGTCGCCAGCCCTTGGAAAGCGCCGTGCGCCGCGTAAACGGCGGCGGCGGCCTCAAGCACCGCCAGGACCGACGGTAGGCAGGCCCAGGCGGCGGTCGCGAGGGCGGCCAGCGCGGCCAGCGCGGGGAAGAAGGCCAGCATCGCCGACAAAAAGAGGCTGCAGGCGCCGAGACCCTCTTTCACGGCGCCGGGCTTGCACTGGCGCGGCTCGCCCGGCCGCCGGTCGATGATGATGACCTCGATGTTGCCGTCGGCCGGGTGGGCGGCGCGCCCGCGGCGGTCGGCCTGGCGCGGCTGGCTCTTGTTCCGGCGCTTCTGGGCCATCGCTTCGCGCGCCGAGAGAGAGAGCGGCAGCGGCGGCAGGCGGGACTTTGGCGGTGCGCCCCGCGTGCCCTTGCCCAGGCGTGCGTGGGCGCGCCCACCTCTCAGCGGACCGCGGGGTGGGTCCGCGTGTCTGCCGCGCTGTTCACTTGGCGACGGCACTTCTTCGCGAGACGCTCGATTCGGTTCGTGACGGTGCGTGTCACCACAAAGCCTTCGTCACGAAGGAAAGGATGGCTTGGGTCGATGTTCGTCGAAGGTTGCGGAAAGATCGAGGGCGTGACGTGCGCGAATTGTTTTTCGAAGCTCGCAGAGGCCGATCGCTGGCGCCAGTTTTTGGCGCCGAAAGACGAGACCGTCATCTGCGGCGTGCCCACCACCGCGCCCTTCCACAAGCTAACCCTCAACCACGAGGCCTTCCGCCGGGGGGACGTCGACACGGGCTTCATCCCGAAGTACCAGGAGGAGCTGCGCACGCCGCCGCCCACCCCTAAAGTCAAGACCTTCTTGTCCAACCTGTCCAAGGGCAAGACGACGCCCAAGAAGACGGCGCTGGTGTGAAAAAGGGGGGTGGCGGGATCTAGAGGGGGAGAGGGGCAAGCGTCGCTGCCGCCTCTTTTTTTTCCGTTTGTCGTCGCTTTCCCTTTTCCCCTTGTTGCTCTATTTTTGTGTGTCCGTGTCGCGCGTGTGTGTGTGTTCGCAGCTGTCGAATAGTCTCTGTCCCCCTTTCTCTCTGTCGCATCTCCTTTCTCGGGGAAGATTTTCGCCCCCGTAATAGCAAGTCCTTGCAGACGCCATCGTCGTCTTCGCGCCGCGGCCGTCGTCCATGCAAAAGGCCTGCCTGGCTGTTGCGCACGTGCTGCTTCCTACTCAATGCGCGCGGATGGAAAGAGGGACGACTGGGAATGATGCGCGCGGCCCGCAGCGCCGCGCCGTCGCCACCGCCGCCGCTCCGCTGCTGCTGCCGCCGCCTGCGCCGCCGCCGGTGCCCGCGCCGCTCGCCCTCGCGCCTCCCCGGCGCGTACGCGGCGTCGTCGTCCGCCCCACCGCCGCTGCCGCCTCCTCCTGCTGCTGCTGCTGCTGCTGCTGCCGGTCCATCCCTTGCCGCGCCGCCGCCAACGCCGCCGACGCCGGCCAGCGCGGCCGCGGCGCCGAGGAAGGGCCGTGCCGAGATGGCGCCCGCAAACCGCGTCGCGGTCGGCCTCCTTGCGCAGGGCAAAAAAAGGCGCTGGGCGCGTCCCAGAAGGGGCCCTCGGCCAGGGCGCGGCGGGTGTCGCCCAAAGCCGCCGCCGCGGCGCCGCTGCCGCCGCCGCCGCCGCCCCCGCCAAAGGGCGGCTGCAGGAAAAAGACCTTGACGCCCGTCGGCCGCAGCGACGCACGCCGCCGGGCGACGGCCGCCACGGCGGCCAGCGGGTGCGGCTGGATGCAAAGCATCTCCCCTCCTGCCTCATTCCTTCACGCTCTCTGTCCCTTAACTCGACACACACACACCACACATCCGCATCCTGGGCGTAGGGAGAGCGCAATCATCAAGACCACCCCCCTTGTCAGCGTGCGAAGAAACGGAACGCCCCTGCTCCAAGCCCGCCGTTCAAGTGCTCGACCAAGTGGCGGCGCATGAAAGATTTGCGCGAGCGCGGCGGCGGCTGGGAAGATCCTCCGAGTCTTCGTCTGCCCTCCCCGTCCTCGCGACCTGTTGCCCTCATGCCCATTGTCTGGTTCCATCATCACCCAGACCGCCCCTTGCTCTCTCCGCGACACGCTCAAAAGAAAAACGGGGGTCAAGAGAAACCCACCTCCGGGAGGCGATGAGGGCCCGCGCGCCCGCGGCCAGCGGCGCCCCCTCGAGGCGCGCGACAGGCCCGCCAGTCCCGTCCCGCCCAATGCTCCTCGGACGAACGGCCCGATTCTCCAGCGACGCCCGCGTTTTGATTGGGGCCGGCGGCCGCCGCGCCGCCGGTCCTCCGCCCCGGTCGGCCGCCGCCGACGCCTCGTCGCCCTCCTCCTCCTCTGCGTCCGCCGCCGCCCCCTCGTCCGCCTACGCCGCCACCATCGGCCTCGCCTCGGTCCAGGGCCCGCGCAGCGCCATGGAGGACGTCGCGCGCGTCGAGGCCCACGCGGGCGAGGGCGGGGACTTTGCCTACGTGGCGATCATGGACGGGCACGGCGGCGACGCCGCGGCGCTCTGGCTCCGCGAGGGGCTGTTTGCGGCCGTGTCGGAACGCTTGCCCGCGGTGGCGGCCGCGCTGCCCGCCGTGCGCGCCGAGGCGCGCGCGCGCGAGGGGGAGGAGGGGCCGGGGGCGGGCGCGGCGGCGCGCAGGCGAGCGGCGGCGGCGTCGGCCGGCGCGCCGCGCGAGCAGGGCAAGGCGGGGCCGACGGTTGACGCGCCGCCGGCGCCGCCGCCGATCGCCGACGCGCTCGCCGGCGCCTTTCTCGACGCCGACGCGGCGCTGCTGGCGCACCTGCGCGCGGCCGCCCCGCCCGGCGACCCGGCGGGAGGTTCCAGCGGGGCGTGCGCGACCGTGCTGCTGGTGCACCGCCCCACGCGCACGCTCGTCGCCGCGTCCGCGGGCGACTCGCTCGCCGTGCTCGCCCGCGGCACCGGCGGCGGCGGCCCTGGCGGCGGCGGCGGCGGCGGCGGCGGCGGCGGCCCCGCGTCCCTCGCGCGCCTGTGCCGCCCCCACCGCGTCCTCGGCACGGGCGCCGACGCCCGGCGCGAGGCCGCGCGCGTCGAGGCCGCGGGCGGGTGGGTGCGCGACGGGCGCGTGTGCGGCGTGCTGGCCGTCAGCCGGGCGCTCGGCGATGCCGAGTTCAAGTCGCCGCTCCTGGCGGCGCTGATGGGCGACGGCGCGCGGCGCGGGTGGTGGGACGACGCCTGGGTCGCGGGGCGGGGGGCCGGGTTCCGGGCCGACCCGGTCGTGGCGGAGCCGGACGTGCACGCGATGGCGCTCAGGGGCAGGGGGGGCGCGGCCGAGCCGCAAGGAGCAGCACATGGGGGCGACGGCAACGCCGCCGCCGCCGCCGCCGCCGCCGCCGCCGCCGCCGGCGACGTTGCCGGCGACGCCGGCGACAACGACGACGAGTTCGTGGTCGTCGCGTCCGACGGCCTCTGGGACGCCGTCCCGCCCGCCGACGCCCTGCGCTACGCGCGCGCCCAGTTCCGCGCGGGAAAAGGCGCGCAGGCCGTCGCCGAGGCGCTCGCGGCGCTGGCGCTCAAACGGTACACCGCCGACAACGTGGCCGTGGCGGTGGTCGACCTGGTCGGGCCGGAGCGGCGCGCGAGGAGGGGCGCGGTGGCGGAGGGGGGGGGCAAGGCGGCGGGCGGGGGCGGGGGCCTGTTTGGGGGGCTGTTTGGGCGGCGGTGAAGCGTTTTTTTTTTTAGGGGCGCGCGCGCTTCGGAGGCAAAAGGCGGGGGGACCTAACAACGCGCGCGCGCGGGACCGAGCGGCGGCGGCGGCGGCGGCGGGCGCCAAAACATTGTCTTGGGAGAGCGAGGGTCCGTGATGAGAAAGACCAATGGGACGAGGGCGGGTATCCGATTTATCGATTCTACAGGGCTGGAGACACTAGAGACGAGACACACAAAAAAGACCCGACGACGGGCGCGGCGCTGCAACGCGGAAAAATTAGGACAAAAACGAAGCGGACCGCGAAAAATCCGCCCTTTAAAAAAGACACCCGTCGGCGAGACGCCCATGTGCCTCTCTTACGCCGTGACGTTGACCACCTCGGCGCCCTTGTCGATGCGCTTGACCGTCCCCGCGATCACTTTGCCGGGGCCCACCTCGTAGCTTTTCCCCGCCCCCCTCGCCAGCAGGTCGCGCACCGTCGCCTCCCACTGTACGGGGCTGACCACCTGGCGCGCCAGGATGGCCCGGATCTCCGAGGGGTCGCTGTGCGGCCGCGCGTCCACGTTGCTGACCACGGGGATGCGCGGCGCGACCAAGGGGGTGGACGCGAGCGCCGCCTCGAGGCGGGCGACCGCCGGCTGCATGTAGCCCGTGTGGAACGCGCCCGCCACGGCCAGGCGCACGGTCATGCGCGCCTTGAACTGCGGCTTGCCCAGGGCCTCGACGGCCTCGCACCCCTCGATCGACCCCGAGACGGCGTAGTTGCCCGGGCAGAGGTAGTTTGCGATTTGGACCGCTTTTCCCGCGCCGCCCGCCTGCTCGGTGGCGGCGGCGCACAGCTCGGCGACCTTGTCCGCGTCGAGGCCGATCACGGAGACCATGCCGCTGCGCGCGGCCGCCGCGGCCTCCTGCATGGCCTCGCCCCGCAGCTGCACCAGGCGCAGGCCGTCCTCGAAGGAGAAGGCGCCGGCAAAGGCGAGCGCTGTGTATTCCCCGAGAGACAGGCCCGCGGCGGCGTCGCACGCGTCGACCGCCGCCGCTTCTTCTCCGCCCCGCTCGCGCATCGCCTCGACCGCCGCCAGCGACGCCACGTAGATGGCGGGCTGGGCCACGGCCGTGGTGTCGAGCCGCTCCTTGGGGCCCTCGGCGCACACGCGCAACAGGTCGTAGCCAAGGATTTCGGCGGCGCGGCCGAACAGCGCGCGGGCGGCGGGGCTGGCGGCGCAGAGGTCCTTGGCCATGCCGACGGACTGAGCGCCCTGGCCGGGGAAGAGGAACGCGGTGGTGGGCTTGTAGTCGGCGAACTGGTCGTCGGCGCCGGCCTGTGTGTTTTGGGTTTTGGTGTTTGTGTTTTGTTTTCGAAGGGGCGAGCACAGCGGGTGAGCGAGGCCGCGTCGGCGGATGGGCGGCGTTGGCGGCGGCCTGGTGACCGACTAAATTAGATGGTGCGCGCGCGCGAGAGACATGGGCGTCGACCAAGCAGATGGGGGCTGATCGCCTGCACTGCGTCTCAGTACAGACGCCGCGATCGCGTCCGTCGGTGACCGAACAGCGAGGCGCGCGCGAAAAGACGTTGCAACGCTCTCGCCCAACTGACGCTGACGCCAAAACGCACCCGAACGGCGACGCTGCGGACGCGCTGGACGCGGCCCACGGCGCGCATGGCCCTGGGAGTGAGTTCATGAGGATCCAGGCGGGGGATCGGGATCGAATGGGGGTGGGGGGGCGTGTGAGAACTAAAAAGAGAGGAAGTTTTTCGATTCAGGGAGAGAGAGACAGGCCCCGCACTTACCTAGGGCCCTGCTTGAGGGAATGGCGCGCCGAGAGCATATTGTTGGCGATGGCGTGTGTGTGTGTGTGTGAGAGTGTTCGAGATGACGAGAGAGTTTTGATCAATCGCAGAGGGCGCAACGCGTTTGAATTTTTACTCGCGAGCCGCGCGCCTCGACGACGCGCGCCTCGACGACTCTCCGCTTCAGCCGCCGCCGACGCCCCGCCGCCTCCGCTCCGCCGCCCCCTCCTCCGCCCCTCGTCATCCTCCGCCCGGCGGCAACAGCCGGTCCCACCCGCCCCCGTCCCCGGGCGGCCGGTCCGTCCGCCCGCGCCGCCCGTCGAACCAGACCCGCGCGTAGTCGGTCCCGCCCCGAGGCGCCGCCAGCGGAAACTCCGGCGGCCGCCCGAGCGCCAGCGTCGCCACGCGCACGAGGATTTCTGCCGTCAGGCCCCACACGACGTGCTCCTGGGCCGGGACCTTGCCGCGGTGCGCGAACGAGTGCAGGCGCAGAAGGGGGGGGGGAGGGGATGATCTTGCCGCCGCCGCCGCCGCCCCCTTGCCTAGCGCGCCGCCGCCGCCGCCGTTTTTGCCGCCGCCGCCCCCGGCGTCCCCCTCAAAGTCCCAGTGCAGGTGCCCGCGCGCCTCTAGAAAGGCGGCCAGCGGCATCGAGAAGGCCTCGGCTACCTCGTCCCGGTTGATGGCGGGCGCGAAGGAGCTCGGCACGACGGCGACCACGGGGTGCACGGACAGGCGGTGCTTTGACAGCAGCGGCGGCAAGGCGCACACAACGGCGGCGGCGGCGCGGGGCAGGCCAAGCTCCTCCTCGGCCTCGCGCAGGGCGCACGCCGTGTCCGAGGCGTCGCCCGGGTCGCGCTTGCCGCCGGGGAGGCACACCTCGCCCGCGTGGGAGGAGAGGGTGTCGGCGCGCCGGGTGAGCCAGACGCGCACCACGCGGCGGCGCGGCGGCCGCGGCGGCGGCGGCGGCGGCGGCGGCGGCGGCGGCGGCGGTGGCGAGAAGGGCGCGCGGGCGGCGGCGGCGGCGCTCGGCGGGCGGCGCCGCCGCGCCCTGTCGTCCGCCTCCTCCTGCTCCCCTTCCTCGTCGTCCCCCTCAAACAGGGCGACGAGCACGGCCGCGCGGCGGGGGGCGATGGCCGGGTGGTCGGCGCGCACGTCGAGGGGGGGGGTTATTGCTGCCGCTGCCTGCGCTGCCTGCGCTGCCTTTGCCGCCGACGAGCACGTGGCGAGCAGCCTCGCCTCCACGGCCGGCAGCGTCTCGCCGCCGGCGCGGCGGGCGCGCGTGGCGGGGGCCATGCCGGCGCCGGCGGCGGGCCACAGGCGCGCGAGGCGCTGGAGCATGCGCTGGACGCGGTGCGCGAGCCGCAAGAGAAAGGGGAGGAGGCGGGTGCGGAAGGACGACGACACAGGTCGGTTTTTTGTTTGCGTCGCGTGTTCTCGTGCGTGAGGAGCGGCACTCATGGGCGCGGCGGGGGCATGGCAGCGCTGCTGTGTGAGGGTGGAGAGAGAGAGAGTACAGTGGTAGAGTACTGCAGGCGTTGAATAGGGAGCGGGGCAAATGGCCTGCCGTCGCGGTGGGGTCTTGCCGTTGCGCAAAGAGAGGGCGAGAGCGTAAGGACGGGCGCCCCGGGAACCAAGCGACGACGACTGGCGCGGCGCGACCACAGCCGCCTCGTTACCCCAGCGCGCGCGCCCTCCAAGACACGACAACGCCATCCGTCTCCACACAATCTTTCTCCCAAGAGCACAGAGAGGAAACTGCGCAAATCGAGTGTCTCGGAAGAAAGAGAGAAGCAGCAGCTGTTTGAAGAGAGCGCACGCCATCCGCCCAATCGCCCAATCCTCATCCCAATTCCTCCCCCTCCTGGTGATGCGACGCCAGCGCGCCAGCCAATCAGCAGCAGCATGACGCGCCGGCGAAGGCAGCTGCACCTCACGCCCGCCGCCGCCGCCCGGCAGCGCGAGGCGTCGGCGGCGGCGCTGGTCGCAGAGGCGGCCGAGGAGGCCGAGCGGACAGGGGACCTCTCTCGCCTGCGCAAGGTGGCGGCCGTGCGGGGCCTGGCGACCGACGCGCTGCGGGCGCGCCTGTGGCCGCTGCTGGCGGGCGTGCCGCCGAGCCCTGGGGCGTCGCCGGCGGCAATAGCAGCGGCGGCGGCAGCGCCACTTCTCGCCGACGCCGCCGACGACAACGCCAACAACAGCCATAGCGGCGGCGGCGGCCGGACGCCGAGCCCGTCCGCCGCCCGCCCGAGCGACGACGGCAGCCCGGAGCTTTGGACGTACCTGAGCGCCGCCGCCAGCGCGCGCGCCAAGGGGCACCGCGACGCGCTCGTGGTGGCGTGCGACGTCGAGCGCTCGCTCTGGCGCCTTTGCGGCGACGGCGAGCGGCCCGCGCGGCGCGCGGCGCTCGCGCGCGTGCTGGGGGCGCTGCTGGCGACCGAGGGAGGGGAGGAGGGTGAGGCGACGGCGGGGGGGAGGGGCGCGGCGAACGGCGCGCAGGAGCAGCAGCAGGGCGAGGCGGGACGAGACGGCGGTGCGCCCCAACCGTCGGCGGCGGAGGCGGCGGCGAACGGCGACGACGGCCCGCGCGTCCGGCCCGCCCCTCGCCCCTCCTCCTCCTCCCCCGCAAAAGATGATGCGGCCGCCACCAAAGAGCCCCCCCCCGACGGTGACGACGGCCCCGTGCGCTACTACCAGGGCCTGCACGACGTCGCCTCGGTCCTGGTGGTCGTGCTCCGAGGGGACGAGCTCGCGGCCTATCGCGTGCTGAGGAGGCTGAGCCGCTGCCACCTGCGCGACGCCACGCGGCCCTCCCTCGACGCGGTCGTCGAGCTGCTCACGCGCCTGCTGCCCCCGCTGGTGCGCGCGGCCGACCCGGAGCTCGCGACGGCGCTCGAGCGGGCCGCCGTCCCGCCCTTTTACGCGCTGTCGTGGGCGTTGACCTGGTTTGCGCACGGCGCGCGCGACGCCCGCGGCGCCGCGCGCCTATTTGACCTTTTCCTGTCGTCGCACCCGTCGATGCCGCTCTACGTGGGCGCGGCGGCCATGCGCGCCAACCGCGCCGCGCTGCTCAGGGCCGCGCGCGAGGGCGAGGCCGAGGGGGAGGCCATGCCGCGCCTGCACACGGCGCTGGTCAACATGGACGCCCTGGCCGCCGGCGGCGGCGGCGGCGCCGAGCGGGCGGACAGGCTGGCGTGCGAGGCGCTCGAGCTCTTTTCGAGGCTGCCGCCAGAGGCGGCGCTGGCGGCGGACGCGGCGAGGGCGGCGGCCGATTCTGCGGCGGCGGGGCGAGGCAAGGGTAGTAGGGGGGCTGTTCTGCCGCCGCGCGCCTGGCCGCCGCCGCGCGCGGCCCGCCTGCGCCTGGCCGTCACCCCGCGGGCCTACCTGTCGGCGCCGGGCGGCGCGTGGCGCGTGCCGCCGCCGCAGGACGGGGCGGGCGGCGGCGGCGGCGGCGGCGGCGGGCGCGGCGGGGGCGGGGGCGAGGGAGGCGGCGGCGCCGCCGCGCTCCTCGGCGCTTGGACGGCGCGGCAGGTCGAGGCGTTTCTCGACGCGGTCGCGCGCTTGGCCGCCCCGGCACCGCAGCAGCAGCAGCAGCAGCCGATGGAGCAGCAGAAGCACAAGCAGAAGCAGCAGTTGGCGCTGCGGCGGCGGCCGGGCGCGGCCGCCTCCGAAGACGGCCGCGCATTTGCGGCGCTGCTGCCGGCGCTGCTGCGGCCGCTTCCCCCGGCGCTGCGGCCCGTCGCCGCCTACGCCATGTCAGGGTTTGTGCTGTTGGCCGCGGTGCTGGCGGGGCTGGGCGGGCGCGGCGCGGCCGTCGCGCTCGGCGGCATGCGTTTTTGAGGCGTGGTTTCCTTTTGTTTTCCGAGAGGCGGGGGGGGGGGGGGGGGCCCCCGCCGGGGGGGGGGCCCCCCCCCCCCCCCCCCCTCCGGTACTCGGGCGGAGTCCCCACGGCCCGCAGCCGACGGCGCCGCTCCATACGCTTTTCTCCCGGTTGACGCCGCTTTCGCTCTAGACCCTTTTACTCTGGACCCTTCCACTATGGCCTCGGATCCCAATTTAGAGGGTCAACCCGACGGCGGGCCGGCGCGTATAAGGGGGGGTTAACCCCCAAAAAACAGAAGGAACTACTGTTAAAGTACGCACATATGCATATATATGTATGTTATGTATGTAAAGGCGGTCATGGGGTCGCGGCGTCGACTCCCACCCCAAGCACCTAGATGTATTCAGGGGAGTTCCCCTTACGCTCCCAAAGCCACTCTCGGATCAGTTCCCTGTGCGTGTGTGCTCGTGTCTCCTTTGTATGTGAACCGTCTGTGTTTTCTAGATATGCATAGTAATATTAAACGCAGTGCTGTTACTGTTCGAGTTTATTTATCATTGCATGGACGCGGGCTCTGGAATGCGATTTCACGCCGATCCTGGACAGGTATGTTTACGGGTTAACCCCTGTGCGTGTGTGCTCGTGCCCCCTTTGTAAATAAACGGTCTGTGACGGCCAAAGTCTAATAACCGCACTGCCAAACTACTGGCCTAGTTACTTGGCTGGTTAACCCAGTTGGGCTAGCAAGCATTAATGAACACGGCAACGATTCCTTTTTAACAGAGCCGTTGAGCCCGATTCCTTGATAGCGTTTTTCGGCACTTTTCTCGCCCCGCCAATTGGTTTTGTCAGCCTCATAATTTAGCCTGTAACGATTGAGAGAATTCGACCGTTACATGCAGCCGAATGAAAAAAATGACGAAACGTGCAAAAAAAATGCGATCAGGGAATCTAGCTCAACGGCACTGAAAAAACGAAATCGTTGCTGTGTTCATTGGCTAGTAACTAGGCAAGAAACACAAGCTACTAGCCGCGTCACTAGGCTGGTAACGAGGTCACTAGCCTAGTCATCAGCCAAGTAACGAGTTTTATTGGTTAACCCGAGCAAGATGCTTACCAGCCCAAATGCGTTAACCAGCTAAGTAACTATATATGTATGTAAATATTCGGCGGCACCAGCACACGCGCGTACACGCGCACATAGGCCCGCAGCGCCACGCCAGAGCCCCGGCGTGTCGCAGACACCACATCCCACGGTCTTTCCGCAGGCAGGCATTCCACACAGACCACCATAGGTAGCCCTAGGCTGGGTGGCCGACCAAAAAGTGGGAAGGGGGGGGGG
>Ga0105053_10007020_pt1 | contig 15226 bp, 9 predicted proteins | sample BON01_FD_78093 | JGI IMG/M metagenome (GOLD analysis project Ga0105053, IMG submission 78093) | Freshwater microbial communities from Lake Bonney liftoff mats and glacier meltwater in Antarctica - BON-01 | ecosystem: Environmental > Aquatic > Freshwater > Ice > Glacier meltwater | place: Lake...
CGCGGCCAACCCACCCAAGGAGCCTGCCGAGTCCGACAACCCGCTGCTGGAGTTTGTCCGGCGCACCCTGCAGGATCTGGCCACCGACGTGTTCGAACGTATCGAGCGCAAAATGCGCTAGGGATGCCTGGCGCCAATGCCGGTCCTCACATCCTCCAGACCGGCTCGGCCTGCCACTTGTCGACCCATTCAGGCAACGCGTCGGCCGGCATCGGCATGGCGATACCAAAGCCCTGCGCCAGCTCACAGCCGATGGACTGCAACAGTTGCCCATGCGCCGCTGTTTCGACACCTTCGGCGATCACCTGCCGTTGAAATGCCTTGGCCAATCCGATCACGCCGTTGACGATGGCCATGTCGCCGGGATCGTCGAGCATGCCGAACACGAAACTGCGGTCGATCTTGAGCAATTCCGCTGGCAGTTGCTTGAGATAGGTCAGCGACGAGTATCCGGTTCCGAAGTCGTCCAGCGCGAAACTCACGCCAAGGGACTGGCATGTCTTCATCGTCATGCCCACCTTGCCGATATCGGCCAATGCGCTGGTCTCGAGCACTTCGAGTTGCAACCGATGCGGCATCTGATCGGCCTGCTCAGCCAGCAATTCGCCAAGGCGCGTGGCAAAACCATCCTGCTGCAGCTGGTGCGCCCCGATGTTGACGCTGACCAGCAGGTCCAGTCCCTGTGTGCGCCAGCGCTTCATCTGGGTCAAGGCAGTCGCGATCACCCACTCGCCCACCGCGATGCTGATCGGATGGTCTTCGATGAGGGGCAGAAAAGCGCCCGGCGGCAACAGGCCCTGGGTCGGATGTTGCCAGCGGATCAGGGCCTCGGCACCGATCACCTTACCGGTGACCATGTTCACCTCGGGCTGGTAATACAACACGAATTCCCCGTTCTGAAACGCGGCGTGGACTCGCTCCAGGCTCTCGCGCCGGGTCTGGATCGCCGCGTCGTTGACGATGTCGAACAACACATAACGATTCTTGCCAGCGTGTTTGGCGGCGTACATCGCATGGTCGGCATGACGGATCAGGAGGTCGGCGTCGGAATCATCCTGCGGTGAATACGTCACGCCGATACTCGCCGACACCTGCAGCACCTTGTCCGCGACGACGATCGGATCCGCGGCGGCCTTGAGCAGGCGCTGCAGCATGCGGTCCCCATCCGTGGCCGGATCCAGATCGACCATCACCGCGACAAATTCGTCACCCCCGAATCGGGCCAGCGTATCGCCGTCGCGCATCGATGCCTTCATGCGCTGGGCCAGTGCAATCAGCAGTTCATCGCCCACCGGGTGGCCATACTTGTCATTGACCTTCTTGAATCCGTCCAGGTCAAGATAGGCCACTGCCAGCGATTGTTTGCGCCGCTGATTCTGCAGCATGGCCTGTTTCAGCCGGTCCGCCAGCAACACGCGGTTGGGCAAACCGGTCAATGCGTCGTAATGCGCCATGTGCTCGAGCTGGCGTTGCTGCTCCTTCATCGCCGTGATGTCTGAGGACAGGGCCACATAGTTCTCCGCCTGGCCCTCGCTGTCGCAGACGACGCTGATCGTAAGCATTTCCGCGTACACATCGCCGTTCTTGCGCCGATTCCAGAATTCGCCGCTCCAGTGGCCTACCTTAGGCTAGGTCTCGCCACATGTCCACATAGAACTCCGGGCCCTGCAGGCCTGAATCCAGCATGTTCCGATTCTTGCCCACGGCTTCTTCGCGGCTGTAGCCGGTAATCTGCGAGAACGTGTCGTTGACGTCGATGATGATGCCGCGGGTATCAGTGATCGCGATGCCTTCACGGGCGTACGTGAATACGCTGGCCGCACGTTGCAGGCCACTCTGGTCGGAGGTCTTTTCGATCACCAATGCGGTGAGCAGCGACTCCTCTTCGATTCTGAGCAAGTCGGCTGCCGCTGGCGGGCCGGCATGGCGTTGGTAGATGACAAAAATGCCCAGCAGCCTGCCCTGACCCGAGAGTATGGGCTGTGACCAACACGAGGCCAATCCGACGCGCCGCGTGACTTCGCAATAGGGCTCCCAGAACGGACTTTCTTCGAGGTCCTGGACGATCACACGTTCGCTGGAAAACACGCTTGCACAACTCGGGTCGACAACCGGGGCAATCGCAACACCATCCAGGGCCCCGACATAGAAGTCCGGCAGACTCGGCGCTGCGACATGCCGCAGATGCTGGCCGTCCGGCTCGAGCAACATGATGCTGCACAACAGCGCCGGGTGGGCCGCTTCAACGTCGCGAACAATCGTCTCCAGAATGCTCACCAACGGCATCTTGTTGGTCAGCATCTGCAGCACGGTCTGCTGGTGCTGCTGGCGCAATTCAGCGCGCTTGCGCTCGGTGATGTCACGCAGGCTGACACGGACCGCCGGTGCGCCTTCGAACTGGATCGACGTGTTCTGCACTTCGACATCGATGACTGTGCCATCGAGCCTGACGAACCTCTCTTCCGCCAGCGATCCGTTGTGACCGGCTGTCGCGGCGGCATCGACCAGTCCGACCACGGATAGATGGTCATCGGGATGGACAAAACTCATGGCGGATCGACCGACCAGGTCCCGGACCGTGCCGGCGCCCAGCAAGGCAACGGCGGCCGGATTCGCGAACACGATCTTTCCTTCGCGATGCACGGCGATGCCGATCGGCGAGGACTCGACCAGTTCGCGATAACGCTCCTGGCTTTCGACCAGTGTGAGCTCTGCAATTTGGCGGCGCCGGTCATGCCGCATCAACGCTATGGCTCCAGTGCCCAGGGACAACAGGGCCAGCAACAGCAACAACATGTCGCGCAAAGCCGATTCGCGCCATGGGGCGAATACTTCCGTCGCCGCCAGCCCGTAGCTGACCATGACCGGATAGTCGTTGAGCACCCGGTAGCTGTAGATACGGTCCACGTTGTCAATGGCCATGACCTCACGTACGGTGCCGGTAGGCCAATTGGGCAGGTGTTGGGTGAACAGTGGCGTATCCGCCTGGTTGCGTCCCATGCCGGCGTCATCCTGTGGCGACGTGACGGCAATCGATCCGGACGTCATGAACAAGCCGACGAAGCCGCTCTTGCCGCGGTCGATCGAGTCGTAAAACGCCTGGAAATACCGCGGCTGCACCATGGCCACCAGCACACCTTCCCAGGCACCACTGCTCGGCAACGTGATGCGCCGGCTCACCGGTAACATCCATTTGCCGTCAGCCGGGTTCTTCTCGGGCGCACCAAAAACAAGGTCCCGGTCCGCGCCGCGAATGTGGGGTGAAAAATAGTCCCGATCGGCTCGACCTGCTGGCACCAAAGTCTCCGGCGATGGCAACGAGGACGACAGGATCTCACCGTCTTTTCCCAGCACCAGAAACGCATGGATCAAATGATCGGCAGGCAACAAGGAAACCAGCTGCTGGTGGATCACCTGTGTATCGGTGATGCCGTCGACGCGCATCTTCTGCAGCGTCTCGTCGGCCCGCACCAGGTGGTTGCGGACCCGGTGCAGGCTCAGGCGCGCATGTTCCTCCAGCACACCGGCCAGGTTGGAAGTTTGCGCCCGCGCATTGTTGACCGCAGTTGTCCGTTCCAGTGTCAGCTTGTACCCGACCAGCGCCACCAGCACGAGTGCGGCGACTCCGGCGAGAATCGCAGGTCCGAGACGTTGCAGTGGCTTCACGTTACTTCAGGGCACCGGCTTCCCGGTAGAAACGCAGCGCGCCGGCGTGAAACGGAATTCCTGCTCCCAGTACCGCATTGGGCAGGGTGATGAACGCGCCCTTGGGGTGTCCACTGGACAAGATTTTCTGGGCCGCCGTGCCGTACAAGGTTTTCGTGATCTGGTAAATCAGTTCTGCATCCACTTTTTCGCTGGTTACCCACTGCGCGCCGACGGACAACGTGGGTGTGGCCGCGACATCGCCATAGGCCCCGGCGCCTATCGCGTCGCGGAAAAGGAAGGGGCTTTGGCTGCGCAAGCGCTGAGCCGCCGCATCATCGATGGGCAGCAGGCGGATACCCACCGCGCTGGCGGCCAATTCCGAGATGCCCTTGGCCGGCACGCCGCCGGTGAAGAAAAACGCGTCCAGTACCCCGGCAAGCAAACGGTCGCCCGCCTGGTTGGGTTTGATGTATTCAGGCTTGAGATCCGATTCCTTCAAGCCGTAGGCCGAAAGCACCTGCCGTGCACTGATCAGTGTTCCGGATCCGACCTCGTCGAGCGCGACGCGCTTGCCGCGAAGGTCAGCGATGCTACGAACTGCAGAATCCTTGCGCACCACGACGTGAATGCTTTCGGGGTACAGGTTGGCAATCAGGCGCAGATTGGCCAATGCCGGTTTGTTCTCGAAGATTCCGGTGCCACTCTCGGCCCAGGTTGCGACATCGGCCTGGCTGAATCCGGACTCGAGCGAGCCCGAAGCCACGCCGATCACGTTGCCCAGCGAGCCATTGCTCGACTGCGCCGTGACCACGATTTTTCCGGGCTGCGAAACGGCCGCCGCAATCAGCACGCCGATCGGGTAATAGGTGCCTGCAGTGCCACCAGTGCCGATACGAAAATACTGCTGTGCCAGCGCGTTCCCGGAAAGCGACAAGAGCGTCAACATCACGGCAAGCAAGTGTCTGATTTTCATGTGTCCATTGTGCATGACCAAAGGCAGATAGCGTCGAACGCCCGTCGGCCAAATGCCGATTGCCCTTCCCATTGTCAACACATCGACATCAACACCTGTGCAAATGCAACTGCCACGTCCCTTCAGGTCGCAGCAGGGGTTTTCGCGGCGTCGAACGTCGTCTTGATCGCCGCATAGGCCTTGCGCCGGATCACGAACAGCTCGCCCGGTCGGGTCATCATCTTCATGCGGAGCTGGATCGCAAAGTCGCCGAACTGCTCGCCGCCTTGATCTTGAGCGGCTCCAGGATATTTAGGCCCATCTCCGCGTCGGCGGCCAAGTTCTGACCGATCTGCTTGATCAGCTTGCGTGCCTTCTCCAGGTCGCTGTCATAGGTGATGCCGATGGAGAGCTTGTCGATCACCCAGTCGCGGCGCTGGACGGCTCATTCGCAGTGCATGCGGCCCTTGACCATCAGGCAACTCCTGCCGTCCACGCGCACGAACACGCCTGCATCGGCGCGGTCGAAACGCACACCGAATTCGTCCCAGCAACCGCCGGGGTCACAACTGACGACCAGTCTGCCCGGACCGGGCAGAGGTACAACAGGCGGCAGGGCGACGGGTGGATTCGGTGCGGCAGTTTCCTGCGCCACCACCGCATCCATCCGCCCCGCCAACAACAATGCCACCAAGATCACTTTCAGGAGCGGCCCACGCCCTGGACGGGCGACGGTCGCCTCAGCGCTGTGCCTGTGCCTTGACCGCATACACCGGCACCGCGACTGACTTGCCCTTGAACATTACCTTACCCAGCGCATCGAGTGGCACCTTGTCACCCAACGCGGCCTGGGTGTCGCCATCGAGCAGGATGCCGCGCTGCACTTCCTTGGTGTGCGCCTCCAGCCGCGCCGCAAGGTTGACGGTGTCGCCGATACAGGTATAGGTCGCCCGTTGCTGGGTTCCGGTATAACCCGCCACCACCTCACCGGAAGCGATGCCGATACCGATGCGGATCGGCTCCTTGTCCATCCCGACGCGCTCGACGTTGAACAAGTCGATCATCTCCACCATGTCCAGCGCCGCGCGCACCGCCGCCAGCGGGGAATCGGTCAGCGCCTGCGGTGCACCAAAAATGGCCATCAGCCCGTCACCGATCATCTGGTTGACTACCCCGCCCTGACCGGTGATGGCATCGAACATCAGCGTGTAATAGGTGTTGAGCAGCTCGATCGTCTCCTCAGGCGACTGCGACTCGACCAGTGCCGTGAAGCCGCGGATGTCGGAGAACATCACCGTGGCCCGCACGCGTCGCCCGCCCAGCGCAAAGCCCGATTCCTGCAGGTCGTCGGCCACCTCCGAGGTGGCGAATCGCTTGATCAGTTCCTGTTGCTGGTCGCGCAGGCGCTTTTTCTCCAGGCTGGAGTTGATGCGGGCCTTGAGCAGCACCGGGTTCACCGGCTTGTGCAGGTAGTCGTCGGCACCGAGTTCGATGCAGCGCACGATGTCGGCGACACCCTCGAGCGAGCTGGTCACGATCACCGGCAAGGACCGCAGCTGGTTGTCGGCGGCCATTTGCTCGAGCACGCCGAATCCGTCGAGCTCAGGCATTTCCATATCCAGCAAAACCAGGTCGTAGGTCGCGCTGCGCAGCATCTCCAGCGCAACACGACCGTTTTCGGCCGTCGCCACCTTGTGACCCAGCAGTTCCAGGCTGCGCGTCATCAGCAGGCGGTTGACCTTGTTGTCGTCGGCCACCAGCAAGCGGGCCCCCGCACCGGGACCGGTCGCCATCCGGGCGCGCGACGCGGCAGCACCCGCCTCATTCGCCACGGGAAAGCTCCTTCAGGTCAGAGGCGGCCTCGGCGTAATGCGCTTCCAGTGCGTCGAGCGCGCCAGCGCCGCTTTCGAGCCCATTGGCCTCCAGTTCGCGCGCCATCGCGCCGAGCCGCGTGACACCGAAGGTATGGCAGTTCGACTTGAGCGAATGCGCGGCGCGGCGAAACTTGTCGGCCTGCTGTGCATCCATCGCGCCGCGCAATTCCGCCAGCATGCCGGGCGCTTCTTCCAGAAACGTGTCCACCAGTTCGGTGACGAACTCTGCCCCGGCTGCTTCCTGCAATTCGGAAAACGTGTTCTTGTCGATCGTGTCCGGCATGTTTCTCTAGTCCCCTCGTTTGCTTACATTGTGCAGCGCCTCGACCAGCGCATTCACCCGGATCGGTTTCGTCAAATAGTCGTCCATGCCCGCGGCCATGCATTCCTCGCGGTCGCCCTGCATCGCATTGGCCGTCATCGCGATGATGCGCGGTCGCTTTCCCGCCGGCCATTTCGCCGTGATCTGGCGCGACGCCTCCAGCCCATCCATCTCCGGCATCTGCACATCCATCAGAATCACATCGTAGGACTGGCGGGCCACGCTCTCCAACGCCTCGACGCCGTTCGATGCCAGATCGGCCCGGTAGCCCATCTGCTGCAACAGCCGCAGCGCCAGCTTCTGGTTCACCACGTTGTCCTCGACCAGCAGGATGCGCAGCGGATGGCGCGCCGCCATGCCCGGGTCCATCTTCGGCTTGGCCTTGGGCTCAGGCGCCCTGGGCGCATCGTCACCACCGAGCAAAGTCATCAGCGTGTCGAACAGCGTCGACTGGCGCAGCGGCTTGGCCAACGTGGTCTTGAACAGATCCCCGCCCTCGGCCACCGCCTCCTTGCGCCCAAGCGAGGTGAACAGCACCAGCGGCAGATCCTTGTTGATCGCGCGCACCGCCTTGGCCAGCTCTACGCCGTCCGTCTCCGGCATGTGCATGTCCAGGATGGCCAGGTCGAACTGCTCGCCCGCATTGAGCCACTCCAGCGCCTGCTGCGGGAACTCGGTCTCCTTCGGCGCCATGCCCCAGCGTTGGGTCTGTAACTTCAGGATCTTGCGGTTCGTCGCGTTGTCGTCCACCACCAGCAGCCGTTTGCCCGCCAGTGCCGGTTGCTCGCCGATGAAGCTGCGCCGCGCGCTGTCCGGCAGTTCCGCTTTCGGCGCGGCAATGGTGAAGCGGAAGGTCGAACCCTGCCCCGCCCCCTTGCTCTCCACCCACATGGTGCCGCCCATCAGCTCGGCCAGGCGCTTGCTGATCGCCAGGCCAAGGCCAGTGCCGCCGTACTTTCGCGTCGTGCTGCTGTCGGCCTGGCTGAAGCTCTGGAACAGCTTGGCCTTGCCCGCTTCGCTCAGGCCGATGCCGTTGTCGCGCACCGCAAATTCCAGCTGCGGCGCTCCACCATCGTCTGATCTGCGCACCTGCACCGTCAGCACCACCTCGCCCTGCTCGGTGAACTTCACCGCGTTGGACAGCAGGTTCAGCAATATCTGGCGCAGGCGCGTCACGTCGCCGTCCACCGCCGCTGGCACCTCGCCCTCGAACAGGTAGGCGATCTCCAGCTTCTTCTCGTTGGCCCGCCCGGCAATCAGGTCCAGTGCCGACTCCACGCATTCGCGCACATCGAAGGGATGCGCCTCCACATCCATCTTGCCGGCCTCGATCTTGGAGAAATCCAGTATGTCGTTGATGATGGTCAGCAAGGCATCGCCGCTGTCACGGATGGTGCCGGCAAAGTCGCGCTGCTCTGCATCGAGCTTTGTATCGAGTAGCAGCCCGCTCATGCCGATCACCGCATTCATCGGCGTACGGATCTCGTGGCTCATCGTGGCAAGGAAGCTGCTCTTGGCGGCGTTGGCGGCCTCGGCAGACGCACGCGCCGCCTGTGTCTCCTTGACCATGACGGCGTTCTGGATCGCGATCACGGCCTGGTCGGCGAAGGTCTTGAGCAGCGCGATCTGCTTGTCGGTGAATGGCTTGGGCGGAAACCGCCCCGCGTTGATGGTGCCGATGCCTTTGCCCTCCCACACCAGAGGAACATGTAGCATGGTCTGGTTGCCATAGGGTCGCGAGCCTTCGCGCACACGCTCTGGCACGTCCGGCCCATGCAGCACATCCGGGTAATACAGCAGCTTGCGCTTGTGAGCAGCATAACCATGCAAGCTGTCTCGCGATGGCCTGGGAAACTCGCTCCTCAGCATGTCGATGATGTTCCGATAGTGGTCATCGGCCGGGAACTCGGGCTGGTCGGTCACATGCAGGTGCACCAGTCCATCGTCGCCGATCAAGCCCAGGTTCACGAAGTTGGTGCCCAGCAAACGCTGGCCGCTGCGCAGGATCTTGTCGAACACTGGCTGCACATCGGCCACCGAACTGCTGATGACGCTCAGCACTTCCGATGTCGCCGTCTGGCGCTCCAGCGCCTCGCGCGTCTCGTTGAACAGCCGCACGTTCTCGATCGCAATCACCGCCTGGTCTGCAAAGCCCTGCATGGTCGCGATCTCGCGCTCGCTGAAAGCCTTGATCACCTTGCGCACGACGGACAGCAACCCGATACAGGTGCCGCCGCGCAACAATGGAACCATCAGCGATGCCCGTATGCCGGTCCGCTGATACAAGCCTAGCTCGTGGCCCTTGTGCTCCATGACAGTCCAGTCGGGCAGGTGCAGCGTGCGGCCGGTGGCAAACACCTGGCTCGGGTAATTGCCTACCTGATTCATGGGTACGCGGGTCGGCGGCGCGCCATCGTTCACACGCGGTTGATCGTCCGCCCGAGCTGCCACCCAGTACGCTTCATCGTCCCTTTGCATCACCACGGCAAATGCGCAGTCAAGCAGCTTGTACGTGGTGTCGGCGATCGCATCGAACACCGGCTGCACGTCGTCGGGCGACTGGCTGATGATGCGCAGCACGTCGGCACTGGCCGTCTGCTGCTCCAGCGCCTCGCGCGTCTCGTTGAACAGCCGCACGTTCTCGATCGCGATCACCGCCTGGTCGGCGAAGGTGCGTACCAGCGCCAGTTCCTGCTCGCTGAAAGCGCGTGGCGGGCGATGCATCACATTGAGCGTGCCAATGCACTGCCCCCGCCACCGCAATGGCGCCATGCAGCCGGCAAAATTGCCGTTGTCGCGTGCCAGCTCCTTCATGTACTCCGGCATGAAGGGTGCAGCCAGCGTGTCGGGCCAATACAGCAATTCGCCGCGCTCCATGACCATGCCACTCAGCGTGCCAGCCAGCGGCCGCGGGTACACCGTCGGGCCCCAGTGCGAGAAATGGCCCCGGAACGCCACGGGCGCGGGAAGCACGTCGCCCTCGGTAATAAAGAGGGCCAGGTCGTCGGTTCCGAACAGCCGCGCGCAACAGTCGAGGATCTTGTCGAACACCGGCGCCGTATCCGCGACCGAACTGCCGATGACCGCCAATACCTCGGCCGTCGCAGTTTCACGGTCCAGCGCGGCCTGGGTCTGCACGAGATGCTCAGCCTGCAGGGCCAGTTGCGCCTCGCGCGCCGCGGCGATTTCCTGGTTGAACGCGCGGCTGAGCTGCCCATGGATCAGGTTCGGCAGCAACACCAATCCGCAGAAGCCCAACAGGTTGAACATGGTGAACAGGGTCAGCGCAGTGGGCGACATCGGGTTGCCCGGAGTGACAAATCGCTCACCGATCACCACCAGCAGTACCACGCCAATGACCGCGAACGCCCAGTACTTGGTGTTGCGCGCATCTTCTATGGCCGGCACGATCAACAACGGCACAAAAGCATAGATGAGCACAAAACCCGACGAGGTAAACCCGCCAAGCGCGAAGTGAACGGCCGGAAGGGCCACCATGGTCAGCGCCATCGACCATCGAGACGCCGACTGAAAGGAACGCGTTCTGAAATGGTGCAGGCAGATGAGCGCCAGACAGATGGCTCCGCCGAAGCTGATCTGTGAGGCCAACTGCGAACCCGTCGCGGCATGGAAAACGCCGTAAAACACATAGACGGGCACCACCACCAGGCTCATGGCGACACGCATGACCCGGTGCAGCGCCAACTCGGGTGACTCCCCTGGCTCGCTGGCAAACGACATGAATCGATTCTTCAGCCTTGACCAGAGCCCCGGCACGGCAGCGTTCCCATGGGTGCGGTTTGTGTTCACTGGACGACCCTCCGTCCCGCGGAAAGCGGGTTCGAGCGCCTTGGGAACAGACAGTCGACGCTCATCAGGCTAGCCTCCGTGCTGCGCACTGCAGGATTCGCCTTGGGAACGGCCCGGCGGCTCATGAACGATCCCCGTTCGTCGGTATCGCCCGCTGTGTCGCAAGCAATGCTTCGACCAGCGCATCCACCCGAATCGGCTTGGTTACATAGTCATCCATGCCCGCCGCCAGGCAAGCCTCACGGTCGCCCTGCATCGCATTGGCCGTCATCGCCACGATGCGCGGGCGTTTGCCCGCTGGCCATCGGGCCGTGATGCGGCGCGTGGCTTCCAGCCCGTCCATCTCGGGCATCTGCACGTCCATCAACACCACGTCATAGGTCTGACGCTCGACGCATTCGATCGCCTCCACGCCATTGCTGGCCAGGTCGGCACGGTAACCCATTTGCTGCAACAGCCGCATGGCCAGCTTCTGGTTCACCGCGTTGTCTTCGGCCAGCAGGATGCGCAGCGGATGGCGCGCGGCCATCTCAGGGTCCATCTTGGGTTTGGTCTTTGTGACCTCGGGTTTGATTGCGTCGGCATCGCCGAACAGGCCGGCCAGGGTGTCGAACAGATGCGACTGGCGCAGCGGCTTGCTCAGGTAGGCGGTGAACAGACCCTCGGTATCGCCCGCCTCGCGCCGGCCCAGCGAGCTGAACAGCACCATCGGCAGACCGGGTCGGCGCTTGCGGATCTTGCCGGCCAGCGCCAGGCCGTCCATCTCGGGCATGTGCATGTCCAGCACCGCCAGGTCGAAGGCTTCGCCCTTGTCCAGCCACTGCAGTGCCTTGGCAGCCGATTCGGTGTCGCGCGTGACCATGCCCCACTTTCCTGCCTGCAGCGAAAGCACTTTGCGGTTGGTCGCGTTGTCGTCGACCACCAGCAGGCGCTTGTCCACCAAGGCCGGCTGCTGGCCGACGAAGTTGCGGCGCTTTTCCGACGGCGACTCGGCCAGCGGACCCTTGATGCTGAAGACAAAGCTCGATCCCTTGCCCAGACCTTCGCTCTTCGCCAGCATCGTGCCGCCCATCAGCTCGGCCAGTCGCTTGCTGATCGCCAGTCCCAGGCCGGTGCCACCGTATTTGCGGGTGGTCGACGAATCGGCCTGACTAAAGCTCTGGAACAGCCGGGCCATGCCCGCCTCCGACAGACCGATGCCGGTGTCGCGGATCGCGAACTGAAGCTCGATATCGTGCGACAGAGCTTCAGCAGTCCCGGTAGCGCCGGCAGGCTCTGCAGCGACAGTAGCGAGGTCGTCGCTCTCCACCTGAGGGCCGTCTCCGGCGGGCACCGGTCTGGCCGACACCGTCAGCACAACCTCACCCGCCTCAGTGAACTTGACTGCATTGGCCAGCAGGTTCAGCAGCACCTGGCGCAACCGTGTCACGTCGCCGCTGATGGCCACTGGAACATCACCTTCGAACAAATAGGCAATATCGAGCTTCTTCTCGGCGGCGCGCGAACTGATCAGGTCCAGCGCCGACTCAACGCATTCGCGCACGTCGAACGGCGCCGCCTCGATGTCCATGCGCCCGGCCTCGATCTTGGAGAAGTCCAGGATGTCGTTGATGATGGTCAGCAGGGCGTCGCCACTGTCTCGAATGGTCGACGCGAAGTCGCGTTGCTCGTCGTTCAACGGTGTGTCCAGTAACAGCCCGCTCATGCCGATCACCGCGTTCATCGGCGTGCGGATCTCGTGGCTCATCGTGGCCAGGAAAGAACTCTTGGCCTCGTTGGCAGACTCGGCCAGCCCGCGCGCCTCCTCGGCCTGGGCCCTTGCCTCCTGGGTGTCGCGGAACATGCGCGCGTTCTGGATCGCGATGGCGGCCTGGTCGGCGAAAGTTTCCAGCAGCGCGATCTCCTTGGCGCTGAAGCCGGTAGCCGGCTTGCGGATCACGTACAGCCATCCGACCGGCATGTTCTCCCTGGCCATTGGCGCCAGCACCTGTGAGTAGGCGCCAAACGCAATCTCCGGCTGGTTCAACATCTCGGCCACGGCCCGAACGTCGCGGTGCACGTCTGGATCCAATGCGTTGGCGATGTGAATCGGCTTGCCGCGAAGAATGCCCCGCTCGTAGGAAGCTGCGGGAATCCTGGCTGCATAGTACTTACGTATCGCCACAGAAGACAAGCCGTGATGCGCAGCCAACTCGACAAAACCATCGCGACCAATGAGCACGATGCCCTGCTCATCGCTGGCAAACAGTCTCTCGCAGCTATCCAGGATCTTGTCAAACACGGGCGCCGTGTCTGCCACCGAACTGCTGATCACCTCCAGCACTTCCGCCGTGGCCGTCTGCTGCTCCAGCGCCTCCTTGGTGTCGTTGAACAGCCGCGTGTTCTGGATCGCAATTACCGCTTGGTCGGCAAAGGTCCGGAGCAAGTCAAGCTGGTGGTCGGAGAACGATCCAGGCAGCGCGCGGGTGACGCTGATGACCCCGATGGCGGCGCCTTCATGCCGCAATGGAACGAGAATCTGACTGCGCCAGCCGCGGGTGTGTGCCAACGCGCGCAGACCGTCGGACATTCCCTCGTCCGTTTTCGTGTCTTCGACGATATACGGTTTGGCAGTGATCAACGGCTGGTAAATGGTGTCCGAGCTCATCGTCGCGGGGAAGAAGCGCAGCAGTGCTGCGTCGCCCCCCTCGTCCGTCCGTGTGTAGGCGGCCAGATGGATCTGATCCCCCGTCAGACGCAACAAGGTGGCCGAGAAGCCACCAATCAGCTTGCGCGCACTGTGCACGATGGCGTCCAGAACGGGCTGCACATCGCTGGGCGAGCTGGCGATCACATTGAGGATCTCGGCCGTGGCGGTCTGGCGCTCGAGCGACTCCCGGGTTTCGTGGAACAGGCGCGAATTCTGGATCGCAATCACAGCCTGGTCGGCGAAGGTCTTGAGCAGGCTGGTTTCCTTGTCGGTGAACGGTGCCGGCGGCACGCGCGCCACATGCACCGTCCCGATGCCACTGCCTTCCCATAGCAAGGGAGCAATGAGCATCGAGTAATTGCCAACGTCGCGGCCACTCTGCCGCATGCCCTCGGGCACGCCCGGTCCATTGACGATATCCGGGTATTGCACGACACGACGCTTGCGGATCGGGTAATGCTGGTACGACTCTTTGAGCGGCCGCGGAAAGCCGCGGTCCAGGAACTCTCGCGCCCGCGCATTGCCAACGCCGATCGCCGCGTGAAACACCTGGCCGTCCTCGCGTACCAGCGAAATCACCGCATGGTCACCGGTGAACAGCCGCTCGCAACTCTCGACGATTTTCTCGAACACCGGCGCTGTGTCGGCCACCGAGCTGCTGATGACGTTCAGCACCTCGGACGTGGCCGTCTGCTGCTCCAGCGCCTCGCGGGTTTCCCGGAACAAGCGCGCGTTCTGGATCGCAATCACCGCCTGGTCACAGAAGGTGCGCAGCATGGCAATGGCCTTGTCCGAAAAAGGCCCGGCCACGTCGCGGCCGACAAAAATGGTTCCAATGCCACGGCCTTCCCACAACATCGGCGCAAATATCACCGATAGGATGCCGGTAGCCTTGCATCCGGCTCGGGTCACAGGGGGTACCGCGGGATCAGTCGCATCTGGAAAGTGCATGACACGGCGCTGCGCCACGGCGACTCCCGAACCGGAGCCATCACCTGCCGGAAACGGCTGCAGTTTTTCAAACTCGGCGCGGCCCGGTCCGTCATAGGCGCCGATCCACAAATTGCCGTCCTCGCCAACCAGGTTGACGCCAATTTGCGTGCCGCCAAACAGATGCTTGCAGCTTTGCAGGATTTTGTCGAACACCGGCTGCGTGTCGGCCACCGAGCTTCCAATCACCGCCAGTACATCCGCCGCCGCCGTCTGCTGCTCCAGAGCCTCCTGCGTCTCGTTGAACAGGCGTACGTTCTCGATCGCGATCATGGCCAGGTCGACGAAGCTGCGCATCAGCGCAATTTCCTTGTCGCTGAACCGGTGCGGCTCGCCATGGCCGACCGCCAGTGCGCCTATGCATTCGCCGCCGCGCAGCAGCGGCAGCGAGAGCGAGGACCGGGTTCCCGTTTTCTCATACACAAGCCGCTCCTGCGGCGGAAGCTCTATCGCCGACCAATCGGGCAGGTGCAGCATTTCCTTGCGCACCAGCACCTGCGACGGGAAGTTGGCCTCGGCATCGATCGGATAGACCGTGAGCTCCGCCGTCCGCGGCTCGGTCTGACCATCGACATGGTGAGACACCACCGAGAATCCGTCCCCTTTGCGCAGGAAGGCGTAGGCACCACGCACCGACAGCAGCCGGCACACCGTGGCCGTGATGGCGTCAAACACCGGCAGCACGTCGGTGGGCGACTCGCTGATCACACGCAGGATGTCGGCTGAGGCGGTTTGCGTCTGCAGCGCCTCCTCGGTCTCGTTGAACAGGCGCACGTTCTCGATTGCAATGACCGCCTGGTCAGCGAAGATCTGGATCAGCGTGCGTTGCTTGTCGCTCAGGCGCACGCCGGGTTGGGGCGAAGTAATCGCAATGGAGCCGATGCCGACACCCTCGCGCAACAGCGGGAACACCGCCATCGAGCGCGCTCCAGCCGCCCGGC
>Ga0105053_10007026_pt1 | contig 15218 bp, 17 predicted proteins | sample BON01_FD_78093 | JGI IMG/M metagenome (GOLD analysis project Ga0105053, IMG submission 78093) | Freshwater microbial communities from Lake Bonney liftoff mats and glacier meltwater in Antarctica - BON-01 | ecosystem: Environmental > Aquatic > Freshwater > Ice > Glacier meltwater | place: Lake...
GGGGGGGGGCGCCCCGAGGGAGGGGGGGGCGCCCCCCCCCCCCCTCAGTCGCACTCGGAGGGGCACGGGGCGGGGGCAACCCCTGGGGGGAGCCCCGACAAACCAGAGAGCGGGGGGGGACTGGTGTGCGTGCACGTGTCCGAGGTGGCACCGACCCTTGCTGTGGCGTGTGTGCACGTGTCCGAGGGCGTGGCCTCGTCGCGCGCCCCATCCGAGGTGGCACGGCATGACACGCCGCCTACTTTTTCAGCTTGTTGCGGATCGCACTCCAGCTCTTTTTGAGCAGCATCACACCGGCTGCGGTGAGCAGTGCATACACCACGAGTGCAGATATCGGGTTAAATTATTGGCTCTCTGGAAAGGCACGTACCCGATTGCCAACAACTTGCGGCCCCGCTACTCACTTGGGGCCCCGTGGAACTGCAACGGCGACTTGGCAATGAGTTGGTACGGCGCGGTGCCGACCTCGTCGCTTCCAGCCAATGCAACATTGTATCAAGTGCGGATGTCTACGCCGGACGACTGGGTGATGATGATAACCTGGGGCATCTGGACCGCCGCCGCCGCCGTCGACCACGTACTCACGGGCACTTTGATTGTGGCCGTGCTATCCATCCCAAAGGTGCGCGAGTCCACGTTCAATCTGTACCTTGCAGGGCTCGTGGGCCCCGACTTTGTGTCATCCGGTGGTTTCGTCTCCACCAACACCCTCAACCTGAGTTCCCACAAGTACGTGAGCTTGGCAATGTGCAAGTGGCAAGGCTTCTACGCGACCTTTGGCATTGCCGGCTCGTTTTGGATGCATGCACTTGTGGCGTTCGAGCTTTACCGCCTCTTGGCCGCGACGAAGAGGCTCCGCCAGTTCACCTTCCCGTCACTACGCGTCGCAAAGGCGCGGTGCCTGGGCATCTATGCGCTGGCCGCGTTCATCTCGGCAATGCCTTCGTTGGGCATGGTTCCGGTGCATCCGATGCCCGTGCGGGGGCTGGTTTGTCTGCCTGATCCAGCGTCGCCAGAGGAAGAGCCCTTCTTCCTCCTCGTGTACTTGTCTCTCTTCTGCACCATCCCGTTCACCTTGAGTATGGTAGTTGCCTTGGTCTCGTGGTGGACGGGCCTCATCCGCGTGAGGGACAGTTCGAGGGCGCAACCGTCCCCATCACGGACTGTAGGCGCCGAGCCAGATCTACCAGCCATTCGCCGCGCCCAACAGGCCAGGTCCCTGCGCATCTACTTTGTCCGGTTATGGCTGGTCTGCGTTATGTGGCTTCCGGGCATCGGCTTGCATATATATTCGGATTGCTCCATTCTCCCCCTTACCATCGCCATTTCATGGATGTTGATGCTGAACACTGTAGCGGTGCCGTTGAGCTTTGCCAAGCGAGATGTGCGAGGCGCCCTGGAGGACCTGCTTCCGTACCGAACGTCCGGCCGGGCAGACAACTCCCCCACAGAACTCCAGACCCCAACCGCGGCGACATCAGCCTCGTCCACGGCTTCGACCTCTGGAGCAACGCACGGCGGGGTTCCCCCCGGTGGTTCAACCCTCTGGATTGACCCGCGTTGGACTGGGTCAGTGTCATGGCCATGGTCGGTGTCCGGGTTGTGTTGGGGGTTAGGGTGTCTGACGCCGGCCAACCCCAATCCGATGGCACTGGGCGTGGGCCCCCGGCCGGCAGCCAGGGCACGCAGAGTCAACACCCGACCCATGCCCCACCACTGCCACGGAGGGGGCCGGGCTGGCCCGCTGGGAATGCATGGGCCAGCGGATGTAGTTGCACCTCCCTAACGGTCTGTCCGTAAACTATTCCAACGAATTGGAATTGGAACTGTACGTGGACACTCGAGTTTGAATCCCCGTACCGTTATAGATAATGTGAATCGGTCAAGTCGATGTGAGTGCGATGTTCCCTCGCCGCTGAGCGGGCTTGCGGAGGAGATGAGAAGGTCGAGAGGACCTTGGGCCGAGTCCACTGGCCATTTATCGAAGGATGTTCATGCAGGCGAGTTCATCGCGATCGGTCTCTCGGCCCAGTTCCGCAAAGGGTTGAATTGCGCAGCACAGGTTGATCGACCCGCGGTGTCCGATGTGTTGTCGGGGCCGGCGGATTGCGTCAAGTGGCTGCGGACGGCCCGCGTTGGGCACGTCCTCGAGTTTGCATGTGCCACAGGGGCACATCTTTGAAGTATTGAACTCGCTGATGATGAGCGTTGGGCCGCGCATCGCGAGCTCCCGTGCAAACGTCTTCTTGGGGAACCCGCCGCTGAACATGCCGTCGCCGAGGGCGACGATGCGCTTGAGCTTGACGGGGGGGGCGACACAACTGGCGGTGGATGCCTTGGTGGCGACGCGGTGCCGCCGGTTGTCGATCGCCCGTGTCCCCCAGATCTTGTCGGCCAGACGCGCAAGCGCGTGCATCCGCGTGCGCGCTTCGCGCCAGCGGTGCACGGCCCGCATCGGGTTGAGGAGGCGAGGCAAGAGGATCTGGGTGCGCCTGATTGTAGCAGCGAGGTAGGAGGTGAAGCTGGCGAGGTTGGCCATCTTCTTGCGGCCTCGGTAATCGGCCTCGCAGTAGGCCTTGTACCCCGGGTCCGCGGCGCGCGCCCGTGCCTTGGTCGAGCTCGGACCTTGGTCAGTGCGCGCGCCTTGGTCGGTGCGCACGCCTTGGTCGAGCTCTGAATTTTGGTTAGTGCCAACGCCTTGATCGAGCTCGGACCTTGGTCGGTGCGCGCGCCTTGGTCGAGCTCGGACCTTGGTCGGTGCGCACACCTTGGTCGAGCTCGGACCTCGGTCAGGGTGCACACCTTGGTCAAGCTCGGACCTCGGTCGATGCGCACTCCTTGGTCGAGCTCGAACCTCGGTCGGTTCGAACGCTTTGATCAAGCTCGGACCTTGGTCGGTGCGCGCGCCTTGGTCGAGCTTGGACCTTGGTCGGTGCGCGCGCCTTGGTCGAGCTCGGACCTTGGTCGAAGCGCGCGCCTTGGTTGGTGCGCACGCCTTAGTCGAGCTCTGAATTTTGGTCGGTGCGAACGCCTTGATCGAGCTCGGGCCTTGGTCGGTGCGCGCGCCTTGGTCGAGCTCGGACCTTGGTAGGTGCGCGCGCCTTGGTCGAGCTCGGACCTTGGTCGGTGCGCGCCTTGGTCGAGCTCGGACCTTGGTCGGTGCGCGCGCCTTGGTCGAGCTCGGACCTTGGTCGGTGCGCGCGCCTTGGTCGAGCTCGGACCTTGGTCGGTGCGCGCGCCTTGGTCGGTACGCACGCCTTAGTCGAGCTCTGAATTTTGGTCGGTGCGAACGCCTTGATCGAGCTCGGGCCTTGGTCGGGGCGCGCGCCTTGGTCGAGCTCGGACCTTGGTCGGTGCGCGCGCCTTGGTCGAGCTCGGACCTTGGTCGGTGCGCGCGCCTTGGTCGAGCTCGGACCTTGGTCGGTGCGCGCGCCTTGGTCGGTGCGCACGCCTTGGTCGAGCTCTGAAATTTGTTCGGTGCGAACGCCTTGATCGAGCTCGGACCTTGGTCGGTGCGCGCGCCTTGGATGAGCTTGGACCTTGGTCGGTGCGCGCGCATTGGTCGGTGCGTACGCCTTGGTCGAGCTCTGAATTTTGGTCGGTGTGAACGCCTTGATCGAGCTCGGACCTTGGTCCAAGGGCGCGCCTTGGTCGGTACGCACGCCTTAGTCGAGCTCTGAATTTTGATCGGTGCGAACGCCTTGATCGAGCTCGGGCCTTGGTCGGTGCGCGCGCCTTGGTCGAGCTCGGACCTTGGTCGGTGCATCACTTGGTCAAGCTCGAAACTTGGTCGGTGCGCGCGCATTGGTCGGTGTGCACGCCTTGGTCGAGCTCTGAATTTTAGTCGGTGCGAACGCCTTGATCGAGCTCGGACCTTGGTCGGTGCGCGCGCCTTGGTCGAGCTCGGACCTTGGTCGGTGCGCACGCCTTGGTCGAGCTCGGAGCTTGGTTGGTGCGCGCGCCTTGGTCGGTGCGCACGCCGTTGTCGAGCCCTGGAAATTGTTCAGTGCGCACGCTTTGATCGAGCTCGGACCTTGGTCGCTGCGCACACCTTGGTCGAGCTCGGACCTTGGTCGGTGTGCACACCTTGGTCGAGCTCGGAACTTGGTCGGTGCGCGCGCCTTGGTCGGTGCGCACGCCTTAGTCGAGCTCGGACCTTGGTCGGTGTGCACACCTTGGTCGAGCTCGGAACTTAGTCGGTGCGCGCGCCTTGGTCGGTGCGCACGCCTTGGTCGAGCTCTGGATATTGGTCGGTGCGAACGCTTTGATCGAGCTCGGACCTTGGTCACTGCGCGCGCCTTGGTCGAGCTCGGACTTGGGTCGGTTCGCACGCGTTGGTCGAACTCGGACCTTGGTCGGTGCGAACGCCTTGATCGAGCTCGGACCTTGGTCGGTGCGCACGCCTTGGTCGAACTTGGACCTTGGTCGGTGTGCACTCCTTGGTCGAGCTCGGACTTTGGTCGGTGCACACACCTTGGTCGAGCTCGGACCTTGGTCAGTGCGCGCGCCTTGGTCGAGCTCGGACCTTGGTCGGTGCACACGCCTTGGTCGAGCTCGGACACGCCTTGGTCGAGCTCGGACCTTTGTCGGTGCACACGCCTTTGTCGAGCTCGGACCTTGGTCGGTGCGCATGCCACGGACGCCAAGGTGAAGCAGGCCGCACTCTGGGCGCTCGAGCTCGAAGCGAGCGCCAAAGCGGCCACACGCGAGCAAATCCAGGCGATGTCCCCCCCCCCGGGTCACGTTGGGCAGCCCTCTACCGCCGACCCAGCCTTCGGGCAGCCGTGAACCACCGCCGCTGCCGCAGCCGTCGGGCAGCCATGGGGGTGAACCCCCGCTGCCGCCGCTACCGCCGCCGCTTGCGCCGCCGCCGCTACCACCGCCGCTGCCCCAGTCGTCGGGCAGTCACGGGGGTGAACCGCCGCTCGCGCCGCCGCCGCTACCGCCGCCGCTGCCCCAGCCGTCGGGCAATCACGGGGGTAAACCGCCGCTCGCGCTGCCGCTCGCGCCGCCGCCGCTGCCCCAGCCATCGGGCAGTCACGGGGGTGAACCGACGCTCGCGCCGCCGCTCGCGCCGCCGCTCGCACCGCCGCCGCTCGCACCGCCGCTCGCGCCGCCGCCGTTACCGCCGCCGCCACCGCCGCCGCCACCCGGGGGCACCGGGGGCAAGCGCGACGCGAAGACGCAACGCTCGCGCGGCCGTGGCCCGGGGTTGATGTGGAACGGCGAGGTGTCCCGTGCGCCGGTAGTGACTCTGGCTCCACCGGAACGTACACACAAAGTGATCAAACTGAAAACGTCAGACGGACTGTCCGCTGCGAGTGTCTTTGCCGGGTCGGGTGTCGAGCGTGGCATGACGACCGAGGAAGTGCTGCAGCTCAGATGGCTGACCAATCCTATCGACCCGATGCAATGTGCATCGTCTCCCCTGTCCTCCTCAAGTACATGATCGAGAACAGGTTACATGTGCCATCGGATTGGGACGCCATCATGATGAAATCGATCGAGGACTCGGAGCAGAGCCTGGAACTCGACGAAGGGTATATGAAACCCGCAGATTGCCAAGCACTTGTGCAGCATGGAACGCAGTCGCTGACCGATTGCACCAAGGACCTTCGGCTGTTTGGCGACACATTGGCCGCCATCAGCGCCGCGTGTCTGGAGCGAATTACAAATGCGCCATGGTCATCGGACGTGATCAACAGCATGATCATGAGATACGAGACTGCAACGGCCTTTGCGAAACAATGCGGGTCCGCCGCGGTGCTCTCCGCCGAGGACATGGGGTTGCTCCAAGCCGCGCGCGGGCGCATCAATGCCACACTGCGCGTCGTGCAGGAGATGGCCAACACCTTCAATGCGACCCCCCCGACGACGAAAGACGCGCTTGCCGCGTTTGAAGCGTCTGAGACGAAGCGCGCAAACTCACCGCTTGCAGAAGACTTGCGGAGCAAGATCCAAAAAAATGAGTCGACTCCAATTGTCATCACGGGGTCCCTGGAGGCTCCATTCTCACATTGCAAGCATGTACTGGGGCCCAGTGACACGTTCCACAACCATTCGCACATACCCAGTTGGATGGTGGCGACAATCGACGCTTTGGAATGGGCCATCACGATTCCGCTCACACGGGCGCCCTTGGAGACACTCGAGGGTTGACCCAACATTCGGGGCCAACCGCGACTCGAATGTGGCCAAGGTCACGTGCGCCACGAGGCAACGTTGGAGGCAACCCCGGCGCGCTCCCACCTTGAAAGGGCCACAGGCCCTGAAAAGGGGGCCAAAGGCCCTGAAAGGGGCCCAGGTCGCCCTCGTGCGCCACGGCGCAGCTGTTGTCTCGAGTGCCCGAGGCCCCGCATGAGAGGGGGGGGGGCACGTGCGCGTGTGCGCAACGGTCGGGGCAACCCCGGCTCGAGTGTGGTCAAGTTTGCTCACGTGCACCACCAGGCACATTGGGGGGGGGGCGACCCGAGTTTGCGCACTGGGGTCGAGGTGTGTGGCCCGGGGTCGAGGTGTGCGCCCGGGGTCGAGGTGTGCGACCCAAGTTCACCCAAGTCCACGGTGTGCCCTCGAGGTGTGCCATGGCCGGGGCGAGGGCGGCACGCCGTGCCCAACGTGGAGCGCCAATGATTCTGAAGGGACCACAAAGGCCGCGCCCCCAGGGAGAGGGGCGAGGGCGCCACACCATGTACACCAACGCGGAGCGCCAACCGCCCCGAAGGGGCCAAAGGCCGCCCCCCGCCCCCCGGGGGGGGGGGGGCTCCGCTCCCGCTCGTCCTCGCTCGCTCCGCTCCCGCCCACTCCCGCTTGCTCCGCTCCCGCTCGCTCTCGCTCGCTCCGCTCCCACCCGCTCTCGCTCGCTCCGCTCCCGCCCGCTCCCGCTCGCTCCCGCTTGCTCCGCTCCCGCCCGCTCCCGCTTGCTCCAATCCCGCTCCCGCTCGCTCGCTCCGCTCCCGCTCGTTTTCGCTCGCTCCGCTCCCGCTCGCTCGGTTTGTTCGTAAACACACCACGGGGGGGGGCTCGGGTTGCCACCTCGGGTTGCAACCTCGGGTTGCCACCTCGGGTGACTGTGAAAATATTCGTCCGAGTGTTTCAAGGGCTCAATGGCGAAATTCGAATGGCTTTACCACCGCGGCGACGAGGTGTGGTGTGCATTTGCACCGGACGACGCATGGCTGCTGGAGACGGCACGCCAGCGCGAGGTGGAATCGGTGCGGATCAAGGCTGGGCGCGAGCAGGTGAACCTGCGCACCTACGCCCTCGGGTACCCTTGGACCCCCATCAGCGCCCAGGGGGTGGTGATGCGCACCAACTCCTTCGTGTACGACGCGGACGCCGGGTTGTACATGCTCCGCCGTCCAGGAACGACTGGGGGTGACGCGAGCTTTCGCGTCTCCATATCGGTGTGGAAGGGGCGTCGCCACCCAAAGCTGACGCGCTTGCAACGCGAGTACCTCGAGCGGCCCGTCAAGGGACTCGTGCTCGTCATGGCGTCCCATGGGACAGCCGCGGCCGCACAGGCGGCCTGTGGAACCATGCGAGCCCTGGCCGCGCAGTTGGACCTCGGGCCAACCCGTCGCGACCGCATTGAATTCCTCGTCAGTGAGCAGTCCGCACCCAACATGACCGAGACCGACGGCGACGGCGTCCAGGTAGACGGCGACGGCAACGCCCTCCCGACATATGACGTGGTTGGTCACGTGCTGGCCAACTACCCCGGCGCCAGTCTTGTTCTGCTGGGGCACGGCATGGCGTGCCATTCCCTTGTGGAACGCGCCCAGCGATCGCAACCGAAACGCGTTGTTGCCGTGGTGTTTGCAGACACTGATGCAGCGTGCGGCGCCACACTGCCCCTCGTGCTTTCGGTGCCGGGCTACAATGTCGCTGGCGGGCCAACTTCACCTGTCCAATGAGCGTGGCCGGGCAGTGGGGGCGCCACTCCCCCCCTGGGGTGCTCGTTTCAAACGCATTTCGCTTCAATGGGTGGCGACAAGCGCCCATGGCGTTTGTCCCAGCGAGTGCCGGCGACCCCCGTGACATTGTCATCGACACGACACTCACCTGGGACCAGCCACTCGCGTGCTGCCATGACCCCGCCTTTGCCTGATGTATGATTCAACTCGTGCACCTCCACCGCCGGGAGTACGCGCCCTCGGGTTGACCCGGGGACTGGGTGACAGACGCGCCGGCGACCCCCCCCCCCCTCGGGGAGGGGGTCATCGCCGCGGGCATCCCCGGGTGTGGGGGTTGAACGGGCCCACACACCTTCCCTCTCGTCGGTCGGGTTGTTCGGCGGGTACGCGCTGAAACGTCAGCGGCAAGGCCACCGATCGGTCCAACGGGCTTGCGAGGCCGTTCCAAAGCCTCGGGTTGACCCGATGCCTCTGTCCGGACCGACCCCATGCGCATGGCCAGGGCCGAGGAGGCAAACTCGTGCCATGGTGTGCGCCCCGTGCCATGGTGTGTGCCCCGTGCCATGGTGTGCGCCCCGTGCCGTGGTGTGCGCCCCGTGCCATGGTGTGCGCCCCGTGCCATTGTGCGCGCCCCGTGCCAGTGTGTGCGCCCGTGCCAGTGTATGCGCCTTGTGCCACGGTGTGCGCCCCGTGCCAGTGTGTGCGCCTGGTGCCATGGTGTGCGCCCCATGTCACGGTGCGCGCCGCATGTCATGGTGCGCGCCCCGTGCCCGTGTGTGCGCCTGGTGCCATGGTGTGCGCCCTGTGCCAGTGTGTGCGCCTGGTGCCACGGTGTGCGCCCCGTGCCATGGTGTGCCATGATGTGCGCTCCGACCTTCGAGCCGCGCCAATCGGCTTCGGGCATTCTTGGGGTTCGGGTGAACCCAGTCTGGGGTGCAACCGTGAGTTTTTTTACACGCGCGTGGTATGCAACCGGGGTGATGTCCACGCGTCTGAGCGAGGGGGAGCGCCAACAACACGCGCAGATTCATCGCGCCTATGGCAAAGTTTTGGCGGTGGCCAAGATTGGAGAAGCTGCCGCAAAGGCCCCTGGTATGCCATTGTCTTTGACGGCATAAGCTGGGTACGTCCTGAAGTTTCTCGCTCACTGGGCGATCCCCATCCCGTTGTTGACGGCCATGTCGTTCACCGGGATTGTAATCAGTTTCGCTGGGCAACGAGTGTCAGGGTTCATCAGCGACCGACGGTGGGTCAAGGCAATCACCGACTATCAAGCGGAGGCAGCGCTCGATCTGAAAACCTTCTTCGATGTCGAGTGTCGGCGAGCCGGGAGCGCGGGGGGCGGTGACAGTCGCCACCGAGCGAAGAGTCTGGCACAGCTCTCGAGCTGCGCTCCTGGCACGACGCCAAAGGCCTGCAGCGCCGTGATGGAGAAGCAGATGGCGGATGGCACAGGGGAGCAGGCTTGGGTGCAGAGTTTCGGTCAGAGGGGACTGGTGCGCACCCTCTCTGGCAAGCATCCAATGACACAGAAGCTCGCAGTCGAGTGGATGGTGGTTTAGACCAAGCACTTCTTCAGCGGCACGTATGCGCCCGAATGGCCACTCCGACCCGAGGTGAAACATGGCCCACTGACCATTCAACCAGAGTACCTCTTCTTTGACGTGACGATCCCAACCTCGCCCGTGGTGTCGAAGCAATTGTTGTCGTTCCGCGCGGATGTGTTGCGGTATTCATGCCAATGGTGGTACCCGGCCACGCCACCCCAAGCCAGTGCCGTGGGCACGCGCGTCATGCACAGCTTGTTGGACTCGTTCGCAGCCACGCACCTCCTGGCGCGCATGGCGGTGTGCTTCCCCTCGGACCAAGCGCGGCTCCTGCAGATCCATGCCTTGATGCTCCCTCGCCCGGGGCTCGCTCCTCGTGAGTGGTGTCCAGGTCGAGTTGGTCCAGACCGAGGGGGCGATCGCGGGCTAGCCCCGGCGACGGTGCACCATGTCCAATGTTATTACGCACACTTGGTATGGCCATACACCAAGAAGGCCAGCAAGTCATGATACATGGGTCGATGCGATTAACCCCCGGCGCCCCGCGCTCGGCCATCGGACTGCCATTTGGCCTGCTCGCATTCGTCCTCCTCTGTTGGTACATGATCCAAACCACGCCGCCAGGGCCGGACACGGTTGCCTCACCCTTGCCCCCTCCCCCATCGTACCAGGGCGCCCCCAGGTCGCCCCCCGCCCCCCCCCCCCCTGGGGGCGCCTCGGGGGGCGCCACCGGTGGTGGCTTGCGTGACCTTTGCCCTGGTCGCTGAGGGTTCGGTGGAGGACGTTGACCCGATCGCTATCGCATAGGCACTCGCCGTCTACTTTGCCGTCGAGGCGTCCCAGGTGCTGGTCTGGGTGGTCTCGGCGTCGGTGTCGCTCCGGGTCGAGATCCGCACCATCACCCAGCAGCAGGCGCTGCAGGTCGGAGTGCGGGCCAACTCGCTCACACTAGAGGCGGCCACCACGGTGGTGGGCTCCCCCGTGATGAGCGTGTCTGCCCCCGCGACCGAGTGGAGCCCGCCCACGGCGCCGCCCCCCCCAAAGGGGGGTCGAGGCAGCGAGTGACGCCACGCACGTGCGCCAACCGGAGCGCCACCAACCCCCCCCTTCGGGGAGGGGGCGAGGCAGCGGGTGAGTCGGTGCCACGCACGTGCGCCAACCGGAGCGCCACCGACTCCCCCCCCGAATGGGGGTCGAGGCGGCGACGAGTGACGCCACGCACGTGCGCCAACCGGAGCGCCTCGGGTTAAGGGTTAACCCGGGGGCGAGGCAGCGGGTGAGTCGGTGCCACGCACGTGCGCCAACCGGAGCGCCACCGACTCTCCCCCCCGAAGGGGGGTCGAGGCAGCGAGTGACGCCACACACGTGCGCCAACCGGAGCGGGTGAGTCGGTGCCACGCACGTGCGCCAACCGGAGCGCCACCGACTCCCCCCCCCGAAGGGGGGTCGAGGCAGCGAGTGACGCCACGCACGTGCGCCAACCTGAGCGCCACCGACCCCCCCCCCAAATGGGGGGGGGTCTAGGGAGCAAGTGGGTGAGTGCCACGCACGTGCCCCAACCGAAGCGCCACCGACTCCCCCCCCCTCGGGGTCACGACACACCTGGCCAAGGTGCACGTGCACACATTAACACGCCTTGGTCGAGCTCTGGATATTCGTCGGTGCAAACGCTTTGAGCGAGCTCGGACCTTGGTCGGTGCGAACGCTTTGAGCGAGCTCGGACCTTGGTCGGTGCGCGCGTCTTGGTCGAGCTCGGACCTTGGTCGGTGCGCGCGTCTTGGTCAAGCTCGGACTTTGGTCGGTGCGCACACCTTAGTCGAGCTCGGATCTTGGTCGGTGCGCGCGCCTAGGTCGAGCTCGGACCTTGGTCGGTACACACGCCTTGGTCAAGCTCGGACCTTGGTCAATGCGCGCGTCTTGGTCGAGCTCGGACCTGGGTCGGTAGGCGTGCCTCGGTCGAGCTCAGACCTTGGTCAGTGCGCGCGCCTTGGTCGAGCTCGGACCTGGGTCGGTGGGCGCGCCTTGGTCGAGCTCGGACCTTGGTCGGTGGGCGCGCCTTGGTCGAGCTCGGACCTTGGTCGGTGCGCGCGCCTTGGTCGAGCTCGGACCTTGGTCGGTGGGCGCGCCTCGGTCGAGCTCGGACCTTGGTCGGTGCGCGCGCCTTGGTCGAGCCCGGACCTTGGTCGGTGCGCACGCTTTGGTCGAGCCCGGACCTTGGTCGGTGCGCGCGCCTTGGTCGAGCCCGGACCTTGGTCGGTGCGCGCGCCTTGGTCGAGCTCTAAATTTTGGTCGGTGCGCACGCCTTTGGTTGAGCTCGGTGCATGAGCACAAACTCGCGGGATGAGCAACATGACGCAGTCCTACGCGTCGATGCAGTGGAACAGGCGCTTGTTCGCAACCTTGCACAGCAGCTGGACGACGGGGGCGCAGCCGTCGTCCCCCTTGAGTAGCAGCACCTTGAGGCGCAGTCGCGCGGCCAATATTCGAGACGCATCAGCGCACACCCGACCTGTGCACTCGCTGCGCCGCGGCGCAGGTGCACGCTTTAACCTGGGCACCCTCGCGCCGACCGTTGCACCCGCACACACGCGGCCTGGGACACGCGCGCCGAGTGCCGCGCCCACGCGCACTCGACCTGGGCCATTCGAGGCGATCGACCTCGGCGCCTGTGCGCACTCGGCCTAAGCACGTTGAGCCGACCAACAGCCGCGCAGTGGCGCAGCCACTGCGCAGGGTTACTCCTAACCTCGGCAAGGGCAGCGGCGCGGTTGACGCTTGGGTTGGACAGCAGTCTGCGCACGGACGAGCTGGTCGAATGTCAACACTTCCGCTTGGGTCCAAGGACGGCGCCTCGGAACGTGTCCAATGCGCACCGGAGCTCCTGGTCGATGGTGCGGTCGACCTCGTCCTCGGACGGCCACTCTCCGCTAGCTTTCTTGAAATCGGTCACGGCACGAATGGCCTCGGCAGCGTAGTTGGACAGCCGATCCGATGGGAGCTGGTTGCACGCCTCAACCGGGTTTTGGTGGAGGCGCACGCACACTCCGCATCGGTTCCGGTGGCGAGGCGCTTTCGTGGTCGTAGGCGCATCGGTGCCATCGATTGAGTAGGCGCGCTGTGAGCACATCGTACTTGAACTTACCCCCCCCCGCCAGGGGGGGGGGCGAAGGTGACCAAGGCCCCACCGTCGAATGAGCTGCCCAACGCCGCCAGGGCCGAGCACGACCCACGTCGGACACCTCGTATACGACCCATGTCGGACACCTTGGACCTCGGACACGACCCATGTCGGACACCTTGGACAAGACCTGTGTCAAAAACCTCGGACACCTCGAACACGACCCATGTCGGACACCTTGGACATGACCCGTGTCGAACACCTCGGACACAACCCCACACCGGACACCTCGGACACAACCCATGTCGGACACCGGCAAATGCCACCCCAGCTATTGCGGCCACGACACATTACTATTTTCAGGGCTCGCTGCACTCGCACTCCATTCAGAGCTCGCTGCGCTCGCACAACTCGCTGCGCTCGCACAACTCGCTGCGCTCGAACTCCTTTCAAGGCTCGCTGCACTCACACGACTCGCTGCGCTCACACGACTCGCTGCGCTCACACAACTCGCTGCGCTCGCACTCCCTTTCCAGGGCTCGCTGCAGCCCCTGTTCGAGTGTATGGACACACGGCACACTTTCACTCCTCGCTTGGGTCGAGCGCCCACTGCAGCAGCGCGGGGTTGCCTTGTGCCCCAGCCGCGTGGATGACGGCCGATTTGTCCCAGTGGGCGCCCTGGGCGCGCGCCCACTGCAGCAGCTCGAGGTGGCCGCCATGGGCCGCGCCGCTGCAGGTGTACACGTTCCACGGGGCGGGCGGGCTCTGGGCGCGCGCCCACTTTAGCAGCTCGAGGCTACCGCCGCGGGCCGCGGCCTCACACGTGGTCTCAGCGGACTCTGGACGCGCGCCCATTGCAGCAGCTCTAGGTGGCCGTCGTAGGCCGCGCCGCTGCACGTCCAATTGTCCCAGGGGGCGGGCGGGGTCTGGGCGCGCGCCCACTGCAGCAGCTCGAGGTGGCCGCCTTGGGCCGCGCAGGTGCACATCCACTTGTCCCATGGGGCGGTCTGAGCGCGCGTCCATTGCAGCAGCTGGAGGTGGCCGCCGCGGGCCGCGCTCCAGCAGGTCATCTCGTCCCACGGGGCTGGCGGGGTCTGGGCGCGCGCCCACTTCAGCAGCTCGAGGTGGCCGCCGTGGGCCGCGTAGCTGCAAGTGTGCTCGTCCCACGGGGCGGGCGGGCGCTGGGCGTGCGCCCACCGCAGCAGCTTGAGGTGGCCGCCACGGGCCGCATCGCTGCACGTCCACTTGTCCCAGGGGGCGGGCGGGGCCTGGGCGCGCGCCCACTGCAGCAGCTCGAGGTGGTCGCCTTGGGCAGCGGCGCCGCATGTGCGCTTGTCCCACGGGGCGGCCGGGGTCTGGGCGCGCGCCCATTGCAGCAGCCCGAGGTGGCCGCCTGGGGCCGCCCGGGCGGCGCTGCATGTGCGCTCATCCCACGGGGCGGGCGGGGTCTGGGCGCGCGCCCACTGCAGCAGCTCGAGGTGGCCGCCTCGGGCCGCCCGGGCGGCTCTGGATGTGCGCTCATCCCACGGGGCGGGCAGGGTCTGGGCGCGCGCCCACTGCAGCAGCTCGAGGTGGCCGCCTTGGGCCGCCCGGGCGGCGCTGCATCTGCGCTCGTCCCACGGGGCAGGCGGGGTCTGGGCGCGCGCCCACTGCAGCAGCTCGAGGTGGCCGGCACCGGCCGTGTCGCTGCAGGTCGAACCCCAGGAGAAGGCGGGAGCGTGCAAGCACCCCCATTCGACGACCTTGAGCTGGTTGTGCCGCACGGCCTGCAGGCGCGTCTCGTCGCTCCAGTGCTCCCCGTGCTCGACCAGCCCCGGGAGTAGATGCACCCAGCCGTGCGCGGCGGCCAGTTCAAGACCTCCGCCGCCTGGGCCGGGGCGGTCGCTGCCCAGGCGATGCAACTTCGCCACGGGCGAGCGCAGGAAGGCCGACATGGCCTGGACTTGGACCACCATCGGCGCATTGGGTCCGACGCTCGCTAAAGCGGGTGGAACCGGAACCGCCACGCAAACGCGCCGGCACGTGGCGAGCATGCGCGCTGCGGCCTGCGGTTGGTCGATCGCGCTCAGCACCAGTGCAAAGGCGTCGTCAGGCAAACTCGTGAGGTCAACCTCATCCGCGCACGCCTTGGGTTCCTTGGCTTCGGACGGCGTGCCCGTCTGGGTCGCCACGGCGCGCGTGCCGGTGGTCGCAGCCACGCGGCGAGGGGCGGCACTCGAAGCCCGACATCCACACTTGCGCTCGCCCACCCTGCTCTTGACTCCGCGACCCCCATGCTCCGCAGCGGCCTCTGCGGGGTTCGAGTCCATGGCGATCTGCACCATAGAGCAGTTGACCCCCATGAGACGCGGCAACTCTGCGGCAACGTCTTGCTTGCACGGTGGAAACCGACCCCGGGTTAAGGGTTTCGGGTTAACCCTCTGATACGATCTCGAGCGCGGACAGGTATTGAAGCGGCAGGCGCGAACACTGCCGAGCAGCTGCGCGGGCACTCCCCCGAGCGGCTCCGGTTGTGGACCTGGGCACACCAGCAGGCCAACGGTGGGCGGCGCCAACGGCCCAGCCGGCCACAGGGGGGTGGTTGTCGGTGGCCGCCCCCCCCCCCCCCCAAAAAAACCCCCCCCCCCCACCCCCCCCCAC
>Ga0105053_10007028_pt1 | contig 15212 bp, 10 predicted proteins | sample BON01_FD_78093 | JGI IMG/M metagenome (GOLD analysis project Ga0105053, IMG submission 78093) | Freshwater microbial communities from Lake Bonney liftoff mats and glacier meltwater in Antarctica - BON-01 | ecosystem: Environmental > Aquatic > Freshwater > Ice > Glacier meltwater | place: Lake...
GGCCACGGGCACCAGACACGCCTCGTTTCCGGGAGCGATTAAGTCGCCGCGTCTCCAATCCCACCCATCGCTTGACCGGTAGAGTTCAACCACGAGTCCTTGGCCGGGAAGCCTCCGATAGCCTGCACACCAAAACTCATCTCGCCAAAAAATCGGCTTCCACAGGATCGTACCGCTGAAAATTTCCCTCGGGCTCGACCATTCCTCCCCGGATCGCAGGACTTGGAGCGTAGTACCGGTTGGCCTGAGATACTCGTCGGCGACCAGCGGGGCATGGACGAATGAATAGATTCGCAGCTCGTCGCCACATCTCAGAAACGCGTTGTCTCGAAGGTCCATCGACGTTCCCGGCGGCAACTCGGCGGGTGGCGGAAAACCGGTTTTCGAACGAAAATCCCAATTTTCTCCGTCTGTGCTGGTCATCCGAACCTGGAGACCGCCTTGTGCGCTGTGCGTCTCCGCCTGCCGGAACGCAAGGTGGAAGACGCCACCGATCTCACCGATCCCGGTAAAGGCGTTGTGGGTGCCGTCGGAGTAAGCTGTAGTAAGCGAGAGCATCTGCATAAGCACACCAAACTTATCCAGCGAAGATGCCACGTCAAGCCTGCGGCGAGTGGTTCGGTGAGTTGACCGCTCGGAACCTCCTCCACGCTGTTTAACCGGGCGAGTCAATCTGCGGTTCCGAAAACGAGAGAAATTGCCATGGATTCCGGACTCCGGATATATTGCATGACCAGTGGCTTTGGGCGCCCAAACGCGCTTTACTAGCACGAACAATGGCAATCAGATCATTCGTCTTACTATTCCGAACACGCAGGTGGCTGGACTTGTGTTTTCAAATACGGGAACAACCACGATCCAAGGCGACGGAACTAATCGCACGTTGAGCCTCGGAAGTGCCGGCATAACGATCAATGCGGGAGCGGGAGCTGTGAACTTGGGGCTCACGAATCCTAATGGTGTCGGTCTGGCTCTAACTGCGAATCAGACCTGGACTAACAATTCCTCCAATACTCTTACCAAGGGTAATAGAGTTGGTATATCCTTCGGTGGTTTCGCGCTCACGATCGGCGGAACAGGAAATACAACGTCGAATGTGGCGCTTAGCGGAGCGGGCGGCTCTGTCATCAAAACTGGCACTGGCACCTTATCGCTCACTGGTGGGAGCAGTAGTTATACCGGAACTACGACCGTATCCGGGGGATCGATGCTTATCAGCGGAGCTACCGATATCAACGGGACGAGCCGCCTGTCGGTAGCTTCTGGCGTGACGTTTACCAATAATTCCACGACTGCGGCATTCACTAAAAGCCTGACGCTTGCCGAGGGAGCTATTATCCGCGGAACGAACGGCTTCACACCCACCTCGATTTCGCTGACCGGCGATCTGAGCGGGGCATTGTTTACAACGTTTGCGCTTGGAACCACGTCTCTGACAAAGGCCGGGGCTTTTGATCTGACGCTTTCGAACATCAACGTCGGAACCTACAGCGTATTTTCCGGGAGTAGCATTGGCGGCACTTTCGGCACGCTCGTGGTCAACGGGACCGGTTTATCGGACATAGGATCGGGGAACTTTAGCGGGTCTGTCGGTGGCTTTGGTTATACGTTTACGAATGCGACCAATCAATTGTCTGTCATCCCGGAGCCGAGGGCCTGGGCTTTGATGGCAGTGGGACTATTCGCACTTATCGTAATGCGTCGGCGCAGGATAGCGCAGAGCTAGTCAAGAGCGGTGACTTGCTCCCCCCCATACACCATTTGTTGTGCAGGGGGCGGGCGCAGACTGAGCGCTTCATCGGAGATTACCAGGCGTCTCAGCGAGGAGTAGATCGAATCCGTTCTGCCGTCCGGATGCGCTTTGATGGTTCTCCGTTGCCCCGACTCGCGCGTAGGCACGGGTTGTCCATGCCCAATTGGCGTCGCCTTGCCGGTAAATGACCGATTTGCGGGGCGCGAGAAGCCCGACAGCTTGGGGGATATCCATGACACCGAGGATGCCGATGACGGCACAGCGGTCCTCAAACGAGCCGGGAAGATCCTCCAGTAAGACGCCGGCGATGGTTTCGTCCAAAACGGCCGCTAGCAGTGAAGCGACTGCAGTTTCACCCTTGCCGTGCAACATGATCTGGCTGCCAGAGTGCTCGGGCAGGGATCGGATGTAATGGATCGCACAGACGATGTCCTGAAGATACATCGTGACCGGGGTCGTGCCGAGCCAAGTCATGGCTTTCGCAATCATGCCGCCGAAATCAAACCCGCCCCCGGCAGGGAGCGACGGACTCTGGACGCCGGGGTAATTCCATCCGCTGAGACGGGGTTCGAAGAGAGCGGCAGCGGTGTCGCCCCGCTCCATCAGGCCGGCCGTGGCGTAACGCAGATCCTGAATTCCCTGTCCACCGGTGGCGGTCGAAAGAACAACCGTGCCGTTGAAGCGCGTCGGCTCCTCGAGGTGAAGAAAAACGTCGATTCCAGCGATGGTGCCGCGATGCCAAGAGGTCGTCGTTGCAGCGAGTTTCCAGTTGGCATCCGGTTCCAGCGCGCACGTGGGCTGTGGTGGCAAGAGTGCTTGCAGACGGTCGGCGGCATCGCAGCGAATCGCGGGCCAGTCGGATTCCGATTTCGGGAGGCGAATCGACCCTGGTGGGCGGGAAATCCGGGGTTGCAGCGCGAGGTAGTTTGGCTGTGGCGGAGTGCCTTCGAAGACGGATGTGATGGACTCGGCGACCTCGCGCTCGCCACGAGAGAGGATGGGATGAACTTGACCGGAGACGTGCTGATCGAACCATTGCTGGGTGGCCGCGTCGAAATCCGGGTGATCTCCGTGCGGGCAGTCCGCGATGACGACCTTCCAGCAATCTTCTGATCCATGGAGCTTCCAAATTTTTCGTGCTCGCTCGGCAATGGCAATGGATTCGTCGAGATGAAAGATCCGGTCGTGACGACCGAAGCCGAACAATGCCGCGCGTGGTGCGATTAGCGCCGCGATGTCGCTGGAATCGCGTTGGTGAACATTGAGCGGAAACATGCAATCGCAGTGTCCGGGAAGATGTCGATTCGTGATGGAATCACGAGGCGAGGTGATCCCGCAAAGGGTGGAGACCGCACGGATTCGATCATCGAGCGCTGCGACAAAGAAGCTCATTGCGCCGCCGCCGGATACTCCGGTCATCCCGATGCGGGCCGGGTCCACGAGCGGATCTGCTGCAAGCACGTCGAGCGCGCGGATATTATTAAAAGCCTCACCACCGCACGAAGCATAGCCGAGGGCGATACGGTGGTGGTGCCAATGCAGGTTAAAACCGTGGTGTTCGCCCGGGTTGTCGTTCTGTTCGAGGGAATCGAGGATCAGGCACACGTAGCCCCGCCGCGCCCAGAGGAGGGCATGCGCCTGAAAATGCCAAGACCCGGTCGCCGAGTGGCCGCAGGAATACAGCACGGCGGGGAGGTTGCCGCCGGGTGATGCGGTAGGATAGTAGATCGTCGCCGCACCCCAGCAGTCCGGCAGCAGTTCATAAGCGATCTTTCGAGCGCGAAACCCGTCGCCGGTGAAATCCCCAAATTCGCGCACCGTCGGCACGCTGCGGCTCGGCCACGGGTCCAAGCCAAGGCTTCGGAGAAGTTCGCGGCGTCTGGAAGGCAGTTCGCTTTTCCATTTCTCCAGGCTGTCAATATCGGCCAGTGCTCGTTGCGCAAGTTGATCCGCTTGGGAGGAGAGAGATTTCCAGATTGTTTGACTCATAGATGGGTGAAGTGAATGATGGGGTGAAGACGAGACGCTGTCCCGCCCGGCATTTGCCAACTGCGAGCCGTAAGCTGATCTTTTTCCCGACTCTCATATTTAAATTTGTCACATGAATCAACCCGAGGCGATCGTGGGGTTGAAAGTCACGTTAATCTAGATTTACAAAAAGCACTCGTTCCCATGCGGATCGCAACTGAAATCGGGGTGGTAATATTTTCTAACCACTGGAGATCTGCCTGCCGGGTTGGGATGGGTGCGGGGTTGGTCAGATTGCCTGTCCAGCGGAACGGCTTTGACTGGAGGCACGACAGCAGTTTAAATCCGCTTAATATGGATAGATGCTTCGCGGTCACGCATTTTGTGCCGGTTCTTCGGGCGATTGATGCGAGAAGATGCCTGGTGGTCTGATTCGGGTTGTTGTCGGAAGCTTGGAATGTTTTTGCCTAAAAATCACGATCTCTCGCTTCCGAATTGGGGGCCGTACTCAAAGCGATATGCTGGGATTTCCCACGTTGCCGAGGCCGAACACGGGCTACGCTTCGACTTCAGTGTTTTCCCCGGTCTTTATCGTCGTCGGCTGGACGTTCCCAGTGCGACGTGGGAATCCGGCTGGCATCCATGGGAGTGTGCGCCGAATTTCGAGAGCGTTACCTTCCGGCACGAATTGATTTGGAAGGACCAACTTTATTTGGATGTGACTTACGTTCAATTGTTGAACGGGGATGGAGCATTGGTGCGGTGTGAATTCGTCAACGCGATGGACCGCCCGGTGCCAGTCTCGCTGCACGCGGTCGCCACGATGCAATTTCCCAGCGTTGATAATTTCACGCAACGTCCCATGCGCCGGATCGAGACGCAGGGTGACTGGTTAAACAAAGCCGTGCTCAAGCACCCGATTGATTACGAGGCAGTGGAGTTTGCGGTTCGCTTGCCCGGTGATGGTCTCGTCGCAGATGGTTTGTTGCGCGGAGAGATTCGGCGGCAAGATGTGCTGGACGGCAGCGCGCTCGGCGGGCGCTTTGGTGGGGATGCCGGCGACCGTGTTCGTTATCAATTTCGGCTGGAGCGAGGGCTGCGGCGGGCGGTGTTGGTCATCCGGTTGCAGGGCAGGGGATCGGTGAAAGTGCGGGGCTTCTGCGAAGCAACGCTCGGGTTTGACGATGTGGAGGCAGTGAATCACTCGCTGTCCGTAGGTGACCTTGCTGCGGGAATTCACGAACTGGAAATCGAGACGACGTCCTCCTGCGCCGGCCTGGAAGTCCACGCGCTTGCAATTCATTCAGCGGACGATGGAGAACTGAAATTTGAAGTAAAGGAATGGGATCCTGTGCCCGAGCGGATCTCCGTTGCATCTAATCGCCGCAGATCGCAGTCGGGGGCGGAACTCATTCTCAAATATCCGGATGCTCCGAGCCACTACGGGATCGCCTGGGATTATCCGGGTTTCGTTGTTCGGGAAATCCTGCATGATGAGCTGGACAGCTTCCTTCGCTACAAAACGCACGATCACGTGGAGGAGACGCTTCGGGGTAACGGATTGGGTCACTTTCTCAACGTGCACATGCGACCATTACCGCTTGCGCCGAAGAGCCGCTCTACCGTGTGGGGCGTAGTCTGCTCGGGGTCACTAGCGAGTGTGCGGCAAACGCTCGAAGAATTTTCCGGGGAAGGCGGAACCTATGCGGGGGACCGACGGGAATTTCTCCACGAATCGCGGCGGCCAAAGGTCTTCGCTTTCCAACCCAATCCTGGCGGTGCGGCCTTTACCTTCAGCCAGAACCGGATGGTGGCGACAACCCTGAGTAACGCGGTTTACCCGGTGTATACGCAGCGGCAGCAGATTCGTCATCGGCCTCCCGGGCGCTGGTGGAATAGCTTGTATACGTGGGATTCCGGGTTCATCGGGCTTGGCCTGCTGGAGATTTCGCCTCACCAGGCTAAAGAAAATCTCGACCAGTATCTGACGGAAGCAGGGAATCCGCACGCCGCTTTTATTCAGCACGGCAGCATGGTGCCAATGCAAATCCACCTCTATCATGAGATCTGGAATCGAACGAACGACCTGGTGGCGCTCGCCGCGCGGTATGCGTCGGTCCGTCAGTATTACCTCTTTTATGCAGGGATCGCGGCGGGTTCGACGACGTGCGATCTCGCCTCGAATCTGCTTCGACCCTGGGATTACTTTTACAACTCCGGAGGGTGGGATGACTATCCAGCTCAAAAGCATGTTCACGTGCAGGGGTTGGAGGCGACTGTGACGCCGGTCATCACGACCGCGCTGGCGATCCGGTGCGCGAAGACGCTGATTCTGGCTGCCGGTGCGGTGGGTCACGAGGCGGACATTGCCGGGTACGAGGCGGATATTGTGAGGTTCAGTCAGGCTCTGGAGCAGCATTGCTGGGACGCGGAGGCTGGGTGTTATTCCTACGTCGTACACGATGAGGCGGGGCAGCCGTCGCACTTGCTACGGGATGCGGGTGGCGCGAACTTGAATCTTGGACTTGACGGTCTGTTCCCGTTGGTGGCGGGAATTTGCGACGCGGACCGGGTTGATCAGTTGCTCGGATGGTTGTTTGACCCCTCGCGGCTGTGGAGCAAGATCGGTCTTTCGGCGGTGGACGCCAGCGCGCCGTATTACCGGGTGGATGGCTATTGGTCCGGCACCGTGTGGTTTCCGCACCAGTGGTTCTTCTGGAAAACGATGCTCGACCTCGGCAGGCCTGAACTCGCTCTCGCCATTGCGCAGCGTGCTTTGGAAACCTGGCGCGCCGAAGTGGACGAGACTTACAACTGCTTCGAGCACTTTTTGATCGAAACGGGGAGAGGTTGCGGGTGGCACCAGTTTTCCGGACTCTCGACGCCGGTGATGATTTTTTTCGCGGCCTGCTATTGTCCCGGCACCTTCACTGTGGGATTTGATGCGTGGGTAGTGACTTCCCATTTCGAGGAGTCGAACCGCACTTTCTCGGCGGAGGTGTCGGTGCCGGCCGGTTCTACTTCACGGCGGCGCTCGTTCTTGGTCTGCCTCGAAGCCGGGCCGAAATACGAGACGCAGTGCGACGGGCTGGACGCATCGGTGCAGGAACTGCTGCCAGGATTGATCGCGGTGACATTTTCCCCGCCAACGAATTTCGGCGTCGTGAGTTGTGCTGTTCGGGCACTTCCGGCTATAACGGACCTGTCGGATGCGTAAAGAAGTTGTGAAAAATGGAGATCACCTTGGGGTAAAGCGGGCGGATTTACCGACGCCTTGTCTGTTGCTGGATCGAGATCAGCTCGATTGCAATCTCCGCAACATGCAAAAGATCGTCGCAAGCCACGGGAAGCAGCTCCGGGCGCACGCGAAGACTCACAAGTGCTCGCGACTCGCCGCACGGCAGATTGCTTGCGGAGCGGTGGGCATCTGCGCGGCGAAGGCATCCGAAGCTCGTGGATTAATCGCCGCGGGAATCCGGGGCGTCCTGCTCACAAGCCCGGCGATCACTGCGTATGCGCAACAACTCGTCGTCGAATGTGCCGAGATCGATCCGGGGTTTGCGGTGACGCTCGATGACCTGGGCAATGCCGACGGTCTTGCTGCTAAATTTGCCTCAAGGAATCGTCGCCTGCGTTGTCTGCTCGATGTCGATGCGAACTTCGGGCGCACCGGAATTCCCTTGACCAATTTCCGCGCCTTCGCCGAGGCGGCGATTTGCATCCCGGGGCTGGAGATTGTCGGAGTGCAGGCCTACGCCGGGCATGTTCAGCATATCGCCGATTTTGCCGAACGGCGGGAGGTCAATCGCCGGGCTTCGGATGTCGGCGTGCGGGCTTTCGAAATTTTGAAAGAACTCGGTGTCAACCAGCCAATTTTTTCCGTCGGTGGAACCGGGAGCCACATGTTCGATGTCAACCGTCCCGAAGTAACCGAGATTCAGGCGGGCAGTTATGCTTTGATGGACGCGGAGTATCTAGCTATCTCGTCGGCAGAAAGTCGATTGTGCTTCGATGACTTTCCTCCAGCGCTCACGCTCTTGACCACGGTGGTCAGCGCGAATCAACCGGCGTTCGTCACGGTGGATGCCGGACTGAAGGCCTTGTATCGCGACGGAGCGACGCCGATAGTCGTGGAGCCGGGGCTGCAATACGATTGGTTTGGAGATGAATTCGGGAAAATCTCAGGTGACCCTGCCAGCCTGCCGCGGTTGGGTGAACAGCTCTCATTGGTCGTCTCGCATTGCGACCCGACGGTGAATTTATTTGATCAATTTTTCGTTATCGAAGACGGGGTAGTCGTGGACGTTTGGCCAATCGATTTGCGGGGGTGCAGCCAGTGAGTGGGGAGCGGTTGTTAGAGGAGGATGCACGGTATGAGCAGCTGAAGCCATTCGGTTTCAGCAATGCGTTGCTGGCATTCTTCGACGAAACAGCCCGCAGAATCGTTTTGGATGAGAGTTCACGGAGGGCCTTCCTCGATGAATGCCAGCAGTATCTGTCCGGTCAAATGCGCGAAAGCGAACGGGCTTCCGATCTGGGATGGTGTGCGTTGCTGGTGGCGGCAGGGTTGCCGGTGATGATGGAGGATCACCGGCGACGGGGAGTGCCGCCAGCAGTAACGCAAGCGACAGCGAAGGATTTGCAACGATGGGTCGAGGAAATCCAAGAGGACCGAAGTCCGCGGGCAACATTGCCGTTGAGCTGGTTCTCTAATCACGTTCTGCGAGGGCTCCTGCAAATCGGACGCCTCCAATTTCTGCCGCGGCCCTTGGCGGGAGACTTTTTTATTTACGCGGGGCGTGCAGGCGATGTCATCGCATTGGCGCGCGGCGGAATCTTGTGCCGGGCGGACGGGTTGCCGGGGGACGAGGCTGATGGTTTTACCACACTGCTCACGCAGTCGGAATCCGCCGTCGTGGGGAATCCCGTCGATCCGATGACTGGTCGGTTTCGGAGTGAGCCTGAGTCGCTCGACGCCCGGGAGTGGCAATTGGTCTTGGGTGAGGGAAGTCGGGTTCTCGAAGTGCATGTGCCCAGCGGCGAGAAGCTATCCCGCGCGGTTTGCGTGGAATCATTACTTGATGCGGCGGCGGTTTTTCCGCGATGTTTTCCTGAGTTCGATTGGCAGGCGTATTGGTGTGACTCGTGGTTGCTGGATCGCGAGTTGTTGTCTTGCCTCCCGGGGTCTTCGGGAATTGCGCAGTTTGCTGGTCTCTTTCATCCCTTGCCATCGCTGTTGACGAACTGCGATCAAATGGTCGAACGAGTTTTCAAGAATTCACCCGACTGGAGGACCTGCCCACCGGCGACCTCGCTGCAGCGAGCCATTCAGGCGCGCGCGCGGGATGGCGCGATCTTCCGCACAACGTCCGGGTTTATCCTTCGCGATTCCATTCCAACCGCTCCAGCGACCGTTACACAAAATTTATGAAAATACACCGAATCGGGGTCCTTGGCCCCCATCGCCGGGGGATGATTTCCCTGCTCGCTCATCAACCAGAAAATGGCTTTGAGGTGACCGCGATCTGCGGCGCCAGCAACGAGGGGCTTGAGCGGTACACCGAAAAATGCGGGTCTGATGTTCGTTACGCGACGGACTATCGGGAGATTACGGATTCGCCTGACATCGACATCGTTTTTGTCTGCACGCCGGATTTCCTGCATTTTGAGCACGCAAAGGCAGCGCTGGAGGCCGGTAAATTCGTCTTTCTTGAGAAGCCGATGGCGATCAACGTGCCGGACTGCGATCGGCTTCTGGAGCTGGCCGGGAAACACGGTGGCAAACTTTACGTGGGGCACAATATGCGGTTTTTCCCGGTGATGCGGAAGATGCGCGAACTCATCGAGGACGGGCGCATCGGCGAGGTCGAGGCAATTTGGTGTCGGCACTTTGTCGGCGATGGCGGTGATTACTATTTTAAAAACTACAACTCCGAGCGCGAATACACGACAAGCCTGCTACTGCAAAAAGGCGCGCATGATATCGATATCATCCATTGGCTGGGCGGGGCTTACACGAAGCGGGTGACCGGCATGGGCAAGCTGAGTGTTTACAACCGGGTGACGGACCGGCAGGAATTGGATGGCTACGGAGATCGAGGAGAGCGGAACGTCTCGAATTGGCCGCCCCTAACGCAGACAGGGCTAAGCAAGAAAATCGACGTCGAAGATCACAACATGATCCTCATGCAGCTTGAGAACGGCGTGCAGGCATCCTATATGGAGTGTTTTTACACCCCCGATTATCACCGGAATTACACGGTGATCGGAACTGAAGGGCGTATCGAAAACTACGGTGATCACTCGGTGGACCCGAATTGGGCGAGCATTCACCTCTGGAATCGGCGCACCACCTACACCGAACTCGGGCACGAGGTATTCCGCATTCCTCCGACCCAAGGCTCGCACGGCGGGGCGGACCCGCTCATGATCGAGGACTTCCTGCAGTTCGTCAAAACGGGCAAAACCAACAGTGCACCGCCGCTCGCAGCGAGGATGGCGGTAGCCGTCGGCTGCGGCGGGGCGGAGTCGATGCGGAGCGGATCGATGCCGACGGACATCGCGTAGCGACCTTTAATTACTATGCAAAACCCTATTACGGCATTGGCCTTTACTGATCTGGAACCCCTGATAGTTGGCGCGGTCAGCCTTGAGGCCACGGACCGGGGTCTGGCGATGCTGCACGGCTTTGAAGATTTCCCGAAATCCGAAGCATGGATTCACGCCAACAGAAAGGCCGTGCTCCTTGCGCGACCTGCTTCTCCCCGCACCGCCCCCGGTCTCAGCACAACCCGGCGAATCACCGCTCTTCATGAGGCGGAGACCGAGTTCAGTGTTCTCCAATCGCAACGCCTGAATCCCCGCATCGTCGACTCTTCGCTCTGAGGTTGCCGCACCACCCTAATCCATGAATTTCGAGAATCTTACCTTCGATGGGGTGCCCTCAGCCAGTCGCTTGTCCACCCAAGCGGGCTGGAATCAAACCCCGGAGGACTGGCGACGCCTGATTCGTCTGGCTCCCGATGGGGTCAAAGTCTGGGTCGCGGATGATGAGATTCGCGCCAGCTATTCGATTTTCGCAATGGGCCTGCGTGTGGCGTGGATCGGAATGGTTCTGGTGGATCAGGATTTTCGTGGGCGGGGGTTGGGAAAAACTCTTTTTACTCGCGCTATGGAGGATGCCCGGAACAGTTGTTATAAGGTTCTTGGTCTCGACGCCACAGAATTGGGGGAGCCAATTTATGCGAAATTCGGATTTCAACCGTTGGTTTCTCTGGCTCGTTGGCAGGGGATCCTCTCTTTCGGAATAACGGCGACGTCCTCGACTCGCCTCGTGTCCGGATTCACTCCGGCGATTGCTGATCTGGATGCCCGCCTCCTGGGGGAAGACCGCTCGGCGCTCTTGGCCGATCTGGCCAAATATGGCGGGACATTTTTTTGTATCGAGCAAGCCGGGGAAGTCGTGGGCTACGGGGTGTTGCGACCCGGTCGTTCGGCCTTGCATATTGGTCCGGTGGTTGCGACCACTCTGGATGGGTTTCGGGAAATTCTCGCTGGTATCGCCTGTGCGTTTCCGGGCCGGGAGGTGGTGTGCGATGCCTTGGACGACAGGGCCGCACCAGTGCTTTCCGCCGCAGGCTTGACCCCGCAGCGCTCGTTGAAGCGAATGACCCATCCGCGACAGGACCGTTGTCTCTGCGGGGAGGGGATTTGGTGTGCAGCGGGATTTGAATGGGGTTGAAGCGCGACCAATACCGATAGGGAAAATCCAGTGCCATTGACTATGGCTGTCCTCGTGCGCTACAAGCAGGCGATGAGCAACACGATTTGGGCGGGTCTCGCTGCCGACACGGAACGCATGGCCGCCGAAGCCTTCTCCGAAATCCACACCCTCGAAGATTGGGAAAAATACCGTCCACGACGGCGCGAGGAATTTCTTCGCACTGTTGGCCTCGCCACGCTGCCGGAACGCTGCGATCTCCGTCTGACCGACTATGGCGAATTGCGCGGAGACGGATTCCGAGCCCGCAAGATAGCCTTTCAGATCCTGCCGGATTGCTGGGCCTCAGCCTGCATTTTTTATCCTGACCCCTTGCCGCCGGAAGCCGCACCCGGCGTGCTTTACCTTTGTGGACATGCCGCCAATGGGCTCCATCATTACCAGGCCCTCCCCATCATGTGGGCGCGCAGGGGCTATGTCTGCCTGATCGTGGAAACAATCGAACAAAGTGACAACCCTGGCGAGCATCATGGCTTCAACCTCGCCTGGCATCCCACCTGGATTTCGCTCGGCTACACCTCGGCTGGCGGCGAGTTGTGGAATTCCATCCGCGCCCTCGACGTGCTCGCGGTGGACCCGCATGTGGATGCCGGTCGTCTCGCCGCCACTGGCGTATCGGGCGGCGGGTCGCTCAGTTTTTTCCTCGCCATCGCCGATGAACGAGTCAAAGCCGTCTCGACTCTCTGTGGGATCAGTTCCCCGGTCGATGCCATTGCCAACCGGCATTTGTTCGGGCATTGCGATTGCTTTTATCCGCACAATGTTTTCGGACGGGACATCAGCGAATACGCTGCCTTGATCGCCCCACGCGCAGCACTGTTTTGCTTTGCCGATCACGATCCGCTCTTTCATCCGGTCGAGACCAAGGCCCTGGTGGACCGGATGCGCCGGATTTATGAGTTATACGGCCAAAAAGATCACTGCGAATTGGTCACCTGTCCCGGTCCGCACGGAAACCATCCAGAGTTCGACCAAGCCACCAGTGCGTGGTTTGACCGGCATGTGGCGGGGAGCGCACATCCGGAAATCCCGGTCGCCGATGAAGAATTCACTGAGCCGGAGCTGAGCGTTTTCAACGGCGTCAGCCCGGTCCCCAACCACCTTCACCTTTTGCCTGATCTTCTCACTCCTCGGGGCGGACTCGCATTGCCGCAACAGCCGGACGAGTGGCCCCGCCTCCGCCAAGAAATCGTCGCCCGTTTAAAAAAAGAGATTTTTTGTGCCCGGGAGATGCCGGGAACCCTGAAAATGGAACGCGACGGAGACTGGCTCTGGAGTGCGCGCGGTCCCGCGGAAAAATCGGTCCGGATTCACCGTGGAACGATCAACAACACCGATGTCTGGCTGCAAATGGTGCGGCCCGGGCCGGCTCCCCGCCGACTGGTGATCACCGTCGCCGACGGGGGCGAAACCTCCCAGCAGGCCATGGCCCGCTCGGCCGTTGCGGTCAATACCGCCACCACGACTTACGCCGGATATGAGCCCCGTTTGGCGGGCGATCGCGCCCCCATGGCGGATCCCGGCCTCCATTTTCCGGGTTCACGATTGCCCTCGATCCGGACGAATTTGCTTCGGGCCATGGCGCTCACCGGCATCACTCCGGTGATGATGATCTGTCAGGACTTATTGGGCGTCATTGATTACCTTCTCACGCTGGAGGAACTGCGGGACGTGGAGATTTATGTCGCCGGACGCGGCGAAGCCGGAATCGCCGCGCTGTACAGCGGCGTGCTCGACGAACGTATCGCCGGGGTGATTCTGGAGGACCCTCCCGGTTCACACCGGACTGGTGCGCCGGTCCTTGGCATCCTCCGGGTCCTCGACCTCCCCCAGGCCGTCGCCCTGATGGCACCCCGACCGGTCGCGCTGGTCAATCCCGTATACAGCAACTGGACATGGCCCGAACGCCTCTACCAACGTCTCGGCTGCCCGGAGAAATTTATCATCACCGAGGATATCCGAAGCGCGATGGAGAAAATGGCGGGGTAGGGCTGTCTGGCCCGAAAAGCGCAAACCGAAGGAGCGTGGGCGTCCCGGCCGAATGGTTTGGAAGGCGGGCGAGTCGCCCACGCTCCCATTAAGAGGCGTCTTCGCAACCAATCCCGACGGGATCAAACGGGAGTGGTAGTCTGCAGCCGGATAAATTCCAAAACTTTAAATTTGATACCAAGGTTTATAAGGAACACGGTGGTAGCAGCAAAATAGAAAATGAAAGCTTCCGAATCCACCGCCAGCCTCCCCCCCCAGCCGTCCGAACCCGGTCTGCTCGAAACCATGACCAAGCCAGAGGTGGAATCTTTTCATCCCGAGGTGATGGTGATCCCTTTGGGTTCAACCGAACCTCACGGTCCGCATTTGCCTTACGGGACGGACACAACGATCGCCAACCGATATAGCCGGGAAGCGGTGCGGCGGGCCAATGCAGACGGCGGCCGCGTCCTCTGTCTCCCGGCCCTGCCGTTTGGCAACAATGTCAACTTCAAGAACTTTCCCTTTGCCTGCCGAATCCGGGTCGAAACGCTTATGGCGGTGGTTTTGGATTTGGTCACCTTTGGACGGGAGGAAGGCCTCCGCAAGTTCGTCCTCGTCAATTGCCATGGCGGCAACGATTCGACACTGGCCGCCTGCACCCGGCAAATTTTTGACCGCTTCCAAAACGAGGCCTTTGTCGTCATGTCGGGGTGCGGAGCTTTTGGCGGAGAAACGTACCGGAAATTGTTTTCCGATGGCTCGCCTCATGCCGGCGATTATGAGACCAGTCTGATGCAGTTTTTGGCTCCGGAAAAAATGCCGACCCATGCTCCGGTAGAGTCTCCCATGCACACGCCGACCGTTCCCGGCTTGGCGGAGGCGAGGGTGACCTGGGTGCGAAATTGGTCTCACTTCATGCCTGCCGCCTGCGGGGGGCGTCCTGATCTCGCCACCGCAGAAAAAGGCAAAGAGTTTTTTGAGGCGGATGTGACCGGTTTTTCCCGCTTTCTGGTCGCCCTGAGCGAGGCCCCCTGGCATCCTCGCTTCCCTTACGCAGCGGAAGTCGTATAACTGTGCGTGCTCTGGCCGACGCCACCGGATATTCGGTAGCGACCGTTTCCCCGGCGTAACGACCCTCAAAACGCTCTCGGCGGTCGGCGGGCGGTCAATCTACTGGCCGCCTAAATCCAAATGAACTCATGGGGGGTGGGCTCCCCATTGCCAAAATGCGATGGTTTCTCACCCTCACATTGCTGCGGGGAAGTTGGTTGGGGCGCTATCCGGAACGGGGTGATTGGGGAGATTTTTGCTGGCGGCGTCACGGGCGGCCAGAGCAGCGGCTGTAATATGCAAGCATTCTGCGGTGGAAATTTCGGCCGAAGGTTCACCTCGGACGGCTGCGACGAGGGCTTGGGCGGTCTTAATGCCCCAAGATTCATCGACCGGACAGTCCCAATGGTCTTCGCCTTGGGCGTCGAGGAGGAAAACCGTTTCGCCCCGGACTTCCAATACGCCCTCGGTCCCCGTGATCCGAAGGCGGTCGTCGCCGTGGCTGGGGGCTCCCTGGGGACGGAGAAAATCTGCGGTGATGAGACAGGGAACACCTCCCGTCATTTCAAAAAACATCGCTGCGTGATCTTCCATTTCCCGGTACTCCGGGAAGCGGCGGTTTCCCTGCCGGGCGGTAACGGATCGAAAGTGCAGACCGGTGGACCAAGACGCAAAATCGATGGCGTGGAC
>Ga0105053_10007031_pt1 | contig 15202 bp, 10 predicted proteins | sample BON01_FD_78093 | JGI IMG/M metagenome (GOLD analysis project Ga0105053, IMG submission 78093) | Freshwater microbial communities from Lake Bonney liftoff mats and glacier meltwater in Antarctica - BON-01 | ecosystem: Environmental > Aquatic > Freshwater > Ice > Glacier meltwater | place: Lake...
AAGGTCAGATAATCACGATATTTTTGCTGGATCTCGACGCCTTTTTCGGTCTCGTCGAGGTAATACTGGCGGTCAGGCAAGCCCAGTCCCCGGCTGCCAACATAGGTGACATATTGATCGGGCTGTTTCTGGTCGACCGTAACAAAACCGCCGACGGGGGCCGGGCATGCCCGGCTGACCCCACAATTTCGCCAATTTGCCGAGCGAGTTTGCTTCGTGAATCTGGTACAAATAGGGGTTGATCGGGGCCATGTCGGCCGCATCAATTGCAGCTGTATCGACAAAGGATTGATAGGCATCGACAATCCGCCGTTCGGATGTTCCGGGGGCAGGGCTTTCGGCCAGCAGATCATCGACCAGCGCCTTCACATCAGCAGTCGATTTCTCGCGCAGTAAATTGAACGCACCGAAGCGGGAAAATTCTGCCGGAAGCGGGTTTTCCGCGAGCTATTTGCCGTTCACATAGGCGAAGAAATCGTCGCCCGGGTCCATTGCCGGATCAAGCGCTGCAGGATCGACGCCCCAAGTACCGAAGCTCATCGTAGGCATGGCAGCATCCGCGCTGTCAGCTTCCTGAGCGAGAGCGGGCGTGGCCAGGGCAAGCGCCAATGCGCTGCCCCCGATGGCGAGGATCGATTTGATCATTTATTGCGACTCCCAGTCGAATGCGGCCCTGCTTGCAACTTACCTGCGGGCCTTATGATAATCCGGCTTTGATATACGGATTTAGGCCGACAAGTTGTCACTAGTCGGCTTCATTCGCAACTTTATCGAAAAATAGCCGGTTTTTACGCGAGTGCGCCGGTTCAGAGCGGCGCGATCGCGCCGAACTGCAAAGATGCCAGCCGCGCATAGAGCCCGCCTGCGTCAGTCAACTCCGCATGGGTGCCCTGTTCCACTATCTGCCCGCGATCCAGCACCACGATCCGGTCTGCCTTGCGCACGGTGGCAAGGCGGTGGGCGATGACCAATGTAGTCCGGTTTTCCATTAAGTGGTCGAGCGCCTGCTGGACCAATTGTTCGCTTTCGGCATCAAGCGCGCTGGTTGCCTCATCCAGCAGCAGGATCGGCGAATCGCGCAGCAAGGCGCGGGCAATTGCCACCCGCTGCTGCTGGCCGCCCGAAAGGCGCGCGCCACCTTCGCCCAGATAGGTATCAAGCCCGTCGGGCAAATCGCGCAGGAAACCCTCCACATTGGCGGCCCGCGCCGCCTCCCAGATTTGCTCGTCGCTGGCGTCCCATTCGCCGTAGCGCAGATTGTCGCGCGCATTGGCGGAAAACAGCACGCCGTCCTGCGGCACCAAAGCCATGCGGCGGCGGATTTCAGCTGGATCGGCACTGGTCAGCGGCACCCCGTCGACCCGGATCGAGCCAGCCTGCGGATCGTAAAACCGTTCCGCCAATTGGAAGATGGTCGTTTTGCCCGCGCCTGATGGACCGACGATGGCGACGGTTTCGCCCGGCTCGACCTCAAGGTTGAAGTCCTTGATTGCGGCCACTTCCAGCCGGGTCGGATAACGGAACGTAACGTTGCGGAAAGACAGGCTGCCACGCGGCGGTTCGGGCAAAGTCTGCGGGCGTTCGGGCGCCGCAATTACGGGTTTTTCCAACAGCAATTCATTAAGTCGGCTAGCTGCACCGGCACCGCGCAACAAATCGCCATAAACTTCGGTGAGCGCGCCGAATGCGCCCGCCACCAGAGCCGCAGTGAAAACAAATGCAGCGATTGTCCCGCCACTAATCTCGCCAGTTGAAACGCCAATTGCGCCGCGCCATAGGATCAAAGTGATCGACCCAAAAATGAACATGATGATGATCGAGGTCATCGCCGCCCGCAGCATTATCCGCCGCTTGGCCATAGTGAAAATCGCCTCTACCGCCGCGCTGAAACGGCTGTTTTCACGGTCTTCCTGATTGAATGCCTGCACGATTTTCATCGCGCCGAGCGTTTCAGTGACTATCCCGCCAACATCGGCCACGCGGTCCTGGCTGGTGCGCGAAACATTACGCAGTCGCCGCCCAAAACCCATGATCGGCAACATGATCAGCGGTATTGCTATCACCAGCCAAATAGTCAGCTGCGGGGCCAGAAAGAACAGATAGGCCGTGCCGCCGATGCCCATCAAAATATTGCGCAAGGCAACCGAGACAGTTGTGCCGACGACTTGTTCGATCAGCGCAGTATCCGCCGTCATCCGGCTGGAAATTTCCTTAGGGCTGTTTTCTTCGTAAAAAGATGGCGCCAACCGCAGCAGATTTTTCTGCACCTTGAGCCGGATATCAGCGACCACCCGTTCACCCAGCCAACTAACATAGTAAAACCGCATCGCCGTGCCGATCGCAAGTACCACCACGATCATCAGCAAATATCGGAACCAACGCCCGATATCGCCCGCTTGTTCACCGCCAAAACCATTGTCGATGATCAATTTGAAACCCGCTGGAATCGCCAGCGTAGCGCTCGCCGTTATCGTCAGCGCCAACAATGCCAGCGCCGTTTTGCCGGGATATTTAACGATTTCCGTCCAAATCATTTTTAGCGGGCCAAGCGTTCTTGCGGGCTTGGGCTTGCTATCGGTCTGCGGGCGAGCGCCGACCTCGACGATTACGTCGTTGGGCCCGCCTTTGGCATCGTCTAAATTGCTACCGGCATCGGGTACATTGGCTAAAGTCTGGTCCATCGCCGGATGCCTAGACCCGCTGCGAGGCAAAATCTACACTTCGCTGGTCAGGAAGGCCCGATAAGCTTGGCGATAGGAAAAGTACGGACAAAGGTCCATTGCCATGGTCGGCAAACCCGTCCATTGTGCGTTGCAACAATTTGGGCAACAGTTTGGGCAAAAAATCGCCCAGTTAACGGGCCGCAGGAGAATTTAATTGCTTTATCATGCACATGAAATGCAGCGCGCTTGGCTGAACATCGCCAGCGCCTGGGCCTCCGTTGGGTCTGAAATGCTGGGCAAGCCGTGGATGCCAATGGGTTATCTTGGCCTTGGTCCGTCAGCTGCCTCTGCGCTCGAAGTGTTCGCCCATGCGTCCGCGCCGCGCGGAAAGCCTGCCTTCGGGATCGAAGATGTAAATATTGACGGTATCGATTATCCGGTCCTGGAATCACTGGTGTTGAAAAAGCCCTTTGGTGATTTGCTGAAATTCCGGCGCGAAGGGTTGGCGGCTGACACACCCAAACTGCTGATCGTTGCCCCGATGAGCGGCCATTACGCCACTCTGCTGCGCGGAACGGTCGAACGAATGGTAGAAAGCTGCGAGGTCTACATCACCGATTGGGCCGATGCACGCACCGTCCCGGTTAAGGAAGGGCTGTTCGATCTGGATGATTACATCGACTATTTGGTCGACTTCCTAGATTTCATTGGTCCCGGCACGCATATGATGGCGGTTTGCCAACCATCGGTTCCGGCCATCGCCGCCACAGCGCTGATGAACGCCGACAATCACCCTGCCAGCCCAGCCACGCTGACCATGATGGGCGGCCCGATCGATACCCGCAAAGCGCCGACCACGGTCAACGATCTGGCGATGGAGCGCCCACTCAGCTGGTTCCAGCAGACGGTAATCGCGACCGTTCCGTTCAAATATGCCGGTGCAGGCCGAAAAGTCTATCCCGGCTTCCTGCAACTGGCCAGTTTCATGAGCATGAACCTGGGTTCGCACATGATGAGCCATTTCGAGATGTTCAAACACCTCAATGCCGGCGATGAAGCCGGCGCGCAGGCCAGCGCACAGGCGACCAAGGATTTCTACGAGGAATACCGGTCAGTCTGCGACATGACGGCAGAATTCTATCTGCAGACGGTCGAAGAAGTGTTCCAGAAACATTCGATCCCCAATGGCACCTTCGAACATCGCGGCAAAGTGGTGGATCTGGGCACAATCAACCAAACCGCCATTCTTTGCATTGAAGGCGAGCGGGACGATATCTCTGGCATCGGCCAGACCAAGGCTGCGCTCGATCTGGCGACCGGCCTGCCGGAACGAAAGAAGCAATATTACCTCGCCGAAGGGGCCGGACATTACGGCATCTTCAATGGCAGCCGCTGGCGCGACAAAATCGCCCCCGTGGCAGAGGAATTCTTCGCCAAACATGGTGCAAAGGCCAAAAAGTCAGGCCTAAAAGCGGTCGCCTGAGCCGGTGCGCCTAAACCCCGCCCGTTTCCTTTGACTGTCCGAAAATCCGCTTGATTATCCGGCGGGCCAATAACAACAGCCAAATGGCCAAGCCCAGCAACATCAGGGCGATTGCGCCCGCCGCATAGGGATATTCGTAGGCGGCATAGAGCAGCCCTGCGGTCGCCACATCCTCGACCGTGGACATGGCGACATTGGTCACCGGTTCCGGGCTGGCGTTAATCACTGCCCGCGCGCCCGCTTTGCCGCCATGCGCCAACAGCGCGCCGCCGCCGCCAAGCAGAAAGGCAATCACCTGGTTCGCGGGATCGGACGGATCGACGATGGCCAGCGCCAGTATCGCGCCGCCAAATGGCCGGATGAAAGTGTGGATGCCGTCCCAAAGTGTATCAAGCCAAGCGACCTTGTCTGCAAAAAATTCCAGCACCGCGGCAATTCCCGCAGCACCCATCACCCACGGGTTGGCGAGCACTTGCAAGCTGTCCAGATGTTCAGGCAGTGGGATCGCACCCCATTGCATCGCGATGCCAGTCGCCAGGATGCTAAGATACAGCCGCCAGCCTGATAACAGGCTGACGCTGCCAGCGATTCCCAGAATTTCAATGATGCCCATGGAGCGCAAGATGCGCGAGATTAGCCGTTAGGGCAAGTTACCCTCCCCGGACGACAAATCCGGGAAGGGTTATCTCATTTAGAAAATTTCGAACAAGCCAGCTGCGCCCATACCGCCGCCGACACACATGGTGACGACTGCATATTTCGCGCCGCGACGCTTGCCTTCGATCAATGCGTGGCCGGTGCAACGTGCGCCGGTCATGCCATATGGGTGGCCGATTGAAATTGAGCCGCCATTGACGTTGAGCAGGCTGTTATCAATGCCCAATTTATCGCGGCAATAGATAACCTGCACGGCGAAGGCTTCGTTCAATTCCCACAGGCCGATATCGCTCATCTTCAGATCGAATCGTTCGAGCAGCTTGGGAATGGCGACAACCGGGCCGATGCCCATCTCGTCAGGCTCGGTACCGGCAACTGCCATGCCGACATAACGGCCCAGCGGGGTCAGGCCGCGCTTCTCAGCAGTCTTGGCTTCCATCACCACGCAGGCGCTGGAACCATCGGACAATTGCGATGCGTTACCGGCTGTGATCGTCATGTCAGGGCCCATAACTGGTTTGAGGCTGGAGAGCCCTTCCAAGTTGGTTTCCGGACGGTTGCCCTCGTCCTTGGCGATGGTCACTTCGACGTCGCTGATCTCGCCGCTTTCCTTGTCCTTCACCTTGTGGGTGGTGGTGACGGAGACGATTTCATCGTCGAACTTGCCAGCAGCCTGAGCGGCAGCGGTACGCATCTGGGATTCCAGCGCATATTCGTCCATCGCTTCGCGGGTGATCCCGTAACGCTTGGCAACCGTTTCAGCGGTTTGCAGCATGTTCATGTAAACATCGCCGTGCATTGCCATCAACTCGCGGTCAGGCGCAACGCGCATTTCCGGGGTCTGGACCAGGCTGATCGATTCCTGACCGCCCGCTGCCACAATATCCATGCGGTCAACGATAACCTGCTTGGCTGCGGTGGCGATGGTCATCAGGCCGGAGGAACACTGACGGTCGATGCTCATACCCGAAACGGTTACTGGCAGACCGGCGCGCAAGGCGACCTGACGGCCGATATTGCCAGCCTGAGTGCCCTGCTGGAGCGCGGCGCCCCAGAGTACGTCGTCAACTTCGGCGCCTTCGATTCCGGCGCGTTCCAGCGCTGGTTTCAATGAATAGGCGCCGAGCGTTGCGCCCGAAGTGGAATTGAAGCCGCCTTTGTAAGCGCGGCCAATGGCCGTCCGGGCGGTCGATACGATGACTGCGTCACGCATGATGATTTCCTTAAATTAAAACAGGTTGCTTGGTCTGGTGATCCCTGGGGAGGGGGTCAATTCTCAGACGAAATACATCGTCATCCATTCGCAGATCAAGGCAGGCTTTTCCTCGCCTTCGATCTCGATGGTGATCTCAACCGATTGTTGCCACTGGCCGGGACGCTTTTCAGTCATTTCGGTCAGTTTCCAATGGCCGCGAATGCGTTTGCCGGAACGGACCGGTGCGATGAAACGGGTTTTGTTGCCCCCGTAATTCACCGCCATCTTGATATCGTCGACCTTGGGCAGATCGGAATTGGCGCTGAGATAGGGGATCATCGACAGGGTCAGGAAGCCGTGGGCAATGGTGCCGCCGAACGGCGTCATCTTGGCCATCTCTTCGTTGATATGGATGAACTGGTGATCACCGGTTGCCTCGGCAAACTGGTTGATCCGTTCCTGGCTCATTTCGGCCCATTCACTGGTGCCAATGTTTTCGCCAACTTTAGCTGCAATATCCTGCGGGCTCATACGCCTCTCCTCTGGTCGCTATTACGATAAGATAACCCGCTACATGGCGGATTACCGGGCCTAGCGCAACGCGTCTTGGGCTGCCGTTACGGCACGCTAGACTTGCTGCGCCAGTTATAGCGGCAGCGGAGTTTAGCGGACAGTCGTTCCGGCGCTGCCAAGCGCGAATCGCGGCGAATGAGTGTTAAGCCAGCGCTGACTAGGCTTTTCAAACCAGCGATATGCCAAGTCGGAAGCAGCCAGCAAAACAGCCGTGAAAACCAGCAACTGCCACCAGCCAATCTGCAGGCTGTGATCCACCAGTGCCAATTTGAACAGCACGAAGCCGAAGAAATGCAGCAGGTAGGTCGCATAGCTGATGTCCCCTAGCCACCGCAGCGGCGCAGCGGCGAACATCTGCCCCGCCGGGCCGCGGTTACTGGCCAGAACCAGCAGTCCAGCGGCGAAGAACCCCGGGACAAAAGCCGTTTCCGGTAAATCTGCGATAATTGCAAAAACGACCAAAGCGATGGCGGCGGCCAAAGCCAGCGGCGCCAGCGCCCTCCCATCGCTGTGCCGCTGCCAGATGATCGCCAGCAATGCGCCGATGGAAAACTGTACCAGACAGCGCCACAGGCCAAGGCGCGTAATATCCTCACCCAGATTATCGTGGCCCTGGAACGCGAAGATCAGATACAGGCCCATCGCCAGCCCTGCTACCACGCCAAGCAGCAACCATGTCGCAATGCGCGGCCAGTCCACCGCAGTCACCAGCAGAGGGAACAGCAGATAGGCAGCGAATTCGGCGCTGATCGACCAAGCCGGGTGGTTCCACGTCAATTCCGGGGTTAGGCCCCAGTTCTGGACCAACAGAAAGTGCAGCGGCAATTCGGCAATCGGATAGTCAGAAGCATCGCGTCCGGTCACCGCCACCAGCAAAGCGAAACACGCCATTGCAGCCAAAACCGCTGCGTGGAGCGGCCATATCCTGGCAAAGCGCTTCCACCAGAAACGCGGTGCCTCGCGCAGTCCCCCGCTGGTGAATTTGGCGCCATAGTTGAGCCACATGACAAAGCCCGACAGCAGAAAGAACAGGTCGACCGCCAGATATCCCTTGGCGAGAATATCGATCACCGGCGCTGGCAGAATATCTGTCATGCTCAGCCTGATATGGTAGAAAACCACACACCAAGCCGCAATGCCGCGCAGGCCGGTCAGCGCGTGGATCTGACGAGGCGCTGACGCGCGAGACGGCCCGGTTCCGGTCGAGGCTTGCGGCGCACTCATGATGGAGACGAAACTTGCGGCGGCGGCGTCACCCGCTCGCTTTGCAGAGCGGCATGGCGCGCGCCGGCGGTGAGACGCGCAGGCGCACTCATCCCACCATCCGGGGTTGCTGAAAATTTCAAACGTTTCAGCAGGGTAACCAGCGCAATCTGCAGACCGATGATCATCAGCATTAGCGGCTGATAGGCAATGCCGGTAAATATTGCCCCGACCAGGTAGATGATTTGCGCATATTGCAGCGCACTCGCGAGCGGTGCCTGCCATGTTTCACCCGGGGCGGTCCGTGTGCGCCAGCGTCGGCGGACACGCTCCATCTGCCACAATCCGCTGAATTGCAGCAACAGCCAGATAGCCAGACCAATCCATCCTTGTTCGCCCAGAACTTCGAAATAAGCGGAGTGATAAGCGCGCCCCTCATCAGTCACTTGCTCAAACTTCACCGCCTCGGTGTTTCCGCTTTCGGTCACTACGGGCAATTCGTAGGTGAATTTGTTGCCGCGAAACGCGTCGAATCCGCCGCCGAAAGGGTTCTGCTGTATATATTCCAGCGTCCAACTCCACACAGCCACACGAGTCGAAGCGGATTCGTCACGCTGCGGCGCGGTCAGGGTGGACATGCGGTCGTAAAAACTGGTGGGGAGGAAGGGCAGAGAAACCGTGCCGATCAGCGCCGCGGCTGCAATGAAAGTTAAGCGCCGTTTGGAATCGCGCAGCAACAGCACGGCCAGCACCGCTATACACACCAGGCCAGTGCGCGCCTCGGTCCCCACGGGCACCAGCAGGCAGGCAAATATCAGGGCGTACCCAAACAGTTTTACCCGCCAATCCGGCAGGAAAACGGTGCCGTAGCGGGTGAACCACAATATAAGGGGGATAATCGCAATGCCCATGCAGGCCAGCACGGAACTTTCGTAAAGTCCGCTATTGTCGTTGACGAACACACTAAGCGAACCATAGCCTCCGCCTGCAAGAACCGTCTTGATCCCGGCAGAGATGTAAATTGCCGCCGCGCTCAGCAGCATGATCAGCGTTGCGCCCTCGATCCTGAGCCGCGTTGTCAAAGCCAGCGGGAAGAAGATCGCAAAAACCATCGCTTTCCAGACCCATGACCACTTATTCGCAGCATCGACCGGAAAATCAGCGTTTGCAGTTGTGACCGCGCAATAGATCAGCAGGCAAACCATCAGAAACTGGCGGAATGTGAACCGGCTACCAATTTTGGGATCGGCCAGCAGCCACCCGGCAAACGCCGCACAAAATGCGATCAGCGAAATTGGCAGAGCCGGCGTAAGCGACCAACCGATTTTCTGCGGCGATAGAATATCGATATAGAGATAGACCAGCACCCAGATGAAGGGGTGCCGAATGCCGGCTGCCAGAAACGCAGCCACAAACAGGAAAAGTGCGAGATCCAGCATGGCGGTTAGAGCGGCGGCTCGATGGATTCGCCCGAATCGTCGTGATCCAGCGCCGGATTACCCGACAACCGGATCACGGCGATTACAATCAGGGCGTGCGCCACAGCTAGGGCAAAGTAATCGATCACGAGCAAACAGGCCTTTCGGACATTATCAGACGTGTCCCTAGCAGCAGGCAGTTGACGGCGCGTTAAGGGTGTTGTGGCAAAAGAACATCTATGACCCGCGTTCTCCATGTCCTTGACCATTCGCTGCCCCTGCAAAGCGGCTATACTTTCCGGACACGTGCGATTCTGAAAAGCCAGCAGGCAGCAGGGATCGAGGTGCGCGGCATTACCGGCGTTCGCCATGAACATGATGGCCCGGCAGTAGAGGTTTACGATGGCCTGATGTTCCACCGGACATCAGCCGAATCGGGCGGGCGAGCCAGTGGATTGGCCGGTATCCGCGAATGGCGCGAAATCGCCCGCTTTGCCGAAGCAATCGAAGCCTTGGCCCGCGAATGGAAACCTGACGTTCTGCACGCCCACTCCCCTGCGATATGCGGGCTGGCAGCGATGAAAGTCGCGCGCAAACTGGGTATTCCGCTGGTCTATGAAATTCGCGCATTTTGGGAAGATGCCGCGGTTGGCAATCTGACGGGCCGCGAGGGATCGATTAAGTATCGCGCCACGCGGGCGCTGGAAAACCGGGTGGTGGCAGGCGCGGATGCGGTGTTCACCATCTGCAGCGGATTACGGGACGATTTGATTTCCCGGGGCTTTCCCGGCGGCAAGATCGGGCTTTCGCCCAACGGCGTCGATCTAACCCTGTTCGGTGATCCGCCCCCGCGCGACGATGCGCTGGCCGCTGAATTGGGCATTGGAAATGGCAGCGGCGGGGAGGGGCCGGTTATCGGTTTCATCGGCAGTTTCTACGATTATGAAGGGCTGGACGATTTGATCGCAGCCATGCCGCTGTTGCGGGCGCGCCAGCCGGATGCACAATTGCTGCTGGTGGGCGGCGGTCCGATGGACGGTGCCTTGCGCGCACTGGCCGCTGCCTCACCTGCCGCCAATGCGATTACCTTCACCGGCCGCGTGCCCCACACGCAAGTTGAGCGCTATTATTCGCTGGTCGACATCCTGGCATATCCGCGCAAACGCAGCCGCCTGACCGATCTGGTCACTCCGCTGAAACCGCTGGAGGCGATGGCTCAGCGCAGGATTGTGGCCGCATCAGACGTCGGCGGGCACCGCGAACTGATCGTCGACGGTGTCACCGGCAGCCTGTTCCCGGCAGACGATCCGCAGGGCTGCGCTGATGCCTTGGCCGAACTCACTGAAATAAAGCCGGAATGGGATATAATGCGCAGTCGCGGGGTAGAGCACGTTCGGCGCAATCATAACTGGGCGCTCAACATTCGAAATTATCATTCCGTTTACCAACATTTGTTAGGCAGAGGATCGAATATTGCTGTTTCCAAAGCCGCATAAGGCACGTTGGACCAGCCAAAAGCACTTGAGCCTGAAACATCAGGCCACAATCAGCAAAGGCAGCCCATCGTGGTAACCAATTCCAGTCAACAGACCCGGCAGCAGCCAGGACGGAAGGCTCCGATCAGTTCACATCCGGCATTTCCGGTCATTGTTGCCCTGTGGTTTGCCGCGCTGCTGGGTATCGGCAGCCTGATTGTGCCTGCTGTGCTGCTAGAAAGACTGGTCGCAGTGACCGGGTTGAGCACGATCCTATCTTCAGCCGAACCCCCGCTGGGTGATACCGCACGAACAATCATTGCACTGATTGGGGCGGGCCTCGGCGCTGTTTCGGGGCTGCTTATTGCTCGCAGGGTTATCGGCGCATATGCGCCAACTGGACTGGCCCCGGTGTACGAAGTGAAAGTCCCGATTTCTGCCATGGAGGAACTGGGCGCGCTGAGTTTTGACCAGGCAGTCGATGAAGACCATTCCTTGGCACCGCAAGCCGCCAGCCCGGTCAACGAGCGGCTGCGTGCGCCGATCGCTCCTGAAGAAATCACTCCTGCCGATCTGTCGGAACCAAACCCGCCACAAGACGCGCCCGAAGAAGCGCCAAATGAAACGCTGGAAGAATTCGCCAATGCGGCGGAAATACCGGCTGAACCGGCAAGCCATCATACATTGACGGCAGGTCCTGTTGCCGGAATGACCACTCAACAATTGATCGCCGAGCCGCTAAATCAGCTTGGGATTGTTCAGCTGGTGGAACGATTTGCCCTATCATTGCAACACAACGCACCAACTGTGGCCGAACAGCCGCCTAAAGCTGAAATGGCGGAGAACAAGTACGCCGCCGCGGAGGCCATAAGCCAACCTTCATCTCCAATCCTGCCATTGCCAGACGCCATGCGCCCGATTGAATATGATGTCGCCCAAAACGATGATAATGGGATTGACGAACCGGATATTGGCGGCGATTTCAGCTCATTGCTGGGTATGAAGAAATTCCCCGATCTCCAAAACGATTCCGCCGATCTGGTTCCCGTTTTTACCGGTCAGGATGAGCGCCGGGCGGACCAGGCCGATGACAGAGCAGATATTGCAGACCAAAGCGGTAGCCTCGTGCGCCGCAGATTCGATCCTCCGACCGTAGTTTCTGCTGCCGAGGCACCGATTGTAGCCGAAATCAATCCGGCAGCAGCAGAACGCGCTTTGCGTGATGCCTTGGAAAAACTACAAAAAATGAGCGGCGTCGGCTGACCCGTTTGCGCTTACCCGACCAAGATAAGCGATATATTTCCTAATATAATCAGATATTAACACAGATCTTTGGCCTGTTGGAACAATCCGGCGGGCCTTCTTTTGATCTATATTGCCGGGGCCAGACGGCAGGATAAACTATATCCTGGCGAAAGATTAGTTGCGGCTTCGCAGTTGCAAAAATCATTTCACGTCGCCAATAACGGCGATAGCGACATTTATGCCAAGGCTGATACCAGCAAGAGTCGCGTTTCATTGCCGGGCGAGGTCCAGCAACCTCTGGTTCGGCACCTGACAGAATTGGAACTTGAATGGGCAACACTCCGCCTCTGCGTCCGCTTGAAATCGGCCAAAAGCAAGGCCTGTATGATCCGCGCAACGAACATGATGCCTGCGGCGTCGGTTTGGTTGCGCATATCAAAGGCAAGAAAAGCTATTCAATCGTCACGCAGGCGTTGGAGATTTTGCACAATCTCGATCATCGGGGCGCGGTGGGCGCCGACCCTTTGCTGGGCGACGGCGCCGGCATTCTGCTGCAAATTCCTGATCCGCTAATCCGTAAATGGGCTAATCAAGCCGGTCACCAACTGCCAGCGCCCGGCGATTATGCTGTGGCCATGTGCTTCATGCCGCAAGACGGTCCAGCCCGCGAATTCGTAACCGAACGACTGGAAAAATTCATTGCCAAGGAAGGCCAGACCCTGGTCGGCTGGCGCGATGTGCCAGTGACCCAGACTGGCCTTGGCAAGACGGTAATCGCATCAATGCCCGTAATGCGGCAATGCATCGTTGCCCGCGGCGAAGACTGCGCCGATCAGGATGCCTTCGAACGCAAGCTGATCGTGATCCGCAAGCAAACGCTCAACCCGCTGAAAGTTCTGGCGGAAAAGCACGAATTGCCAGGCCTCGCCAGCATGTATATCCCGAGCTTTTCCAGCCGGACGATAGTTTACAAGGGCCTGTTGCTCGCAACGCAGGTCGGCTCCTTCTATGACGATCTTCGTGACCCTGATTGCGTCAGTGCATTGGGCCTGGTGCACCAGCGTTTTTCGACCAACACTTTCCCCAGCTGGCGGCTGGCGCACCCGTTCCGGCTGATTGCGCATAATGGCGAAATCAACACGGTTCGCGGCAACGTAAACTGGATGAATGCGCGGCGCCGCACGATGGAATCCGACCTGCTCGGCCCCGATCTGGACAAGATGTGGCCGCTGATCCCGCATGGCCAGTCCGACACGGCATGTCTCGACAACGCGCTCGAATTGCTGCTGGCGGGTGGATACAGCCTGGCCCATGCGATGATGGTTCTAATGCCGGAAGCGTGGGCCAAGAACCCGCTGATGGACCCCGCGCGCAGGGCGTTTTACGAATATCACGCTGCGCTGATGGAGCCGTGGGACGGTCCCGCCGCTGTTGCATTTACCGATGGCCGTCAAATCGGCGCGACGCTGGACCGCAACGGTCTGCGCCCCGCACGTTTCTGTGTGACCAAAGATGATTTGGTGTGCCTCGCTTCGGAAAGCGGCGTGTTGCCCTTCGCCGAAGAAGACATCACTCGCAAATGGCGTCTGCAGCCCGGAAAAATGCTGCTGATCGATCTGGAACAGGGCCGGATTATCGAAGATGAGGAGCTGAAGGCTGGTCTTGCCGAAGCAGAGCCTTATGAAAAATGGCTGGATCAGGCGCAGTATAAGCTGGAAGATCTGGACGTTGTCGATCCCGAATTCGCGGAACTGCCGCAGGATGAAAACCTGGACACGCCAACGCTTCTTCAGGCGCAGCAGGCGTTTGGCTACACACAGGAAGACATCACCAAATTTCTTGAGCCAATGGCGCGCGAGGGCGCTGATCCGATCGGCTCGATGGGCACCGATACGCCCATTGCGGTATTATCCGACCGCAGCCGTTTGCTGTATGATTATTTCAAGCAGAACTTCGCGCAGGTAACCAATCCGCCGATCGATCCGATCCGCGAAGAATTGGTGATGAGCCTGCTGTCAATAATCGGCCCGCGCCCCAATTTGCTGGGCCGTGACGCCGGTACCCACAAACGGCTGGAAGTTAGCCAGCCGATTCTGACCAATCAGGATCTAGCCAAAATTCGCTCCGTCGAAAGCGGTTTGGATGGCGCATTCCGGACCGAAACCATCGACACTACCTGGCGCGCGTCCAAGGGTGCCAAGGGTCTGGCCTTCGCGCTGAAGGAAATGTGCTGGGCGGCGACCGAAGCGGTGCTGCAGGATCACAATATTCTGGTGCTGTCCGACCGCGCTCAAGGCCCGGACCGGATTCCGATTCCAGCTGCGCTGGCAACCGCCGCCGTCCATCATCACCTCGTCCGCCAGGGTTTGCGGATGCAGACCGGCCTGGTGGTCGAAACCGGCGAGGCGCGCGAAGTCCATCATTTCTGCGTGCTGGCAGGATATGGCGCAGAAGCGATCAATCCCTACATCGCGTTCGAAACGCTCGAACAATTGCGCGAACTGAAATACTCCGACCTGACAGCGGCTCAAGTCGAGAAGAATTACATCAAGGCTGTCGGTAAAGGCATTCTGAAGGTCATGTCCAAAATGGGCATTTCGACCTACCAATCTTATTGCGGCGCGCAGATTTTCGACGCGGTTGGCCTCAGCACGAAATTCGTCGATGCCTATTTCACGGGCACTTCAACCACCATCGAAGGCGTCGGCCTGATCGAAGTGGCCGAAGAAGCCGTCAGCCGCCATGCCATCGCCTATGGTGATAACCCGCTCTACCAATCAATGCTGGATGTCGGCGGTATCTATCAATACCGCTTGCGGGGCGAAACCCATGCATGGACGCCGCAAAATGTGGCCGATCTGCAGCACGCTGTGCGCGGCAACAATCCCAAGAATTACGCCGATTTCGCCAAGTCAATCAACGAACAGGCCGAACGGCTACTAACCATTCGCGGGCTGATGGAACTAGCCCCCGCCAACGATCCGCTGGATATCGATCAGGTCGAACCAGCGGCGGAAATCGTTAAGCGTTTCTCCACCGGCGCGATGAGCTTTGGCTCGATCAGTCATGAAGCGCATTCGACGATGGCGATTGCCATGAACCGTATCGGCGCGCGTTCCAATACCGGCGAAGGGGGCGAAGAAGTTTTCCGCTACACCCCGCTGGAAAATGGCGATTCGATGCGCAGCCGTATCAAGCAAGTGGCTTCGGGCCGGTTTGGTGTAACGACCGAATATCTGGTCAATGCCGACGATATCCAGATCAAGATGGCGCAGGGCGCAAAACCCGGC
>Ga0105053_10007032_pt1 | contig 15201 bp, 16 predicted proteins | sample BON01_FD_78093 | JGI IMG/M metagenome (GOLD analysis project Ga0105053, IMG submission 78093) | Freshwater microbial communities from Lake Bonney liftoff mats and glacier meltwater in Antarctica - BON-01 | ecosystem: Environmental > Aquatic > Freshwater > Ice > Glacier meltwater | place: Lake...
CGGCTTCAGTTTACCCCCCAAGCGGCCCACCTGTAGAGTGCGCGCCATGACGGCAGGAACACAGCCGGCCGGCCTCGTCGCCGACCACCTGAGGTGCGAGAGGGGCGGAAGGCTCCTGTTCGCCGACCTGTGTTTTGCCGTCGCACCGGGCGATGCCCTGCTGCTGACCGGCCCCAACGGCAGCGGCAAGACCTCCCTGATGCGCGTACTGGCCGGATTGTTGCCCGCGCGCGCGGGCCGCATTTTCTGGCAGGGCCGCGACACGATCGAGGAACCAGCGCCCTGGCGGCGCGCGCTTTCCTGGCTGGGCCATGACAACGCCATCAAACCTCAGCTTTCGGTCGCCGAAAACCTCGCCTTCTGGTCTCGCCTGAGCCTGCCCGGGCACAGCGTTTCCGAGGCGCTGGAGGAAGTCGGCATCGGCCATCTGGCGGACCTGCCCGCATCGATGCTCTCGGCCGGCCAGCGCCGCCGCCTGGCCCTTGGCCGCCTGGCGCTGACCCGTGGCGGCTGCTGGCTGATGGACGAACCCACCGTCACGCTCGACACCGCCTCGCTGACCCGCCTTGCCGCCATGATCGCGCGCCACCGGGCCGACGGCGGCATCGCCGTGATCGCCAGCCACGACGTGCTGGACCTGCCCGGCGCGCAGGCCCTGGACCTGGGGGCGCTGGACCAGGGCATCCTGGAACCCGCCACGTCATGAACGCCTTCCTGGCGATCATCGCGCGCGACCTGCGCCTGGCCACCCGGCGCGGCGGCGAAGCGGCGCTGACGCTGGGTTTCTTTGTCGTGGCGATCACCCTTTTCCCCTTCGGCGTCGGCCCCGAACCCGAGCTGCTGGGCAGAATCGCGGCGGGCATCATCTGGGTCACCGCCCTGCTCGCCGCCACCGTTTCCTTCGACCGCCTGTTCCGCGCCGACATGGACGACGGCACGCTGGAACTTCTGGCGCTCCAGCCGCTGCCGCTGGAACTGGTGGTACTGGCCAAGGCGATCTCCCACTGGCTGCTCACCGGCCTTGCCGTAACCCTGCTGGCGCCCCTGATGGGCCTGATGCTCAACCTTCCGGGTGCCGCCTACGGCCCGCTGATTGCCGGCCTGCTGCTCGGCACACCGGCGCTCAGCCTGCTGGGCGGCATCGGAGCCGCGCTGGTGCTGGGCGCACGGCGCGGCGGCGCGCTGATCGGCCTGCTGGTGCTGCCCCTGTTCCTGCCGGTGCTGATTTTCGGCATCTCTGCGGTCGAGGCGACACTGATCGGCATGCCGCTGACGCCTCACCTGCTGATCCTTGGCGCCCTGCTGGCGGTTGCCCTGCCTGTGGGAAGCTTCGGGACCGCGGCGGCCCTGCGTCTCGCGCTGGAGTGATCACGATCCACTGGCCGAGCGCGCCCCTTCGCGCTAGGTAGCGCCTACCAAAAGGACACACGTACCCTTGCCCAATTTCCTGCACAGCCTGGCCAGTCCGGCCCGCTTCCAGCGCATCGCCAACGCGGTGCTGCCCTGGGCATCGGTGCTGGCCATCGGGCTGATCGGCACCGGCGTCGTCTGGGGCCTGGGGTTCTCGCCGCCCGACTACCAGCAGGGCGACACGGTGCGCGTGATGTACATCCACGTTCCGGCGGCCTGGATGGCGACCTTCTGCTACGCCGTGATGGCGCTGCTCTCGGCCTCGTTCCTGATCTGGAAACACCAGCTTGCCGATCTGGCCGCGCGTGCCGCCTCGCCCATCGGGGCGTCGTTCACCGCCATCGCGCTGATCACCGGCAGCCTGTGGGGGAAGCCGACCTGGGGCACATGGTGGGTCTGGGACGCGCGCCTGACCAGCGTGTTGGTGCTGTTCTTCCTGTATCTGGGCCACATGGCGCTCAGCGCCGCCTTCGACGACCGCGAGCGGGGCGGCCGTGCCGCCGCGATCCTGGCCTGCGTCGGCGCCATCAACCTGCCGATCATCAAGTATTCGGTGGAGTGGTGGAACACGCTGCACCAGGGCGCCAGCGTCTTCCGCATGGACGGCCCGACAATCGACAATTCCATGCTCTGGCCCCTGCTGCTGACCGGCCTGGGTTTCAACGTGCTGTTCGTCGTGCTGCTGCTGGTGCGTATCAAGAGCGAGCTTCTGGCCCGCCGCATCGAGGTGCTGCAGCGCGCCCGCGCCTCCGGGCGCGGTTGAGGCGCGGGAGGGGCAGGCCTATATGGAAGCCGTGAGCACCTTCCTCGACATGGGCGGATATGCCGCCACCGTCTGGCCCGCCTATGGCGTGACCGCGGCGATCCTGATCGGCCTGCTGGTGGCGAGCCTGCGCACGCTGTCGCGCCGCAAGGCCGAACTGGCGGTGCTGGAAGCCCAGAGGGAGCGCCCCCGGCGATGACCCGCAAACAACGCCGCATGACGATCCTGGCGGTCGGCCTGGCCTGCCTGGCCGTGGCCACCGCCCTGGTCCTGACCGCCCTTTCCGACAAGGTGACCTTCTTCTATTCGCCTTCCGAACTGACGACCGACAGCGCCGGGCATGACGCCCGCATCCGCCTGGGCGGCGTCGTCGAGGAAGGCAGTGTGGTCAAGGAGGCCGACGGCATCACCACCGGCTTCATCATCACCGATTTCGCCGCCGCGGTACCGGTGCGTTACACCGGCGTGCTGCCCGACCTGTTCCGCGAGGGCCAGGGCATCATCGCCACCGGGCGCATGGCCGGCGACACCTTCGTTGCCGAGGAGGTGCTGGCCAAACACGACGAGACCTACATGCCGCCCGAAGTCGCCGATGCGCTGAAAGCCGCCGGCGAATGGCAGAAGGGCGACCAGCCGTGAGTGCGTCCTTCGATATCGCCGTCATCGGCGGCGGCGTGATGGGCCTCTCCACAGCCTTCCACCTGCTTGAGCGCGAACCCGGCCTGAAGGTCGCCGTCATCGAACGCGATCCGACCTACGCACGGGCCTCGACACCGCGTTCGGCGGGCGGTGTGCGCCTGCAGTTCAGCCTGCCCGAGAATGTCGCCATGTCGTCCTATGGCCTGGCCTTCTACAAGACCTTCGGTGCGGTCATGGCGGTCGCGGGCGAGCAGCCCGACATCGGCCTGAGGCAATGGGGTTACCTTTTCCTGCTGTCCGAAAGCGCGCGCGAGGCGGCCATCGCCGTGAACGCCATGCAGGCGGCAGGCGGGGCACACAACGAACTGCTCGACCCGGCGGCCCTGGCGGAGCGTTTTCCCTCGCTTAACCTCGACGACATCGCCCTGGGCTCCTTCGGCCCCGAGGACGGCTGGATGGACCCGCACGCCATCCTCATGGGCTTTCGCCGCAAGGTGCAGGCGATGGGGGCAACGCTGGTGCAGGACGAGGTGCTGGGCATCGGCTGCGACGCCAGTGGCGCGCGCAGTCTTGGCCTGGCCAGCGGGCAGAGCGTGTTTGCCGACAGCTTTGTCTGTGCCGCCGGGGCCTGGTCGCGCGACCTGCTGGCTTCCGCAGGCGTCACCGTCCCGGTCGCCCCGGTCCGGCGCATGATCTTCTACTTCGAGATCCGCGAGAGCCTGGAGCGCCTGCCGCTGACCATTTCGCCCGACGGCCATTACTTCCGCCCCGAAGGCGCCGGCTACATCGCCGGCCGCTCGATCGAGGACGAACCCGAGGGCGAGAACTTCGAGGTCGATCATGGTTATTTCGACGAGGTGCTGTGGCCGATGCTGGCGCAGCGCTGCCCGGCCTTCGAAGCCCTGCGCCTGAAGAATGCCTGGGCCGGGCTCTACGACATCAACCGGCTGGACGAAAACATGATCGCCGGCCCCCATCCCGAAGGGCCCCAGAACCTCCACGTGCTCTGCGGCTTTTCCGGCCACGGGTTGCAGCAGGCGCCGGCGGCCGGGCGCGCCATCGCCGAACTGATCCTCGACCGCCGCTTCGTCTCCATCGACCTCGAGCGCCTCTCCTGCCGACGCCTGGTGACCGGCCAGGCCATGGCCGAAACGGGAATCGTGTAATGGCAGCCATGACACAGCGTGACCGCGGCGCCGTCGCCACCTGGCTGACCGTGGTCGCCGCCCTGATCTTTGCCATGGTCGTGCTGGGCGGGGTGACACGGCTGACCGAATCGGGCCTGTCGATGACCGACTGGCGCCCGGTGACGGGATGGCTGCCGCCGCTGAACGAGGCGGCCTGGCAGGCAGAATTCGACGCCTATCGCGCTTCGCCCGAATACCGGCAGATCAACGCCGGCATGGCGCTGGACGCGTTCAAGACCATCTACGCCTACGAATATGCCCACCGGCTGCTGGGCCGCGTGATCGGCGTCGTCTTTTTCGTGCCCTTCCTGGTGTTTCTGGCCCGGCGCCGGATCGACCGGCAGCTCGCCTGGAAACTCGCCGTCATCTTCGCCCTGGGCGGCCTGCAGGGCGGCGTCGGCTGGTTCATGGTCAAGAGCGGCCTGGTCGACCGGCCGAGCGTGAGCCAGTACCGGCTGGCGATGCATCTGGGCCTGGCCTTCCTGATCTACGGCGCCATCGTCTGGACCGCGCTGTCCCTGCGCCACGCGCCGGCCTATGGCGCGGGGGAACCCTGGGTGCCGCGCCTGCGCCGCGGCGCGGGCTGGCTGCTGGCGCTGGTCAGTGTGACCGCGGTTTCGGGCGCCTTTGTCGCCGGGCTTGATGCCGGCATGATCTACAACACCTTCCCGCTGATGGGCGGCCAGCTGGTGCCGGCCGACTGGGGCCAGATCGTACCCTGGTGGCGCAACGCCTTCGAGAATCCGGTCGCGGTGCAGTTCGACCATCGTGTGCTGGCGCTGACCACGGTCGTGGCCACGCTTGCCCTGTGGGCCTGGTCGCGACGCCAGCGCCTGTCACGGCGCAGCCGGCGCATTGCAAACCTGATGGCGCTGATGGTGTTCGTTCAGGCAGGCCTCGGCATCGCCACCCTGCTGGCCGTGGTGCCGGTCTGGCTGGGCGCCCTGCATCAGGCCGGCGCGCTGGTGCTGTTCACCCTGGCGATCGCCCTGCCATCGAGCCTGCGGCGCCTGCCCCATGCGGCGGCAGAAGCCTCGCCATGATCAGCAGCCTGCTGTCGCGCATCGTCGTCGTGCGTTACGCGATGATGCGCAGCTTCTGGTTCGTGCCCGGCATGATGACGCTGACCGCCGTGGCACTGGCGCTGGTCACACGCAGCTACGCCGGCGCCGAGATTCTCGAGAGCTTCTTCCAGGCCCACAAGCTGATTGTGGCCAGCCCGGAGGCGACGCGCACCATCCTGGCGACGACGGTCGGCTCGATCATCACCGTCACGTCGCTGGTTTTTTCCATGGTGCTGCTGGCCCTGAGCCGGGCCTCACAGCAGCTCGGGCCGCGCCTGCTGCAGGATTTCACCGGCGACAAGGTCAATCAGGTCGTGCTGGGCGCCTTTGTCGCAACCTTCGTCCATGCCCTGTTGACCCTTGCCATCACGCCAGACCCGATTCCCCCCGCCGCGGTCGCGATTTCGATCCTTCTGGTGCTGGCCTGTTTCTTCATGCTGATCTATTTCCTGAACCACACGGCGCGCTTCATGCAGGCCGACTATGTCCTGGCGCGCCTGAACGACGAGTTGCGCGACGCCATCAAGGCGGGCTGCCCCGCCCGTGATCACGCGACGCCGGCAATGCCCGACTGGGCTGAAAGCGACGACGGCGACGCCATCGCCGCCCGGCGCTCGGGCTATATCCAGTCGGTCGACGGCGAGCGCCTTGTCAGCGTCGCGGCCGACCGCGGCCTGCGCCTGCGCCTCGACGTGCGCCCCGGCCATTTCGTCATCGCGGGCTCCGTGATCGGGCGCGCCAGTCCCGCCGGCCAGTGCGATGCATCGACCAGGGCCGCAATCGCCGACGCGGTGGTCATCGGGTCGGTGCGCACCGCGGCCGAGGATCTGGAATTCTCGATCAAGGCCATGGCGGAGATCGCGCTGCGGGCGCTCTCGACCGGCATCAACGACACCTACACCGCGGTCACCGCGATCGACCAGCTCTCCGCCTCGCTCGCCGTGGCCATGCAGCGCCAGATGCCCCAGAACGTCTTTGTCGACGACAAGGGCGGGGCGCGGCTGGTGCGCAGCCGTGTCTCCTTCGACGGCCTGGTCGACGCTGCCTACAATCCGATCCGGCAGAATCTTGCCGGCAACGTCACGGGCATCATCCGTCTAGTCGATGCCCTGGGCGAACTCGGCCAGTTCGTCGCCGAACCCCATCAGGCGGCAGTCCTTCTGCGCCACCTCGACATGATGGCGTCCCTGGCCAGGAGGACAGTGCAGGGCGATCGCGACGCGAAGGAAGCGGCACAACGCGTCAATGACGCGCGTCGCCGCATCGCACGGGGCCGCGAAGCGATCGGCTGACTGCCGGCCGGTCGGGGGTGCGCCCGCAGGAACATGAGCCAAACGTGTCTTCAGCTGCCGGCGCGATCGGATCAGGAAGCAGCGGCGCCCTTCTTGGCGCAGGTTTACTGGGCGTCGTCATAGGCGCGGGCGCCGGTCTGGTTGCCTTCACCTTGGTTGGCGAAGTTCTGCGCCGCAAACTCCCAGTTCACCAGCTTGTCGAGGAAGGTCTCGATGTCCTTGGGGCGAACGCGACGGCGCCGATGTCGCGGCAAGCATGGCGGCCGCCCGCAGCAGGTTTGCCCCCACTTCCGCTTGAGGCCCGCGCCGCGGATCGCTGCTGCTTCGATGGTAGCCTGTGTTAAGGTTTTTGCTCGGGAGTTTGGGATCACGTGAGCGATGGCAGACGTGCTGGACGGCATCCAGGAGGAGATACCGCGGCTGCGGCGTTTCGCCATGGTGCTGGCACGCGACCGTGACCGTGCCGACGATCTGGTCCAGGAATGCCTGACCCGCGCGCTCTCCCGAATCGATAGCTGGACGCCGGGAACCAATCTGCGCGCCTGGTTGTTCACCATCCTGCGCAACGTCCACCTTAACGACGTGCGCCGGGAGGGAAGAGCGCCTTTCGTGCCCGATGCGGGCGGTGGTGGGTCACAGGGTGCCGCTGCGGCCAGCCAGGAGGAGGATGTCTCCCTGCGCGAGCTCGGCCAGATCCTGGCCCTTCTTTCGAACGAACACCGGCAAATCCTGATGCTCATCGCCGTGGAGGGTTTCTCCTACGAGGAAGCTGCCCATATCTGTGAAGTACCTGTTGGTACCGTGCGCTCCCGCCTGTCACGGGCCCGGGAAGCGTTGCGGCAGGCCCTGCGGGGAACGGGGATGCTGGCCGAGGCCGGTGACTGACCATGGAACAACGCGACACCATCAACGACGAACAGTTCCAGGACTTCCTGGACGGACGGCTCGACCAGGAGGCCAGGACTCAGGTCATCCAGGCCCTGGGCGCGCAGCCCGAACAGGCGGTGCGTATCGTTGAACTTCTGGTCAACGATGCTGCGCTGCGCCGGCTGGGCCAGGCCATGCTCGAACCCGACGTACCGCAACACCTCACAGCGATGATCGAGGCCTCGCGCGGCGACCCTGGGCGCGCCGCGCAACAACACCGCAACAGCTCCGGTCCGACCACACCGAAGGGCCAGCGCGCCTATCTGCGACCGCTGGCGGCCAGCGTGCTCTTCCTGTTGGGCCTGGGGCTTGGCTGGTACGGCTTTGACCGTATTGTCCCGCAGTTGAGCGACAGCGACGTGGCCTACAGCGATGCCATGACCGCCTTTTCCTTCTATGTCGACGAACCCGGCGCGCCGATCCAGTACAGCCATGCCGAACTCGACACCTTCCTGCCGCGCGTGCGCGAGGCGCTGGGGCGGGATCTTTCGCCGCCCGATCTTCTGGCCCAGGGGTTCGAGTTCCTCGCCGGGCGCCTGCTGCCGGGCGCCGACGGTCAGGCGGTGCTTTACCTCTACCAGAACGCCTCGGACCCAGGCGACCGTATCGGCATCTACGTTTGGCGGATGCGCGCGGACGGTCACCGCTCGACACCCCTGCCGCGCGAGGCCGGCCAGTTCGTCTCACGTTCCTGGAACGACACCGACCTTGGCTACACCCTGCTGTCGACGCCCCGCGAGCGCGATTTCGATCTTCTGGAAGGCGACATCCGGAAACATTTCGATCCCCAGCCCGCCGGCACCTGAGGCACAAACAAATCGCCGGCACCTGAGGCACAAACAAATCGCCGGCACCTGAACCTTTCTGCCCGAGGCCAAACGCAACACGCCCCGCACGTTGCCATACGGGGCGTGTCGTCATCTGCCGGCGGGAAGGCCGCAGCGATAGATCAGGAAGCGGCAGCGCTCTTCTTTGCGAAGGCTTCCTGGGCGTCGTCATAGGCGCGGGCGCCGGTCTGGTTGCCTTCGCCCTGGTTGGCGAAGTTTTCGGCCGCGAACTCCCAGTTCACCAGCTTGTCGAGGAAGGTCTCGATGTACTTGGGCCGGGCGTTGCGGTGGTCGATGTAATAGGCGTGCTCCCAGACATCCAACGTGAGCAGCGGATGCTGACCGTGCACGATGGGGGTGTCGGCGTTGCCGGTGTTGATCACCTTGAGCTTGCCCGCCTCGATCACGAGCCAGGCCCAGCCGGAGCCGAACTGACCGGTCGCGGCCTCGGTGAACTTCTTGGCAAAATCGTCGTAGGAGCCGAAATCGGCTTCGATCTGGCGACCCAGGGAATCATCGGGCTTGCCGCCGCCATCGGGAGAAAAACACTTCCACTGGAAGCTGTGATTCCAATGCTGGGCGGCGTTGTTGAACAGGCCCTGCTTGTTCTCCTTGGCCGCGTGATGGATCACGCGCTCCAGGTCCCAATCGGCCATCGGCGTATCCTTGACGGCATCATTGAGCTTGGAAACATAGGCCGCGTGATGCTTGCCGTGATGGTAGTCGAAGGTTTCCTTCGACATGTGCGGTTCAAGGGCATCCTTGGCATAAGGCAGGTCGGGCAGCTTGAAGGTCATGGTGTCGCTCCTCGTATTTTGGGATTCAGCGGCTTGAGCCGCTCTTTGGACAATCAACGAACGTGGCTCGGAATCGTTGCCGACCATCGACCGGCAGCGACAGGTGCGTAACCGCTCCCGACAACACCGTGCCGGGCGCGGCCACCGGCCTCACCCATCACCGACCCGCCCTCAACGGGCAGGCAGCAAGTTCATGCCTGGCTCTGCTCTCCCAGACCGCTGTCGGCAAAGGCCTCGCGGACTTCGCGGTAGCGGTTGGCCTTCCAGTTGCCTTCGCCGGCATCCTCGAAATTGGCCGCGGCAAATTCCCAGTTCACCAGATGTTCGAGCGAGGCGTCGACGAAGGCGCCGCGATCATTCTGGTGATCGAGATAATACGCGTGTTCCCAGACATCGATCGCCAGCAGCGGCTGCAGGCCGTGCGCGATCGGGGTATCGGCGTTGGAGGTGGTGGTGATGCATAGGCGACCGCCATCGATCACCAGCCAAGCCCAGCCGGCGCCGAACTGGCCCAGTGCCGCTTCCTTGAAGCGCTGCTTGAAGGTTGCCAGGTCGCCGAAGTCGCGCTCCAGGCGCAGGGCGAGTTCACCCTCGGGGGCGCCGCCGCCGCGCGGGGCCATGGACAGCCAGAAGAAGGCGTGATTCCAGGCCTGGGCGGCATTGTTGAAAACCGCGCTCAGATCGGGCTGGCCGCAGGTTTCCTGCACCACTTCGCGCAGTTCGCGGTCGGCATAGGCCGTGCCTTCGACCAGGGCGTTGAGCTTGTCGATGTAACCCTGGTGATGTTTGCCGTGGTGCAGAGTCAGCGTACGACGCGACATGTGCGGTTCAAGATCGTCCAGAGCGTAAGGAAGCTCCGGGAGTTGGAACGCCATGGTTCCCCCCTTGTGGTTCAAATTCTGAATGGTACCTCGTCCATTTGGGACCAGGCCGGGGGGTTACAACCCGCGCGCACGCGACATTTCGGCGACAGTGTCGCCCCGGGGTCATCGCGTGACGGTTGCGGACGGTTGGCGGCAGACCCCGTTCAGGCGCGTGCTGTCGAACGCGGTCCGAAGATCAGCCAGCAGAGGAAACCCACCACCTGGAAGATCAGGATGCCAAGAATCCAGAGCACCTTGCCGCCCGTGGAAGCTCCGCTCTGAACGACATTGACGATCGCCCAAATGTCGAGGGCCAGGATGATCAGGCCGAGGATGCCGCCGGTATATTCCATGCTCTTCTCCGTAATGCCTTCAGTGACGCCGGGTGCGGAACGTGAGTGGGGCAACCTGCAGCGCGTGGCGCTTCAGGCGGTCGCGCTCGGGGACCTTCTCCAGCGCACGCGCCTGGACCTCGGAGAGATGGTGCGCCACCTCGGCCATGTCCATGGTTGTCAGTTTGCCGTCATCGACCGCACGGCGGCCGCCGACCCAGACGTCGCGCACGGCGCGGTCCGCGGCAGTGTAGATGAGGCTGCGGATGGGGTCATAGACCGGCATCATGGTGGTCTCGTCGAGCGCGATGGTGACGATATCGGCCTTGGTCCCGGCGGCCAGACGGCCGATGTCGTCCCGCATCAGTGCCTTGGCGCCGCCCACGGTGGCGGCATTGAAGATGTTGGCGGTGGTCACCGCGTGCATGTCCTGGGCGGCGACGCGGCACATGATGGCGGCGGTGCGCATCTCCTCGAGCATGTTGTGGGGGTGGCTGTCGGTGCCGATGCCCATGTTGATGCCGGCTTCGAGGTAACGCCCGAAGTGTTCCAGCGTGATGCCGTAGCGGCTGAACGGCGTGGGACAATGGGCAACCGAGGTCTCGTGATCGGCGATCAGGCCGATGTCGGCCCGCGTCGACCAGTGCAGCCAGGAATGGTGATCCAGGAACAGGCCGTGGCCCAGGGTCACGTCCGGACCCAGCATGCGTTCCTTGGCCAGAAGCTGGACCTGGCTGACGCCGTGGCGGCGCGTGATTTCCAGGAACTCCATCATCGCCTCGCCGGCGTGGAGCTGGAACGGCAGACCGCGATCGCGCGCCATGGCCAGGCTGTCGCCGATCAGGGCCAGCGAGCAGGTGTCGATCGCCATGGGCGCCACGACCGCCGAGAGCCGGCCGCTGTTGTGGCCCATGGCCGCGTCGATCACACCGACGGCTTCGTCCATGTCGGCGCGTCCGTCATCGTCCTTCCAGTCGTACTTCAGCTCATGGCCGTTGTCGGTGCGCCAACTGGACGACTGGTAGAGCGGGGCGATGAAAGCGCGCAGGCCGGAATCGGCCGCCGCGTCGATCCAGTTGGGGAAGGGAAAGCACATGTCGACATAGGTCGTCACACCCGAGAGCAGCATCTCGCCATAGGCGTAACGCGCGGCCCAGACCTTGTCCTCGGCCGCCGGGGTGAACAGGTTCCAGCCGTCGTAAAGGGCTGAGAGATAAAGCTGCGGATTGCCCAGTTCCTCGCGCACGCTCTTGAACGCCGGCATGGTCGAGGGATGGGTGTGCAGGTTGACCAGACCCGGCATGACCATGCGCTTGCGCCCGGAAATCTCGATGTCCGGTGTGCCCTCGAAGGGGCCGCCGACATGGATGATACGGTCGTCGTCGAACGCGACATCGGCGCCCTGCAGATAGACGTGGCAGGCTTCTTCCTCATCCCAGGCAATCACCCAATCGGCGTTGCGGATCAGCGTGATGGTCATGGCATCCCTTCCTGCATGGACAGGGAGATTGGCACCCTCGCGGCGCATCCGGCAATGCACCGCCTGCCTTTTTCCCTCATCGGAGGGACCAAAGCGGTTTTCGCAGGGCACAGGCGCTGGCTAGAATGGCGCCATCACATGGGAAAGTGGCGCCAGGTTCCGGCCAGTTTTCCCGAAAACGGCAACGAAGGGAACGCTGCCATGATCCGTCGCCTGTTCGTCGCTCTGGGCTGTGCCTGGGCCCTTGCAGCGCTGCTCGCCCCCATCTCGGGTGCACGCGCCGACATGCAGGATTTCTCCGTGGTCAATCAGGGCGGCAAGGATGTCTGGTATGTCCAGGTCAAGGCCAACTACGAAAGCGCCTGGCCCGCCGACGTGCTGGGCGACAACGTCCTGATCCCCGGCAACCAGGCCGACATCGTGATGAGCGGCTACAGCAGCCACTGCTTCTTCGACATCCGCGTCGAGGACAGCGGCGGCTATGTCGAGACCTATGCCGACGTCGATCTGTGCAAAGCCAGCTATGTCTATTTCCCGGCCGACGCACCGCAGACCAAGGCCGGCGGCGAATTGATCACCGTCGTCAACAACGGCGCCACAGCGGTCTGGTACATCCACATCAAGCCGAATTATTCCGATCCCTGGGAAGAAGACGTGCTGGGCGACGAGGTGCTGATGCCGGGCATGCAGATTCCGGTCACGCTGAACGGCTACAACGGCCACTGCTTCTTCGACGTGAAGGTCGAAGACTCCAAGGGTTACGCCCGGGAGTACTACGACGTGAACGTCTGCAAATCCGACTTCGTCTATTTCCCCTGATGGAGATGGCGCTCTAGCCGAGCGCCATCTCCATCAGCGCGACGCTCTTGGTCCCGCCTTCGGTTTCCTGACGGCCCACCGTGCGGAATCCGAAACGCTCGTGGAAGGCCATCGAGGCCGCGTTGGGCGGCTGTTCGTTGACCTCGCAGGCCAGAATCCGCGTGTGCCCCGTCGCATGGTCGCGCAGGGCGCGGTAAAGCGCCTTGCCCAGGCCGGCGCCACGCACCGCGGCGTCGACGACCACCCGGTCGACATAGAGGAAGTCGTCATGGCGAGCGTCGAACCAGCGGTAGTTGGGGCTGGCGTAGGAAGCACCCGGACCGAAGGCGACCAGCCCCCCTACCGGGCGGCCTTCGGCTTCCACCGCGACCGTCCAGGCGGCCTCGTCGAGCAGCGCCGTCAGCGCCGCCAGGTCGAGAGCATTGACGTGGGGCACCGCGGCATTGTTGAGGGGCAGAAACCAGCCGGCGTCTGCAGCAACCAGCGGCCGCAGGATGGGGTTCATCCCGCCAGCGCCTCGCCGATGGCGCGGAAGCAGCGCGCCGTGTCGCCATCGACCGCCTCGTCGGTCGGCAGGGGCTGGCTGGCGAACTTGGCGATCACCAGACTTGCCGCGGGATCGATCCAGAGATACTGGCCGAAAACGCCGATGCCCGTGTAGGCACCATGGGCATCGCCCATCACCCACCACTTGTTGCGGTAGCTGCCCGCCGGGTTGCCGGCCGCCGACTCACCGGCCTTCCAGGCAGCCTTGTCGCCATTGAAGCGGCTGTCATCGACCCAGGAAACCGGCACCACCTGGCGACCGTTCGCCTGGCCGTTTTCCAGCATCATCTGGCCGACACGGGCAAGGTCGCGCAGGGTCAGGCAGACACCGCCGGCGGCACGCGGTGCGCCGAAACGGTCGACCGTGACGTAACCGTCGAACTCGGCGCCGATCTTCTGCCACAGCTCGCGGCTGACGAGCTCGGCATAGGACACACCCGAAGCTCGCTCCAGGACCCAGCCCAGCAGATCGGTGCAGGGCGAGACGTAATGGAAGGCAGCGCCGTGTTCGCCCTTCTTGGGCAGCGTGCACAACCAGCTTCGCAGATCGCCCGAGCGGGTCGCCTCGCTCGGCGGCTTCCAGCCGGAGACCTCGCGGTATTCGGTGATCGGGCCGGCGGCGGCCAGGTAATCCTCGGTGAAATCGGTGCCCACGGTCATGTCGAGGAGATGCTGGAGCGTGCAGTCGGCAAAGGCCGAACCCTGCACTTCGGGAACCAGGTGGGCGATGCCCTGCGCGGGATCGAGCTTGCCCTGTTCGACCAGGATACCCACGACCAGCGCGGTGATCGACTTGGAGACCGACATCAGGATGTGCGGGCGGTGGGCGGCCAGATCGTTGCGGTACTGCTCGGTGATGATGCAGCCGTGGTGGATCGCCATGAAACCATCGGTCTGCGTCGCATCGAGGAACTGCGCGACCGTGCTTTCCTTGCCCGCGTGGTTCTTGAAGGTGATTCGCGATAGATCTTCAGCCCCGCGCGGCAGATCCCACACCGGGCCGGTGCCGCGCCAGATCGGCGCGGTCGGGATCAGTTCGCTGACATGCTGGTAGGCCCAGCGGTTCCAGGGCGGCGTGCGCCAGTTCTCCAGGGTCACCATCTTCTCGCCGACGGCGGGGAAGGTCTTCATCAGGTCGTGGTCGGGCATCTCATTCTCCGTGAAGGGCGGCGGCGATGGCGTGGAAGGTGCGGAACATCTCGTCGAAGCGCGTTTCCTGATCGCCGGAAAAACAACTGAGCCTCGCCACGACGGTTTCTGCAACCGGGTCGACGAAGACACTCTGGCCAAAGGCGCCCGCGGTGAAGAAGGGCCGGTGCGGATGGCCGTGATCGATATACCACTGCGAGCGATAGCTGTGGCCCGGCATCATGGCCGCCATGGTGCCGGTATTCCAGGCATCACGGTCGCCGCCCGCACAAAGATCAGCGATCCAGGCCGGCGGCACGATGGCGCGCCCGTTCACGGCGCCGCCCAGGCGGTGCAGTTCGCCGAAACGGGCGAGATCGCGCAGGGCGACGTTGAGTCCGCCCTCGGTCTGGCTGCGGTCGCGGCTGTCGAGCACCAGATGGGCGTCTAACTCCGCGCCCATGGGCTGCCAGATCAGGCGCGAGAGCAGATCGGCAAACCTCTCGCCCGTGGCCGCCTCCAGCACCCAGCCCAGCACGACGGCATTGGGCGAGACATAGTGGAACGACCCGCCGTGGGGCGGTCTGCCACGCATCGCGGCAATGAAATCCTCCAGATTGTCCGGCGCACCGGGCCGGATCGACGGGCGCCAGCCGCAGGCGGCGTCCATGAAGGCAAAATCGCTTTCGGGATCGTCGTAGTCCTCGGAGAAGTCGAGGCCGATCCGCATGTCGAGCAGATGGCGCACGGTGGCGCCGTCATAGGCGCTGCCCTTGAGCGCCGGCAGGAGATCGGTCACACGGTCGTCCTCGGCCAGCGCACCCTGCCCGATCAGGATGCCGGCCAGCGTGCCGGTGAACGATTTGGTGGTCGACATCAGGATGTGGCTGTCGCCAGGCTCCATGCCGTTGCCGTAGGCCTCGTGGACCAGAACACCGCGATGGAGCACGGCGATGCCATCGATATCCGGTGCGGCGTTGAGCGTGGCGAGCGTGGCCTGGCTGCCGTCGGCCAGTGCGATCTCCAGCGCGCCCAGGCCCGCGTCACGCCGCAGCAGCTGCCATACAGGACCGCTGCCACGCGCCACCGCTGCCGTGGGCAGCAGCTCAGGCACGTGATGGAAACCC
>Ga0105053_10007035_pt1 | contig 15198 bp, 19 predicted proteins | sample BON01_FD_78093 | JGI IMG/M metagenome (GOLD analysis project Ga0105053, IMG submission 78093) | Freshwater microbial communities from Lake Bonney liftoff mats and glacier meltwater in Antarctica - BON-01 | ecosystem: Environmental > Aquatic > Freshwater > Ice > Glacier meltwater | place: Lake...
GAAGCGAAAGAGAGAGAAACACGAAAACAAACAATAGCGAGACTCGGATTGAAAGCCAGCGAGAGAAAAAGAGGAAGAACCCTGAAGAAAGCGCATGTTATTTCAGAGTGTCGCAACAAACAAACTAAGACTACAACCCAAGGTACTGCACGGTGGGAGCGCCCAAACTCGTTCTATGGCGGGAGCGCCCACACTCTGCAGCGGTGATGATGCATCTATGAGAGACCCTCACTGTAAAGTTATGCTGTCTGGAAGGACTAGCCATACTCGTGTCGAAAACATTAGTTTTTTTGTCCCGAATTGGATCTGTCTGTTGGGTATGGTGATTTTGCATATGTGATGCTTTGTAATATGTTGGTGTTGTGGGGTTGGAGTGTCATCAATCCTGGCGTTTCGTCGGGAGGCACTTCCAACTCTACGATACTTCCCCAATGATACCAAACTGGCCCTGGGTATGACCTTGCTGGAATTGCACTGGATCCTACAAGTTTTCTGTGTCCGTCAAGAAGATGGGGGAGGGGTGAACCGGAGGAGCTACCAATATAGTAAAAGCGAAGAGTTCTGGAGAAGATCCCAGGGCAACTGGAGGCCTCGTTTCTAATCTTCCTCACCCTCGGGTCAATAAAACAAAGTAACCAATTTTTCCTGTATCGAAATACGTTTTTTACCCTGAAGTCGCCACTGCGTATCGGTTCTCCAAATGCAAGTCCCGAAGTTGTGCACAGACCTAGATTTCAGTCTCTTCTACATTTTGATATCTGGAACATACAGCAAATTCGCTCTGGAAAATAATTTCCGAGTGTCAGCGTTTACTTTCCGCAGCCCTGATACCCAACCCCACCTTAAGAATTCCGGCACTCCACCATACTCTATAGTGCCAGCAATCCAGCAATCTTTGACTCACCTCCTCGCACTGTCCCTGCTGGTTTCTCTGAGAGGGCAGGTTTGAAGAAATAACTTCCTGATATAATGCAGTTAGTGTGTATGACTGTGTCATGTACCTTGAGCTCATCCTACTCCATATTGGTGAAACTAACTTGCGATTGCAGTGCCAATGCAAGTGCTTTGTTAACAATTTTCGTGTCGAGTGGTGTGATTTCTTCGACTCTTTTCCACAGCAGTCCTAGCGCTCCGACCAGCTGCTACTCTGCATCCCACATGCTTGTGTCCATTTTTTTTCTTCGTTGCTCCTGGCTTCAGTCCACCAGCCTGATTTCATGGCCCATGATGTGAGCGCTTCTCGAAATCTGCATTCAGAGTTGCAACTGAGAATATTTCCGCCAGGTTTGTTCAGTGCTCTCGATAGGTTCAATCGTTGGCATCGTTCACACCGGTCTGGTGTACTCGTCGCCTTTTGTACAAAGAACTGCTACTCATCAATGCTAATTGTGAAAATTTCCTCGCACTGTTTGTACTGAGATGTGATCTCGGCAGACAGGTTTCGTTGGTGTGCTAGTGGTAAGGAGCCAGCGTTGTTTCCAAAAGACATGTCAATGGCCACATGAGTGCTACTTAGCGTTGCGCATCGAAGTTGAACCCCCTCAGGGCTTGTAATTGACATTAAAGATCATTCGCCGCGGGTTTGCGTTCCGTCCAACCCGGTGCTCTCTGTTACACCAATCTCACCACCGTTGGTATCCGACCTGACCTTGTCGACCTGGGAGGTGTGGTCTCGTCGTGAGAAAATACACCCATGACGGCTGAAGACTGGTCTTTTTGGCCTGGCTACAAATCCGGTCTTGTCGCCCAAGTTCATGATGATACAAGTCTCTTTATGGTATAATGAAACGGCGCCAGGGCAGTGGTGTGATAGGGGTAAGTCTGCGGGCAATAGGGTAAGATACGTGCAGGCATCGTCACGGTCAAAACTGGTTTAATCTGTGCTCGCACGCGATTACATAAACACGTGAACTAGAAGATGTTCTCTTACCATGTGAGTCTATGACCTCCTGTGATAGAGTCTCGTGACACTTTCTTACATCCGCACGTGGTACACCGTACTATTTCTTGCATGACTGTCATGCACAGTCTAAAGGATCATTCTCCAATAATAATAAATCACTACGTGATACAAATCGAAACACACACAAAACAAAATCATATCACACAACTAATCATGAGAATGGGCACTCCAAAAGTACACCTACCACACTAGTATTGGGCTGCCCGTCGTCCCTTGACGGCTCGTCGCAAACCTACTCAAAGCTAGTCGCATCCCTGCGGCCGTGCTTGACTTCTCTTCTTCTCCTGGCCAGTCGGCCCTTGACTAGTGACTGGGGCTGCTGACGGCCCTTGAGGGTAGGCCCTTGCAGGCTTGTTGCATCCCCTCTCGTCTGCCCTTGATTGTGTGTCGTCTCCTTGCCAGTCGAAACTTGATGGGTGACTGAGACAGTGATGACGCTTGTGATGGGCCCTCACATGGGCTCAGTCTATTCGCCAATTGGCCGTCGGTGCATCAGCCTGCCAGTCCTGCTGTTGTCTCTGCCGTGTACGATCCGCTGTCCTGGTATACTGGTGCCAGGTAGTGGTCAGTGTTCGCAACCGCTGCTGGCTGCCAGTTCTGGTTTCGTCCAGCTCGACGCTGCAGGGCCCTTGTGTGTTGGCCCGTGAATGCCTGTCGCCTCCCTGCGTGGCAGTCTTTGACAGCGCTTTGCCTCCTTGCCTGGCCGGCCCCGCCGCTATCGCCCTCGTTGTGGCCCTCTTTACTGGCCGACTTGTGTAGGGTGTGAGTCAGTTTTTGTCAGCTGTTGCCAGCTGCCCGCTCTCATTTCGTCCGGTTCGCAGCTGCACGGCCTGGGAGTGTCATGCTTTAAAAACTTTCCTTCTCTCTGACTTGTGCCAGTTTTGTCAACCAACCTCAGTTGACAACGTTGTGAGTTTGCGCTTAAAAAAACGTACTCCTCGTTCCCCTATCAGCCTCTGTCCAATTTTTCTTCACTGCTGCTGTTGCCCGTTGAGGCTCTCACAAGAATTTCGCAACCAAGTATAACGAAACGGCGCCAGGGCAGTGGTGTGATGGGGGTAAGTCTGCAGGCAATGGGGTAAGATACGTGCAGGCATCATCAAGGGTAAAACTGGGTTAATCTGAGCTCGCACGCGTTTACATAAACACGTGAACTAGAAGATGTTCTCTTACAATGTGAGTCTATGACCTCCTGTGATAGTGTCTCGTGACATGTGGTCGCACAATTAGAACTTGTCATGATCAACGTGCCGTCGGCATGTCTTTCGAGCGGCTTGTTCGTCACCAGGACGTTGCTTTCGTGATTTGCCAAAGTTGTGTGACTCCACAGGCCCGGGACGTGACTTCAATTCTGTTTCTGGCTAGACACCACGTGTACTCGTGGCCTGAATCTGTGCTGAATGTAGAGTTTCTAATGAAAAATCGTTAGAGTTTAGCCCGTGATCTGATCGAGGCCTATTTCTATTCTTTGTCGCTCTTTAACAGTTATCATTTCCTGCAACATGTTGTACTCATCAGTATAGCCTTTTAAATTGACCTCGTTGGTTGCGAAACTACATAGCTTGGAGCTGTGCTGCCACTGGATTTCGTTGATGAGCCCATTCAAGCTTTCCATCAGGCGTGCAACCTCGCGCAGAGAAGATGTCGTCGGATCAGTGCGGACTTGTTTCACAAGAATACAGATTGAGCTTTTTCGTTCCAATTTGCTCGATTCCATCGCGCGCTGATCCTCCTTTCTGACAGCCACTACAATGCTTGAAACGTCCCGACAGTCATCTGTTTGTATTCTTCCGAGGCTTCTGATTCCCAGGCCCGCTGTTCAAATTGCTAGCAGCTGGTTGAAAATAGTGAACAACGTCATTGTTTTTCAACATGATGTAGTCGTCAAAGCGCAGGTGTGCAGTGCCAAAAGCAGCCCATTCCACCTGCGTGAAATTTACTTGGGTGGGAAGATTGCTTTCCAGTGCTGGGTTCGACACCGATTTACCTGGTAAAGGCCGTTCGAGACTGACGCATCGCCATTTCAAACCAAGTGGGCAGGACTGTGGAATGTGGGTTACGTGATTGTGGCAATGGCGGGCAGCACCTTGCATTCTCTCCCTTGCTGTTCTCAAAGGAATCGTGTCTGTAAATAGTCCACATGAGTGCTCGCGTCCACAGTTTCCGATGGGTGTTGCTGAGAATCCTGCAATTTGCTTGAGGTAACAGAGTCGTATTTGTCCTATGGACTGCTCGTTGTGCCCTTGCTAGACTGTTTTAATTGTTCTCAGGAAGCTTGGGGACCATACTTCTATCACTTCTGCCTCTTCGCGCATACATATTTCAGCGTTGGATAGGATGAGGCATTGGATTTGACTTTCGGTGGCACCCAGGCTGTGCCACAGGTGATGCCATGCTTTCATGGTTTTCCGAGAGAGGGCATCTGCTCCAAGTGGTTCTAGGACACTACATTTTTCGGGCAAAATGTTCTTGCCCATGTGCACATCACACGTGACATCGAGGTCCAGACTGGACTCTATTCCCATAAAACATGATTGAAGTGTTGCATTTGGCAGTGCTCTTACAGTGATGCTGGTATGTTCAATCTTTCCACATTTGAGCCAATGATTGTTTTCTCTCTCTCCTCCAGCTTTCTTTGACAACGATACCCGATTCTCACAGTTTTTGAATCGCTGCTTGCTTGGTATCGATTTGGATTTCTTGGAAAGTCACCCACATCCCTCGATCATGAGTAGTACGCCTGGTTCGTCGCGTCAGTCATTATTTTCCATCGCAACTGTTGCCTGGTTGTCAAGAAACTCTTGGCCCAAGGGGTTTGGGGCATTTCGAGACCTAAGGGCACTGCTACCAGGGCTAAGGGCCTGGTGTCCGAGTCTAGGAGGCCCGATGCGGTTGAAGCCATCATGATGGAGGCAAACGGCCCTCGTACTGGACTCATGACGCGGTGCGAGCGTGCCGATGGCTGAGAGCACGATGGGAGTGTCTTTGTCGACGAAGGGCTCTTCACCATGTGAGTTGCGTCAGTCTATCTACGTCTGATCTAGCTCAACCTTCAGCAGATCAGGATTCACTCTCGGCTGAACGGGCGGAAGGTTACGAGATGAAAGTGCTTCGCTGTTCGTTGCAACGATGCCACGTCTGGCTAACGAGCGCAGGAAAACTGAGAATCGGACGATATGCTCGTGATTATATGCCGAGCTACAGTGTAGCAGCGATACCATTTGAAATTGAAGTGGACCTGCGTGTATCCAGTAAGAAATTTAAAGCCACCATATCACGACTGGAATACTCGGAGTCTGATAAAACATATTTCTGATTTAGCGAATAAATCCAAATTCAGGTGATTTCAATTTTGCTCAATGCCATTTAATTGGATTCAGGATTCACAAATAGTATTGTATCTTATTAAAGGAGTTGACTAATTCTATTAATATTTGTCAGCCTTCCTTTGACCATAGATTGACTTTGGCCATTTTATTCGACCGCTCGAGTTTAAGTGAATTCATGTAAAAGGAATTGGAAACTTGGATCGATTCATTCTCCAAGATCCACGACATGTTCCACATTTCAAGATCACAATAAAGATTTCGTACGAGACCCTTCAAGATTCTCATCGCTCTTTGCTCAACCCAACATACCACCCGGGAGTCAACTGTCATTCCAAACTCTTTGAACAGTTTGACTTCAACCTCACCGGACTCATCCCCGACTCGTATCGGCTTATCTCATCACCGACTAAGACTTTGAAGACCCCACCAAAGGCTTTACTGACGAAAAATACACAGTTGCGGTCAGCGACGGGGTCGAGGAGGAGGAAGATATCCATGTCCATTTCGTCACGTCCGCCAGGTCCTTCGTGATTGCGAAGAAGGAGCCAGAGCAGGTTGAACTTCTTGCCGTCTTCTCCATTGACGAGGGTAGTAGCTGCCCAAACAGTAAGGTCTTCGTTGTATCTGACAACTGCAATGAAGGCCTGCCAGTTGCCCATGTCGAACAGGTTCCTGTTGATGCGTCATCAAGAGGCACAAAGTTTTCAAGATGCACCCTATGGCCAGAGCTCATGAAGGTGCTCTTGTCACCAAGTTGACTGGCGCAATCACAAAAGTTGAAGTCAATCCCAACATCGCGCCGCATTCTCTCTTCTTCTCACCAATCATCCAAGAAATGGATGCCTGGCATCAGGCTGACAATTTGCCCGACCTCCATAACTACCTAAAGAAGCTCGACACCTACACTCTAAAATTCTACCAGCGCACTCAAGACTCGAACTACAAAATCGAACATCCGTCGGATGTTCTACACTTGCACCAAATGCCTCGGCCCTCATGATATCAAGGGCTGCACTCAAGTCAAGATGGCTGTGAAAACATGGAACTCGAACATGCTTAGCAACCACTCCAACAAAGAACGCAACAATGCCAAGGGCGGACGCGGATATTGCTACAAACGTAATGCTGGATAAGGGCAACAAGGACTCCAAGGTGGCACCCCCATCCAGCCCTACCAGCTCTACTAGCATCCGAATAAGGGCACCACTTTCAAGCTCTCCTACCCGAACAAATGCTAATTGCACTCCAACAAGCAACCCTAGGAGAAGCAAACCAACTTTACCAACATCAAGAATTGGGCGCGCGGCAGCAAAGGAGGTCAAGGTGCACGCGGCAACTACACAGCGAAAGTCCAAAACTATGACCCAGACTACCACAAGCGCTTCCAAGCAAACCATGTCTATGGTCAGCAACAGCAACTGCCAGCCATCATGCCTCCTCTATACATTTACCAGGCAAACGCAGCACTTCCACCTTTAGCTCCTCGAGATAGAAACTTCCATCAAGATCAATCGGTATCCAACCCCTTTGCTCTAAACACCGACATAGAGCAGCCACCAGAGAAAACGGCCTTCTCCAATGGTCGCTTTAACACTTCTACCGACGAGTTCAACAAAGACGGCTGCTTCGCCAAATGCACCGAAAACATAAATCAACAACGAAATGTTTGGCAAGCTCGGAGACAAATCTGACGACATCAACAGACGCTTGTTTTGCATGGACGAAATCAGTGACATCTATGATCTCTACAAATACCGCACAATGATTGTGACCTACAACGAGGACGAGGGACTAGAAATCGCCGACACTAACGATGAAGAATACCAAACTCGTCACCTTCATCGATCCAACTTTCTGAACTGCGAGAGCTCAGTCATCAAAGTCAAGTGTTTCGCTAATGGCCACTTTAAAGAAAGCAACGACGCTCCCAAAGATTCCTACAAATACAACTTAAAGGACTTCGACATGATCAAAGCAGTAGCTGACAAACGAACTCACCTTGGCCTTACCAATAAGAAAGAATTTGCAATCTGCCTAGCCATGGACTACATCGCATCATCAACGAACAAATTGCCCATTGACTATGCCACCAAATTCAGTCGCATCGTCAATTGGGCAACCGCCATGTACACCACCTTCGAACAAGATGCGACAGTGGAAGACTACCTTAAACCTGACTTTATGGACGGATACATCAAAAAGGGAGGACTGCCTATACACCACAACCGGATACCTGCAGTACGACAAGGAGATGGCATACTCAGGACGATGAAGATAGATCGGACGAAGAATATTATTATGGTGATCCCCTCACTCAATGAAAGCCATCCCTCAATGGAGGTGAAATCACCAAACACCGTCGCGTAGATATCACCCTCCTCACACCTAGTTCGGCCACGCATACGTTCTCGACGTCCACTTCAGCAAGTCTGCCATCGAATCAGACGTCATGGCGGTATCCGCCAAACGACAAAGGGTTTCACAAGTGTGCGGTCCATTCTTGGGCCGTCGTGCACAGCGAGATTGAGATCATGAGTGCTAAGACTTTCATTAATAAAGATAAATATCAGTACCTTGACTCCTGGTTGATGCATGCACGAACACATACACACAATTGTCTAATGGTGCTACATACAAATGTCCAACAATCACCCGGCGCCGTGGTGGATTCAGGCACATCAATGCACATACTGCAATACCGCTGATTCACAAGCAACTTATCTGAAGATCACACAGCCGTTTCCGGATTCAGTGGCAACACAAGTCGAGCAACACACAGAGGCGACTTCAACTGTGTAGTACGAACACAAAACGGAAGATTAATTCATCTTGTAGATCCATCAGTAGCCCTAGTCATTCCCAACAGCCACAGAAACCTATACTCTGTGCGCCACGGTCAACTTGCTGGACACACAGTCATATTGGGAGCACAAGCCGGACTACTACCATACGGCGATCCAGAACTGTTCGTCCCCTTTCTCGAAGACAAATTAACTGGCCTCTGTCTGCTACCCTTGCTACCTCTGCCACAAGCATACAACGGCATCTATCCAATCTACTACGCTCAGCAATCAAAATGACACGCCCAACGACATGACTAAAAAGTTTCGGATCAGGGTATCGTGCATGGCAGCACAGGCCTACGATTTTCTATGGTATTTGACAACGGATCACCAATGACACCTCTGCGTGCATCAACATCAGCCACTTTCGATCAAGACCGAACAGATCTTCTAAACACTCACATCCGTCTAGGGCATATCTCGATAAAATGAGCTAGATCACACAACATAGATGGAATTACACAATCATCATCAAAAATGCCCAAGGTCAAATGTCCTGTATGCGTCGCTTCCAAAGCTACATGACACAAGAGGCCATCAGCAAGCACGGCTGATACACGATTTGCCAACGGACCATGGCAAGACATGTATTCGGATCTCTCAGGCAAAATGCGAATCCCATCCATAAGCGGATATCGGTACTTCGCCGTCCTTGTATGCGCATGGTGGGGTGCAAAACATTGAAATTTATTGCTCGCAAGAATCACTTTATCGACGCATATCGTCGATTTCTGGCAACGACCAGCATCAAGCTACAATACATCCGCACACTCCGAACAGATCAAGGAGGAGAATATATCAATCACCCGATGCAAGCTCTCCTCGACGAGCATCTAGCATACTACGTCGTCTGTGCCAAAGACGAGCACAACCCTGAAGGAGCAGCTGAAACAGCCGAAAACAATCTACATCACAGTGCACGAGCAATGATGCTATATGGAAGTGTACCTAAACGCTCCTGGAACTTCGCCATTGCACATGTGGCATACATCCACAATATGATATCCATCACTGTGGCGCCTAGACAAATCCAAAACGACATTCGAGCTACTATTCTCGAAAAGACTATCCTCCATGTTCCTTGATGTCTATTTTGTTTTATGTCTCTTTTATTTCACTACATGTGTATGCGGTTGTCATTTATTCTATGGTCCATTTCAGGAGTGCCTTCGAGTCAGGCGCTTCCGGGCTACCTTATTACTGCACACAACCTGTGTGCATTCCTGCTGTACTTGGTGCGCTAGCTGTGTGGCGGCAAAACACACACAAAAAATGTCGAAGAAAGCAGATCTAACACAAGAATTATCCTGCGGCTGTTTTGCATCGTATACAAAAATAGACGCGCCCTTCAAGATCAAAGCCTAGATCTTCCATCCGATCAAGGAGTCTTCATCAGCATAGCGAAACACAACGGCGTAATCGACTACTGTGTGAGCGACGGATTACGAATCATCATCACACGACAAAATCTAGCCTTCGATCCACATCTGTATTCGTTTCACCAGGAACCACTATTCCGATGAAGTTGTGTTCTTGTTCCAAACTCCACATAATTCTATTATGATTGTAACGGTTGTGAGCGTGTGGATTGCTTTGTTCATGTGACAGGTGACGCTACATCGAAAGATCCGTCTTCAAACTCCCAGGCCCTACACTCCCAGACGAGTCTGAACTCGTCAAAAAATGGCCATGAGGACCAATGTGGTCAACGGTTCTGCTTTAATGCGGGGTCAACAGGCTCATTGGCCGGTTGAACACCATTTCCATAGTGAAAATGCGAAAGTGAAGTGAAGATTGCTTTTATTATTGCTCGTAAAGAAATAATGTAGTAGTAGACTTGTTAGTGGGTCCTCGACTTGTCTGGTGAAGGTGCGGATTGTCCTGCTTTTTCTTTTTTTCTGAAAAATAAGTGTTACTTTGCTTTGGTGTTGGGCAATGGAGGATTTTACGACACTTTGACCTTAGATCTCGAAAAATCTTACCATCACCCGGGACCCTCACCAATGAGGCCGAACGAACTTTGGACCCGCCACACCCGACCAGAAGACGGAGCCGCCAGGGCAAAACCCCAAGATTGTCAACGTAGTAGATGTAGGTCTGTTCGAAGAGGAAGAGGAAGAGGAAGAGGAGGGAATACGAATGACCAGCAACGTAGTTAAGGTGGAGAGTGAGGATCTAGACACCACAGGTTATTCCGGGGGACAGGGCGAGGATGAGTGTAAGCGATTTTCAATCGTGGTTGCGTCCCCCTTGGCTCGCTCGAGAAAACCCCGGGACCGTAACGATTCCCCAATATCGCTTAATAAAACAAAAAGCAACACACTCTCATACAACAAACACCCAAGAAAGAAAGAGAAAGCAAAACACTTTAATAAAACAAAGCAACGCGCTTGAATAAGAAAACAGCACACTTTTATAAAAGAAATTAACACACTTGCGATCATGATCGTCGGGCCGCATATTAATACAGGGAAGAGCCCACTAATTTTGAAGACTGTTATGTTTCTGTACTAATGTGGCCTATAAAGCACACCGTGACTAAATCGACTTGGGGCTCGAACGGAAAGACTGTTTTTACCAACCCAAAGTGGATCCACCGAGAGGCCCGGGGTGGTCACTTGAGTGGAGGGAGTATGACTGTAACTTTCTTGCCCTAAAATGAGACGGAATGCACTGTGTAGTAATTTGGCCTCGCTCTGGGCCTCTCGGTCCACTTTCAAATTAGGGTTTCAACACCAAAGGGGAAAAATTATTCGAGATTAATTTCACCGCCCGACCGTGAACCCATCCATCATGTCAGTGCAAAAATGTTGAAGGGCCAGCCCTGCCGATGTGCCCTTTTGTGAGCTGGTGACTGATCGTTACAAAAAAAATCCGCCTGACTATTGTGGTCAGCCTGAGGCGGAAACGAACGATTTAACCATGTTCAGTAATACAGACAAGTCTGTACAGGACATTTCTTATTGTTGCGTTGCGTAGTGGCGGTTCAATAATAATGGAAAACCCTGGTCAAACAAACAAACCATTACTACAGACTTGGGTCTGTCTTCACGTGCAAAGCCGAGAGCATTACGCAGCGCCTAGCACGTTGGTGTTCCTGGAATGAGTGAGGACGGAGAGCTCAGAGGATAGTCACAGTAAGCTGAATAAGGGACCTGGTTGTCAGGTCGGAGGGAATTCAATCTGCTCCAGTCTGAGACATTTCACAATCTGACACAAGCAGCAGCACAAGATGGTACGCAAAAAGCGACTCCATCAACAGAGCATCAAGTAGCACCCGAATACGCCTCATCAGCATCAGACATCGACGACTCATCTTGTGTAGAAATTCAAGAAGTGTTCGAGACAATCAGCCAGGAAAAGACCGACAAACAAGATTCGTACGAATCTGATCTGGAGTCTGAAGATGATAACAACGAAAGCACCCGCATTTCATCAAAACAGAAGCGCCCTCCTGCAGTCTTCACAGTGAGACCTGCAAATCCTTTCACAGAAAGAAAAACGAATCTTCGCAAGCACTGCAAATCCGACAAAGCATATTCGGATAACTGTAACTCAGTCCTATACATCGCTATCACAAAGCGATTTCCAGGACATGGTTCATTTGACGGAAAGATTACTGAATATCATCTAGTTAGTGACAACTACTCTATCACGTATCAAGACGGCGATTCACAAGTAATGTCTCACTCAAACGTCTTGAAATACGTAAAAGGCACCAAGCAATACGATGCCCATCACGAAAACCAAGTGGCACTCTACAGCGCCTTTCACGCAGCTCTGTCATCTAACACGACTCACTCAGATAACGTACCTGAGAACTACAAAGACGCCCGACCTGCATCCGACGTTGCTGATTGGATAAAAGGCTGTAGAAATGGGCAAACTTAGATCCCTCCGATGCTGGGAGGTCCTACCACGATCATCTCTCCATCAAAACTCATCAGTCATAACAAGTCGATGAACGTGCAGATACAAGACAAACGAGCTTGAAGATCTAAAATCAGTCAGCCGTCGATCGAGATTTGTATCCAAAGATATTTTTAAATCCAAGGTCTGCATTACTTCGAAACTACGCGCCAGTAGCTTCCTTCACAACGGTACGTCTACTATTTGCATTCACAAGTATCCCCAACTTTAAGGTATTGCAATATGACGTATTTGTCGCTTTTGTTCAAAACAAATTCGACTCAAATCACCCACCCGTGTACTGTGAATGCGACAAAGGATACGAAGATCGACGCAAATACGTTTATCGCCTTGACTGTCATCTTTACGGCATGATAGGATGTCCTCGAGGATGAGGTCAACTCTTCGCATGCATTTGTGCAGACTTCGGTCTAACACGCGTCAAAAGCGACGAAAGTGTCTTCTCTTCGTCAAATTCGTCATCAACTCAAAGAGTCGAATCCAAAACAAACATCCAAACCTGGCCAACTTTATCCAAGCCACTGCCTTCGTGCCCGAGAATGATAGAATCTATCAACCCTACATCCTTTAATACGGCACGTGACGTCGTCACGGTTTTGCTGATATTTGCTAAATATTTATCAATTTACCTACACATTTTCACATGCACATACAGAGGCACGCACACACAAGCACACATGTACAATCAGCACACAAGAGGAATGGCGACAACCAGGCACATGAGCCTGGTTGAGAGGGGCGGAAAAAAGGCTTTGTTAGAGAACTTGCACACACAAAATGAAATTGGTCAGGAAAAACCGATATTCACGAATCTAAAGAAAACTATCCGAGCACATAAAGCTTCCAGCAAAGCTACTAGACTATTTCTTGCGAAGTAATAAAAGCAACATCAATCAATGCCGTCGAAGTGACTGCAGCATCAGCGACTGGAAGAGTGGTTGATGAAATTTGGAGATACTTATCTCTGGATTTTGGCTCCGGGAATCGAGATCAGATCATAGTTTAGTCCATTCGGCTAGTACTTGTACTCTGAACTGGGCAGTCCGGGTTCGATTCCCGGAGCCAAAATCCAGAGATAGATATCTCCAGATTTCATCATCATCGCATGTCCTTGCGGACACCACAACTATGAGTTTAGTGTGCATGCTGCGGCATTTTTCTCTTTGTGTCCCCAACAGCTGTTATGGGTCACCATGGTTGAGCGTCCGTCATTATGGTCGTACGTCGTCTTGCCGTGCTGGCTCACCGTACGGCATCCCTCTCGGAACCGGAAGAGCCCAACAATGGTGGGGTACCCAGGCTACTCTTCTACTCTTGGGCTAACCTGATGACATACCATGCCGCATGCACACCCCGTCCGTAAGACTGCTTCCATTTAATAATTCCTGGAAATCAGAAAACAGAGTTTCGAAGTCCAAGATTGAATTCCCAGCCCTTGCTTCCATTTAAGGCCCGTTCTTACGGAGCTCTACAGATTCTGATTTTCCAAGGCCGGTACGTCCGGTCAGATCGCAATGTTTGGCCGCAACAGATTTTATTCATAGTAAAGCTGTAAACTGAGTGAGATTTCTTCAAAAAATGTTGATGTTTCTAACGGAGAAAACGAAAACTGATTTTGCACATATTCTGGTTCTTACACACATATTGGTTTTTCCATGTCAGCAATCAGGAATGCGCACAGTTTATATATTTGCACCATGTCATCATTGACCAAACATGTCGAAAACTCAGCCGCTCGATCTGGATGATGGTTTAAGTTGGGGTGGAAAATGTTCTAAAAATCTGTATGTACAAATAGTGTACTACGAAATGAGTAACTTATTTCGTAGAGCAAACCATCTTTACAGATTATCACAGAGTTTTTCATTGCGCAGAAGAGGGTCAAAACCCGGTATCTCGATCGAGATATGACAAGATTCGTTGTCGGAGCGCCAGTAAGAAAACCCAAATACTAAAAAAGTCGACAGTACGACAGAGATAAATCCAGATACCTGGAAATTCAGTTTTGGTAGAGCTCCGTTAGAATCGGCCTAATCAGTCGAGTTTTGATAGAATTAGAGGTGCTGTAAAAAACAAAGAGTCACACCAACAGGTGTGTAAAAAACAATGGGTCGCACCCTGTGTTTCGAACAATGGGTCCCACCAAGGTTGCAGAGGCAAGACAAATTCGAATATGATGTTTTAGTAAACTAAGAATGTTTCTGTTGTACCCACCCACAACTTTCCGCCAGGTACAGGAAGGTGGTAAATTGGTACAAGAAAATCCCTCCGGTCCAAAACTCGTTTTTTGAGATCGGCCCCACGGTAGGTGTTCCTTCAACTTTCGGTTTTGCCAAGTTCAACTTCCAGGTGCCCGAAAGCAGCGGTGTGCGTTCCCTTAGTTTCCGGGAATAGTTCCGGGAACGCTTATGGGAACCGTCGTGTTCCCTTAATTCCTGTTCCCTTCCCATTCTGGTACTGGTCCCCCTGGGGAGGACAGGTCAACTCCCTTCGTTTCGAGTCACGAATTTCCCCGCCAAAAAAGCAAATTCGATTTATCCTCCCAACAATCAGAGGAATGTCGGACGTTGCAGGGAGGAACGCGTGGCTGGCGAACATGACTGAGCTGGGGGCGGTGGGGGGGAGTTCAGGGGAACCAGTTCAGACAGTTGACCATCCCGGCATGGCTGCTATTGCAAATTTGCAACCGCTGCCTGCAGCAGCCTCTGCTGCAACCATTCCTGCTGTTGACGAACCAAGTAAATCCCCAGAGCCACGTGGGGTTGGACTTAGCATCGGCCCATTGATGTTGAAGCAGATGGAGCACGAATTTGTGGAGGAGGCGCAACCCCTTGGCCGCGAACAATACACAGAAAACAGTCCATCAGGAAACGTGCTGCAGCGCGCAGCTCGCAAGACTGCAGCAGTGTGGAAAACAGTTGAAAGGCTCAAGGATGTCTCTCTGATGGGCAAAATTCTGCATAATGATGAGGGCAGGGATGTGTACCAATATTGTCATGTTTGTGTGTTCTGCTGGGGACCTCTCGAAATGACTTTTGACAAGTTGAGGAAAGCGTGGAAAACTGGTGCGGCGCTGGAGCATCTGAAAGAGGAGCACGGCAAGGAGTCATTGGTTGCCAAAAAGGGATTGAGA
>Ga0105053_10007039_pt1 | contig 15189 bp, 9 predicted proteins | sample BON01_FD_78093 | JGI IMG/M metagenome (GOLD analysis project Ga0105053, IMG submission 78093) | Freshwater microbial communities from Lake Bonney liftoff mats and glacier meltwater in Antarctica - BON-01 | ecosystem: Environmental > Aquatic > Freshwater > Ice > Glacier meltwater | place: Lake...
ATACCTATATATTTGTATATATATATAGATACATATATATATACCCCTGACACATGTTTATATGTGTATGTGCAGGGCATCGAAGAAGTGCGCAAGCTCATAGGAGGGCCTGCAGAGAGTAAAGTCTGGCTCATCTTTCAGACTGAAGCGGCCCAGCCCGGCGACTTACTCTTGGATCTCAGACACTTCGACCGCTGGCGCGCTGTTGAGCTTTACCGCAACCGTCCTTTCACCGGCAAACTTTCTCAAAAGTCAGCTCTGTACTGAGTTTTATTTTCAATTGCGTAGCGATCTGACCTTTGAGAATATCCATCAGCTACCAGCACAATGGGTGGCGTGCGAAGAGGCGTTGCTAGTGCGTCAGGTAACATGTCCTCGTCATGGCCCGAAACATCTGCCTCGCTTTCGCTGGCGCTGTCGGGCGAGCCTGCTGAGCTGGAGGTCGTCGTTGACACTATTGATTCCGACATTGGTGATGCAGATCATCCTGATGCAGATGGCGACGGCATTGTGGACGAGGGAGAGGTTCGTGCATACCTCGCTGCAATTCGAACAGTGCGGTATGGCGCTGCATTTGTGCGTGTGAGCGGTGTGATGCTGCATCAAAAAGGTGTGTCGAAATCGTACAAAGGCATCAACGGCGACTACCAGAGAAGCCAGCAAGTTGCAAACGGCCGTGCTGTCTACATCAAGGTCAGCAAGCCCTCGACTGCCATCTGGTGGGCCAACAATAACGGCAAACTTGCATGGGGTAAGATGACCTCTCATACTTTTGCCATGTGCCTTCCTCTCCTTTCCTCGAGAGTATTTTCCTTATAGAGGCTTGGCATGGCAACGCGTGCTGACAATGTTTGGACCTGCATGTGTTGTGAATGTATCTATCTTCCAGTTGTGGGACCCACAGCAAGTGTGGGCTCGGAAATGTTGTGGGCCTACGTCGAGAGCACGGGCTTCGGACCTGAGGAGGCCGACTGTCGACCTTGGATAGTCTACTCCTATGACTCCAACTCATGGGACGAGCAGGTGGACGTACAAGTTGTGAATCTCGATCCTTCCGAGGTCCTGGAGATATCCCACAAGTCGTTGGGCGAGGTAATACCAGAGCGCTACGAGCCCTGTCGACTTGCAAGTGTCGAGTTTGATCTTATGCTCAATTTGGAAATGTCGGATATTCTCTTAGACGCTGAAGGATTCAAAGAAGGCGTGTTGCAAGACTTGGCGGAGGCTATTCGAGGTCGGCGTGACAAGATGCGCGTTTTGGGGCTTGAGGCTGGGTCAGTGATTGTGCAGGTTGCCTTTGATCACGGCGTGGGTGGAGACATGCGTGGTGTGCTGGACGTGCTGCGAGAGTTGGAACGACAGGTAGGCGATCCCTTGTCGCGCTTGCGCCACGGCACCTACACCTGCAGTGCGAAGCACATGCGTATGCGTGAATCAAGACTGAGTCATCTCGAACCCCAATCTCGCTGCACTCGTCAGCTCAGTGCTTCACAGCGAAAGCAACACGATGCCATCGTGTCAGAAATTGCAAAAAAACCCAAAACACCGCGTGCGCCTGCTACTCCACCTGAATTGACTGAGAGTTTGGGTGCCATTGACCTCGATGGGGACGGTAAGATAGATGGTTATGAGTTCAACCTCCACTTGGAATCTAACAAAAGTCTCCGTCTTGGTGCATCGATGGTGCGAATAGATGGTGTGGTGCTGTATAATGGAGGCAGTGCTCAACCGTACAGGGGCATCAACGGGGATTACGAACGCAGCAACGAAACATGTAATAGACGAGCTGTGTACACTAAGGTAGGCAGGGCGGCTGCTTGCATGTGGTGGGCCAACAATGACGGCATGATCTCATGGTGTGTGGGGCCAAGGAATATGGTGGGGAAGGAAGGCATGTGGGCATTTGTCGAAAGTATGGGGGTCGGGCCGGAGGAAGCAGGCTCGCGAGCATGGAATGTCTTCAATTACAACTGCGCATCATGGGAAGAGCAGACTGGCGTAGAGGTGGTGAGTCTTGATCGTCCTGACACCATCAGCGATGAATTTGATCCCCTTTTAGAACAAGGAGAGTTCGCGGATTTCGACACTATGATTGTGGAAGGAGAGAATGAGCATGACGACTTTGACGCTGCCATCGAACAGGCAGAAGCTCATCGCGCCAACGCCATGAATCGCAGCAGGCCTAACACTGGCTCGGTGCGGTCGCCCAGTGGGAAGGCCCGGCCGATGACCGGCCGAAGCTCTCGTTCTTCGCCTGCGGGAGGCACCGGACCCATGACTGGAAACTCATTGCGGCCCTCTACTAGCAGCCGTCGGCAATCTATGAGTGGTACCCGCAGTAGGCCCCTCACTCCATTGGAGAGGAGAGTGGAGGATGAGCTGGTGCAACAAGTCCGAAGTCGACCACAGACTCCGAGGCCTCCAAGTGTTCCTGCTCAATCTGACAACAAACACAAGGTTATTCGAGGCAACACGCCGCCGACTGGTGGTAAGCGGCCGTCGACTGCTGTGCGGCTTCTTGAAAAGCAAAAGTCTGCTGCGGCTGGAGTTGCAGCTGAGAAGCAGCGGCTCCAAGAGAAGGCAGATTCAAAGCACGTCAATCTGGCTGAAATCACCACGACGCAAGACAAACTGACAGAAACAAACAAGATGCACGACCAACTCGCCGAAACACAGAAGACGCAAGACAAACTGGCTCAAGCACACAAGGCGCAAGCAGCTGAAGCCGCAGAGCGCCACAAATTGATGCCTTTCGAATTCAAATATCCATCGACCGTCACGTGGAAACTGCCGCGCAAACGAGGGCTCGCCATGGATCAGGGTTTGTGGGACACTCCTTGGCGGATGGTGCAGGGGTCAGACTGGAGGAACCCAGATTCATCCTCAGTAGATTTGACAGTGTTCAGACACTCAATTCATGGCACTGTGATAGAGCTCAAGCATTCGCAAGGCTCTGGTAGATCCATTGTCTTCCAGCCTGCTTCCGCTGGTGACACGCCCAATAACAAACCCGGAAATACTCTACGGCGAGCCGACAAAGTCAAAATCTGCCGTGACGACGCCTACGTGGCTGACTGGAGATTTAATGCTGCCATTTTGGTCAAGCGCATGGAGGCAGGCGAGGGCACCAAGATTCCGAATGGCCCAATCAGCTTTGGCTGTTGGAACTTTGAGCAAACCGACCCGAGTGTCGTGTGCGAAGAGGTGTTTCACAAGCTCGACGCGGATGGCAGCGGCACTATGGAGGCTAACGAAGTGTTTGAAGCGGCACAGATGATGGGCTTCACTGATATGAGCGAGGAAAACTTCAAAGCCTGGATCAAAGGGCATGACCAGGACGGCAACGGCTTGATTGATCAAGAAGAATTCAAGGCTCTGATCGGCATAAACGACGCAGCACGCAACATGAAGGTCACGACCAGCGATTCGACTTCTGAACTTTGGCTCACGCGTGAGGGATTTGTTATGCTGGCGCACGACAACAAGAATGAGTCCATCATCTGTATCGGTGGCAACCTGCTTCCGTATTCGGTGCCGAAAAATGCTGCATGGGTGCATCTGGGTAGAGCGGATGAGGCGTTGAAGCGGACTGAGTTTGCAGCCAAAGAAGCTGCAAAGAAAAATGCTGTGCTCGAAGCCAAGAAGTTGACCGAACTAGCGGAGGTCATGGCCAAATTAAAAAAAGATAACGAAAAACAAATCAAGGCAGAACGGAGGCGGCTGCGTGAGGCTGCTGCTAATGGGAACCCAGCCACCCTTATTGCTCCTTCATGATGGTCATTCGTGATGGGCAAGGAATAGGTCAGTACGATGTACTGCTGGCACATAGTCGCTGAAACAAGGGCTGCTCATATTACGACCTATCATACTAAAATAATTTGAATTTTTTGTGTTGATAGATTTGCAAGTAATAATTAAATGAGAAATAAGGTGACCCCGTAGTATCTAAAACAACCGTTGCTCCAACGTAATCTCCAACGTCCGATATTTCAGAGATGTGGAGGAAACGAGGGCTCGGACACGTGCGTTTTCTTCCACAAAAACAAAAAGACACTCGTGTGGCCCCATCAACCTTTTTGTTTGGCCAGATGGCCCACACGCTGCGGGCTGGGGGTGCGCGGCGGCGAGGGGCTTTCCGACACCGCCGCACGCCACCGTGACTCGAAATCAGCCGCGATTCACGTGGATGTATTTTGGGAGCCCTCAAAGTTGTTCGAAGGCCGAGTATTCAGGGCCAAGTTTCTAGCTGCGCAAAAATGCAATAATACCTCAAAACGACATTTTTTGAAAAGGGCCGACTTAGGCTGGGAAAGACGGCACACCGAGAGTTTGCGGACGATTATCGCCGAATGTGGCGGGCCGAAAACATCTGACAACCCTGCTAACGGATCGGCAAACGACTCAAAAAGCCTGCCAACAGATCAGCAAATGACCCAAAAACTGCTTTCCAAAACGGATCGGGTGGACAACAATCACTTTTTCAGAGTATGGCACCAAAGTTGGAGGGGCGATTTGCGATGAAACTTTGAATGATTTTGGGGCAAAATCAAAATACTAGCGGCAGATTTTTCAATCCCCCCCGGAAATGATTGGTGGATTAAAGCACACTCCGAAGGAGACGTACAAATTGAACTGTTGCTTTGAACTGTTGCGTTATTTCACGCCAAAAACCTGGAAAAGTGTGTCATGTGAGGGACCAGAATCTCAGAAACTGGTTCCGAGTCGTTCCCGAGCCCTTGGGGAAGGCAAATCCTGAACTATTCACAGTGTCACACCTGACGCCAATCGCAAGACTGTTTTTGGAGGTCAAAAAGCAAACGATTTTGGTGGAAGAAAATTTTGGCGAATGGAATGTCGGAAAATATCAAGTACAGCCTTTAATCAGGATTCTCATGAAATGGATCAAACTTGTTCAAATTTCATGTAACCTTGCAAACGAAAAACTGGAGATTTGAAGTGGGGGCGTTGCTTTTTACGTTTCTTTTTTCGAAAAGAGACCGTGACATTCCAATGTCTGCAAAACGTTGGTTGGCTAAAAATTGCGAGGGGGGGGTTTTCCACTGGCACAGGAAAAATAGGCTGTACTTGATATTTTCAAGTTCCGAGAATTCATTCCAAAATTCCACAAACATCGTTCGATTTTCAACGAAAAAAACAGTCCTGTGAATGACGTGATCGAGCATCACTCACACCAGCGCAGAGTGCTGCAAACACACTTGTCCTTAGCTGGAACTTGAAAAGGAGGCGTGGATCTTGGACTCAGATCCGTCCCCACAGTACTGTGGGGACAAGTGCGGTCCATGATAGTGGGATTTGCTAGCAGTATCATGATTTTGCTGATAGCAAATGCTTAAGGAATTTTCGAGTTCAAATGCTGACCAGACCTAAGACTTTTCGATTTCAAATGCTGTCCGGATCCACCGAGTAGACCCGGCATCGTGCAAGAATGAGGAACCCAGCGGCGAGCGGACTTCTCCTGGCCCCTTTGCTTCCCCCGCACCGATATCTGCTGCACCAACGGCAGCGGGGTCATCCATGTCCCGCCCATCAACTTCGCTCTCCTGCTGTAAACAACAGTAATGATGAAGCAATAGACTGGGTTTGATTGAGGGGTTGACCAAACGATAAGATAAACACTCGGAATCACAAATGTTATCTTATGACCTTCAAACTTCAAGTTCGAGCTGGGTGGGGTACCGTGACAGTGGAAACAGGTACAGAGGCGAAAAGACAAAAGATTCTCGAATTCACAATCATCTCAATCATAATTACGAAAAGTCTGTGAAGGAAAGTGCCTCGAATCGCAAACAATAAATGGGGAATAATACAGCATAGGGGGAAAGATTCGTTGAATGGCAGTCCGAACACTTCTCATCATTACGTGATGGAGATGCTTTACTCAGTATGGGTTATCGACTTTGCGATTCTCTGCCTGCCTGCTGGCGAACCCTCCGCTCCTAATGCGTGCTCCTGACAGACTAGTCGCGCGACTTCCCGCATCACTCCCCCTGTCACTCTGAGACCCTTGAGCACCCAAAATGCCCCCGCTGGCAAGCCGATTTTGCATAGTACTAGACATTGATGTCCTTGGCGGACCGCCATCTTCTCGGATAGTCTGTTTGAATTCCCAAAGAGATTTGCGCGCCTTGGTCTGGGCGGGCGGTGGGTGGCCTTCCTTGTCAAACTCGCTGTTTGAAAGGATGTTGAACCCCCTTTCATTCACATCCGTGTATCGATTGTGGGAGATTCGGCAGATTTTGCGATTCAGGTCCCTGTTTTCCATAACGTCGCCATGCACGCGCATACGATCCTCGGCCCCGATTTTCGACGCTCGATTCTCGAGCGAGACGCGATCGGCTTCGATTTTCTGCTGCAGCCGCACGGGGTCTTTGACCACGCCAGTGCAAATGTCAAACATGAGCGATTCGCTAGCAGCGAGCGTCGGCGGCAATTTGCCGATGGCGTTGCTTGCCTGAGACAAAAGCATCTCTTGTACCCGCTTCTGGTAGTATTGCTCCTTCTCACCGTCATAATAGGAGCAGGCAAGTGGGTTAAAGTCCCGCACCTCCCAATACTTATCCACTATTTCCTCTCGCTTTCGGTCCATTTCCCACTTCTGGCGCTCTTCATGGTGTGCGCGGTAGCGGTTGTTGAGAATGTCAAACGCCCGCGGCTTGTTCACCTCTGTCAAAAAGGGCTCCTTGCGCGGTGGTGTCATAATACGATCGGGACGCTTGCCGGGCGCCGCCCAGTGGTGCTCGTCCAGGCCCTTGCCGCTCACGATGTTGTAGCTGACATGGTTGGCGGTAATCAGCGAGGGCGGCTTCAATCGCTGCTGGTACGGAACCTCGTGAATGTGGCCCTTTTTTGGCGCCTGCGTGATCACGTCAAAATGCTGCTCGCGCAGCAGCTGCTTATCAAAGGCACGGTTAAGGGTGCGCGAAAGCCCTGCATTTTCCATCTGCTGCAGCGTGCCTTCGATGCCATGGTCGTTAAACTTTTGCTGCGGTGAGGAGAGGAGCGCATGAGGACGCGAAGCAGGAGGGAACGGGAGAGGGGGGGGCGTGAGGACGCAAAGCGGGAGGGAACGAGCGAGGGAGGAGAGTGTGCATGTCTTTGTGGGTGGCTTTGCTTTGGAAGAGCACATAGCCTATGTGTTCGTGTGTGAGACCAAACACAACAGCGTGGAGAACGTTCATGATTTGAAGGAATACCGTGATCGGATTGACCGCAGCCTCTTCTCGCGACTTGAAGTGGCGTGTTACATAGAGCGGCTTGTTCCTCTCTCCCTCTAAGATCTTTTTCTTCTGGTTCTGGTACTTCTGCAGGCCCTCGGCCCACGAGCCCGCCGACTTGATGACGTCCTGCTCGATATTGCCCATCGTTGCGACTGGAGGGCGTGCCGGTCGTTTTCCCGGCTTTGCTACACCCGGGGAAGGAACACCATCACGCCCAACGGCATTGGAGGCATGGCTCAACTGCTCGACACGAACTCAGTGTGTGGAACGTTACAACACGAACTTCAAACTCCTTGCCCGACCCATCAATGATTTATGTTCCCTTACAGGCAAATAGATTTCCGAAAATTATTTTACTTATTGTTCCGTACAAATATTTAAAATTCTATTCGAATGATTTTATTCTCCAGAATCTGATCCTCCTCACAAGAGTATGCGGTACGGACACGGCCCTTAATTAACGGACTTCGTAGTCCCGGCAGGCTGCACGGCACCGTGGGACTTGGGTGGAGAGCACAGAGCGACCGTGTGATTTTAGTAGAGGCACCGGCACCAATGTCCCGCCCATCCACCTCGCTCTCCAGCTATGACCAAGGGTAATGATGTACAAACGTGTGTGGCGAGTGTTTTCTAGCGGTATGATGCGCGGTGCGTTGCTGCTCGCGTGTATCTACCGCTGCCTGTACTCATCTATAGTCTGCGCTGGCGTCGAACGCCATTGTGTTCGTCCTAACGCTTCGTGCACTTGTTGGGCTGCTCCGTTTCTTGCGCAGCGATGGCGCGGTGCCCTTCTTACCGGGAAACACCTTCAACGACCCCAACGTGAGAACACCCCTCCTCCTGCTGTCTGACCCATCATTCGCAAACGGCGGTGCCGTCCTCCGTGCCCGTTGTTGTTGCAGCTTGGTGACCGTGCTGTGTGTTTTCCAGAAAACCAACTTCAAGAAATCGCACGCCTTCGATTACCGGTCGGGCACCCCGATCGAATTTGATGTTCCTGCCAAGGAAGACGCCGGCGGTTCGCCATCGCGCCCACAGTCGCGCCAGTCCTATGCAGCTTCTGAACGCGACAACACGCGATCCCAGGTATAGATCACCATTCCGTTGCAAAATTGCACTAGATGTGCGAGTCGATGATTACAGAAATTGTGTATTGAAAGTATCGGCTATACCTAGTGTATAGGTATAGCCTATACACTAGGTATAGCCGATACATTCAATACACTACCCTGTTTGCTACCCTCCCATATTCTCCTCAGGTTAATGGTCTTCTTCGGGCGCGCGACGGCTTCGCCGCGCGCCCCCGCGCCACAACACGAGTATGTGTGTGCATTCGGAGTTCGAATCTGGCTCGCGCTGAAGTGGGGCGCGCGGAGGCAGAGGGGCTTTAGCCCCGCAGCTGCCGCGCGCCATCAGGGTAGGTCCCAATCAGGGAGGGGAAAACTACTCCAATTTTTAGGTGTTTATCTACTCCACTTTTTAGGGGTTTATCCATAGATATCTACTCTACTTTGTAGGGGCTTATCTACCCATTTTAGGGGTTTATTCACCCAATTTAGGGGTTTATCTACTCCACATTGTAGGGGTTTGTCCATAGATATCTACTCTACTTTGTAGGGGTTTATCTACCCACGTTGTAGGGGTTTATCCATATTTAATCAATAGTTTATCCATATTTATCAATGGTTTATCCATATTTTATCCATAGATAAACCTTTACAACGTGGAGCAGATCAACCCCTCAATTGGGTAGATAACCCCCGAAAATGGGCAGATAAACCCCTACAATGTAGAGGAGATAAACCCCTAAAATGGGTAGATAAACCCCTAAAACGGGTAGATAAAACCCCACATTTGAGTCCCTTCCCGATTGGGACCTGTACTGATGGCGTGCGGCAGCTGCGGGGCTGCTCCGCCGCCGCGCGCCCAACACTTTTGGCATGCTCGATCCGCTTTAACATTGCACCCACGTTCTGCGCAGGGCGAGTTTGTGCCAGCCTTTGCTGGACTCGATGGAAAGGTGCTGCGCTTTGAGGCATTCACAACAGAGCAGGTGCCAGAGAATCTGACAGAGCCGTTCCGGGTGCGCAAGTTCAGCATCATGTATTACTTGGTCGACGACTCGATTCAAATCAATGAGCACAAACAAGCAAACAGTGGATATGCGCAGGGCGTCTTCATGAAGCGCCACCGCATCCCGTCAAAAGGCCGTGGCACAGAGGACTTTGTTACCCTCTTTGACTTTTCTGATAGCAGCAAAGTGACGCTTTACAATAGGGACTTTCATCTCACCAGCTGCAACGTCTTCACCGAGCAGTTTTTCCAGGTCAACGGCATGAAAATGCGCTTCGAGGGCAACGTCCCGGAGGATCGTTACCTGGCCCAGCGCGCCATGTCTGAATCACGAATGGGACGGCAGACCCCAGATCCTTCGCAATCGATGGACGGGTTTGATGGGCTGATGGAAGATATGCGAGCAGAGACCTCGATGTCGAACATGTCAGTTGGTACTACTGCACGCCGTGATATGCGGGAGAAGTTCTTGAAGTACGCAAATAAGGTGCTTCGATTTTACGCGCACTGGGACGACAGAGGGAGCATGTTTGGTCAGAAGCTTGAGTATATCATCAACTACTATTTGCAGGATGACAAGATAGAGGTGCTCGAGGTCAAAAAAGCCAACTCGGGCAGAGACAATTTTCCGAAACTTGTCAAAAAACAGCGTATTCCTCGTGCATTCGGTGGCGTTCCTTCCGTGGGAAGCAGGGAGGAGGACTTTGAGGATCAATACATCAACGAACGCGACCTTATTGTCGGAGGAATTGTCGAAATATTTGGGCGCGAGATGTATTTGTACAACTGCGATGAATTTACCCGCGAGTACTACTTGCACCAGTATGGCGCTGAGCAGAATAGCTCTGTAATGGAGCCAGAGGCACTTGTCGAGTTTCCTAGCATGCCCCTGCCTCCGTACAACGGCTTTGGCAGCGAGCACGACTCGCTTGCTTCATACTTTAACCTCATTCCCAAACCGCGCAAGTACGACCGCACGAAGCAGGCAGCTTTGGACACGATTATTTTTAGGTGGAAGGCCAAATTTGATATGGACAAGATGACGGCGCCCAATCCCGACGACCATAAACGCCGGTTTGTCATCTCATTCTTTATGGGCGATGGCACCCTCTCGCTTTACGAGCCGCCTATCCAAAACTCGGGCTTTATGGGAGGTAAATTTCTGGAGAGGCAGCGTGTCATTCGCCACAAGTCCAAGACGGTACGGTGTCTTTGTATCGTTTGCCTCTGTCTTGTAATCTGCAAAGCGGTGCTGGTGATACAGTAAGGGTCGAGATGCTGACGTGTGATTGCATGTCGCAGGGTTTCGGTGACTGGATGACGGAAGAGGATCTGCTGATTGATCTTCCCGGCACTGCCTGGGTCAACAACTACCCCTTCGTCCTCCTCGAGACAGACAAGGTAACGCATTCTATATCTCTCCCTTCGATGTCAATTTCTCGCTCAACATCCAAAACGCCGATCGTTGGATGCCTTCTCCGCGATTTCGGTGGGATCTGGATGAACTATGACATCGAACATCTGTTTGTTTGCACCTGCGTCGCGATTTTTCTCTTGCTCCTTCGTGTGAAATCTCAATATTAATTTCAATGTCGGCATCGGTTATTTTTTTGTTTTGGTTTTTTTTCCCCCAAAACTGGACATGGTTTTCCCCCCCCAAACCCAGACCTTGAGTCCGCAGTATCTCAGATACTACCGTTTGGTTTTGGAGATTCAAAAAAAATCATGTCCTGTTTTGAGTGTGGGAAAAATCCATTTCTATTTCGAGGGGGGAAAAAATTGCTCTTGGAGGTGATCGACTTTAAGATCCGACCAAAGTCTGCACTTATATCCGTATAGGTTGTCGACTTTCACATTCCGTCTCCCCACACACAAGTGCTGATGCAATGTTAACGGTTTGGGATTGGAACAGTTTACTCTGCGCTACGTCAACAAGGGCAAGCTTGACGCCATCGTCAGCATCGACTCTATCTACGAGAAGCTGCGCCGCAAGGGCACAGGCATGCAGGGCGAGATTCTCAACGTCTTTCGCATGTTAGATGAGGATGGCAGCTGTCGGGTCTCGTTGGATGATTTGGTGAATGTTCTCCGCAAATTTAACTTTGATCTGGATGAGGACGAACTCATTGCGCTGATGGCGCGCTGGGATCAGGCCAAGGATGGCTTCGTTGAGTACGAGGCCTTTGTCGATACTATATTTGCTTGATGATCAAGTCGGTGTCACGGAAGCACCAAGAGCCTTGCCCTTTGCGTGTTGAAATAAAGCTCTGTGTTGTAATTGGGGCGCGTGGCAGAAGAGCACCAACGCTGCCGCGTGCCACTGCCATCGAACTTCAATTCTGATTCCTGTCACCCTTTGTACTACCATTTTGTCATGCATTCCATCGGATTCGTTTTTTGCCGAAACGAAGGGATGATTTGATAATCATGCTGCGTAGTACCTTAAGTGCAGTCACGTTGACGGTCAACGTTGAGAATAGTGCAGTATTCTCCTCGTTATGTCTCGCTTATCCTAGCGTGGTGTAAATAGAGGATTTTACTTTTTCGATGGGGTCCGAGTGAAAACAAGATTTGAGATGGAAAGATTGTTTAGTTTAAGAAAATAAACCCCGACAGACTGCCGTGTCGCATTGCAGTTGGGGAAGCACCAAACGGCGCCGAGAGACTGATACCTTCTACTTGTCTGGAGAAATCCAGATTGGTCCCAAAGTGCCTTAAGCATCCAGCCGGCCCCGGGCAAAAGTTGATTCACGATGGGGCCATATGAGTGGTGGGAGTATGACTATAACTTTTTTGAAAACAGCTCGCACACCTGAAATCTTTTCTTCAACAGAGCTCATACAAAAGCTTGTGCGATTGAAGCAGCCATAACGTGACTTATATTCAGCCTGCAATTAGCATGGGCTGTCCTGTTTGCCATGTTCCCCATTGCAGCGCATTAATCAACTGTTTTTGTGAACCACACGACATCGAAAGAATACAAACAAATCTGTATCGGCGCAAATTCGTCATCGCGTTGCGAGTCCCAAATGAGAGGCTCTCCTATGTGCTGCCCAGAACCGGTTTCGCCGCTGAATCGGGCCAAATCAGGAAAAATCGGACATTTTCGAACCTTCGAATTTTGAACCTTTGTACCAGACATTTTTTGGTTTATGGTTGTTTGCGTGGTCAAGATGTGGTCGGATCGTAAAAAACAGTAGCAGAAAAGATTCCTGGTACCAAGATTACTCGGTATTACTTACTTCGGCATCTCCATCGTGTCATCAGCAGCCGTCGGCATTTGTCCCCACCACCGCCCACCACATTTGAAAGCAAGCTGTGTCTATTTTGGTTGAAAGAACCATAAATCAAAGCATAGAAGTCCTTCCCTTTTTGTAATTTCCATTGAACCTGGATCACTTTTGGTAGTTTGAAAAAGTCTTGACGTGGCCTGAGTCTCTGGCGAAACCGGTTCCAGGGAGGATTTTGGATGGATAATTTTTGAAAAAAAATCTCCCCTGGGTTCCATATCTCAATTAAATCATGTCCCATGGTGGCCCGGGCGGCGAAGTGCGGCGCCGGAACGACTGATGACAGATCTTGCATAGTATATGCTTGGGAGCACAGCTTCCGTGGCAGGTGCATATGAACATCGCCGCACGATACCAATCCACCTTCGGCATCGCAGCTGCCGGCGCCACGCTGCGCCGATACCGTCGGACATTCTCAGGCTTTTAAAAAGATATGAGTCTCAAAGGAGGAAATAAACATCCGGCCAAAATCCTCCCTTGGAAGCACATACGCGAGCCTCTCCCTTGGGACTCGCAACACGCTTGCTACATAGCAAGACGAAATTTTCTGAAGCATTTTCGGGACTGCTCTCAGAGCTTGAATCTGCGGCAGAGTGCGTTGAACTGAGTAGAAAAGAATCTGACAAGCATATCTGCGGGAACCAAACACCTTGGAAATTGGGAAACGTGCGACTCGGAGTTGGGTACAAGTTCCCAATATGCAAATGGAGGGCAAAGTGAGATCTAGGTTTATGCACAAGTTGGTCCTTTGCGAAGACAATGCCGCTGTGCATTCCGACGAGAAACGTTGCTTTCCGCAAAGAATAGTCGGAAATACCCAGCGCGCAGCGGCATTGTATTTGCAGTCGTTGTATTTGCAATCACTGTATTTGCGATCATTGTATTTGCAATCATTGTAAGAGACCAAGCCGTGCACAGAGATAGAGTTCGGTGTCTGCTGAGTTTTTTATTTCGAGAAGTGATACACAATTCGCGCGATGAAATCCTTTACAAGCGCTGGATGTTTGCTTCAGGCAGCCATGCTCGATCGCTGGCCGCATGTTTGCCGCACCTAGAAGTTTGCCGCATCTGAATTGCTACAATACGATTCGTTGGTTCCAACAACAACAGTTTTTATGAAATGCATGTCAAGTTGGATTCCAAGGAGATTTCACGTCCGATCGAATGATGCCCTTCGCGACCTTAATGTTACGAGCATTCAAACACTCTATAGAGGTGCCTGCCTTCCTGTGAGGGGAGCAGTCAACGAGACAGACGTGGGTGTGTGTAACAGAATCAGAATGCCTTTAATCACGAAAATTTCCTTCTATATAAAGGCACACAGATATACTGTACTGGTCTTTTTTTCTATCTAAGAAGGTACTGACTAAACAAATAAAAAAACGGTGCAAAATCGATGATGATGCAGATGACCCTTGATCCACAATGAGATGGTGTGGCTGGAAGATAGGCTGTGTCGTGCCTGCGGTCAAGACGTACACAAATTGTAGCTTGCCACAACAATGTCTACACCTATTGTTACCTGCTATCTGTGCCGCTTTGTTTTGATGTCCTCTTCATTCCGTCAGGAGGAAAAAAACTGATGTCAAGTTCGATTCGACCTTTTCCCGAACACAACTCTAAGCGATAGCCTTGCCCGTGCCCTTTGACTTCCGTGCCTTCCTGTACGCGAAAGTACTAGGATTTTTTTTGTAGTCTAGAGTCAACTCACCCTCTGCTACTGCTGCTCCACCCTTAATTCGCTGCCTTTCTTCCTCCCTCTGTCCTCTCTTTCCTGTGCTCTTGCTCAAGCTCGCGAGAATTGGCGCGCGCTTCGAGCCTTACTCATACTCGCTGCTGGCGGTGGTGTTGGTCACCAGACTCCATTTGCCAGGCACACTGTCGCGCTTTCATTGCCCATTCATATGTGAAATACCGCATTCATCTGGCGCTCGAGGTGTTCAAGAACCCAAGGGCATGCAATTGAGCGCCTGAACCATTTTGCGAGCAGTGTCGCACACGATGGCAACATTTGGCGCCTCATCCAGAATGCTGGATGCCTGTCGTGCCGGGTGGATCCATTCGGCCACCTGTGACCCCATCATCTCTTTAGCTGGCAATCAATGAATTCGTAACGCGATCAGAGAGCACCAAAGGAGGGAAGAAATGGTTCAAGGGTGCGGAGCGAGAGAAGAAATATGGGGTGGCTAGGATTAGTAAGCTCCTTAAAATCATAGGTCTCTATTGCAAAAGAGCCCTATAAAAGAGACGATATTCTGCAAAAGAGACCTATAATTCTGAGGAGCCTACTAATCGAAGCCACACCATACAAATGTCAGTGACAAAACAAACGTCAGTGACAAACAGTAGTAGACCTCTGCAGCGAATTCAGAGGGACGCGGCGTGAGGATTGCCGGCCAGTCAACCTGCGTGCCTTCGGGCGGCGAGGCATGCACCTCGTAGCCAATTGACAGCATGAGCGCGAAGAAAGCGATATACCCTGATAGTATATGTATATATATATATGTATAGGTACATATATATATGTATATACATATATACATACATACATAAGCCAATTGATAGGTACATATATATATGTATATACA
>Ga0105053_10007044_pt1 | contig 15176 bp, 8 predicted proteins | sample BON01_FD_78093 | JGI IMG/M metagenome (GOLD analysis project Ga0105053, IMG submission 78093) | Freshwater microbial communities from Lake Bonney liftoff mats and glacier meltwater in Antarctica - BON-01 | ecosystem: Environmental > Aquatic > Freshwater > Ice > Glacier meltwater | place: Lake...
CAATGCGATTGTCAAGATTCCAGTTTTCAGACAGTACCGCACCTGGAAGACGTATAAGGTGTGGAGGGATTCTGTGCGATATGGCAAAATGCGAAAGTGCTCAAAGGTACTTCAAAAAGACCTGTTCTGTCTCAATCCATCTTTCCAGGACGCGCTCCTGCAGATCCGTGGGATGTGCATGGACTTGAAGAAGATCAAGCTCCTCAATTTCGAGCCCGGCATCTTGTACACTTTGGAAAACTTTTTCCATAGCCAGCAGGCACAGCGCTCAAACATTATCGGCCAGCTTTCGGATTTCTGGGTGGCTGTTATCGATGTGGCAAGGGGTGCCTGTGTGGAAACGCTCGAATCTTTGGAAGAAGGCCTGTTTGGAAAGAGCGATGTTATGGAATCGGCAGATGGCAAAGACGGTGGACAGCAGTCGACTCAGGCGGACAGTTTCCGCTACACTGTCATGGCAAGCAAGCGTGTTGTGCAACAGCGTCTTTTCTACTTTCTGCGCTTGGCTGACTACATCATTTTTAGCACGTTACATGAAATGGTGGTGGAGTCAGTGACTGAACTTCTCGACAGTCTGTACACTGCATCGCGAGAGGCTGATGCGGAGAAGAAGAGGCAAGACGAAATCGAGCTAGCCCTGAAGAATGGCACTGCTCCCGAGCCCGAACAGTCCGACAAAGACGACAAGACAAAAAAGAAGAAGCCAGTGAAAGAGGAAAAACCTAAGCGTAAAACCATTTTTGTCACAGAGGTGATGCTGGTGCTTGGCGATCTCACGTTTGTTCCTGCTGCAGCAGATTTTGAGAACGAACTCGAGAGCATTGTCGGCGGTTTTGTGGACACAGTCACTGGCAACGAAAACATCCGCCTCCTTAACCATGAGGACCTTGAGCAGTACACAGAGCTTTATGACTCGGAGTCTGACGCGAACGAAGCTGCAACTGTTTCCGACATTATCACCAATGACGAACATTACATGTCGCTGGTGTTGGGGCTAAAGGATGCTATCAACGATGCCTTCTCAACGTGCAACGAATACCTCCAGACTTTTGAGCCTTACAGGGATATGGTTATCGAAAACGAACAGCTCGATGCGGCGGACATGTGGGAGAAAGCTGAAAAGGGCGAACTGGTGCTGGATGATTTTGCGAAACAGCTGGATACTTATAGCAGGCAGGCTGCCAACATCAAGGACATTTATGACGTCAAAGATTGTGGTATTATCGAAGTCAATGCACAACGTCTCAAGGAGATGATCGCGCCGTCACCGGCAGCATGCCTGGAGAAGCTCGAAGTCCTGCTCCCGCAGCTCGCGATCATCAAGCAGAAGAAGTTGCTGGACGAAGTCGGCTATGCCAATTCTAAACTCAACCACAAGCCTACAGAGGTGTCTGAGTTCGTGGCCATTCTTGACTACATTACCGAAATTAATGAGGGCAAGGATCAGTTTGAAACAGATTTTAATGAGCTGCAGGTACTGCTCGAGAAAATCCAGTCACACACTGCATCGTCACCATGTCATTGCCGTTGTTGTTGAGTGTGAGTGATTCCTACTGACATGCCTGAAATTTTGCGCAGGCACACTATGCACTGATGGACTCGCACAATGTCAAAGTCAACAGCATGGACCGTGCAGCATACCAGATGCTGGTACCAGAGTATCAGCAGATGAAGAATATCCTCGAACTGCTGGATTCGACCAAAGAGGAGGAGATGGGCAAATGGGGCACAAGGCTGGAAGAGGACATTAAAATCTTCCATGAGTCTGTGACAGGTATGAAAACTGCCAGTCAGGACGAGCGATTGCTGGAGGATGTGGAATTCATCGATCCCATTTTGTCCATTGTCGAAGGGCTCAAGGCCGACGTGACAGAGCTTGAGAACAAAGCAAAAGCCAATGCCAAGTTTCAGGTACGCGAATCTTTCACAGAGCGGAACCCCCACACAAGTGAACCTGCTGTTGTGAAAAAAAAGAGTTGCTACAAGTGGTTCCAGGGTGGGTGGGGTTTTCCACCCTGTCAGCAGGTTTAAACTTGCTGGCTGCTGACAGGGATCAAAACTGAGCAAACGGGGCAAACAGGACAAACGGGGGTAAAATGGGTTGGACACTCTTTCGCTCTGTGTTTAGTCTTGTCTTTTGATTTTATATGGGGTTTCACTATTTTGGAGACTCTGCACTTGACTTGCAGCAGAGAAGGTGTATCGGAGATACACTACCTATTATTGTCAATACACTACATATCAAACGGATGCAATACTCATTATAAGTGGACACAATACCCATATTAGGGTTTGGACCTGCCCCGGGGCACGCGGTGGCGGAGCGTGCAGCTGCCGCGCGCCCAACACATCCAAAAAAAACAAAGTATAGGGCCATATTTTGTCTATAATACCTCCTTTTGTCTATTACAGTACCTCTGACTTGCTTTGCACCTCTCTTTTGCAGGCTGTTTTTGGGCAGCAGCTTGAAAGGTACCCCGAATTGGAGGAAATTTCTTCAGATGTCAATCTGAAATTGAGCATGTGGGAGGCTCGCCGTGATATGTTTTCTATCACTGATACGTGGAAGGAGTGCCTCGTCATGGAAATGCCGTTGAAAGAGTGGGATGCGCAGTGCACAAAGTGGTACAAGATTGCAGGACGCGCGGAACGTGAGCTGAAACCAAACTCATTGGTCTCCAAACTCAAGGAGCATGCGACTGTTTGGAAAAATCTGGTACCAGCGTGCGGTGATCTCAAGAATCAGAATCTGCTCGAACGGCACTGGGAGAAGTTGGAAGGGCTGGTGGGCTTCAAATTTGAGCGCGACCCAGAGACTTGGACTCAGCCTTTCACATTGGGTGCCCTCATGCAAAAGAACATCATGCAGTTTAAAGACGATATCCAGCGCATCTCGACCGAGGCCACACAAGAATCGGTGCTGGAAGAGATGCTGAGCAAGGTCAAGGCCTCGTGGGCAGAGGCAGAGTTTCAATTGGCCAACTTCAAGGAACAGAAGGATGTGTACATCCTCACCGGCGTGGACGATGTGCAGGCAATGCTGGATGAGAGTATGATGACTATTGGCACTATTCTTGCTTCGCGCTATGTTGGCGGCATTCGTGGCGAGGTTGAGAAGATGGAAACGGCGCTCAAGACTCTGCAAAGTGTCCTGGACGAATGGCTGGCCGTACAAAAGAACTGGATGTACCTGGAGCCCATCTTCTCGGCACCAGATATTCAGCGGCAGCTTCCTGCCGAGGCAAAGATGTTTGCCGATGTCGATAAGGGCCTCAAAAATGTTCTCAAGAAGGTTTCAGAGAATCCAAACTGCATGCGTGTGGGTGGTCTGCCAGGACAAGCTGACATTTTCAGCTCGTGGAATATGACTCTGGAGAATACGCAAAAGCAGCTGGAAGCATATCTTGAGTTCAAGTGCATGGCGTTTCCTAGATTTTATTTTCTCTCCAATGACGAGCTGCTCGAAATTCTTGCCCAGACCCGAAATGTGCAGGCGGTACAGCCACACATGAACAAGTGCTTCGACGGCATCAAAGGTCTCGATTTTGGAGGACAACACAAAATGTCCCCCTTGAAGCAAATAGACGAGACTAGTGTTGATATTTACGGCATTATCTCGCCTGAAGGAGAGTACGTCACGATGGGCAAGAATCTGAAAGCTCGTGGCGAAGTTGAAAACTGGCTCATGGCCACCGAGCGTAGAATGGTTGAAAGTTTGCGCCAACTTTCAAAGGATTCGGTGATGGACTACCTCACCAGGCCTCGACATGAATGGGTGCTGGACCATGCTGGCCAGATTCAAATTCTCACTTCGCAGATTTACTGGGCCAAGGGAGCGGAAGAGGCACTGGATGGACTTTTGGTGCCGGATGATCCCATCGAGGGCATCAAAAAGTGGTATGATCAGACTGTGGCCTACCTCGGTGGACTGATCTCGTTAGTGCGTGGCGAGTTGACCAAGCTTCAGCGCGGGGCATTGGTAGCCCTCATCACGATTGACGTGCATAATCGCGATATCATCGAGTATCTCATCAACGACAAGACAACGAGCAAGAGGGAGTTCAACTGGCAAATGCGCATCCGCTATTATTGGGACGACTCCGTGGGTGCAATTGGCGATTGCAGAATCGGGCAGGTTACAGCTGAATTCATTTTTGCACACGAGTATTTGGGCGCAAGCTTCCGACTTGTGATCACGCCCCTGTCTGACCGATGCTACATGACGCTGACCGGAGCTCTGCAGCTGCAGTTGGGTGGAGCCCCGGCAGGGCCTGCGGGCACAGGAAAGACGGAGACGACCAAGGATCTTGCAAAAGCGCTCGGAAATGCGTGCGTCGTTTTCAATTGTGGTGACAATCTTGACTACAAGTTCATGGGCAAATTTTTAAAGGGTCTCGCGCAATGTGGAGCCTGGGCGTGCTTCGATGAGTTTAACCGTATCAACGTCGAGGTGCTCTCAGTTGTAGCACAGCAGATTATTACCATTCAGATCGCGCTTCGTGCCAAGGCTTCGGAGTTTGAATTCGAAGGACAGCTGATCAAGCTGATCCTCACCTTTGGTGTATTCATCACGATGAATCCTGGATATGCTGGACGCACGGAGCTGCCAGACAATCTGAAGGCACTCTTCCGCCCTATGTCTATGATGGTTCCCGACTACTCTTTGATTGCGGAGATTAGTCTCTTCGCCGAGGGTTTCGAGGAAGCCAAGGTCCTTTCAAAAAAAATGGCCAAGCTGTACAAGCTTGCAAGTGAGCAGGTATCGGCGCAGCCTCATTACGACTTCGGCATGCGAGCTATCAAATCAGTGCTTGTGATGGCGGGCACTGGCAAACGCATGAACCCCGATATGTCAGAAACCATCGTCATGATTCGAGCCATGTGCGACAGTAACATCCCAAAGTTTTTAGACGAGGACGTAGTTCTCTTCAATGCAATTGTTCTCGACTTGTTTCCCGGAGTTGAGGTGCCAAAACAAGACACTGGTGCTCTTGTTGTTGCAATCCGGGAGTGTCTTGCAAATGCAGACTTGCGCTTGTCGGATGCGTGGTGCCTCAAGGCTGTCCAGTTATACGAAGTGCTTGGCATCCGCTTTGGTGTAATGCAAGTTGGGCCGTCTGGAGGGGGGAAGTCGTGTATGGCCCGCTGCATTGCAGAGGCCATGGGCAAGCTGCGCGAGCAAGGCAGCACAGATGTTGAACACCAAGTCACCCACACGTACTGCTTGAATCCCAAGAGTATCTCAATGGGTGAGATCATTCGTATGTGTGGCATGACCCCTTTGTATGTCTCTTGGGACTAATTCGTGTGTGTTGCTCATGTTACGAAGTAGGTACGTGTCATGTCTGTCACAATGCAATTTCAAAATAGCATCAATCGATTCAGACGGAATGAAGTCATTGCATGCTCCTGGTATGTCAGGAAATACAAAAATAAAATGCTTAAGGGAATTAATTTATTTGCCGACGCTTATCATCGAAAGAGAACGAAACTTATCACACATATATGGATGAGTTATGTCACAAAAGTATGTCGCAAACTCATGTCATAAACAGCAAATTTCAGAAAAAATTTATTTTCTTCGTCCAAATGAGACGTGTCACACGTATATGAACGAGAAAAGTTACAGGCATATTAATATGACATGGCACACACAGGCGAGCTTTATGGAAACTATAACCTGATGACAAATGAGTGGACGGACGGTCTTGGGTCAACAATCATACGCACTGCCAATGGTGACACGACAGATGACAAAAAGTTTGTCACGTTTGACGGGCCTATCGACGCCATTTGGATTGAGAACATGAATACGGTGCTCGACGATAATCGTACTTTATGCCTGCCCAATGGCGAGCGCATCAAACTCAATGGAAAGACTATGCGAATGCTCTTTGAGGTGGAAGAGTGCGCACAGGCCTCGCCGGCAACTGTTAGTCGGCTTGGTGTTGTATGGCTTCCGCCAGAAGCTTTGGGGTTGAGATACCCCGTTGAAACATGGATGGCCAAGTACACACCTGAAGGCATGTCTGATGAATTGAAGGAGCAATTCATGGCACTTTATGAGGAAACTATCGAGAAGAGCATCAAGTTTGTGCGCAGGAATTGCCGAGAGCTGATTCCGACAATGGACAACAACCTCGTCATGTCGTGCTGCCGCCTGTTCCAGTCAATGTTTGTCGCGTCCAAAGGAGCTAAGCTTGATGCAGCAGACATCAGTCAAACGCTGTCAAAGATGTTCATGTGGTCACTTGTGTGGTCTGTGGGAGGAAATGTTGACGGTGTGCAGGGTAAGGAAAAATTCAGCGAGTTCATTCGTGAAAATTTCCAGACTGTGCGATTTCCTAACAGTGGCACTGTCTACGACTACGTGCTTGATCCTGAGACCAAGGAATGGCAGCCCTGGGAAGAGGTTACGCGTCCTTTTATTTTTGACAAGAATGCAAAATTTTCCGACATCCTTGTTCCCACAAAGGATACATGCCGCTACTCGTATTTGCTGGGCACCTGCGTGGAAGTGCAGCGCAACTTTGCGCTGATTGGCGACACTGGCACAGGCAAGTCTGTCATCGTCGTAGATGCTCTAGGCCAGTATCAAGACCCTTTGAATCTTGTACCATTCACTGTCAACTTTTCTGCGCAGACAGCCGCAAAGCAGCTTCAGGAGATGATGGAAGTCAAATTTGAGAAACGCCGCAAAGGAGTGGTGGGGTCGCCCATCGGCAAAATTTTGGTGTGCTTTGTGGATGACGTGAACATGCCTGCCCGTGAGACTTACGGTGCGCAGCCGCCCATCGAGGTACTTCGACTTATGCAGGACAGGGTTGAATATTATCGCCCCGTGGGTGGCGTGTGGGATCGTAAAAAACTCTTTTGGAGTGATTTGGTAGATACCACCCTGTGCACCGCCTGTGGACCTCCTGGAGGAGGTCGCAATATTGTCACAAACCGCTATTTCCGCTTTTTTAACACTTTCAATATTTCTGCGCCTTCCAACGACGTGCTCAAGGTCATTTTTGGTTCGATTCTAGAAGGACATCTCGACCAATTTCCAAATGATGTCAAGATTCTGAGCAAACAAACTGTTGATGCTTCTATTGATATCTATGAACGAATCGCTGCTGAAATGCTTCCGACTCCTGCCAAATCTCACTATACTTTCAACCTTCGCGACCTGTCCAAAGTGTTCCAGGGGCTCTTGTCTCTCAAGGTTCAGCACTGCCCTAATGCAACCACGTATAGCCGCTTGTGGGCACATGAATGCCAGCGTGTATTTGCTGACAGGCTCATTGATCTCGCGGACAAGACTACTTTTAACGAGTGGCTGCATGAATTTTTGAAGCGCAAGTTTGGCATGGACTGGGATTTCCAGGAGGTTTTTGTCATTAAGCCTATTTTGTTTGGCGATTACCTCAAGATGGGTGTGACTGGCGACGACCGTATGTATGAGCCCATCATGGATAACACCAAACTGCCCAAGCTCATGGATTCCTATCTTGAAGATTACAATGCAACATCCTCCAAGGGCATGCAACTTGTGTTTTTCATGGATGCTATCGAGCACATTTCGCGTCTTGCACGCATTATTAGGTCCCCGAGAGGAAATGCCATGCTTGTTGGGCTTGGTGGGTCGGGCAAGCAAAGTCTGACTCGCTTGTCAGCGTTCATGGCTGAGTTCAAATGCTTTCAGATCGAGCTGTCCAAGGGGTATGCCAACGTTGAATTCCGCGAGGATCTCAAGAAGCTCTTCATCGTTGCTGGTGTTGAGCGCCAAACCGTGGTGTTCCTCTTTACAGACGGTCAAATCGTTAACGAGGGCTTTATCGAGGATATCAATAGCATTTTGAATGCTGGTGACGTGCCCAACTTGTTTGCACAAGATGAAAAGGACAGAGTTATTGGAGATTGCAGGGAGTACACTGCTAGCATTGGTAAGCCTCTCACCAAGGACTCAGTTTACAATACCTTCATTTCTTGCGTACAAGCCAACTTGCACTGTGTATTGTGCATGAGTCCGGTCGGCGAGGCATTCCGACGTCGCTGCCGCATGTTCCCGTCACTTATTAATTGCTGCACAATCGACTGGTATTTACCCTGGCCACAAGAGGCGCTTGCCGACGTGGCCGACCGCTTCATGGCCGAAGTCGAGAATGTGTCTGATGAGCACAAAGTGATTTTGGCCAAATTGTGCCCCATTCTCCATGGATCCGTCGAGAAGTGGTCTGACACATTCTATGACGAGCTCCGTCGCAAGTTTTACATCTCTCCCAAGAGTTACCTCGACATGATCTCTTTGTACACCAAACTGCTCAAGGAAAAACGGCAGGAGCTAAGCGATGCCAAGGATCGTTTTGTCAACGGCCTCAACAAGATGGAGGAAGTTGGAACCGTGATTGGGTCTGCCAAGGAAGATCTTGCTGTTCTCGAGCCTGTGCTGAAGGAAAAGAGTGCGGCTACAGAAATTCTCCTGAAACAGGTGGCCATTGACAAGGAAGAAGCAGCAAAGGTTGAGGTTGTTGTGGGTAAAGAAGCCGCTGAAGTCGAAGAATTTGCCAAAGGCGTGCGCATTATTCAGGTGGATGCGCAGGCCGATCTTGACGAGGCGCTGCCTGCGCTGCAAGCAGCTGTGTCAGCGCTCAACTCCCTGACAAAGGGCGACATCACAGAAGTGAAAAGTTTTGCAAAGCCGCCGCCCATGGTGCAGACGACGATGGAAGCTGTGTGCATTCTGCTGGGGCTGAAACCGGATTGGGATACTTCCAAAAAGCTGCTCGGAGAGTCGGACTTTATGGAACAGCTCAAGGGCTATGATAAGGACAATATGGACCCTAAGCGCATCAAACTGCTGCAGAAATACGTCACGCGGGAGGATTTTACGCCGGAGCTCGTGGGGAAAGTATCTGGGGCTGCAAAGGGTCTGTGCATGTGGTGTTGCGCCATGAATGTCTATGCAAGAGTTGCCAAAGACGTCGAGCCCAAGAAAGCCAAACTGGCTGAGGCCAACTCGCAGCTAGAGACTGCGATGACGACTCTCAACGCAAAGAAGGCCAACTTGAAATCAGTGCAGGACAAGGTGGCAGGCCTCGAAGCACAGCTTAATGGAGCTCTCGCCGAACAAAAGAGTCTAGCAGACCAAGCAGATCTTTGCCAAGCGCGTCTTTCTCGGGCTGGCAAACTGACGGCGGCGCTCGGTGATGAGCAGGTCAATTGGACCAAAGAGTCAGCAAATCTCAGTATACAGCTCGAAAAGCTGGTCGGTGACGTCTTTTTGGGTGCTGCATGCGTGGCCTACGTAGGGCCGTTTACCGGTGTTTATCGAAAGCAGATTCTAGTTGAATGGGTCGAGTCAGCGCAAGAAATCGGGCTGCCCGCGTCAGATGTCTTCGATCTTCCGGGTACTCTTGCAAAACCAGTAGATGTGCGTAACTGGAACATCCAAGGTCTTCCAAGCGATGAAGTTTCTGTTGCAAATGGCGTCCTGGTAAAGAACACGTCTAGATGGCCGCTCCTGATTGATCCCGAAATGCAGGCCAACAAATGGATTAAAACAATGGAGGAACAGAATGGACTTCGGCTCATCAAGCTTACGGACGGAAAGTACTTGCAGGTGATTGAGTCTTGCGTCCGAAACGGCAATCCGCTGCTTTTGGAAGATATTGGTGAGGACGTTGATCCTGCGTTAGAGCCCATCCTGATGAAGCAGCTCTTCAAGCAGGGTGGTCGTGTTTTGATTCGCCTAGGTGAGCAGGATGTCGATTATGATGAAAACTTCCGGTTCTATATGACCACCAAGCTCCCGAACCCTCATTACCTTCCAGACGTCTGCATTAAGTCTACTATTATCAACTTCATGATTACCATGGATGGTCTTGAAGACCAGCTACTCGGGGACGTAGTTCGCCAGGAGCGTCCTGATCTCGAGGAGAAAAAAGACAAATTGGTGGTGTCGATGTCGAATGATAAGAAGCAGCTCGGCGATTTGCAGGAGAAGGTGCTTAAGCTACTTCAGGATGCAGAGGGCATGGTGCTGGATAACGAGCCTCTAATCAACACGTTGCAGCAGTCTAAAGTGACGTCGGGTATGATCAACAAGCGTGTTACAGAAGCTGAGGAAGCCAACATCAGCATTGCTGAAGCCCGAGAGGGATACCGTACTGCGGCAACTCGAGGGGCGCTGCTGTATTTTGTTATTGCCGACCTTCCCAATATGGACCCAATGTACCAATATTCGCTCGAGTATTTCAAGAAACTCTTCAATTACTGCATTGATGTGAGTGACAAAAACACGGATCTTAATGAGCGTCTGCAGATTATCATGGAGTACGTCACCAAATTCATGTATGCTAACGTTTGCAGAGGACTGTTCTCACGTCACAAACTGATTTACAGCTTCCTCATATTTACTTCCATTTTCCGCAACAACAAAGAGATTTCAGGACCTGAATGGAACTTCCTTTTGCGTGGAGGATTTGGAACTGCGCCGAAAAATCCCGACCCTGCTTTCATGCCGCAACTGACGTGGGAGACTGTTGCGGGCCTGCAAGAGGCCATGCCAGATCTATTTCCAGACCTATGTCAGAGCATGTCGGGCAAAATCAAGGAGTGGAAGAATTGGGCAGCCGCGGAAGCCCCCCAGACAACACCGCTCCCAGGAGTATGGAACGACAGCCTGAACTCATTTCAAAAGATGTGTGTTCTCAAGATTTTCCGGCGCGAAAAGCTTGTGTTTGCGACTGAGAACATTGTTGCCGAAAAACTTGGCAAGTCCTTCACAGAATCGCCGCCCATTGTGCTGGCGGAAATCTACCCCGACACAAGTCCGACTACCCCCATCATTTTTGTGCTCTCCACTGGTTCCGATCCAACAGGAGCACTCATCAAGTTCGCAGAGGACAGAGGCGTTCTCAACAAGTTCCAGAGTATCTCTCTAGGACAAGGTCAAGGCCCAGTCGCAGAAAAGCTTGTGGCTGCGTCGACCAAGGTTGGCAACTGGGTGTGTCTCATGAATTGCCATCTTGCCACATCTTGGATGAGCGCGATGGAAAAGATGGTAGATAATTTTTCTGTTAAACCACCCGAGGACTCCGAATTTCGCCTGTGGCTCACGTCGCAGCCCTCCACAGCATTCCCTGTATCTGTCTTGCAAAACGGCATTAAGCTCACAAACGAGCCGCCCAAAGGCATGCGCGCCAACCTCATTGGCACCTTCACAACCTTGGGCGAAGAGGAATGGGAAAGTTGTACAGAAGACAAAAGGAACGAGCAATACTGGAAAAAACTGGTTGTGGGGCTTGCTTTCTTTCATGGCATCACTCAGGAGCGCCGCAAGTACGGCCCCCTTGGCTGGAACATCCGCTATGAATTCAATACATCAGACGTGCTTTGTGCCAAAGATGTGCTCAAAATGTTCGTGCGCAACTTCCCGGATATGCCATGGGCCGCGATTACATACATCACAGGGCATGTCAACTACGGAGGACGTGTCACTGACGACCAGGATAGACGCTGTCTGATGTCGATCCTTGAAACTTACTACCCTGGCGAGGACGTGGTCCAGGACGAAGGGTATAAATTCTCTGATTCTGGCACATACTTCTCTCCTCCGCTTGGCGACTTCAAGGCTCTCATGTCCTATTTTGAAAATCTACCTATGGTTGATAACCCGGAGGTAATTTTCCTGTGCCGTCTTGACTTGTGTTGCGACCGTGCAGAATTGTGGTGCAATATGTACCGAATACTGACTTCGCTAGGCTAAAACGTGACTCCTACTGACGAATTCTAACATGTACTGACAACAAAACCCTCTTGCAAAATTCAGGTGTTTGGCATGCATGACAATGCCAATATTGCCTTCCAGCTTCAAGAAACTATTTCTATCTACGATACCGTACTGGGTCTACAACCTAAAGTAGGCGGTGGTGTGAGCGAAGGAGAAAAGAGTCCCGAGGAATTAGTCGATGACTATGCGGCCACGTTCGAAGAGCAGGTCTGATTTCTGTAAAGTCGCGTGCATCCTACAAGTGCATGCCGTTGCTGAATAGTACTCACGTGCAAGAATGTTTCAGATGCCGGAGGTGCTTGATCGTGAGAATGCGTGCGGGGACATGTTTCAAGTCATGCCAAATGGCGCACTGCGGTAAGGCATTTCCCTCTAATCTTCACGTACTGCTTTGCTGTAAATTTTGCTGATGCTTGCTGGGTACTTTGTTTAGGTCGCTTGACACGGTGCTGATCCAAGAGATGGATCGCTTCAACCGTCTCATCAACACCATGACTTCGACTTTGAAGGAGCTCCGCAAGGCAATTAAAGGCCTGGTTGTTATGTCTGCGGACCTCGAGGAGATGTTTACGAGTTTCCAGAACAATGCGACACCCGGGTTATGGACGCGAGTCGCCTATCCGTGCTTGAAGCCACTGGCATCGTGGTTCAAAGATTATTTGCGCAGAGTGGAATTTTTCAAGTCGTGGTGTGAAAAAGGCCAGCCTTCTTCTTTCTGGTTGCCCGGCTTTTACTACCCACAAGGTTTCATGACTGGTGCCCTGCAGACGCACTCACGTCGCTACGCGCTTCCTATCGATAAGCTCGACTTCTCCATTGTTATCAAGAATATGGAGGGTGCCGAAGACGTGGGCGAGGCACCTGAGGACGGCGTCTATATCACTGGCCTCTATTTGGAGGCTGGTCGTTGGGATCGCCGCCAGAAGAAGTTGAAGCCATCGAATCCGGGCGAAATGATGAGCCTCATGCCCATTGTGCACATGTTACCTATATTGGACTATGTGCCCAACCCAGCCGACTACATGGCTCCCTTGTACAAGACCAACCTTCGTGCGGGTGTCCTGAATACCACAGGTTTGATCTCTACGTTCGCTCTTTGTTCTGGAGCATAATCGTGCAAGGCGCTGAGCGTGCTTTTTCCTCTGGTTTGCAGACAATTTTTTTGGCTTTGAATTGCCTCTGACAATTGATTGTTTCGTTGTTTTGATCAGGTCAAAGTACAAATTACATCCTGGACGTGAACATCCCCACAGACGAGAACCCCCGATTCTGGTGTGTGCTTCCATTTTATTCTATCTTGAAAGCAAGCGCATGCAGTGCTACCAGAATGAGGGTTTTGTTTGAAAGCACATTACTTGTCCATCTCTCTCATAGCAGGAATGTTGAGATCACATACATGAACCTCTTAAATGTGATATTTGATCATGCCAAAGATTCGAATCCGTGTGGCTGACTTTGAATCTGGTTTTAAATCTTCAACAGGGTCCTCATGGCAACTGCGATGGTGTGCATGTCAAATGATTAATTCTAGTCGTCCGTGTCTTGTGGCGAAAGCAGAAAGCCTGCAAATTTCCTTGAAGATTATAAACAATCTTGTATCCGCCCGAGAAGCTTCTTGGAGGCGGGCTTTCGACCCCTGTGCCCCCCTTTTGTTTAATTTGTACCATTATCTCGAACAAAATCTGCATTTCGGATCAGTCACAGAAAATCAACTTTGAGTGAGCTGGGATCGATACTAGTGAACGGGTTCGACACCCGCCTTGTTCCAAGAAGCTTTTCGTGCGGCTTGTGTGTACGAAAGATTTCTGTACGAGGGTGCTTCAGAACGAGCTTCGAATCCATCCACTCTCATGTAACAGCAATGTCTTGATCCGGAAATTTTCCTCTGGAAATATTCAGGCGGGTTGGTTCGCCTGGATGTATGTGTATGTATGTATGTGTGTGTGTGAATGTGTGTGCCTTTGCGTGTGTGTATGTACCACCAAAAACATGACAAAATATTAATCTCATGCCGATTACATACAGGGTCGTTCCGGCTCATATAAACTGGCAGATAGAAGCCGCAGTTTGGAATTGGGCCGGTTTCTTTCACTGTGCTTAAAAAACCTGCTGGCAGCGATTTGGGAAGTTTCTCAATGATTTTCATAATGATTTTCTTCATGATTTTCTCTATGAAAATCTTAATTTGCTCTCTAAAAATCTCATATTTTCTCCATGAAAAATCTTCATGATTTTCTTTATGATTTTTTTAATGATTCATAAAATCTCTTACCCCAGAGTTAGAGTTTCAATTCGGTGTCTGAGGATACGACTTGTGTACAGTAGCATTCCGGCACATACAAACTGGCAGATAGAAATCGCAGTCTGGAATTTGGCCGGTTTCTTGCACTGTGCATTAGAAACCCGCCGGCAGCGATTTGGGCAGTTTCTTCACGATTTCCTGAATGATTTTCTTAATGATTTTGTCTATGAAAATCTTAATTTGCTCTATGAAAAATCGTAAGGATTTTCTCAGTGATTTCTTTAATGATTCATAAAATCTCGTACTACAAAGTTTGAGTTTCTCCGGGGGGTGTAGGAACTCGCTGGCTGGGGTAGCAGTTTCTTAATGGTTTATAGAAACAACGCTGGCAGGCTGGGTGCTGGCTTCATCAGTGTGTGCTTAGAAACACGCTGGCTGGGTCAAAAACGTGGTTTCTATGAGCCGGAACGACCCTTTACATTGTCAAGTCCAGCAAGTCTACCGCCAAAGACCTACGACGTGACAAATCTGAAAGAAACTCTTTCTTGAATATCAGTGCCGCTGCAACTCGTACTGTTTCGATGCAGGCTGTTGCGAGACCTTTGATGGGAGCTAGGCCATACTGGGTATCTCGCGCTGGGCCGCTCAGATTTTTTTCCCTGAGACTAGCACTCACACTGGCACCACCTATCCTAGAGGGCAATTTTCGTTTGTTAGCTGTGTTTGCAAGTTAAATGCACTTGATGGTGGAAATCGTCAGTCAGAGTGGCGCGGGAGTGAAAGGCCCGGGTGCGATAGTTGATCCTTTGTCCATCCGGGACCCAAAACTAAACTTTTCACCCACTGCCCTGTAGCACAGTGCTTGATGCCCTGCCACCAGCTGGGGATTTTTTTTGGGCATTACCCACAAGTTGCACGATCCGACGCGGTAACTTAGAGTACCGCACTTTATCATAAAGCATGCCCCTTGAGTAAAATAATTTAAATTGCATATCTCGGTAGCTGCCCCAGCCTCTCGATCCTCACACCCGCCATTCGATCTGGGGTCTGTACCGTGCCCATGGCGGCCGCCGCTTTCATGGTGGATCTCCCGAGCATGTTGCGATAAACTGATCGTGAACAGAAAACTAAACCCCCGTGCAGCCAAAACCATGG
>Ga0105053_10007048_pt1 | contig 15175 bp, 5 predicted proteins | sample BON01_FD_78093 | JGI IMG/M metagenome (GOLD analysis project Ga0105053, IMG submission 78093) | Freshwater microbial communities from Lake Bonney liftoff mats and glacier meltwater in Antarctica - BON-01 | ecosystem: Environmental > Aquatic > Freshwater > Ice > Glacier meltwater | place: Lake...
ACCAAAAACTTTATACGCATTATCAATCATCCGAAGCTTGGAAATGGCAAAAGAAAGCGGAATTTGGCAATAAAGGCCAAGGCACGGTAGCACTAGATTCAGAATCGGGTACTATGTGGCTTTTTGAGCCTTCTGTAGCAGAAAAGGTCCTAGAAAAATACATTACAGACAATCAAATTCAAGTGCTTAGAAACGAGTTTCTTCTTAGAAATGGAAAGGGTGTAAAGAAAAAACAAAACAGCATAGAAAGCTTCATCACAGAAAGTGGCAAAACGTTTAAAGGTAAAATGTTTATAGACGTCACGTATGAAGGAGATTTAATGGCCGAAGCTAAAGTTAGCTACACCGTAGGCCGTGAGGCTAATAGTACGTATAACGAAACATGGAATGGTGTTCAAAAAACTGCCAAGCATCATGGGCATTATTTCAATACTGATGTGGACCCTTACATCGTAAAAGGAGACCCTAAAAGTGGTTTGCTTCCTGAAATTTCTAATCTACCTCCAGGTGAAGATGGAACTGGTGATAAACGTTTGCAGGCCTATTGTTTCAGACTATGCATGAGTAATCATCCTGATAACAGAATGCCGTTTCCTAAGCCTGAAAACTATGACTCAAAACGGTACGAGCTCCTAAAACGTGTTTTGGATAACGGCTGGAATGAAGTTTTCAATAAGTTTGACATGGTGCCAAACCGAAAAACAGACACCAATAATCATGGGCCTTTTAGCAGCGATTATATTGGCAAAAATTACGACTATCCAGAAGCAAGTTATAAGCGAAGAGAAGAAATAATAAAAGACCACAAACTATATCAAAAAGGCTATTTATACTTCTTGCAAAACGACCCATCTGTGCCCACTGAAATTCATAATAAAATGCAAAACTGGGGTCTGGCCAAAGATGAATTTCTAGATAATGAACACTGGCCGCATCAACTATACATAAGAGAAGCCCGCAGAATGGTAGGCGATTTTGTGATGACAGAAGCCGATGCTCTGGGAAAAACAACTATTAAAAGACCAATAGGAATGGGTTCTTACTCTTTAGATGCACATAATGCACAGCGATATGTAAATGAAAGAGGTTTTGTACAAAACGAGGGCGACATAGGCGTTCATCCAGACCGCCCGTATTCTATAGATTATGGGTCTATTTTACCTAAAGAATCAGAGTGCAATAATCTGCTAGTGCCTGTTTGTTTATCAAGTTCTCACATCGCTTTTGGGTCTATAAGAATGGAACCTGTCTTTATGATTCTGGGACAATCTGCTGCCACTGCTGCCGTTTTGGCAATTGATAACAAACTTAGTCCTCAAAAGCTTCCATACGAATTACTTAAAACGAGATTACTCAAGGATGATCAAGTTTTGGCTAAATAATTGAACGTAAATATTTAAATGACTTTTAAGACAACATGGTAAAAATTCTTATCGTAGAAGACGAACTCATCATAGCAGAAGACATGTCTATGTTATTGACAGAGATGGGCTATGAAGTTTTAGAAACAGCCATGGATTGTGAAGAAGCTTTAGAAACGCTTCAATCTGAAACTCCAGATTTGATACTTTTAGATGTCAACTTAGGCGGCAAAAAAGACGGGATAGATTTAGCTAAAGAAATTAACGAGCGTTTCCAAATTCCTTTTATTTTTACCACATCTTATTCTGATGGGCCTACCATCGAAAGAGCCAATGAAGTAAACCCTACCAATTATTTAGTAAAACCCTTCAAAAAAGAACAACTCTATGCGGCCATAGAAATGGCTTTATTAAAAATTGCTGGGAATAAGATAGAAAAGCCAGATTCAGATGACGGACTTATCATCAAAGATGCCCTGTTTATTAAAGAAAAGTACAGATATACTAAACTGCCCATTGCCAATATTTTATGGATTAAGACCGAAGGGAATTATATAGAGATTCACCTTCACGACAAAAAAGAGCTGGTTAGAATGAGTTTAACTCATTTTTTAGAAAAAGCAAACCGCTCTAACTTCTTCCGTACGCATAAGTCCTATGCTGTAAATCTAGACTTTATGACCAAATTTGAACCTTCTTCTATAAGTATTCTAGAAACAGAAATCCCAATTACGAGGACATACGCCGAGGAATTAATGAAGCGTATAGAGGTGATGTAACAGAATTATTCACATCTTTTCTTAGTCCTTATCAAATGCACAGCTCGTTTCACCCCAACTAGAGGGCCATACAAACCATTTTTTTTTATTACGCGGTAGTTAGAGCTAGGTTTCCTGTACAAAACATGAAAACCAAAGCATAATGACCACTCCAAAAGTTCTTAACCAAATTTCGCAAAAGGGCAACATCCTTTTTGTTCAGGCAGACCAAAATTACTCTGTTTTCCACTTAGAAAATGGCACTACAGTAACTTCAGGTTATACCCTAAAATTCCATCAAGACTATTTAAAGTCCTCAGATTTCCTAAGGATAAACCGCTCTTTATTAATACACAAGTCCTATGTATTGAAAATTAAAGACATGGACAATTCCAGCTATGTTATCCTAAAAAATGGCAAAAAGGTTTTAATCTCTAGGCGTAGGGTAAATGAAGTAAAAGAACATTACGGAATAGCCAATTAAAATAAAAAGCCATCTGATAAAACCTATAACAAACCCAAAAGACGAAAACAATGTATAAGTCAAAAGTCATATTCTCCTTCTTGCTTGTATTCTTTTCGGGTATTGGTATAGCCTTTTCGCAAAGCCAAACTTTTGATACAGCTGGGTCCTCTGGAAACTTTATTGTACCTGCAGGAGTGACATCTCTTGAAGTAACACTCATAGGTGGAGGAGGTGGTGGTGCATATGGTACAGGTGCTGTTGGTGGAGGAGGAGGCCAAGGAGAAACTGCAGTAATTACAAACCTAGCTGTAAGCCCAGGCCAAGTTATTTTATACGAAGTAGGAACAGGAGGGTCTGCTGGAGTAATAGGAGGAGGAGATGGTGGTTCTGGAACTTCTAGTTCATTTGGAGCCACAAACGCCTCTTTTGGTGTTGGAGGAACAGCATCTAATGGAGGTGCTGGTGGTTCAGATGGAACGACAGGAGGAAATGTAACATTTACAGCAGGAATAAATGGCCAAAACAGTGCCGCTGGAGGTGCGGGAGGAGGAACTGGCGATGGTGCAGGTGGAAATGGTGGTACTGACACCGATGGCTCTGCAGGAAACCCTGGTAAGATTACTATATCATGGACTTGCCCTAGTGTTACTAGCCTTAGTTATTCTTCTGCGAGTTTTTGTAAATCGTCCATTTCTGAGCTTCCAACGATAGTTGGAACCCTCAGTGGTACATTTAGCAGTACCGTTGGCCTTTCCATTGATGGCCAAACTGGAGAAATAAACGCTTCAACTAGCACATCTGACACCTATACTGTCACCTACGGTTTTGATGCAGAGTCTGTTTATACTGACAATTGCCCGGAATCTAAAACCACATTTGAGGTAACAATTAATCCTTTACCTACCATTTCTGGCTCATCCAGTGTTTGTATAGGCTCTACAATCACCTTAACGGGTTCTGGCACAAAAGCAGATATTGACCCTTGGGTATCATTATCCACAGATAAAGCAACGATAAACGACTTAGGCGAGGTTATAGGAATTGCCTCAGGAACTAGTAACATTGTTTATACCGACAATAAAGGTTGCCGCGATACTCTTACTATTACCTTAAATTCTTTACCAGTTCCTGTTCTTACGAGCAATTCGCCGGTGTGCCAAGGTGACACACTTTCACTTTCTGGCGGACCCGATGGTTTAAGTTCTTACTTATGGGAAGGCCCATTAAACTATACTTCCTCCAATCAAAAAGATACCATTTTTAATATAGCAGCTAATCAGGCAGGCTATTATAAATTCACTGTTACTAATTCAAACGCATGTTCAGCTATAGATAGCGTCTTAATTATTGTCAATGATTTGCCAAACATAGTCATAAGCAGTGACACGGTAGTTTGTAAAGCAAGTGCCATAGAATTAACTTCCGAACCGGGTGGTTTATCCTCATATAGTTGGACTGGGCCAAATAGTTTTAGCGAAAATGGCCAAAACCAAACCATTCTAAATGCCGATTTTATACATGCTGGCACCTATACGGTTACCATCACAGATTTAAACGGATGTATATCCACGGCAGAAACAGAAATAGGTGTAAGACCTACTAAAATGTATGTGAATGCTAATGTTAGTGGAGGTCTAAATAATGGTATTAGTTGGGCAAATGCCTTTTCAGATTTACAATCTGCTCTTGGTTCATCCTCCTGTGTGCCCGATACCGTTTGGGTAGCTGGTGGTGTCTATTTTCCAAGCAAAGATCCTTCTGGGAATTTGTCTCCATCAGACCCACGTGACAAAACTTTTATTGTAGCTAGCGACAGGAAAATTTATGGTGGATTTGCAGGAACCGAAACCTTTCTTTCCCAAAGAACATCTACGGTCATTGCCGCTAATTCTAGTGTTCTAAATGGCAATTTCAATGGCTCTTTCAATACAAGCGACGACGCTTATCATGTAGTATTGACTATCACCTCAAATGATAATACGCTTTTGGATGGCTTTACCTTTACCAATGGAAATGCCACAGGAACTGGAAATCTTACAGTAGATACCGAAAACATTTCTAGAAGAAAAGGAGCAGCACTTTATGCGGTATCTTCTTCTATTCATTTAGTGAACTGTAAATTCGAAGTTAATAATGCATACACTGGTGGTGCCATTTATAATGAAGATGAAGCCATTGATATAAACAATTGTTTGTTTCAAAATAACTCTGCCACCAGTGGTGGAGCTATGTATAATTTCCGCTCATCGCCAACTGTATTGAATTCTGGTTTTTATGGTAATAGAGCCAATCTAGGTGGAGCTGTGTACAGTTACGATAACTCTTTTCCTGATTTTAGAAATACCAGTTTTACCACTAATGTGGCCAATTTAAGTGGGGGTGCCTTACTAAATGAATTAAATTCAAATGCTAGTATCCGCTCATGTACCTTCTCTTCTAACTCAGCCATTAATTTTGGGGGAGCTATCAATAATACCAACCGTTCTTCTACTACCATAGACAAATCCACTTTCTCAGCAAATAATGCCAATTACGGTGGTGGCGTTTATAATATCACAAAAAGTAATGTTTTAATAGACAGCTGTAATTTCTTCAATAACACGGCCCCAAACAAAGGTGGTGGCGTCTATAATGAGGATAGCAGCCAAGTAGAAATAAGCTATAGCCTTTTCTCCGGAAACTATTCTAACTCTGGTGGTGGGGTTTATAATTTAGGTATTCCTTCAAGTTTAGCTCCGCTTATTACCCATTGTAGTTTTATAAATAATACAGGAGGCCATGGTGGGGCTTTGGCCAATTTTAATGCCTCCCCTATTTTCAAGAACTTAATTTTAGATGGCAATTCTGCTACCTATAACGGTGGTGGAATGTATAACAGCAATGGTTCAAAACCAACGGTATTGAATTGCACTTTTTATAGAAATTCATCGGCAAAAGGAGGCGGTATGTATAATTCCAGTACCAGCTGGCCAATAATCAAAAATGTGGTTTTCTGGGCAAATAAAAGTGGAAATAATGCCAATGTCTTTGGTGCAGATATTGAGAATAGTCTATTTACACAAACGAAAGTAACCGTAGAGCATTCCTTACTTCAATTAGCCAATACCCAAACCAACTATCCTAAAAACGGAACAACAGAAGGCTATCAAGGAAATACAAAAAGTAATTTTCATGCATTAGACCCGCAGTTTATCAATATCGCTGACCCTGATGGTGCAGATGATATTTACGGGACTCTGGATGACGGCCTTCAATTGACAAATTGTAGCCCTGCAGTGAATACAGGAGACAATTCCGTAGTTTCTGCCACCGATATTGCTGGACAAATCAGGGTCATGAATGCGATTCTGGATTTAGGTGCTTTTGAAAATCAAACTTCCAAAATTGCTGTTTCTTTAGCAGTAGATATTCCTACCCCATTTTGTGCAGGAACAGAATTAACCTTTGAGGCCACTCCTCAGGTAACAGTTTCAGCTCCCTTTACATATTCATTTTTAGTTAATGGAAAAGCGGTACAAACCAGCACTAGCATAACATTTATCATTGATACCCTAAAAAACAGCGATCAGGTAAGGGTTTTATTGACAAATGCTTCATGTGATTCCTCTGGATACTCTTCACCCATCGATGTAGAGGTTTATGATTTGCCTAGGCCAATTACCGTAGGAGATACCGTTTGTAATGGTTTTACCGTTCAACTTTTTGCCACCAACCAAAACTCAAACACAGGAAATTCATTCAAATGGACAGGCCCAGGAATAACTACCGATACTACTGTTACCGTTGATTCCTTATTTTTAAATAATAACGTTACAACCGCTTTCTCTGGCAAATATTTCGTGGAAATAACGGATGTCAATTCATGTAAAATGATTGATTCAGTGAATATTTTGGTAAGACCATTGCCCACCGTAACACTTTCAGGTGGAGGCACCATTTGTAATGGTGAAGTTCTTCCAAACGTGGTTTTTGACATTACAGGTACTTCGCCATATAAAGTCAAGTTCAATAACGGCACTGACAATGATTCACTTCAGAATATCAGTACCATTCAATACACCATTAATAACGCACCAGCAGGAAATTATACTTTAGTATCTGCTAAGGATAAATATTGCTCCAGTACGGTAACAGAATTAACTGGAACGGCAGACGTCATTGTAAACCCAATTCCACCTATTGCTGTGATTGATGCTCCGGCCATCAAAAGCGTTTGCTTTGGCGAAACACTTAGCCTACAAGTATCCAATTGTGCAGGAACTATTACCTGGCTAAACAATTCGGTAGCTTCTATCACCGCAACTAATCCTTTGATTCTAGATTCCGTGGGAACCTATGCTATTTCTGCTTACTGTACCGAGCTAGGCTGCGTATCGGATACTTCTCAAATAGTTAATGACCTAGAAATAAAAGTAAAACCAGCAAAACCAGTATTAACCCTTAATTCCGCCAACGATTTATGCTCACCTGGCGTCTTAAATATTTCAGGTACTTGTGCCCAAGGCTTAATCATTTGGACAAATTCAGACTCCGTGTTAAACGAGTTTATTGGCGATGCCAGTCTGTCATTTACACAGATAGGTGCTTACTCCATTTCAGCTTTATGCACTTTCAATAATTGTGCATCAGATGCTGCAGATACCGTTTTTGCAGAGATAAAAGTAAAGCCAAGTATTCCAACCATAACAATACCCACAAATACTATTGTTTGCGAGCCCGATTCATTGGTATTTGATGCTACATGTGCATCTGGAACCATAAATTGGCTAGTAAATGATGTAAATACGGCAAATGGAACAGTTCATTTGGTATTTAAAATTCCTGATAGCTATGCTGTAAAAAGCTTTTGTGCAATGAACGGCTGTTCTTCAGACACGCTTAGTTCTGGTTCATTTACCATAAAAGAAAAGCCAAGTGCACCTATTCTTACTTCTCCAGCAATTTTAGAAATTTGCGAACCAGATTCGGTAGTTATTTATGGGTCTTGTACGGCTGGAAGTTCCATTTTGTGGATGAACAATTCTTTGCTCGATAGCATAGTTATAAAGAGTGTTGTTGCTAATTATTCGGTTTTTGCCACATGCACCAAAGAGGGGTGTTCATCAGATACCAGCACACATGAAATAGTCACCATTAAAGCTTCACCAGCAGCTCAAATAATTAGCAATTCGCCCATTTGTCAAGGAGCTACGTTATCATTACGAAGTTTCGAAATAGCCACGACTTATAGTTGGTTTAGTCCAACAGTAGCTGTAGTCTCTGATACTATAAGTATAGAAGTGCCTAGTGCGGAAGCGGGAATTTATACGCTAAATGTAACGTATGCAAATGGCTGTACAGCCACTGATACGGCTGTCGTAAGTTTCAATACCATACTGACTGCACCCGTAGTTACTCCACCAGGCCAACTAACCGTTTGTGCACCAAATACCCTCACATTTTCGGCGACTTGTAATGCAGGAAATGTCATGTGGCTAAAAGCCTATGGCCTTCAAATAGATTCTGTTCTCGCCCCTAGTTTAATCCTTGGTGCTGCTAATCAATATGAAATTTCTGCCATTTGTATCTTAAATGCCTGCTATTCTAATAGTTCAGATACAACTGCTGCCGAAATAAAGGCCACTACAGATTTTACAGTAGGAAGTAATTCCCCCATTTGTTCTGGAGCTGTTTTAACATTGAACAGCTCGCTAGCAGGCCAAACATATAACTGGCAAGGACCAAGCGGCTTCTCAAGTACCATGCAAATACCAAATACGGTACCACCAGCGGCAGGTAATTATGCATTAACAGTAACTTATGCCAATGGCTGTACATTAGCTAAAACCACTACTGTAGTAGTTAAACCTAAACCAAGTTCTCCTAATGTTGTGGTACCGGCTACTTTAACGGTTTGTGAACCCACAAGTATTTCTTTTAGTGCCACTTGCCCAGCAGGAACACTCAAATGGATGAACAATGCAAGTAGTCCAATCTTAAAACTGGAAATACCCGGTGAATATGATGTAAAAGCCAATTGTACCTTTAATGGATGTATATCCAATGATGGCCCTAATACTATTGGGGTTCATGCCATCATTAAGGCAAAACCTGCCAGTCCAATAATAACACCACCGGTTAATGCCACTGTTTGTTCGCCAGACTCCTTAATTACGACAGGAGTTTGTTCAAGTGGTTCCGTCATCAAATGGCTATATGATAATTCTACGAATGCTAGTTTAAAACTGAAAGCAGCCAATACATATTCAATAAGTGCCATTTGTACCAAGGATGCTTGTAATTCAGATCCGAGTACGCCATTGGCCTTGCAGATTATTAGTACACCTGCTACTCCAACGGTAACAGGCCCTGCCAACCCAAGCGTTTGTTCTCCTTCAAACTTACAATTGACAGCCAGCTGTGCTACCGGAACAGTGCTTTGGTCTACCGGTGCCACTGGAAATAGTTTAACATTAACAGCCGTTCAGACGTATACTATTTCTGCCAAATGCAATTTAAATGGATGTTTATCAGCCGCGAGTGAAAGTAAGTCCATGGAAATTAAAGCCGTTCCTGCAGTTTCCGCGAACAACAATGGGCCTTTATGTGCTGGAGCTACCCTAACTCTTTCTTCTGTAGCGGGTACGTCATATGTTTGGGCAGGTCCTAATGGTTTTAGTAATACAATTCAGAATCCTGTGATTACCAATTCCACAATTAACAGAACTGGGACTTATAGTGTGGATGTAACTTTCTCAAACGGATGTTCGGCCAACGCTACCACCGCGGTTGTTATAAATGCAAGTCCAATAATTAATATTAATGCCAATCCCAGTACCGTGGAATCTGGAGCTTCGGCTACTTTAACACTTAATGGCTGTACTGGTGGTTTGGTGAATTGGTCTATCAATAATTCAAGTATCAATCCACTCACCTTAGCTCTTTTCAATACCAGCACTTTCACAGCTGCATGTACCATAAATGGCTGTACCAGTGTTACTTCTAAGGTAGTAACGGTGAGCAATCCTTGCGAAAGTTTGTTAAAACTAAATAGCTCCTCAGATGATTACAATACCGGAACTCTTATAAAACAAGCCGCAGCCAGTGATGGGAAAATAGAGGCAAAAAATCATATTACTGGAAATGCCCGGGTGAATTATGAGGCTAAAAGTATAGAACTAAAGGAAGGATTTAAAACAGAGCCAGGTGTCGTTTTTACGGCACAAGTGGGCGGCTGTAATTAAACATTAAATTGATATTCTAATGAAAACGATAGACATCTTAATTTCAAAACTAAAATCTAAAAATAGAGGATTACTTTTCTTTCTATTTATAGGATTTCTTATAACGGAATCGGCTGTGGCACAGGTAGAAAGCAACAGTGCCATAGTGGAGTTTGCCAGCCATGATAAGGGGGTATTGATTCCAAGAATGACAACTCAAGAAAGACTGGATATTCCTGTGCCAGCAGAGGGGCTAATTGTTTATGATAATGAACTTCATACCTTTTTCTATTTTGACGGAACAGCTTGGAAGAATAATTCGACAACCTCTTTAAGTGGCGGAATTGACGGCTCATGGCCATTGACTGGTTTCGTAGCGGGTTCAACAAATCCATTTTTAGGCACTACAGATTATACGCCGCTTATTTTTAAGACGAATGATATAGAACGTTTCAGAGTTTCTCCCGAAGGCATTTGGTATTTTGAAAATGGATTAATGAATGCAGAAACTTCTGAGTTCAATCTAAATTCCTTAGATGTTTTTAACGATGTCACTTTAAATAGCCAAGGAGGTTTTACGTCTATAAATGGGGAAACTACGCTTGGGGGACCATTAAGGAATACAACATACGTGACAGGAAACACTCAAATTGAAAAAGACCTATTTCTTTATGGGAATGCCAATATTGTAAAAAACCTTAACCTTGGAGGTGTGGGTTTAGTAAATAATTTCTTTACTGTAACTAAGACCTTAGAAGCTAAAGAATTAGTAGTCCAAGAAGATGTGGTATTAAACGCTAATGGTGGTACTACTTCCGTAAACGGCGAGTCCATATTTGGTGGCCCGCTGTTAAAGCAAGCCACTTTCAAAGGCCCTGTGGTAATGGAAAAATCACTTGAAGTGGCCGACTTGATGGTAGGAAACACATTATTAGTGGGAGGGCCTGCCACTTTTAAAAATACTATTTTAGGCGAAGGAGAAGTAAGTTTTAAGGATAAATTAAACGTAGACGGTGCCACGGATTTAAATACAACTTTGAATGTGGATGGTGCCAGTACATTAAAAAATACCTTAACCGTAGATGGTGCCACAGACCTAAATACAACATTAAATGTAGATGGTACCACCAGATTAAGAAGTAATGTAACGGCTGACCAATCTGTGGCTATTGGTGGAAACTTGACCGTTACTGGAGTAACCAATTTAAACAATACCTTCAATGTCACTAAAAATGATGGCGGTTTTATTTCCACTTTTAGAAACACAAATGGTGGTGATGGCAATGGAATAAATATTCAATTAGGCAAAGCGAAATCAAGCTACATTATTCCCGCTTTACCGACCTTGATTTCTGCTCAGCAAATGGCCGATATCAAAAGATTAATAAGCTGCGAACTAGATGTAAACGCCAAGATTAACTTATTGACAAACATTGTCATTAATGGAGCATTAGAAGATATAAAAATAATAGCCGGCCTAGCTGTGAGCGTTGGCAATCTTGTAGTTGATTTTATTAACAAGACCATTGGTTTACCTATTCCTTTTGGCCCTATAATCATTCCAGCCATTAATTTTCCAGCCATTGGTGTTCCGGGTTTTACGGTGGATGTACCTCTTATCCCTACATTTACTTTACCTGGATTTACAGTTACCAATGGTTTTCAATTGACACCCAAAATACCATTATTACCAAAATTTGACTTAGTACCCGCAATTCCAGAATTAAACTTAACATTTCTAGGTATTCCTGAAATAAATATCAAGGATTTAAATTTCTGGGGAATACCAAACATATGCCTTAATGATGGTGGAGCCACACCACTAAATAACAGAAATGAGTTTATCCGTTTTTCAGATAATAATAACGACAAAATGGGAAATATCCGTGCTGAGTCTGTAACAGATTGGTCTAACAATTATTTAAATCCAGCCTACCTATTTGGCCTTTATGGTGCCATTACCAGTAGTAAGGTAGATAAGTTTCACGCTCAATGGCATTTCAAAGGAATGATTTCAACAGCACTTCTATCTTATGGGAAAATAGGTGTGGAATATACTTCTGGAAACGGTGATTATGCCGAGTGGTTAGAAAGAACTGATATCAATGAATTTATTAGCCCAGGTGATATAGTTAGCGTAGTAGGTGGCAAAGTAACAAGGGATCTTACTAATGCAGAACAAGTCATGGTGGTGTCTCATAACCCTATAGTTCTTGGTAATACCCCCCCAGAAGGCCAAGCTGTAAAAGGAAATAATATTGCTTTCATGGGCCAGGTTCCAGTTAAAGTTATGGGACCTGTTAAAACGGGCGATTATATTATTGGAAGTTTAGAAACGCTAGGTTATGGCTATGCTAAAAACGAAAAAGACATGACCATTGAAGATTTCAAACATACCGTAGGGAGAGCTTGGCAAGCCAATGAAGATGAAGGCCCAAAAATGATTAATACAGTGGTAGGTGTCCATAATGGCGATTACTTAAAAATTCTTCAACGATACGAGCAAAAATTCAAAGAAAACGAATCCCGTTTTGATAATCTAGAAAGTAAGGTTAACAACCTAATAAATCAATTAACTAATTGATAACATGAAACATAAACAATCAATAATTCTCCTATTAATCCTTTTGAGCTTTGGTGCTTTTCAATCGCAATCTCAAGAAGTAGATTATGATACCCAAATAGAAAATTGGCTTACAGACCTCTATGAAAAAGGGGTAACATCCATTGAAGATTCCGTTTTTATTAACGCTGAAACTTCTAGAATTCTGGAAGATTCCGTCTACCGTAACTTTCTGTATCCTGAAGAATATACTTGGTTGGTAGCTTTAGAGCTAATTAAAACTCAAAATCTAAAACCTGCATTCTGGTATTTCATAAACTTATACCTTGAAAAAGAAGAGAATAAGGTGTTAGTAGTGCGTTCAATATTGGCATATAATAAAATCCTTAAAATGGATCAAGCCTTGGTTGGTTCATTTTATACATACAGTTTAACTGACCCGAAAATAGGAAGCATTGTAAACGGAAAGTCAAAGATAACTGCCCCACAAGTTCTTGAAAGAAAACTACAGGTTCTCAAAGAGCTGCTCTATTACTTAGAGCAATTTAAAGACACCGAAAATGTCACCGAAAACAATAATTAACCCAAATGACCATCTAAGTAATTTAGACATGAAAAACGTATATACTACATCATCATTTCCTGGGTTTTTGAATCCTTTGTTGAAAAAAGCAATGCAATTAAATAGTAAAATAATTGCTTTATTAATCATTTGCTTATTGTCATCTGTAAGCCTTTTTGCCATACCCCCATCTGCCATAAAGTATGTAAAACCGGCAGCTACAGGTACTGGTGATGGTTCTTCATGGGCTAATGCCTCGGCAGATTTACAAGGCATGATAGACGCCTCTAACGAATATGAACAAGTATGGGTGGCAGCTGGAACTTATAAGCCATTAAGAGAGCCTACAAATACTGCTGCCGACAATTTAAATGGCTCTAATAGAAATTATGCCTATGTACTTAAAGACAAAGTAAAAGTGTATGGAGGATTCGTGGGAACGGAAACAACACTTTTGGAAAGAACTGATGCTGTCATATTAGCCAATCCTTCAATTCTGAGTGGAGCTAATGCTTCTCCTTCTACTTCTGACGATTTATATCACGTAGTCATTTCTGTAAATGACGATGCCAATACCGTGCTTAATGGGTTTACCATTCAAAACGGAAAAGCCGATGGTGGAAGTGGAAACATCATTGTGGAAACGAGTGCCGACCCCATTAACCCCTATAAAATAGTAAAAAACCATGGTGGCGGATTACATATATATGAATCAAATCCAACAATTGAAAAATGTATTTTCCAATCTAGCATTGCTAAAAATTATGGTGGTGGAATCTATAACTATAAGTCTTCCCCTGCCATAACTTCTTGTGTCTTTATTAGCAACTCTACAATAGATTTATACGGTGGTGGAATATATAATGCAGAGGCTTCTAATCCGTATATTTATAATTGCACTTTCACTTCCAACTCATCTATTTACGGAGGTGCTATTTATAATTCTTCTGAGGTAAACCCACGTATTGAAAAATGTATTTTCATTAGCAATTCAGCCACCCTAAGTGGTGGAGGTATTTACACTGCAAATGCCTCACCAGATATTGTAAACTGTGTTTTTGATGCTAATACTGCCATATATTATGGAGCTGGAATCTATAATTCAGTCAGCTCAAGTCGAATAATAAATTGTCTTTTCAATAACAACAGTGCCGTTTCTGGTGGAGGAGTTTATAATTCGGACGCACCAAGTTCAATAATCAATTGTACTTTTTATAAAAACAATGCTGGTTTAACTGGTTTTGGTGGTGCCATTTATAACACCAATGTAAACTCAGATGTCAAAATTCAAAATAGTATTTTTAAAGAGAATAAAAGAGCCAATGCTTTTGCTGCAGGTGCAGATATAAAAAATGAAAATGAGGCTAAAGTTACCGTGAGCAATACTTTGCTACAATTTCAAAACAACAGTACCAACTACCCAGGCCTTGCCAGTATTTCAGGATTTCAGGGAGCTGGAACAGGTAATTTTTATACTACAGATCCGTTTTTTGTGACTGCATCCAATCCAATAGGTTCAGATAATAAATGGGGAACAGCAGACGATGGTTTAAGACTCCAAAACTGTAGCCCCATTTTAAATGTAGGTAATAATTCTTTTAATCCGACGGGTACTTATGCATTTGATTTAAGTGGAATAAATCTTAGAATTAACCCAACATATACGCCACTAAATGTGGATTTAGGTGCCTATGAAAACGAATTTGGTGCCATGCTAGTGGGAATTAGCAGAAACCCAAATACGCCTACGCCACATCCTTATGTGTGTGTTCGAGAAACGACCACTTTTACTGCTTCACCTGCCTATCCAGGTCTTTTCCCAATGTATGAGTTTTTCCTAAATAATGTAAGTGTTCAATCAGGCGTGAACTCCACGTATACACTTAATAGTTTGGTGAATGCTGACCAGATTCGAGTAACATTAACTTCTCAAGCTTGTACCGCCAAATCAGACACAATTACGATGGTGGTTCATGCTCCGGTGTTAGTCACACAGACCAATTCTCCAGTTTGTGCTGAACAAACATTAACTTTTACAAGTGAAAACTCAGTTTCAAATATTGGAAATTCTTATCTATGGACTGGCCCAGGATTTAATTTACCAAACACAAGCCAATCGCCTGAATTTATAAACGCCACAGTAGGTTTATCTGGAAAATACTTTTTAAAAGTAACAGATACCTATGGCTGTATTACAAGAGATACCTTAGATCTTTTGGTTAATCCTTTGCCTATACCACTAACAGCAAATACATCTGACACT
>Ga0105053_10007058_pt1 | contig 15167 bp, 12 predicted proteins | sample BON01_FD_78093 | JGI IMG/M metagenome (GOLD analysis project Ga0105053, IMG submission 78093) | Freshwater microbial communities from Lake Bonney liftoff mats and glacier meltwater in Antarctica - BON-01 | ecosystem: Environmental > Aquatic > Freshwater > Ice > Glacier meltwater | place: Lake...
AGCTGCATGGCCATATTTACCTTTTCGTGGATGCATGTCCAAGTAGAAAGCACCTATGTGAATATTGGTTTTAGCGTCATACACCGCGTAGAGTGAAACATCGACATGCCACACTTGAGCGTTTTCCACTTTCTCAAAACGGAGTCCCAAGAGGGTTTGGTAGATATTGAACATTCCTCGAGTTACTTTTTCCAATGGAAAATAATTCTTTATCTTCTCATCATCTAAAGCGTGCTCCTGGTCCACCATCTGTGTGTGATAGTACATGAGGTCGTATCCTTGAATGATATTTGAATCAGATTCTCGAGATTTATATTCAGCCAGTTTTTCTAATTCCTTTCTAGCTAAAGGTTCCAACTGTGAGCGTAAATCTGCGAGAAATGACAGAGCGGTTTCCTTGTTTTTGGCCATTCTTACTTCTAAAATGTAGTCAGAATACGTATAGTACCCGAGTAACTCTGCAAATTCCTTTCTTAATACAAGGGTTTCCTCAAAAAGGGGAACATTTATTTCCTGACACATTTGGCCCTTGAGCATATCAAGTCGTTTCCGGGTGTGAGCGACTTTACATTTTTTCATCAAAGGTAAATAATCCGGGTATTTGAGCGTCACAAAGAAGTGGTCGTCTTCGTCTGCCTTCTCCAGACTTGATATCCAGTCTTGGGGCATACCATCCAACTCGCTCAATGAAAACTTTTCTTTTGTATTGTCTTCATTCAGGTTCTTGCTAAATGCCGTTGAGAGTTCACTCAAACGTTTTTTTATTTCTGAAATTCGCTCTCGTTTGTCAGCTTCAAGATCAAGACCATTACGGCGATAATCACGTAGAAGCTTTTCAACATACCTTGACTCTTCGGAAGACAGATGTTTATCTTGCAACTCACTGAAACGCTTGACAGCCAAAAACATGTCCATACGCATGGAAGACTCGACACAGTAAGCATCAAGTTTCGTCTCCAATTCAGAAGCGACGTTCCTAATGTCCGCATCGATATAGCAATACATTGGAAACGTGCAAATACTACTCTGAGTTGAGAAATCCATTTCATTATCACTCAGGCGCCGTAAGTCGTCGCGACACCACAATTGCTTTGCAGCCAAATCGTCTTCTGCCAATCGATGACCAACAATTATCGTCTCTGCCAATTGTTTCAATTGATCAGCGTCTAAATCCCATCTCAACAAAGGATCCATCGAGTCAATTTAGTTTAAATGAGGGGGGGGCTTTCCTGTATTTCGAACAGATTGCGGCTGGTCCCCCAGTAAAACAAATTTCCTTTCGTTCGTTTCAAGCCTATCAAAATCGTTCGGGACTGTTCATTGATTACATCCTCTCCGCATATTTATCCTCTTTGTACCCTCGGCTATAAATACATAAACATCGATGTTCGGACAAGTACTTCGGCATAAACGCAGGGGAGGTGATTTAATGCCAAGAGAGTTCGAGCGTTACCCCAAGGGTGTTCGAACGGACTTTCGGAAGTGCGAAAGTAGCACGTTAACCAAGTACCTAGACCACTTCAAGGCGGATGTTGCAGGTAATCCATCGGGAACGGAATTGGCTGGGGCATGCGCAAGGTAAGTGCTATTTTCAAAGATGTGACAATATTCTGATGGCTTCGGTTTAGGCATTTTAAGAATGACTTATCTGTAGTGGAGGAGGAAGCAGTCCAGAAGTTTGTTTCCTACATTAATTCATTTTCGTCGACTTCTAAAAAGGAAGATAAGAGATCACGAGGACGAGGAAGGAGTTCAAGATACTTAACCGATAATGAGGATTCGGCACCACAGTTATACTGTATTTGTAAACGAGTGTCATTCGGGGAAATGATTGCATGTGACAACCAAAAGTGCCACATTGAATGGTTTCACGTGGGTTGTGTGGGTGTTGATCCTGGTGCAGAACATGCACATTGGTTTTGCCCAACGTGTCGCGAGTCCAAGGAAGAAAAAAAGGAAGAATCGGATAGCAAAGAGAGGAAGTATAGGACCGGAAGACGGGCTAGTGGTGTTGATGTTTCTAGCGAGGCTGATGATATTGTTGAAGATGATGAAGGGGGGGCTAAATCTAGTCACACGTATTCAGGCATGATCACTGCCGCCCTGAAAATGCTGCCAAATAGTCGAGGAACGTTTCGTGATATTTGCGAACAAATTGAGAAGAAATTCAAAACCAGCCTAAACTGGAAAGCAGAGTCTGATTTGCGCAAAACCCCTGTTTGGAAATCTTCTGTTCGAAAGATTTTGATTTCCAACAGCAAATTCAAAAAGGTAGACTATTTGAATAATGTGTATACTCTCAAGTAGCCGTCTAGATCACAATTGGTTCTCTATAATGTTAATTAGAACAAAGAATCTCTATGATTTTAAACTTAAAATACCTGATAGAATCAATCCATTTAGTCTTCGACTTGGGTACGACCACACAGGTTGAGCAGTGATGCCGAATTTTTGGTTCCACGTCTCGCAATGTTTAACTATCTTGCCTTCTGTATCAACTTGTATGTGAATATTTAGAGGTATTACCACTGTCTTAGAAAACACTGTGTATTCCACCCCCAATTGAATCTCTGCAACTGTATCACCGACTTCATAAGCCAAAAATGCTAATTGAACAGGTTTTAGGGACCGAAGGAACATGGCGTATTTGTTTACCTCCTCTGGGCCTTTCATTGAAAAAATAGGCGTGTCTAGTTCACATGACTCCGAGTACAGCCCCTTAATTTGAATGGTGCGCCGAATACCTCGGTAAATCTCACCATTCAATCTAGTGAGAGTTTTCAATCTCAGGTTTTTGACAGGTTCAAGGTGCAGGTCTTTTTCTATAGGTGCAGAGAAGAGGAAAGAGTTGAGAGACAGTGCGGTAATTGCTAAGTGTGATCCAGCCACAAACCCAAAAACAGCCGGAATTTGATTCATGACGAGCAACAATCAACCACTTCGTTTTTTCGATATCTCGACGAATTTAATGGTATTTTTTTTTAAACAACAAAAATCGATTTTTTAAAGCACCACTAGTAGTCAGTCGATAAAGCCATCAAATGCTAATTTCTTAATAAACAGGAGTATCTTGTTGAAAGAAAAGAGCCTGGCTTTTTTTGGTGTATCAATTGATTGTTAAAAATATATAACGAAGGTTGTTTATTACTGCACAATAGCTTTGATTATATAATATTTTGTTTGCTTGTAGAAATTATTCGTAGATCGGGAAGAATGTACCAAATGCCTTTTCGCAAAAAGCGCCTGGATCATTATAACGCTTGTTTTTATTTAAAGCCGAGATTGAATTCATGTCTTCCGCTGATAATTCAAAGCTGTTGAAAATGTCTGCATTCGATTTGATCCGTTCAATCTTTGAGGATTTAGGAATGACAGCTGAGCCTCTTTGCACGGCCCATCGTAAAAGTATTTGAGCTTCGCTAGCAGAATATCTCGCAGCTATTCCAACGATAACCGGATTATTCAGAAGACAAGATTCCGTATCTTGGGAATAAGCAGTATTAGTGCCGCCGAAACTGCTAAACGCCGTTACTTGGATTTTCTTGTCGTTACAAAACCGAAGCAGCAATTCTTGCGTATTGTGAGGATGAAGTTCAATTTGAAGCACCGATAAAGGAACCTTTGCGTAAGATAGAACTTCTCGGATCATGGCAGTGCCAATGTTACACACACCGATGTCTTTAACAAGACCGAGAAAAACCAAAGCTTCCATTGCCTTCCACGTTTCCTGGTAAGGGACTGGATCTTCCACTACACTTGGATTTTTCAAATCGAATATCCACTCTGGAGGGTATCGTTCTTCGAAAGGCACAAATTTCTGGGATATCGGGAAATGAATGAGATACAAATCAAGATAGGTGAGGCCAAGATCACTTAGTGATTTTTCACAAGCTTTTCTCACGTGCTCCTCGCGATGGTAAGTATTCCAGAGCTTTGAGGTGACGAACAGCTCTTCGCGTGTGACGAAACCCGCTTGAATGGCCTTCTTGATACCTAGCCCGACCTCCACTTCATTGCCGTAGTCGCACGCGGCATCAATCAGTCGGTATCCAGATTGTATGGCCTCAAAAACTAACTGCTCGCATTGGTCCTTTGGTATCTGCCATGTTCCCAACCCCATCAATGGCATCATTCGACCTGTTGCGAGTTGGAGGCTGCTCATTACAAGTGGTACAAATAATTTTAAAAAACACCCTGCTGAAAAAAAGGAAGGGGACCGCATCGTATTTATTGGCTAGAAAACGAATGAAGGAATTTGAACCCGAAAAAAAAGCCGTTTACTCTAGTACGGGAAACTACTACAATTGATAGCGTGCACTCTTTTCGAAATAGTTTAAAAAGTTGTGACACAAACCACCAGCATTGATTCGTTGCAGATCAGCGAATCGCAGAACCGTTAGACTTTATTTTATTAAGAGTGGTTGTTTACATGAAGTTGAAAAGCTTGAGATCCTTCTTCAGGTCAAGTTTTAAGAAGAAGAAATCGAGTTCCACGAATGTTGGTTCGTCGAAGAAGATGAAAGGCAATTTTTACACTCGTTTTGATTTGGGGAAGGAGCTTGGGAGAGGGAAATACGGGGTTGTAAAAGAAGCAATTGATAAAACAACAGGGGAAGTACTTGCTGTGAAGATCGTGAGCAAAAGCAAGCTGGGTAAGGTAGAGTTGGAATCTATCAAAGACGAAGTGAAGATACTTCAAACTATGGATCATCCGAATATTATCAAGTGCTATGGTAAATATGAAGATGCGGACAATTTTTATATTGCTACAGAGCTTGCTAGAGGAGGTGAACTGTTTGATCGTATTTGCAAGAAACAGTATTATACGGAATCCGAGGCTGCAAAATGTATCAAGACAATTGCCGAAGCATTGCAATATTGCAACGAGAAAGGGGTTGTTCATCGCGATTTAAAACCAGAAAATGTACTGTTACAAAGCATGTCAGATGACACAACAATAAAGCTCGCTGATTTTGGGTTTGCGAAAGAGATTGATCCGAATGGGGAGGGATACGAATTGCAGACGTCATGCGGAACTCCTGGATATATTGCTCCAGAAATATTGATGCGCAAACCTTATGGGAAAGAAGTGGATATGTGGTCCTTAGGAGTTATTGCATATGTACTTTTATGCGGATATACTCCTTTTAATCATTCCAATCAAAGCAAGCTTTTCAAGATGATAAAAAAAGGCGAATATCAGTTCGATGCCGAATATTGGGAAGGTGTTTCCGACGACGCCAAGAGCTTCGTCGCGGGTTTGCTTGTGGTCGATCCTAGTGGTCGAATGACTGCCAACGAGGTGCTGTCACATGGTTGGCTTCAGACACAGAGTGAAAGAGATATTACTCCTGTTTTGACTAAGTTGAGAGGATATCAGGCCAGAAGGAGGTTGAAGAAAGGAGTTCTGGCTGTTCAAGGAGCTGTATTCTTACAAAAAGGGGCCAGTCAAAGAATATCAGATATCTCGGGTGAAACTTCTGGGAGCGAAAACACCGTCTCAAATCCTGCGATTTGATTTAAATTTAAAAAACAATAACCTGAAATCATAGTTTACTAGAAGTCTCGTCGCCTTCTTCTCTTGTTAGCCAGGTAAACTCCTGCTTTTTTCTTCCGCTGAATGGACTGATGATAATGTTGATGATGCAAGGCATTGGATGAACTATGGCAGCCTTCAGTGTGTCCTGTATCAGCTTGGGATCTTCAACGTAGAATGCCTTTCCACCAAACCCTGAAATGACCTGTTCATAGTGACAGCAAGTGGACAGACTCGTAACAGGTACACCTCCATCAAGAAGCTCCTGTCTTGACGCTTCTTCCTCGATAGGAAGCCCTACACCAATACCCGAGTTGTTGATGATAATGAAAGTGATATTGGATAACTTATATCGGCATGCCGTCTCTACTTCCATACCCGAGAATCCAAACGCTGAATCTCCTTCGACACAGATTATTTGTTTGTCTGGATGAACTAGAGATGCAGCGATGGCGAATCCAAGTCCAACACCCATGGTGCCATAGGAACCTGCATCCAGTCGATGACGAGGGAAATAGTTCTCTAGAATAGTACGACCGATGTCCATCGTGTTTGCCCCTTCACTTACTATGATGGCATCGCGATAGCTGCTTGAAAGCACCTGTTGAATTTCGTTGAATGCCCGATAGTAACTCATAGGCACGCTTTCATCGGCCATGAGTTCACGACTAGCACGACGATTATTGTCAAGCTTTTCTGCCAGTAACCTCCACCACTCTCCGCTCCTGTCGATCTTACTGATATTGGCATGTTGAAGTGCACCGTTAAGCTGATCCGCCACCAAGCTTATGTGTCCGCATAGTGATGCCGCAGGTGCTACATTATTTCCAAATTCTTCTGGAAAGACATCCATTTGAATAATCTTAACATCAGCACGAAATCGAGGAGACGCTCCAAAATGTAAAATCCAGTTCAATCGTCCTCCACAAAGGATGATGACATCTGCGCTCTTCAGAGCAGTTGAGCGAGCAGGGGCAATAGAATTTGGATGGTCGTCAGGCACACATCCTTTACCCATGGGAGTGGCAAGAAATGGCATGTTGGTCAGTGACAATAACCGCTCCAACTCCTTCTCTGCTCTTCCATAAGCGGCACCCTTCCCAACAATTAGAAGAGGTCGTTTTGCACCCTTGAGAACCTCGATTGCTTTGACGATCTCTCGTGGATCTGCAAGCGACATGGGAGGAGGCAATGCCTTGGGAAGATACTTGAGTTTCTTTTCGTCTGGGGGTTGATTGACAAAGTTCCCAGGTAGGTCGAGGTAGCATGCCCCAGGACGTCCATAGGTGGCCATCCGGACGGCCTTTTCCACGTAGAATGGGACTCGTTCCAGAGAATCAAATTGCGCGACATATTTGCAATAAGGACGAGCATATTCCACTTGGGGGCTCTCTTGGAAAGCTCCTTTTGATGACAATGACATATCACTTGCGCCTCCGATCACAATGCATGGCCAACAATTCTGTTGGGCATTAGCAAGACCAGCTAGTCCATGTACTACGCCAGGACCGGAAACCACCAAGCAAACACCAGGTGTACCCGTTAGATATCCAACAGCGCCAGCTGCATAGGAGGCTGCTTGCTCGTTGCGACAACCGATGAACGTGAGGCCTTCCGAGATACAGGCCGCTCCGACTTCAATAACGGGAACACCCACAATACCAAAGACAAATTGAATGCCCTGGTCTTTCAGAGCCTTGGCAATTACTTCTGCTCCATACCCTGCTCCAGTGATAGACATTAGAGATATCTATTTGAAAATCAACGAAAAGGATTCAAAAGGTCGGAATAACGTCATCAATGTCGGATTTAGGTTTTTTTTTATAACACAGTTCGAAAAAAACGTGAATTCGATTTGGGAGTCTATTTCGTCTATTCATCTTCACTGGTTAAGTAATTAATTCTTACGAATGGCTCGACGGGTGACTTCGGAAGAAGATGAAGAGGCAGGAGTGAAGCTACGCAACAAGAAAGTTTCATCATCTCCCTCAAAGTCACGAAAGTCCAGCATCAAATCCAGTGGAAAGAAAGGCCAAAACGGATTCCTCATGTCCGTTGCACGTGTCCTTCCTTGTGTTGAATCGAATGGAGATCCTATCACGGGCATCAAACGCCTCGTGATTCGAATTGCTTTGGTATGTGTTATCGTGGTAGTGTTATGGAATGCTAGATATAGGTTCAACGGCGAGCTATCTAAACCCGATTCGAATAGTACTTCAATTAAAGCAACAGTATCCAATGAAGATGATCCTGAATTTGTGCCTGAACAGCAACAGTTTCAAATGAAGGGCGCTGTTAAGCTGGACCGTGCTTATGAGAAGAAACTAGCATGCGAACAGATCGATTGCGAAATCGATTGTAACAAAAAAATCAAACCACAGTGCTCGGCAAAGAAATCTTGTCAGTCTGATAGACATAAGTTGTGCAAGCGTAGATGTTTTAAAACTCGGTGCGAAACCAGGTGTAAGGACGAACCTCATTATGGGTACGTAGAAAGGGAACAAAAAATGGAGAAATGCAAAGAAGGTTGTACTGGTACGAACACCGCCACCCATAATAAATGTATTAAAAAGTGTCACAGTGAGTTCAAACCGTGTAAAAGCAGGTGTCATGAAGCTGCTGCCCGGTTCGTGTGTGATTCAGCAAAATCATCAAAACTTGCTTTCGAGGCTCCTGTAGCGGAACCTGAAATTTCAACCGAGTCTGAGGAGAAAGAAGATTTCGAAGACGATGAAGCTATTTGAATCGAAGCTTTATCATTAATTAAATTAGTTTAGTAAAATTTGAGAGCTTTAAGTTATTTCGAGAGCTCGGTGCTCGCTCGTATTGAAGCTATACGGCTGGCGGCGCTATTAAATCTACTTTGCAGTGGTTTACCTTCCACTGATTTCACAGATATATCAGCTAAGTTCTTCTCAATGATGTTATAATTGTGTTCGTACTGCTCGCCACGACTCGAAAACCAATCAATAAATCGCAAGGCAAGGTCCAATTTGCGTTCCAGAGAAATATGTTGTGACTTCGCTATGGTGGCCCATGCATCAATTTCTAGCATGTCTGATTTATTCGCTTTGTTACGAAGTTCCTTTCGGGTTACTGCATATAACTGCTCTGTATAACTTGATGGTGTTAAAGTACTGCAATACTCTTTATCGGCTTTAGAATCAACTTGCTGTTGTATTTTTTCACATGCCTTACTAGTAGTCGAAATAAGATCATTGACTCGTTCAAGTTTAACAGCTAGCTGTGATTTAAGGTTGTGGATTTGGTCGTCCAGAAGCGCGACTTGTTCCGTGGTGCTGGCCTTATCGACTGAATTCTGTAATTCAACAACACAGCAAGCTAAGTTATTCACATCTGAAACTTGCGCCACATTTCGTAGTCGCTGTTTCAAGGTTTCGTTTTCATTTTCAAGAACGCGAATTCGATTTTCTTGGTCCTCATTTTGCTTCCTGGTGTTTTTAGATTCTGTTTCAAGCACAGAGAGTCGAGTACATAGATCATCCCTCATCGTTCCAAAGTCTTTCACCCGCTTTGAAATATTTTCGACGTAGGTCAAATCTACCTTGTCAAGTTTAGAGCTCAGCGTTTGATTTATGAGCCCAATTTGCTTGATCACGACTACCACAGAATCACGAACGGCATCTAGAGCTTCATTGGAAGCCCTTTCTATGCAAATTTTGTCACGCAATTCTGTCATACGAAAATTAATTCTGTCGTTCATTTCTTTCATTTGATGCAAGTTAGCTTTACACTCCGACATGGTTGTGAGATCTGAAACATGACTCAACAGCCAAGATAAAACCCGACCAACATACCTTGAATCACGATCATCCATTGACACTTGACTCTTGGGCACCATCGATAATTCTGATCTTAAAAGTGAAGTATCTCGAGCTACTGACTCCTGCAATTCACGAATATTCGAAGCCAAACGAGACACGTAGTTTTTGGTGGGTAAATCTCTCAGAATAGATTGACACTCGCTAACTTCACCCTTGTGCTTCTCCATATCATTTATCAAGTGAGTCAACAGCTCTTGCAGCTGGTCCAAATTACATAACGCTCTCACAGACATTTTGAAAAAAACGAAGTCGTCATGATGGGGGGCCACCCAGTATTCAATCTATCTTGAGGTGACGTTAGATGGCAGACATTTACAACATGCCGCTCCAGGAGCTGAGCAAGGTTCGTGATAACGTAGTCAGAGTAAGTGTTTGAATATCGCTATTGTTCATGAACTGATATTGTGTTAGGAAGTGGAGGAGAATCAGACTCGGTATCAAGACATGAATGATGCCCTTGGTCGATATAAGCAGTCGCTGATTTCCATCGACATGATTTCTAAATCTGAAGAAGGTACGTTTTAGCATTCAATCAATGATGCATCTCTTAATTTCTACAGGAAAGCCTATGTTGGTACCTATGTCAAACTCTATCTTCGTGCCTGGAAAGCTGGCATCGACTCGCCAGGTAACGGTTGAGATCGGGACGGGTTTTTACGTGAAGCGCTCGATAGAAGATGGCAGGGCTTACGTGAAGCGAAGAATTGAAACGCTAGAAGCTGTTATGGACCGTATTGGAGAGGGAATATTGGCTTTAAGCAACAATAGGAACCAGGTTGAAAACGTACTTCGACGAAGGGTGGAGTTGGTTAAAGCGCAACAACAACAATAAATAGTTTTCACTTGAATGGTTGGTTAAATATTTTTCACTTGAATGGCTTTTTTGATTCTATCTCAGTTCTGCTAGAGGACTTCCTTACTGTTTTTTTTTTCATTCCATGATAAAATTTGCAACCACTTCTCGTATTGTCCCCTGCCTTTAGGCTCCTTTTGCTGAGATTTGTCAATCCTTTCAAAAAGCTCCAAGTCACCTATAGCGGCGTTGTTCCCATCGACGTATTCAATTTTAACAATGTTTGCAACTTCCTGGGTCATTCTTTTTAAAAGCTCGCCGTGCCATACATTCTGAACTCCAACAAATGGATTCGTGTTAACCTCAATAAGCCATGGATTCGCATCCGAATCCAGCATGAAGTCATAGCCGAATAACTCATAAGGCAGGAATCCATTGCAGCTCGCTTTGTTACTAATTATATCCCAACTAGCACGGAGAGTGTCCATAATAATAGATCTAAATCGTGGGAAAAGGTCACGAGTTAAATTGAGTGTCTTCAACCTGGAAGTGGAGTCAATGTATTCTTGCAGTTGTTCGAAACTCAGAGTGCTGCCTTGTTCGTATTTACCCAGGTTGGTGCTATTTCGTTGAAGACAGTAATTCGTTAAGTGAGCAGTTGGGTCACGAAGACTTTCCATCGAGTATGGTTCTGAACAAGTCCTGAGATATCCTTCTCTGCACATGAATACTTTGCAATCCTGAAGCACTAAAACCCACATACGAATATCAAACTTCCTTTCTCCGTTAGGCCATAGCATCGGGTTGTCAATGTATTTCTGAACCACTACAGGATTGGAATCTGACAGAACATACGATTTGATACCAGACAAATCAGATAAAACTTGAATACCTCGACTGCAATTTAATCCGTTCGGCTTGCAAATCCAATGTTGATGAGATTTAAATGCTATCTGTAGTTCCAGCCATTGTGGACACGAAAAGCTGGTAATGATGAAAGTATAGGGAACAACCTCGTCTGGCTCCACGTATAACTTGCGGTAGTATTTGGAGATGCTTTCGAACATTCCAGTTTTGGTACATAATGACTCATTTTGAGGAAAGTGATTGACAATTCGAGGTATTGAAGAATGTTTTAGTTTTAGACCAAACACTGTGCGACTGTGTGATCCTCCTGAATACTCTACAGTTGGTTTCCATACCATGTGGAAATTATCATTGTCAATCAATTTGTCCTGTTTTAAATCATTTGCAAATACTACATTGGCATTCGGAAATAGAAGAGAAAAGCTCTCGTGGAGTAGTTTTCCATTGTTTCCTTTAAATATCACGATGTTCCCCTCGTTCATCCAATTAAAGATTTAAAAAAAAAAAACGGAACTTATCCGTTGAAATAAAGTTGTTCACAGTTTCAACTCTATTTTTGAGATGATGAGTTCGACAAGTACATGGTCAAATGCCGGTAAGTAGATAGATAGTTGAAGGTGTTGTAACTCACACAAGTCTAGATATTTTGAGAGTTTCTGCTGGAGGCACAGTGATTGGTTTCATCGAGGTTGGAGCATCGACTAGTTTGAAAAGCGCAAGAGAAAAAATTCGAGAAGAACTTGAAAGGGATCAATTTGTATTTTTACTCCCTGATAAAGTGCCGGTTTCCTTGCAGCAAGAGCAGCACATTTTGGCAAGGGAATTCCTTCCAATGATCTTCCTGAAAATGCCATCAGAGTCCATACAGTATAGTGATAACGTAGCGCAGAGTATCGCTACGATCCCACAAGATGCAAAACATTTTAGCAACCAGATTACAGTTACATATCTTGGAGAAGCGTATAATGTATGGGTAACACGAGAGTACACCTTTGCTCAATTGCGACGGGAAGCAGCGAGGTACTGGAGTTTGTCACCTGATCATGTTATACTGATGGATAGCCAGCAGTGCTCGTTCCCAGAATGTTCCTTGATCTCAGTGGTGGTCGATAATGGCATGTTGCAAGGAAGTGATATCATCCTGATGAGAAAACCTGGTACTAATAACGCCTCCAGTGAATACGAACACTCTGAATATGCAAGTCCAGGAGGTATTGGAAATATAACGATCAACAATGTAGTGCAGACTAGTATTGTATCTCCACGAGAATCTACCCATTTTGTCTTCCCTGCGAACGAGGTGTCCAAACAAAACAATCCAAAATCTGCGGAATCAAGTCTCTCAAGAAAATCAGGAATCAAAAGAGTTCCTTTGGTTCTGACTGAGGAGGGATCCTTTTATGAATCGGAAGCGTCTCCTATTGGTTCAAGAAGCAGGTCATTCTCTGAATGCTCTAGTTCAAGAGGTAGAGGTATGTCAATTGATTCAAAATCGGACAATGAAGGCATTCGCGTGAGTCACCGATCGATTCCAAAGCCCCCGGCTCCAGTAAATGCAGTCATCGAGAGATATGCACAATTGTGGAGCATCTTTACATTTTACTGCATCCAAATGGACCCCACTCGTCCATTCACTATGGATAGACGCGGGCTCCTTGCGTTACTGCAGGACTGTAACTTGGTTGACGGAAAAAAACTATCTCCTGAGATCATTAATCTGATCTACACATCGAATTGTCGAGAAGGAAGACAGACAAACAAAATGGAATTTGATGACTTTTTGGATGCCATGATGGAGGTTTCACAAAGGGTAAATTACGCCAACGTGAAAAAGTATTTGAGTCCAAAAAACAAAAGTGGGAAATCCAAATCACATGTAATGGCGTGCTTTATCCATTTGTTGGTTCATAGAATACTTCCTCATGCAAGCTCATGGAAAGCTACATGTTGGGAGAGACAAAGTGTTCAGGCAGCCTCGTCACCGGTGCTGAATACATTTCAATCATTTGTAAAACCTTTGTATGAAATATTCCGGTTTTATGCACCTGCAGTACCATCGAACAAACTGGACATGGTAAATGATGTATGTTGTTATTTCCATACTTTCTCGACTATTGCTTTGGATTTTCAGTTTTGTGCCCTTGGTCTACGAACGTATCAAATTGCTGAGATATTTTTGAGCGCAGTGCAATTTCCTGGAATACATCTTGTGAACAAATTTGGAATTGGAGAAAATGAGGGCAATTACGATCGAATATATCAGCATAGTAATGGGCAACCTATATGGGATAAGCCGGTGCTATTTTTCGAAAACTTTTTGTCAGCGATTCTACGTGTAGCTTTTTTCGCATTTCCTGACCAAGTATCCAACCCGGAAGTAGCCGTTAAAGCCTTGTTTCAGCACTTTTCAAAATGCCTTCGCAAATCCTATGTCATTGAAATTATTGAGAAGAGGCGCAATGTTACAACATATCCGGTGGGTCTGATGAACGGTACGAATGAATTATATAAATGCTTTACTCGACTTTGGCAAGCGGATGGAAAACCGGACTATTTGTCATTTAAGCAAATTCCATTGGCTCGACCAGAATTGACAAATATGAAGGGAACTATTTACGCCCCTGAGTCGCCTCGATTGGTACGAACAAAGAGTGATACCAAAAAAACGGATGATGAATCCTATGGAGCAGGCAGACAAATGCTTCATGAACTGCTGCTTGCAGAACAAGAGGATACAGATAGTAAAGTGGTGTCGGCTCTTCTTGGCAAATCGCTCCTTGAAGAAGGGGAATCGCAAGCAACTCACATTGAATCAGGGGATTATCTCTCTTTTCTCGATGAGACTGCCGAGCTGCAAAGCCCATCTGATAGTTTCAAGTTTGATTTTCCAACAAGGTCACCGAGAAAAAATGCCAACAGTAAATCATCAGCTGGGGCCAAAGAGCGAACTTCCATGGAATATGAATCAGAAGTTGAAGAGAAAGAAAGCATTCCCTCTGTGCTCAATGAACTTTCTGAGATCACTGAAATAGACGACCATCGACATTCCAATGTTGGTCATCAAATTGATTTCAAAAACGATCAGGCTACTATTACTAATTCAGGATTTGATGAAACATTAAAGTTTTTGCTGTGCAAAGGAGGCATCTTCCTCAAGCATGGCCGTCGGGGCTACCCTCATCGTCGTTTCGTGTGGTGTGACCAATCTTTGACCCGGGTATTTTGGTGCCCCTTCGATAAGCGTCCCACTGCAGACTCACCAAAGACTGTTTCTCAAGCGAGGAGTATGCTAGTCCAAGATATACAGGAGGTACTACAGGGCCATAAAACCGACGTGTTCACCAAACCTAAGCAATCTTCTTGGCCATTGTCAAGAAGTCAGCCTCAGGGAGGACAACACAACATATGTTTCTCGCTCGTGGCGGGGAATAGAACTCTTGATCTGGAAGCAGATTCTCCAGGCGCAGCGCAACGTTGGGTGAATGCGTTTAAGCAGGTTTTGGCATCGAAGTAATATATCCAACTTTGTAAAGGTAGACTAATTAGAAATGTTTTGAAATAGGAATTTTGAATTCGAAAAATGAACCAGGAACTCCATATATTAATTTATTGAGTTAATAAGCTAGCATCAAGATTACTAGTATCGACTAAAAATCTAACTTCACATACGAAGAACACGTAATGAACATAATCTTGAGTAAATATAACCTTTTTCCCAGGCGATGTCCACCAATGCAACTAATAAAGGCTTGTTGAATGATAAAGTATACCACACAGCACCACTACAAAGTCTTGAAAAAGGCAAAGGGATTCGGCTGGAGACGATTTTCAAATGACATTCTTTCGCAACTAGGTCGACAAGTGCACCACTTATTCCAAATGATTCCTCGTTCGATCCCAAAATACTTCCATTATCAGTTCGAAAGTACATCAGGAACGGTACATTGCGAAATCAGTTTTGATTGTGTTTAAAAAAATATCAAAATTTTGTGACAGGTTCTGGTCATATTTTGATTCCTTTCACTATTGGCATTGGTGCTGGATGGGTACGGATACGAGGATACTATTGCAGACATTTTTGGTAGGTATGCGAGATTATTTTGGTGATACAGAGAGAGGAACATCA